>Ga0210400_10000018_pt1 | contig 329482 bp, 300 predicted proteins | sample IncBWH26MmetaG_FD_155456 | JGI IMG/M metagenome (GOLD analysis project Ga0210400, IMG submission 155456) | Forest soil microbial communities from Barre Woods Harvard Forest LTER site, Petersham, Massachusetts, United States - Inc-BW-H-26-M | ecosystem: Environmental > Terrestrial > Soil >... | reverse complement strand
ACGACCTCAACAACTTCGTGCAGGCGATCATCCAGTCCGAGCAGCTCGGCGTCGGCATCGCCAACGTGCTGCGCATCCAGTCCGAGGAGATGCGCCGCCGCCGCCGGCAGCGCGCCGAGGAGCAGGGGCAGAAGGCGCCGCTGAAGATGCTCTTCCCCATGGTGGGCTGCATCTTCCCGACGCTGTTCATCGTCCTGCTCGGCCCCGCGGTGATCAAGGTCTTCGACCAGTTCAGCGGCGGCGGCCACTGAGCCGCTACAGCTTGCGGAAGTCCCAGGTGTACTGGCGGTCGGGGTCGACGCGCAGCCAGCCGTGCTTGCCGTCGTGGACGAACGGCCCGCCGTCGAGGTACTTGGCCGCGAAGTCCGCTTCGACGGGTCCGAGCACTGCGTCGGGCGAGCCCGTGCGCGGCTGATCGCCGACCGCATGCACGGTGCCGTGCAGCTCGACGCCGTGCAGCTCCGAGTATTGGACACCAGCGTCCACAACCACGGCGACGCGGGGGTGGCGCAGCAGGTTGGCGTGGCGCTGGCTGCGCACGATCGAGCTGAGCCAGAGGTGGGCGCCGTCCCAGACGAACCACAGCGGGGTGACGTGGGGCTCGCCGGCCGCGTCGACGCTGGCCACCCGGCAGACCCGCTGGGCGCGGAGGAAGGCGTCGCGCTCCTGGTCGCTCATGGCGATGCGGCGGGCGCGCCGCTGCGGCGCGATCTCGGTCATGCCCGGTGGATTCTGGCACGGCGTCCGCGGCGCGCATAATCGGCGCCGCGATGAGCGAGCAGCCTCCCCAGGGTCTGCGGCCGCTGCAGGTGGCGCCGGGCTCGCAGCCCGCGCCCGCGCCGCGGCACCGGACCGTGCTTCCCGACGAGCCGTCCGACGCGGTGGCGGCGCTCGACGCCGCCCTGGCGTCCCCCGACGTCGCCGCCGCGCTGCGCGACGTGGTGGCCCACTGGCCCGCGTACCTCGACGGCTGGGCGCGGCTCGGCCAGCAGGCCTGGCGCGACGGCGATCACCCCGCGTCCGTGTACGCCTATGCCCGGGTCGGCTACCACCGCGGCCTCGACAAGCTGCGCCGCCACGGCTGGGGTGGCACCGGCGAGGTGCGCTGGGCCGAGCCGGGAAACCGCGGCTTCCTGCGCGCGCTGCACATGCTGATGGTGGCCGCGGCGGCGATCGGCGAGACCGACGAGGCCGCCCGCTGCCGCGACTTCCTGCTCGAGCTCGACCCCGAGGACGGGCTGGGCGTGGCCTCGGTCCCCGCGCAGCCCGGGCCCGGCTGGAGGCCGGACCTGCTGCCGTAGCGGATCAGGCGGCGGGCGGGGACGGCTACGCGGCGGTGGTGACCCGGTAGCGGCCGATCTGCGCCTTGTGGGTGCGGGTCCTCTTGAGCTCGAAGAAGAACCCGTGCTCGATCAGCCAGGCGGTGTGGTCCCAGAGCTCGCCCGCCTCCTCGCCGGTGACCCGGCGGTCGACCACCGGCCCGAAGATCGGCGCCGAGTCCTCGATCTGCAGGGTCGGCACCCCGAAGCAGTCCACCTCGCAGGCCTTGCGGTGCAGGGCGAGCAGCTCCTCGTACGTGGACTCGTCGTCGAGGGCGCGATCCGCCAAAGACGGGTCGAGCCCGGCCGCCTGCACCGCGCTGCGCAGGGTGGACAGCTCACCGAGCGGCTCGCTCCGCTCGTGGTATGCCTCGCCGATCTCCGTGTAGACCCGCGCCATGGTGTCCGCGCCGAGCTCGCGCTGCACCAGCACGAGGACGCGGAGGGCGCGCTCGCCGGCGCTGTGGGAGCGCTCCAGGCGATCCTCGGCCTCCTTGCCGCGGTTGATCTCGGCGAGGTCGAGCAGGTGGGTGACGACCCGCACGGGGCGGACCTTCTCCACCTCGGCCAGCCAGCGCGAGGTGAGCCAGGCCCAGGGGCACGCCGGGTCGACGTGGAGGGACACGGTGGTGGTGGGAGTGCTCATGCCTCGGACGATACGCGGCCGGGCCCGCTCGCCTGTGCGTACCATTCGCCGGACATGGACGAGCGCCGCCTGGAGACCGTCGACGGCGGCGTGGTCGCGCCCCACGTCGAGGTGGCCGGCACCGCCTGGCGCCGCTTCATGGGCCTGATGTTCCGCAGCGAGCTGCCCGCCGGGCACGGCCTGGCGCTGACGCCGTGCAGCTCGATCCACATGTTCTTCATGCGCATCCCCCTCGACGTGGCCTTCCTCGACCGCGAGGGCCGGGTGCTGCGCGTCTACCACGGCATCCGGCCCTGGCGGGTGAGCCGCGTGGTCCGCGGCGCGCGCACGGCGGTGGAGCTGCCCGCGGGGACGCTGCGCGAGGCGGGCGTCGAGAAGGGCGCCGTCCTCCGCCTCGCATAAAAAAGCACCGAGCGGTGCGGTGGGGCACACGCCCGGTGCGGGGCAGGCGATGGGGGAGCGCACATCGACGCGCTTGGTTGCATTGTGGCGCAGTTGACCGAAAGGTCAAGAGCCAAAATTGCCGCCCGGGTTCGCTCGTGCCATACTACAACCATGTCGATACACAGAATAGTCGATGTGGCGGCGGCCGTGCTGGAGGCCCTGGCGCCGCGGCGCTGCGCGGGCTGCGGGCTGCCCGCGGCGGGCGATGTGTGCGAGGCGTGCGTCGAGCTGAGCCTCACCCTGGCCCCGCCGCCCAGCCGCGCCCTGGCCTTCGGCGCCTGCCACGCCGCCCTGCCCTTCGAGCCCCCGGTGCGCTCGATCGTCCACCACGCCAAGTACCGCGGGCGCCGCGGCGCCGCCGCCGTGCTCGGCGCCCTGGTCGTCGAGCGCCTCTGGCCGGCGCTCACCCGCGGCCCGTCGCACCAGGCGCCGCCCGGCGTGGTGGTCGTCCCCGTGCCCCTGGGCCCCCGCCGCCGCCGCGCCCGCGGCTACAACCAGGCCGCCCTGCTCGCCGCCGCCCTGGCCCGCCAGGCGGGCGCGCCGGTCGCCGCTCCCGGCCACGCCCTGCGCCTGCGCGACACCGCGCCCCAGGTCGGCCGCAGGGGGGAGGAGCGGCGCGCCAACGTCAGCGGCGCCTTCGCCTGGCGCGGCCCGCCGCTGCACGCGGCCACGGTCTGGCTGGTCGACGACGTGGTCACCACCGGCGCCACCCTGGCCGCCCTCGCCACGGCGCTGCAACAGGCGGGTGCGTCACGTATCGAAGGTGTCGCGGCGGCGATGGTCCAGCCTCGCCACGCATGAGAATCGTCACACCCCACCCACATCGCCAAGACCGTCCCATGCCCGCCGGCAGGAAGAGAGGATCGAGCCCGTGTCCACAATGGCCCCATCGCGCAACGCCGAGGAGATGTCGAGATACCTCGACGCCCTGGGCCCGCTCCGCCCCCTGGTCGAGGACGACAGCCTCACCGAGATCATGGTCAACGGCGCCGACATGGTCTACGTCGAGCGCGGCGGCAAGATCCTGCTCACCGACGTGCGCTTCGACGACGAGAACCACCTGCTCCGCGTCATCGACCTGATCGTCAGCGCGGTCGGCCGGCGCATCGACTACCGCCAGCCGCTCTGCGACGCCCGCCTCCTCGACGGCTCGCGCGTCAACGCGTGCATCCCGCCGATCGCGGTCGACGGCCCGCTGCTCACCATCCGCAAGTTCGCCAAGGACCCGTACCAGGTCCACGACCTGGTCGCCTTCGGCACCCTCAGCGAGGAGGCGGCCGCCTTCATCCGCTCCTGCGTCCTGGCCCGGGCCAACATGGTGATCAGCGGCGGCACCGGCACCGGCAAGACGACGATGCTCAACGTCTGCTCGTCGTTCATCCCCACCGACGAGCGCATCGTCACCATCGAGGACGCCGCCGAGCTGCAGCTCCACCAGGAGCACGTCTGCCGCATGGAGGCGCGCCCGCCGGACGCCAACGGCGAGGGCCGCATCGCCATCCGCGACCTGGTCATGAACTCGCTGCGCATGCGCCCCGACCGCATCGTCGTCGGCGAGTGCCGCGGCGGCGAGGCGCTGGACATGCTCCAGGCCATGAACACCGGCCACGACGGCTCGCTGACCACCATCCACGCCAACAACCCGCGCGACTGCATGGCCCGCCTGGAGACGCTGGTGCTGATGGCCGGCATGGACCTGCCGCTCAAGGCGATCCGCCAGCAGGTCGCCTCGGCGCTCAACCTGATAGTGCAGCTCAACCGTCTCAAGGACGGCTCCCGCAAGGTCACCTCCATCTCCGAGATCATCGGCATGGAGGGCGACACCATCACCATGCAGGAGATCTTCGTCTTCGAAGCACAGGGTGCAGACCCCGAAACAGGGCGTATCATCGGGCAGTTCAAGCCGACGGGCATCCGCCCGCAGATCATCAACAGGCTGTTCGAGATGGGGATCCCGCTTCCTGAGGGTCTGGCCCGCCTGTTCCCCGAGCGGAGGCAGCAGGCCGTTCCGACCACCTTCCAGGACCGCCGCCGCCAGTGACCTTCCGCCCCCACCTGAGCGGGGGCGCAGGGGACGGGGGAAGGGCGTCCTGGGAAGAGCTGCAGCGCACGGCCGCATCGGTGCGCGCCGAAAATCCCCTTTCTGACCACAACATCTCCGCGCGGCCATGGCGCCGCCGTGCCACGCTCCTGGTGTGCGCGCTGGGACTGACCGGCCTGACGGCCTTCACGCGCGGGGCCGCGACGCCGGCCGCCGCCGACGCCACCGCCGACCAGGACCTCTTCTCGCTGACCAACCAGGACCGGGCCAGCAACGGCCTCCCCGCCCTGCAGTACCACTCCACCCTGGGCGCCATCGGCGAGAACAAGCCCTACTCCGGCTGCGGCTTCACGGTCTACGGCCGCAGCCAGGACATGATCTCGCGCAACTACTTCGCCCACCCCATCCTCAACTGCGGCGGCCAGCTGGTCTTCAACATGATGTCGGCCTCCGGCATCGCCTACCGCATCGCCGGCGAGAACATCGGCTGGGCCGCCGGCGCGGGCAGCGCCGCGTCCTCGGCGAGCTACATCAACCAGCAGTTCATGAACAGCCCCGAGCACCGCTCCAACATCCTCGGCAGCTCCTACACCCACATCGGCGTCGGCTCGATCCTCAGCCCCTCCGGCTACACGTGGACCGGCGGCGGCTCCAGCCAGCAGAACGTGTGGATGTTCTCCGAGGAGTTCGCCGGCCTGACCAGCGCGCCGCCGCCGCCCGCCCCGGCGCCCAAGCCCCCCGCGCCCCCGGCGCCGAGCGGCGGCACGCAGGCGAGCACCACACCGGCGACGCCCGAGCCCACCCCCGCGCAGACCGCCGCCCCCACGCCCGAGCCGACCCCGACGCCCGCACCCACGCCAACGCCGCAGCCCACGCCCGTCCCCGCACCCGAGCTCGGCGCCCCCGTGCCCCCGCTGGCATACAGCGGCGGCGGCCTGATCGCCGACAGCATCCAAGCGGTCCTGGAGGCCTTCCTCTTTGACTGACCTCGCCACCGCGCCGCCGCCCCAGCCGCCCCAACCCGCGAGCGACATCGTCGTCGCCCGCGACCTGCGCAAGACGTTCCACATCAGCCGGCCGCCGCGCGAGGTGCTGCACGGTGTCAGCCTCACCGTGGCGCGCGGCGAGTTCGTCGCCATCATGGGCCCGAGCGGCTGCGGCAAGTCGACGCTGCTGCACACCATCGGCGGCCTCGAACCGCCCGACAGCGGCACGGTGTGGGTCGAGGGCCAGGACCTCTACGCGCGCGACGACGAGGCGCTGACCGCCTACCGCCGCGACCACATGGGCTTCGTCTTCCAGCTCTTCAACCTGCTCCCCACGCTGACCGCCGCGCAGAACGTGGCCCTGCCCCTGCGTTTGCGACGGCCTGCGCCAAAACGCCAGGCCATCAACGACCGCGTCACCGCGCTGATGAGCGCGCTCGACCTGCACGACCTGCAGGGCCACGGCCCCGAGGAGATCTCCGGCGGTGAGCAGCAGCGCGTCGCCATCGCCCGCGCCCTGGCCGCGCAGCCCGCGCTGCTCTGCGCCGACGAGCCGACGGGTAACCTCGACTGGCACACCTCGCGCGAGGTGATGGGGTTGCTGGCAAGGCTCTGCCGCGAGGAGCAGCAGACCACCGTGTTGGTGACACATGACGCCAGAACTGCCGCCTACGCCGACCGCGTCCTGGTGATGCGCGACGGCGACGTCATCGCCGAGCAGCGCATGCAGCCCGCCGGCGACGACCCCACCGCCCCGCGCGACGCCGCACCCCTGATCGCCCGGCTCACCGAGCTCGGGCTCTAGCCCGCGGCGGGGCGGCGGACGTGCGCATGTCGGGCCTGTGGCCGATCGTGCTGCGCAGCCTGCGCGCCCGGCCGCTGCGCGCCCTGCTCACCGCGGTGGCGGTCGCCCTCGGCGTCGCTGCCGTCACCGGGCTGCAGCTCGCCCTGCCCGCCCTCGACGCCCAGGCCCAGCGGTCGCAGCAGCAGCGCGCCGGCGGCTCCCAGCTCGACGTCCGTGCCGCCCAGCAGCCGGGCCTCGACGACGCCCAGCTCAGCGCCATCGCGGCCGTGCCGGGCGTGGCCAGGTACGCGCCGCTGCTGGAGAAGCGCGTCATCGGCCGCGCCGACCCCCGGGAGATCACCGGGCTCACCGTCACGGTGGTCGGCGTCCGCGACGGCCAGGCGGGCCTGCGCCCCGTCCTGCTCACCTCCGGCCGCCTGCCCACCGCCAGCAGCACCGACGAGGTCACCCTCGACCAGGGCCTGGCCGCCGCCCTGGAGGCCACCGGCGTCTCCCGCCCGCTCACCACCGGCGACGACGTGCGCCTGCTCACCGGCACCGGCAACGACGTCTTCCACGTCGTCGGCATCGCCTCGGGCACCTCGGCGGGCCCGGCGTTCACCCGCTCGGCGGCGTTCGTCAGCGCCCACGCCGCGCAGACCGTGTTCGGCCAGGGCCTGCGCACCCCGCTGGTGGCGCTGCAGCTCAGCGGAGGCACCAGCGCGGCGACCGTCGCCGGCCGCGTCCTCGCCGCCCTCGGACCCGGCGTGGCCACCGTCGACCCGCGCGCCACCGGCGTCCAGCCGCTCGACCAGCTCCGGCCGCTGCTCGCCCTGGTCACCGTGCTCAGCGTCGCCATCGGCGCCGGGGTGGTGGCCAACACGCTCGGCCTCAGCGTGGTCGAGCGCCGCCGCGAGATCGGCCTGCTGCGCGCCGCGGGGGCGAGCAGCCGCCAGGTCTTCGACCTCTTCCTCGCCGAGGCGGCTGTGCTCGCCGTCGCCGGGGCGCTGATCGGCGTGGGGCTGGGGATCCTCGTCGCCGGACTGCTGGTCCGCCAGCTCGCCCCCGCCGACCTCGCCGTGCCCGCGGTCAGCATCAGCGTGCTGGCGGTGCTCGGCTCGATGCTGCTGGGCGTGGTCATGGCCCTGCTCGGCGCCTTCGTCCCCGCCCGCTCCGCCGCGCGCATGAACCCACTGGCGGCACTGCGCGCCGGGGCCGCGGGCGCCCCCGAGCACACGCCGCGGGGCGTGACGGTGGCCGGGCTGCTGCTGCTCGGCGCGAGCACCATCCTCCTGGCCACAGGATTGGCCGGCGCGGCGGGCGCGGGCATCGTCGGCCTGCTGCTCGGCGCCGTGCTGGTGCTGCCCTTCCTGGTGCCGCCGCTGCTGCGCGCCCTGGGCAGCGCCGCCCGCACCGCCGCGGGCACCACCGGCCTGGCCGCCGCCAACCTCGCCCGGCGGCGCAACCGCACCTCGCTGACCGTCGCCGGGCTGGCGGTGTCGGTGAGCGTCGCCGTGGCCGTCAGCGCCCTCACCTCCGGCGCGCTCGCCGCCGGGCAGGGCTGGGTCGACCACCTCTTCGTCGGCGACACCCTGATCCGCAGCGCCGCCGCCCAGCCCGACGCCGTTGCCGACGCGGTCACCCACGCCTCGGGCGTCAGGTCGGCGATCCCCCTGCGCTTCGTCGCCGCGCCGGTCGGGGGCGACACCCTGGGCATCGCCGTGATCGACCCGGGCGCCTACGCGGGCACCTCGGCGCTCGACGTCGACGGCGACCACTCCGCCGCGATCCGCGCCCTCAGCGACACCTCGCACCCGGCGATGGTGGTGCCCCGGCAGCTCGTCGACCTCTACGGCTGGCGCACCGGCATGCAGCTCAGCGTCGGCGGCGACCACGGCGCCACCGCCTACACCGTGGCAGCCGTCGCCCAGCACACCTTCCCGGGCGGCGACGGCCGCGAGTCGGTGGTGATCGGCCGGGCCACCGCCGAGCGCACCCTGGGCACGGTGGCCACCGGCTTCGACGTGCTCGACGTCACCAGCGGCGGCGCCTCGGCGGCCACGGTGCGCGACGTCGCCGCCAGCTACGGCATGCAGGCCACCCCGGTGAGCGTGGTCGACGACGCCGCCCGGTCGGCGGTCGACCACTCCGTCGCCCTGCTCGGCGTCTTCGCCTGGCTGGCGGTGGTGGTGGCCATGCTGGCGGTGGTCAACACCCTGGTGGTCAACGTCCGCCAGGGCGCGCGCGAGGTGGGGCTGCTGCGCGCCGTCGGGCTGAGCCGGCGCAGCGCCCACCGCATGGTGCTCGCCGAGGCGGCGCTGCTGGCGCTGATGGGCACGCTGGCGGGCGTCGGGGTGGGCTGCATCCTCGCCGTGCCGCTGCTCCACGCCAGCAATGGCCCCGGGTTCGCGCCCGGCTTCGTCTTCCCGCTCGGCGCGGTGCTGGCCAGCCTGTTCGCGGTGGTCGCCGGGGCGGTGCTCGCCGTGCTGATTCCCGCCCGCGCGGTGGCCGGGCAGAGCATCGTCGCCGGCATCCGTCACGCCTAGACAGCGGTCCTATACTCGGAGGCCTCGGAGCCATGCGCCTTTCCGTCACCGCCCGCACCGACCTCGACCCCGCGCTGCGCAGCTACGCCGTCGAGAAGCTGGCCAGGCTGGAGCGCCACGACCCCGCCATCCAGGAGGCCCGCGCCGTCCTGGAGGACGACTTCCGCCACGTGCCCCGGGCCAGCGCCGAGGTCTTCGTCCACCTCCACCACCAGCAGCTGGTCGCCCGCTGCGACGGGACCACCGTGCAGGAGGCCGTCGACCGGGTGCTCGACAAGATCGACCGGCAGATCGTCCGCCGCAAGGAGCGGCTCAAGGAGCACAAGGGCAGGGCCGCGGCGGGGTCCGATCCGCTCGCCCCCGGGCCGCGCGACACCGAGTAGCCCTGTTCCTGGGATCATTGACAGCGGGATGAGCATCTTCAAAGTCCTCGGCGACCCCAACAAGCGCGAGATCCGGCGCCACGAGCGCACCCTGGAAAAGATCAACGCCTTCGAGGAGCAGCTCAAGGACCTCAGCGACGCGGAGCTGGGCGCCAAAACCCAGGAGTTCCGTGATCGCCTGGGCATCGAGGGGCCCGACCTCAGCCTCGGCCAGCCGGTGACCAGCGCCCTGGTCCAGGAGGACGACGAGGACGAGAACGACGACGCCCATCTCGCCCACCGCGAGGCCGAGGAGCGCGACAAGGAGCTGCTCGACGCCCTCGACGACATCCTCCCCGAGGCCTACGCGGCGGTCCGCGAGGCCTCGCGGCGCACCCTGGGCATGCGCCACTACGACGTGCAGCTCATCGGCGGCATCGTGCTGCACGACGGCAAGATCGCCGAGATGGGCACCGGCGAGGGCAAGACGCTGGTGGCCACCCTGCCGCTGTACCTCAACGCGCTGCTCGGCCGCGGCGCCCACCTGGTCACCGTCAACGACTACCTGGTCCGCCGCGACGCCGGCTGGAACGCGCCGATGTACCGGCTGCTGGGCATGTCGGTCGGGGTGATCAGCGGGCAGGACCAGTCCTTCGTCTACGACCCCGACTTCCTCGACGAGACCCACCCCGACGATCGCCTGCGCCACCTGCGCCCGTCGTCGCGGCGCGAGGCCTACGCCTGCGACATCGTCTACGCCACCAACAACGAGCTCGGCTTCGACTACCTGCGCGACAACATGGCGGTGTCGCTGGAGCAGTGCGTGCAGCGGCGGCTGTGGTTCGCCATCGTCGACGAGGTCGACTCCATCCTCGTCGACGAGGCGCGCACCCCGCTGATCATCAGCGGCCAGGCCGACGAGCCCACCGAGAAGTACTACACCTACGCCTCGCTGATCCCCCGCCTGGTCGCCGAGGACGACTACACCATCGACGAGAAGACCAAGTCGGCGGCGCTCACCGAGGACGGCATCGCCAAGGTCGAGAAGTGGACCGGCATCAAGAACGTGTACGACATGGAGCACGTCACCGAGGCCCACCACATCAACCAGGCGCTCAAGGCCCACGCCCTCTACCTGCGCGACCAGGACTACATCGTGCGCGACAACGAGGTGGTCATCGTCGACGAGTTCACCGGCCGGACCATGCCGGGACGCCGCTGGTCGGACGGCCTGCACCAGGCCATCGAGGCCAAGGAGGGCGTCAAGGTCCAGCAGGAGAACGTCACCCTCGCCACCATCACCTTCCAGAACTTCTTCCGGCTCTACAAGAAACTGGCAGGAATGACCGGAACTGCGCTGACCGAGGCCGAGGAGTTCCACAAGATCTACAAGCTGGAGGTGGTGCCGATCCCGCCGAACCGGCCCAACCAGCGCAAGGACGAGTCCGACCTCATCTACAAGACCGAGGAGGGCAAGTTCAAGGCGGTGGTGGAGGAGATCGTCGAGCGCCACGCCCGCAACCAGCCCATCCTGGTGGGCACCACCTCGATCGACAAGAGCGAGCGGCTGTCGCGCCTGCTGGAGAAGAAGGGCGTCGAGCACGACGTGCTCAACGCCAAGCAGCACGAGCGCGAGGCGGCGATCGTCGAGAACGCCGGCCAGCCCGGCGCGGTGACCATCGCCACCAACATGGCCGGCCGCGGTACCGACATCCTCCTCGGCGCCGGAGTTGCGGACACCGGTGGCCTTTACATCATCGGCACCGAGCGCCACGAGTCACGGCGCATCGACAACCAGCTGCGCGGCCGCTCCGGCCGCCAGGGCGACCCCGGCGAGACGCGCTTCTTCCTCTCCTTCGAGGACGACGTGATGCGCATCTTCGGCGGCGAGCGCATGCAGGGCATCATGGACCGGCTGCGCATCGACGAGGACACGCCCATCGAGTCGCGCATGGTGACGCGCCAGATCGAGGGCGCCCAGGCCCGCGTCGAGGGACACAACTTCGACTCGCGGCGCCACGTCGTCGAGTACGACGACGTCATGAACAAGCAGCGCGAGGTGATCTACGGCGAGCGCCGCAAGATCCTCGAGGGCACCGACACGCGCGCCAACCTGATGTCGATGATCGAGCGGGTGGTGCGCGAGGAGGTGCCGTCGTTCTGCGAGGGCCGTCGCAGCGAGTGGGACATCGACGGCATGTGGGAGCGCATGCGCCAGTTCGCCCCGCTGCCGCCCATCGACGAGGTCGACGTCGACACCCTCGGCAACGAGGTGCACGACATCGAGCACAACCTCACCGAGGAGATGGTCGCCTCCTACGAGGAGCGCGAGCAGAAGTACGGCGAGGAGATCATGCGCTCGGTGGAGCGGTCGATCATGCTCCAGGTCATCGATCGCAAGTGGGTCGCCTACCTGACCCAGATGGACCACCTGCGCGAGGGCATCGGCCTGCAGTCCTACGCCCAGGTCGACCCGCTGCTCGAGTACAAGCAGCAGGCCTTCAGCGCCTTCCAGGAGCTGACCGACGAGATCCAGCGCGAGATCGTCCGCCTCCTGCTCCACGTCGAGATCCAGCTCGTCCCGCAGCAGCCGGCCGAGGCGCCGGTCGCCACCGCCGAGGCCGAGGCGCCCGCCTCCGGCCGCGCCGACAAGCCGGGTGGCGAGATGTCGCCCGAAGAGGTGCCCGCGGCGCGTCCCGCCGCCGCGGCGGCGAGCGCCCGCCTCGCGGCGGTGACCGCGGGTGTCGGTCGCCCCGCGGTGCGCAACGTCGTCGAGTCGTCCGCCGAGGGCGTGCAGCGGGCCACCGGTGCCGCCGCGGTGGCCGGGGCCGCCCCCGCGGCCACCGCCAACGGCAAGCCGCGCAAGGTGGGCCGCAACGACCCGTGCTGGTGCGGCAGCGGCGTCAAGTACAAGCGCTGCCACGGGGCCAACGGGGGCTAGGTCAGAGCCGGCCGCGGTTCCTCCGCATCCTCAGCCCCACCACCACCAGCACCACCGCCGCCGCCGGGATCAACGCCGCCGCCGCCGTCGCCGACGTATTCGGCACCGACACCGCCCCGCTGCCGCCGCTGCCCTGCGCCACCACCGGCGCCACCGCGGCGCCGCTCAAAACGAGGCTGTGCCCGTCCCCCGCGGCGATCGCGGTCGCCCCACGGAGGCCGCCCACCGAAGCGGGCGTGCCCTGCACCGCGTTGGCGGCATTGCCGAGCTGCCCGTCCCCCCCGTCACCCCAGGCGAGCACCGCGCCCGCCGAGGTGAGCGCCAGCGCATGCCGCCCGCCCGCCGCCACGGCGGTCACCGGCGCCGTCCCGCCCACGACGGCGGGGGAGGCGCGATCAGCGCTCGGCGCCGCGCCCAGTTGCCCGGTGTCGTTGCGCCCCCAGGCGAGCACGGTCGAGGCGCCGGTCACCGCCAGGCTGAACCCCTCGCCCGCCGCCGCGCTGCTCACATCGTGCGCCGCCGTCACCACCGGCGTGGAGCGGTCGGTGGTGGAGCCGTCGCCGAGCTGGCCATGCAGGTTGGACCCGGTGGCCAGCAGGCTGTGGTCGGCCGCGACGAACAGCGAGTGCGACGTCCCCAGCGCCAGTCCGGCGATCGCGGGCAGCCCGGAGACTCTGGCGGGCAGGTCGTGCTGGCTGGTGTCCCCGGTGCCGAGCTGGCCGAAGCGGTTGTCGCCCCAGGCGTAGACGGCGCCGTCGCGGGTCAGCGCCGCGCTGTGCTGCCCGGCGGCGGCCACCGCGATCACGCCCAGCCCGTCGAGCGCGCTCACGTGCACGGGCGCTGGCCGGGTGGAGAGGGTGTCGGTGCCGTCGCCCAGCTCGCCCTGGCCGCTCTCGCCCCACGCCCACACCTGGCCCGCCGCCGTGAGCGCCAGGCTGTGATGGCAGCCCGCCGCGATCGCCGTCACCGCGCCAGGCAGCCCGGAGACCCGCACCGGCATGGCGCGAAGGGCATGGCTGCCGTCGCCGAGCTGGCCGTCGTCGTTGAACCCCCAGGCCCACACGCCGCCATCGGCCGTGAGCGCCAGGCTGTGGAAGCAACCCGCCGCCACCGCGGTCACCGGCGGGGCGACCGCCACGCTCAGCGGCACCGGGCTCGACGCCGTCCCGCCGCCCCCGAGCTGGCCCTCGCCGCCGCGCCCGAAGCTGCTCACCTGGCCACCCGCCGCCGCCGCGGGGACGCACCCGGAAGAGCCGGCAAGAACCACCGCCGCCACGCACGCGACGCCGCCCAGCAGTCGCGCCCGCATCACCCGTTCCTCCGCGCCCGGAAGGCGTTCATCTGCGGAGTTGCGGCCAGCTCGTGCCAGATCGTGTCCTCCGCCGCCATCGACGCGCCCATCGACCCCGCTGGCAGATCCGGCGTGCCGCACGCGTGCGGCCCCGGGTCGAGCACCGTCGGTACGGACGGCGGCGTCAGGTTGGGGGCGCGGAAGTCGAGCAGCTCGGCGAGGTTCGCCGACGCGGCGTCGCGCACCGTCAGCGCGGGCAGCCCGAAGCGCCACTCGACGAAGCGCGGGATCGCGGTGTGGTCGAGCACGCGATGCGACACGCGCCCGCGCGGCGCGAACGGCGACACGATGTACGCCGGCACGCGGAAGCCCGCCTGGCCGTGGTCCTCGAAACCTGTGATGGTGTCGACGGTGTTGGGCACGTGGGTGCTGGCGTCGGGGAAGCGCGGCGGGCGGACGTGGTCGTAGAAGCCGCCCCACTCGTCGTAGGTGATCACCAGCACCGTCTTCGACCATGCCGGTGACTGCATCAGCGTGTTGACGATCAACGAGATCAGCGCCTGCCCGCGGCGGACGTCGGCGTGGGGGTGGTCGTCGTTCGACGTGCCCTGTCCCTCGCCGCCGAAGTTGGGGTCGACGTAGCTGAACTGGGGCAGCTGCCCCGATGCCGCCTTGGCCAGGAAGACGCCGATGTCCTCGCTGATGCCGACGTACTTGGTGCCCCACAGCGCCAGCAGCGGCAGGTCGCTGAAGAAGTAGTTGCAGGTCACGCCCGCGGTCTGCAGGCTGTCCCAGATGGTGGGCAGCGTCGAGGTGGTGCTGGTGTTGGTGATCCGGTCGGTGGCGGCGGCGTGGGTGAAGATGCGGTTGGGATAGGTGGGGCCGAGCAGCGAGCAGAACCAGCGGTCGCAGATGGTGAAGCCCGCGGCCAGCGCCTTCGAGGCGGGCAGGTCGTCGGCGGTGTAGTAGCCCAGCGGCAGGTCGTCGAAGGCCACCTGGGTGTTGGTCACGTCCTTGTAGCCGGCGCGGAAGCCGTCGTTGCCGCCGCCGTTGAGCTGGGCGCGGCCGCCGTCGTAGGAGTGGTCGGGGTCCTGCAGCGCGCAGCCCTGCCAGTCGGGGGTGAGCCGGTGGGTGCTGTGCAGGGCGCCGCTGAGGTCGCGGTAGCGCAGGCCTGCCTGGGCGCCGTCGGCGTCGGGCACCCAGCCGAGCATGTGGTCGAAGGAGCGGTTCTCCATGCAGAGCACGACGATGTGGTCGATGCCGCTGCTCCCCGGAGAGGGCAGCCTGCCCGTGGAGCCGAGCACCCGGCCCGCCGTGCGGTGGAGCGCTCCCGCGCCGACCAGTGCGCCGGCAGCCGTGCCGGCGGCGCCCGCCAGGAATCTGCGCCGAGTGATCGCCAACGAAAACCTCCCTTGGCAGCGCGGACGGCGGGGCGCCGTCCTGCATCGCCCCCTTCGCGCTCGACGCTAGCCGCTGGGGGGTTGTCGGCGGGGGGTCGAGTGGTTAAGACGCGCGAAAGCCCCGGCGTGGCAATGTGAGGCGTCCGGGCTGTTCTTGACTTTCCGAATCGGATTAGTCAAGAATCCCCGGAGCGCCATCCGCAACGCCAGACCGGAGCCCTCGCCATGCCCGCCTCGTCCACCACGCGCCGCATCGCCGCCGCCCTGGCCGTCCTGGCCTCCGCGGGCATGCTGGCCGCCTGTGGACAGCCGGCCGCCGCCACCCAGTCGAGGGCCGACACCGGGCCGGTCAACCTCCGCCTCGGCTACTTCCCCAACCTGACCCACGCCATCCCCATGGTCGGGCTCGACAAGGGCTTCTACGCCAAGTCGCTGGGCTCCAACGTGACCCTGACCACGCAGACCTTCAACGCCGGCCCCGCCGCCGTCGAGGCGATCTTCGGCGGCGCGCTGGACGCGGCCTACGTCGGCCCCAACCCGGCGATCAACGCCTACGTCAAGAGCAAGGGCGACCTGGTGCGGGTGATCGCGGGCGCGGCCTCGGGCGGCGCCGCGCTGGTGGTCCGCCCCGCCGCCGGCATCCAGACCGCGGCCAACCTCAGGGGCAAGAAGCTGGCCACCCCGCAGCTCGGCAACACCCAGGACGTCGCCCTGCGCAGCTACCTCGCCGCCCACGGCCTGAAGACCAACCCCCAGGGCGGCGGCGACGTCTCGATCACCTCCACCGACAACGCCACCATCCTCCAGCTGCTCAAGCAGGGCCAGCTCGACGGCGCCTGGCTGCCCGAGCCCTGGGTGAGCCGCGCGGTCGCCGAGGCGGGCGCCACAGTGTTCGTCGACGAGGCCACGCTGTGGCCGAGCGGCCAGTTCCCCACCACCGAGCTGGTGGTGACCACCGCCTTCCTGCAGGCGCACCCGACCACGGTGCGCCACCTGGTCGAGGCCCACGTCGCCACCGCCGCCTGGATCAAGGCCAATCCCGCCGACGCGCAGACGTCGGTCAACAACGCGCTGCTCAAGCTGACCCAGAAGAAGCTCGACCCCACCGTGCTGGCCACGGCCTGGCAGAAGCTGGACTTCACCGTCGACCCGCTGGCCACGGCGCTGGCCAAACAGGCGTCGGCGGCGCACGACGCCGGGCTGATCGGCAGCGTCGACCTGCACGGCATCATGGACCTGACGGTTCTCAACGGAGTGTTGACATCACAGGGCAAGCCGGCGGTGAGCAGCGGAGGGTACGGAAGCCAATGACCGCGCTCGCCGTCTCCGAGGCCGTCGAGCTGGCCGGGCGCACGTCGCGGGAAGCCGCCATCGCCGTGCGCATCGACAACGTCAGCAAGACATATGGCAACGGCAGCGGGCGCCTGCTCGCCGTCGACCGGGTCAGCATCGACGTGCGCAGCGGTGAGTTCGTCTGCCTGGTGGGCGCGTCGGGCTGCGGCAAGTCGACCATGCTGTCCATGATCGCGGGGCTGGACAAGCCGACCGCGGGGACCATCGAGGTCACCGAGGGGCGTCCCGCGCTGATGTTCCAGGAGCCCGCGCTGCTGCCCTGGCTCACCGTGCAGGACAACGTCGAGCTGCCGCTCAAGCTGCAGAAGGTGGACAGGCAGGCGCGCCGCGAGCGCGTCGCCGAGCTGCTCGAGCTGGTCCACCTCGACGCCTTCGCCTCCAAGCGTCCCCACGAGCTGAGCGGCGGCATGCGCCAGCGCGTGGCGTTGGCGCGAGCATTGGCACAAACCACCCGCGTGCTGCTGATGGACGAGCCCTTCGCGGCACTCGACGCCATCACCCGTGACGTGCTCCACGAAGATCTCTCGCGCATCCACGCCAACACCGGCATCACCGTCGTCTTCGTCACCCACAACGTGCGCGAGGCGGTGCGGCTCGGTGAGCGCGTGGTCATGCTGTCGTCGCGTCCGGGACGCGTGGTCGCCGAGTGGGACGTCGACATCGAGCACCCGCGGCGCATCGAGTCGCCCGAGGTGGCGGCGCTCAGCGTGCTGATCACCGACAGGCTGCGCGAGGAGATCGGCCGGCATGGCCGCCACTGAGTCGCGCAACGCGGAGGTCGAGTCCGGCCTCGACCAGCTCGACCTTCCCGCCAGCGAGACCACGCCCTGGCCGCGGCGCATCTTCCGGGTCACCGTGCCCAAGCTGGTGGCCGCGGCGGTGCTGCTCGGCGTGTGGATGCTGGTCGTCGCGCTGCACGTGCAACCCTCGTACACGCTTCCCCCGCCGAGCGACGTTTGGGACAGCTTCAGCACCAACCTGCACACCGTCGGCAGCGCGGTGTGGACCAGCGTGCTGCACGGCGCCGAGGGTTTCGCCATCGCGGTCGCCATCGGCACGCCGCTGGGCCTGCTGATCGCGCGCGTGCAGGTGGTGCGACTGGCCATCGGCTCGCTGATCGCCGCGCTGCAGAGCCTGCCCTCGGTGACCTGGGTGCCGGTCGCCATCCTCTGGTTCGGCCTGACCCAGACCACGATCCTGTTCGTGGTGATCATGGGCGCGCTGCCGTCGATCGCCGGGGGCATGGTCGCCGCCGTCGACCAGATCCCGCCGCTGCTGCTGCGCGTCGGCGACGCCATGGGCGCGCGCGGCCTGTCCCGCTACCGCTACATCGTCCTGCCCGCCGCGCTGCCGGGCTACGTCGCCGGGCTCAAGCAGGCGTGGTCGTTCTCGTGGCGCTCGCTGATGGCCGCGGAGCTGATCGTCAACGGCGGGACGCTCGGCACCGGCCTCGGCCAGCTCCTCGAATCAGGACGCGCCAACACCGACATGCCGATGATGCTGATGACCATCCTGGTCATCCTCGCCGTCGGCGTGCTGGTCGACGCGCTGATCTTCGCCCCGCTCGACCGCGGTGTGCGCCGCCGCCGGGGGCTCTCCGCCGCCTGAACCCTGCGCGGCGCGGCCGCCCGGACTGCGGCTAGCATTCACCCCATGAGCGAGCTGAGCACGCGGTCCACGGCGCTGTACGAGAAGGTCACCCAGCTCCGGGAGCATCTTTGACCTTCCCGGCAAGCGCGCTCGCCTCGAAGGGCTGGAGCGCGACATCAGCGACCCCGAGCTCTGGGACGACCCCCGCCGCGCCGGCAAGCTGACCCAGGACGCCAGCCGCCTCCGCGACGAGATCGCCCGGTGGGACGGCCTGCTGCAGCGGACCCAGGACGCCCGCGACCTGGCCGAGCTGCTCGATGCGGAGCCCGAGGAGGAGATGCAGGCCGACCTCGCCAGGGAGCTCGACGCCCTGGAGAAGGAGCTGAGCGAGCGCGAGATCGACCTCCTCTTCAACGACCCGTATTCCGACAACCCCGCCCTGATCAGCGTCCACGCCGGCGCCGGCGGCACCGACAGCCAGGACTGGGCGGAGATGCTGCTGCGCATGTACCTGCGCTGGGCGGAGGACCGCAGGCTCGACGTCGAGTTCCTCGAGGAGTCGGCGGGGGAGGAGGCGGGCATCAAGTCGGCGACCATCCGCATCGGCGGCGATCGCAGCTTCGGGCGGCTCAAGGCGGAGCGAGGCGTGCACCGCCTGGTCCGGCTCAGCCCCTTCGACTCGGCGCACCGCAGGCACACCAGCTTCGCCCTGGTCGAAGTCAGCCCGGAGATCGAGGACGACGTCAGCGTCGAGATCAACCCCGACGACGTGCGCACCGACGTCTTCCGCTCCAGCGGCGCCGGCGGCCAGCACGTCAACAAGACCTCCAGCGCCGTGCGGCTCACCCACATCCCCACCGGGGTGGTGGTCACCTGCCAGAACGAGCGCTCCCAGCAGCAGAACCGCGATGTGGCCTGGCGGGTGCTGCGGTCGAGGCTGCTCGCCCTCCAGCAGGCCGCCCACGCCGAGCACCTCGCCGAGCTCAAGGGCGAGTCGATGCCCGCCGAGTGGGGCTCGCAGATCCGCTCCTACGTGCTCCAGCCGTACACCATGGTCAAGGACCACCGCACCGGGGTCGAGGTGGGCAACGCCCAGGCCGTGCTCGACGGGGCCATCGACCCGTTCATCGAGGGCTACCTGCGCTGGCAGGTGGGCGAGAGCCAGGGCCAGAACGGCGGAGACCCGGCCGCGTAGGCGACGCCGGCGGGCGTGACAACCCCGTCGAAAGGGGCGCCACTCGGGCCCACCAGGCTCACGGCGCCGCTATACTCGACCGCGTCCCGAGCCAGGTCCCAATTCGCTACACCACATTCCAGCACGGCGAACCTGCCAGGACCCCCGCCCTGCCGACCGGCCGGAGGCCCGGGGATGATCGAGCCGGCATCGCTCGGAGCGTCACCCTGCACGCACCGACGACCAAGCTGCCCCACCTCTCCGAGGGGCGCACCACCGCCGCGGCGAAGAGCCAAGCGGTCGACGCCGCCCATCCACATACCCCCAGGTTGATCCCATGAGCGTTCTCACGCTCCCGCGGCCCGCCCTGGCCGCCGACCCGGCCCTGCGCCCGGTCATCTCGTTCCACGGCGTGGGCAAGACCTACCCCAACGGGACGGTCGCCCTGCGTGACGTCGACCTCGCCATCTACCAGAAGGACTTCGTCTTCCTGGTCGGGGCCAGCGGCGCGGGCAAGTCGACCCTGGTGCGGCTGCTGATCCGCGAGGAGGTGGCCTCCAGCGGGCGCATCTTCGTCGACGGCTCGGAGATCACCCGCATGCCCCGGCGCCGCCTGCCCAAGCTGCGGCGCAAGTTCGGCATCGTGTTCCAGGACTTCAAGCTGCTGCCCCGGGCCACCGTGGCCCAGAACGTCGCCTTCGCGCTTCAGGTCACCCGGCCCGGCCAGCGCCACCTCAAGGAGAAGGTCGAGGAGGCGCTCTGGATCGTCGGCCTCGAGGACAAGCTGCACAAGTGGCCCGACGAGCTGAGCGGCGGCGAGCAGCAGCGCGTGGCCATCGCCCGCGCCCTGGTGCACCGCCCGCGCATCTTCCTCGCCGACGAGCCCACCGGCAACCTCGACCCCGACACCTCGTGGGGCATCGTGCAGCTCCTGCTGCAGATCAACCACCGCGGCACCACCGTGCTGATGGCGACCCACAACCGCGAGGTGGTCGACCTGGTCCGCCGCCGCGTCATCGCCATCGAGAACGGCCGCGTGGTGCGCGACGAGATGGAGGGGCAGTACCTGAAGGAAGGCGAGGCGACGATATGAGGCGGCTCATCGCCAGCCTGAACTTCGCCGCGCTCAGCGCCCTGCAGAACTTCCGCCGCAACCTCGGCGTCTCGCTGGCGGCGGTGTTCACCATGGGCCTGATCCTGCTCATGGCCGGCGGCACCGCGCTGGGCTGGCACACCATCAACTCGGTGCTGCAGACCGAGCAGTCGCGCGCCAGCAACATGCGCATCTACCTCGACGACGGCGCCTCGCTGGCCCAGATCACCGACTTCCAGAGCCGCCTGCAGCACGACTCGCGCATCCAGTCGGTCGCCTTCATGAACAAGGACCAGGCGGCCAAGGAGGCGTCGCAGCAGGAGTCGACGTTCGCCGACTCGCTGCGCGTCCTGGGCAGCAACCCGCTGCCCGCGTCGCTCAACGTGACGCTGCGCAAGATGACCGACTTGCAGGCGATCCACGACCTGGCGGTGAGCACGCCGATCGTCCAGCAGGGCAACCTGGCGACCGACTACAACCCCGACGTGATCAGCAAGCTCAACAAGTTCATCTGGACAATCACCATCATCGCCGCGGTGGTGGTGATCGTCCTGTTCGTGATCTCGCTGGTGATCATCATGAACACCATCCGCACCGCGGTGTACGTGCGCCGCAGGGAGATCGAGATCATGAAGCTGGTCGGCGCCACCGACTGGTTCGTGCGCTGGCCCTTCCTGCTCGAGGGCATCATCGGCGGGGTGCTGGCGGCCATCGTCGCCGGAGTTCTGGTCTCAGCCGGCTACAACGTGCTGGTCAACAGCCTGCACAAGAACCTGCTCTTCTTCCCGCTCACCTTCGACGGCACCTTCCTGGCCGTGATCTTGCTCGCCGTGGCCGGCGCGGGTATCCTGCTCGGCGCGCTGGGCAGCTACCTCGGCGTCCGCCGCTTCCTCGCGGTCTAGAGCCGCAAGCACCGCACCACACCACTCCACTCAACGTCACAGCACTCGTCGCACAACGGAGAAGCCAGGCGCATGTATCGAGCCCACCGGCCTCGCGGCCTCGGTGCCGTGATGCTCTCCGTGCTGATCGCCGCCATGATCGCGGTGCCCGGCCTGCGTCCGGTCAGCGCCGACCAGCTCAGTGACAAGCAGTCGCAGCGCGACAGCGTGAGCAAGCAGATGGACAACCTCAAGGCGCAGATCGCCGCCACCAAGGACCAGGAGGCCAAGCTGCGGCTGACCATCCAGTCCATCGACCTGCAGATCCAGCAGACCGAGCAGAACGTCAGCGACGCGCAGGCCAAGCTGGACCAGATCGGCCGCGACCTCGACGACGCGCGCAAGCAGCTCGCCGACACCCGCGCCCGCCTGGCGGTCGACAAGCAGGAGCTGTCCAAGCAGCTCATCTACATCTACAAGCAGGGCCAGACCAGCATGCTCAACAAGGTGGTCGGCTCCAAGACCTTCAACCAGTTCTGGCAGCAGCTCATCGACCTGCGCCGCCTCGCCGGCACCCAGCAGGACACGCTCAGCGCGGTGCAGCGCGAGGAGCTGCGGGTCGACCAGCTGGTCGCCGGCATCGCCCTCAAGCAGTCGCAGCAGAAGCAGGCGCTCGCCGACCTCAAGGCGCAGGCCGACGGTCTGCAGATCCAGCTCGGCGCCCGCCAGGCGGCGGTGGCCCAGCTCCAGGCCGTCGAGGCCTACGACGCGCAGCAGCTCGCCCTCGCCGAGCAGTCGGCCAAGGAGCTCGACGCGCAGATCGCCGCCATCAAGGAGGCGATGGCCGAGGCGGCGCGGCGCGGTGGCGGCAACGGCCACTTCGTCTGGCCGGAGAACGGCCCGATCACCCAGGGCTTCGGCTGCAGCCCGTACCAGTTCGAGCCGTACGACCCGAGCTGCCCGTCACGCCACTTCCACACCGGCATCGACATCGGCGCCGCGTGGGGCACGCCGGTCGGCGCCGGCGACGCGGGAATCGCCTACACGTACTACAGTGGCTACGGTTACGGCAACCATGTGATCATCGCCCACGGCAACGGCTGGGTCTCCGTGTACGGACACCTCGCGTCGTTCGCGGTGGGCAACGGCCAGGCCGTGGGCCGCGGGCAGACCATCGGCTACGAAGGCTCGACGGGCAACTCCACAGGACCGCATCTGCATTTCGAAGTGCGACTCAACGACAACCCGGTGAATCCCCTACAGTACCTGTCGTGATCCCCGACGCCCCCGAGCCGCGGGAAGCCCGGCCGGGCCGATCGCGGCAGGGGCTGATCGTGGGTGCGCTGGTGGTAGCGGCGTGCTACGTGACCGGCCTCGCCGTCAACAACCTCGCCACCGGTGACGCCGCGAGTGCGATCAACCGCATCTTCCCGCGCATCGGCCAGGGCAACACCGTCGACAGCTCGGGCGTCGCGGCGACGTGGCGCATCGTGCAGCAGGAGTACGTGCTGCGTTCGCTGAGCGCCGACACCGGAACGCAGGGCGCGGAGACGGGCATCATCAACCTGCTCAAGCAGGATTACAACGACCGCTTCTCCAACTACTACACCGCCGACCAGTACGCGCAGCTGCAGCGCAACCTGACCGGACAGCGTCTCGGCAGCATCGGCATCGCCCTGGAGGCGCGCTGCGCGGGCGAGACCATCTGCGGGCAGAGCGCGACGCCCACCGAGCTGGTGCTCGAAGAGGTGCTGCACAACCAGCCCGCCGAGCAGGCCGGACTGAAGAGCGGCGACGTGCTGGTCAGCGTCGACGGCAAGGAGCTGGCCACCCTGGAGCCCGACGTCAACAAGCGGCTCGACCGCGCCGCCTCCCTGGTGCGCGGCGACCCCGGCACGCAGGTGACCATCGGCGTGCTGCGCAAGGGACAGCCGCTCAGCTTCACGGTGACGCGCAAGAACCTGAGCATCCCCGCGGTGTACTCGCAGCGCTTCGGCTCGGTGCTCGACATCGAGGTGACCGGCTTCGACGACAAGTCCGGCGACGCCTTCCGCAAGCAGCTCCAGGATGGGATCAACGGCGGCGCAACCTCGGTGATCCTCGACCTGCGCGGCAATCCGGGCGGCCTGGTCAGCGAGGCGCAGAGCATCGCCTCGCAGTTCCTGCAGCCGATCAAGGGCAAGCAGGACGACGTGGTGGTGCGCCGCGGTCGCATGTCGACGAGCACCAGCAATCCGCTCGGCGAGCCGGGCACGGCGCAGAAGGTGGAGCACGACACCATCCTCAGCGGCGGCGTGGCGCTGACCCCCAAGCTGGTGGTGCTGGTCGACGAGAACAGCGCCAGCGCGTCGGAGATCGTCGCCGCGGCGCTGCACGACTACAACCGCGGGCAGCTGGTCGGGCAGAAGACGTTCGGCAAGGGGTCGGTGCAGGAGGACTTCCCGCTGCCCGGCGGGGCCGACCTGCACCTCACCGTGGAGCGCTGGTTCGGGCCCAACGGGGAGAGCATCGACGGCACCGGGATCACCCCGGACCGCCCCGTCACCCTGGCCGACCCCGACCACCGCTTCCGCCTCGACTCGCAGAGCGCCGACCCCTCAGCGGACGCCCAGTTCCAGGCCGCCCTGGCGATGCTTGCGCCCCAGCCCCAGCCGGCCTAGCCGGCCGGGGTCCCCCGGTTTTCCGCATCAGGGGGCGATGCGCCCCCCTCACCCGCGCGGCAGAGCCCCGCGGGCTCACCCCCCACTCGGCGCGACTCCGCGCCGGCTCGGCCTTCGCCTCGCGGCCAGCCCGGGCAGCCCGGTGTAAAGTGTGCCCCGCAGTGCCGGAGCGATTCGATGTCGTCGTCCTCGGCGGAGGCTCGGGAGGGTACGTGGCCGCGATCCGCGCGGCCCAGCTCGGCCTCCGCACCGCGCTGGTCGAGGAGCAGAAGGTGGGAGGCACATGCCTCCACCGCGGCTGCATCCCCACCAAGGCGTTGCTGCAGACGGCCGCGCTCGTCGACTCCATCGCCGCCGGCGCGCGCCTCGGCGTGACCGCCGGCTCGGTCGCCGTCGACTACGCCGCCGCCGGCCGCAACCGTGACCAGGTGGTGAGCCGCCTGCACAAGGGCGTCGAGTTCCTGCTGCGCAAGAACCGTGTCGACGTCATCAACGCGCGCGGACGGCTGGCCGGTGCCGGAACCGTGGCCATCGAGGGGCGCGACGAGGTCGAGGGCTCCGCTGTGATCCTCGCCACCGGTTCGCGGCCGCGCTCCCTGCCCGGCCTCGACATCGACGGCCACGCCGTGCTCAGCAGCGACGACGCGGTGCGCCTCGACTTCGTGCCGCGCTCGGCGGTGGTGCTGGGCAGCGGCGCCGTGGGCGTCGAGTTCGCTTCGCTGTGGCGCTCGCTCGGCGCCGAGGTGACGGTGGTGGAGATGCTGCCCCGCCTGGTGCCCCTGGAGGACGCCGACGTCGGCGCCGAGCTGCAGCGCGCCTTCGAACGCCGCGGCATCCGCTGCATGCTGAGCACCCGGCTCGACCCGTCGTCGGTGGCGCAGAGCGAGGGCGGTGTGTCGATGACCGTCGCCGGGCCCGACGGCGCCGAGGAGCGTCTCGACGCGGCGGTGCTGCTGGTCGCGGTTGGTCGTCGCGCCAATGTCGAGGACGTCGGTCTGGAGTCCTGCGGGGTTGCCGTGGACGGCGGTTTCGTGCAAGTTGATGCCACCATGGGCACGAACGTCCCCGCTGTGTACTCGGTCGGCGACATGGCCGGCGGCCTGCTGCTCGCCCACAAGGCGATGCACCAGGGCGTGATCGCCGCCGAGGCGATCGCCGGCCGCGCCCCGCACCCGCTGGAGTCGCGGCTGGTGCCGCGCACCACCTACTGCACGCCGCAGATCGGCTCCATCGGACTGTCCGAGGAGGAGGCGAAGGCCGCGGGACACGACGTGCGCTGCGGCGTGATGCCCATGCGCGGCAACGCGCGCGCGGTGATCTGGGGTGAGAGCGAGGGATTCTGCAAGGTGGTCGCCGACGCCAAGAGCAACGACGTGCTCGGCGTCCACATCGTCGGCCACGAGGTGACCGAGCTGATCGCCGGGCCGGGGCTCGGCATGCTGCTGGAGGCAACGCCGTTCGAGATGGGACGCGCGGTCGCGCCGCATCCGACGCTGAGCGAGGTGCTGGGGGAGGCGGCGCTCGCGGTCAGCGGCGAGGCCATCCACATTTGAATCGTGCTGGAGTGAACGCAAAGTGGCTGTAGCAAAAGAGGACGCGGCGCAGCGGGCGGGGCTCGACACCGACGCGTTGCGCACCATGTACCGGCACATGGCCCGTGCCCGTGTGCTCGACGAGCGCATGTGGGTGCTCAACCGGCAGGGACGCGCGCCCTTCGTCATCTCCTGCCAGGGACACGAGGCGGCCCAGGTCGGCATCGCCATGGCACTGCGTCCCGGCTACGACTGGGCCGCGCCGTACTACCGCGACCTGGCGGTGACCCTGGTGCTGGGCATGTCGCCCAAGGACCACCTGCTCGCCACCATGGCCCGCGCCGCCGACCCCAACAGCGGTGGGCGGCAGATGCCGTCGCACTTCGGCTGCCGGCGCCTCAACATCATCACCGGCGGCTCGCCCGTGGCCACCCAGGTGCTGCACGCGGCGGGCGCCGCGCTGGCGTCGCGCGTGCGCGGTGAGGACGCGGTGGCGATGACCTCGCTCGGCGAGGGCAGCACCTCGGAAGGCGACTTCCACGAGGGCCTCAACTTCGCCGCCGTGCACAAGCTGCCGCTGATCACGGTGGTCGAGAACAACGGCTTCGCCATCAGCGTGCCCTGGGACAAGCAGATGCCGCTCAAGGACGTCGCCGACCGTGCGCTCGCCTACGGCATGCCCGGTGTGATCGTCGACGGCGGCGATCCCATCGCCTGCTACGCCGCGATGAAGACCGCGGTGGAACGCGGCCGCCGCGGTGAGGGCCCGACCCTGATCGAAGCCAAGGTGGCCCGGCTCACCCCGCACTCGTCCGACGACGACGACCGCATCTACAAGACGCGCGAGGCGCTCGCCGAGGAGAAGAAGCACGATTGCGTGCTCGGCTTCCGGGTGCGGCTGGAGGAGGCCGGAGTGCTCGCCCCCGGCGACGCCGAGGAGATCCGCGCGGAGATCATGCGCGAGGTCGACAGAGCCCTGCAGGAGGCCGAGGCGTCGCCGCTGCCGTCGCCCGAGTCGGCGCTGCTCCACGTGTACGGGGACTGAGCGCGATGCCCACCAAGACCTACATCGAGGCCATCCGCGAGGGCATGCGCGACGAGATGCGCCGCGACGAGCGCGTCATCCTGATGGGCGAGGACGTCGGCGTCAAGGGCGGCGTGTTCAAGGCCACCGAGGGGCTGCACAAGGAGTTCGGCGAGATGCGCGTCATCGACACGCCGCTCGCCGAGTCCGCGATCGTCGGCGTGGCCATCGGCGCCGCCATCAACGGGCTGCTGCCCATCGCCGAGATCCAGTTCCAGGACTTCATCATGCCCGCGGTCGACCAGATCATCAGCGAGGCCGCCAAGATCCGCTACCGCAGCAACAACGACTTCAACGTGCCCATGGTGGTGCGGGCGCCGTTCGGCGGCGGCGTGCACGGCGCGCTGTACCACTCGCAATCGATCGAGGCGATCTTCTGCGGCGTGCCCGGGTTGAAGGTGGTCGTGCCCTCCACGCCACATGACGCCAAGGGGCTGCTGCGCGCGGCGATTCGCGACCCCGATCCCGTGCTGTACTTCGAGCACAAGCGGGCGTACCGCCTGATCAAGGGAGAGGTCCCCGACGGCGAGTACGTCGAGGAGATCGGCAAGGCGCGCGTGGTCCGCGAGGGCTCGGACATCGCCATCCTCACCTACGGGCTGATGACCCACTTCTGCGCCGACGCGGCGGAGAAGCTGGCCGCGGACGGGTTCTCCTGCGAGGTCGTCGACCTGCGCACCCTGCGTCCTCTCGACCGCGAGCAGATCATTGCGTCCGCGCGCAAGTGCGGCAAGGTGATGGTGGTCCAGGAGGCCAACCTGGCGGTGAGCATCGCCTCCGAGGTGGCGGCGATCGTCGCCGAGGAGTGCTTCGAGTACCTCGACGCGCCGGTGATGCGGCTCGGTGGTCCGGAGATTCCCGGGGTGCCGTTCTCGCCGCCGCTGGAGGAGTTCTACATGCTCACTCCGGCGAAGATCGAGACGGCGCTGCGCAGGCTGGCGGCGTACTGATGGCGATCACCGTCACCATGCCGCAGCTCGGCGAGTCGGTCACCGAGGGGACAATCACCGAGTGGCTCAAGCAGCCGGGCGACGCCGTGGAGATCTACGAGTCGATCGCCGAGGTGACCACCGACAAGGTCAACGCGGAGATCCCCGCGCCCGTCGCCGGGACGATGGGGGAGCACCTGGTGGAGAAGGGCACCGTGGTGCCGGTGGGCGGGGCGATCTGCACCATGGAGGCCACCGCCTCCGCGGCGGAAACCTCAACCCCTGTCACGGAAAACCTGCCCGCGGAAAAATCAACTCCTGTCATGGAACACATCCCTGCGGCTGCAGCGGCTCCGATGCCGGTGGCGGCGCCCGCGGCCTCAATCCCTTCAGGCCCGACCGGCACCCACCTCACCCCCGCAGTCCGCATGCTCGCCGCCGAGCACGCCGTCGACGTAACCCAACTCACCGGCAGCGGCATCGCCGGCCGCGTCACCAAGAAGGACGTCCTCGAATTCGTCCAGCGCCGCGACGCGGCAGCACCCGCAGCACCCCCCGAACCCACCGGAGGCGTCGCCGCCCGCCGCGCCGAAGCCGCCGCTCAGCCCGCCCCCCCCACGCCCTCCTCCGCGAGCGGCGACACCCTCGTCCCCCTCACCCCCATGCGTCGCGCCATCGCCGAGCACATGGTCCGCAGCCGCCACACCTCCCCACACGCCTGGACCATGGTCGAGGTCGACATGACCAAGGTCGCCCGCGTGCGCACCAAGCAGCGCGCGGACTTCCGCAAGCAGCAGGGCGTCGACCTCACGTTCCTGCCATTCGTGGCCAAAGCCGTGGTCGCAGCGCTGCGCAAGGTGCCCACCCTCAACGCCACCTGGAGTGACCAGGGCGTGCTGCTGCGCAACGACGTCAACCTCGGCCTCGCCGTCGCCTTGGAGGACGGCCTGGTCGTCCCGGTGATCAAGGGCGCCGACCGCCTCAGCATGGCCGGCATCGCCCTCGCCGCCGCCGACCTCACCGACCGCGCCCGCGCCGGGAAGCTGCGCATCGACGACGTCGAGGGCGGCACCTTCACCCTCAACAACGCGGGCGCCCTGGGCACCCTGATGTCGCAGGCGATCATCAACCAGCCGCAGGCCGCCATCCTGGTCATGGACGCCATCGTCAAGCGCCCCGTGGTCGTCGAGGACGACGCCATCGCGGTGCGCTCGATGATGAACCTCTGCATCTCCTTCGACCACCGCATCAACGACGGCCTCGGCGCCGCCCGCTTCCTGCGCAGCATCAAGGAGACCCTGGAGTCCATCGACGACTCCGCCGCGCTGTGGTGAGGAGCGGTCAGCCCTAGCCGCCGAGGCCGCCCTGCTGCATCGCTCAGTCCGGCTGCATGTGCGGGTAGCGCCAGTCGGTCGGCGGCGCGAAGGTCTCCTTGATGGCGCGCAGGGAGGTCCAGCGCGCCAGGTTGGCGGGGGAGCCCGCCTTGTCGTTGGTACCGCTGGCGCGCGCGCCGCCGAAGGGCTGCTGCCCCACCACCGCGCCGGTCGGCTTGTCGTTGACGTAGAAGTTGCCCGCCGCGTCACGCAGCGCAGCCGTCGCCTGCGCGACCGCCGCCCGATCGCGGGCGAACACGCCGCCCGTCAGCGCATACGGCGAGGTCGAATCGACCAACCGCAGTGCCTCCTCCCACTCATCCGCGGGATATGGGTACACGGTGAGGATCGGCCCGAACAGCTCGCGCTGCATCAGGTCGTGACCGGGATCATCCGTCTCCAGAATCGTGGGGCGCACGAACCACCCCACCGACGCATCCGCCTCGCCGCCGGCCACGATGCGCAGGTGGGGATCGCTGCGCGCCGCAGCCAGAGCCTCCTCGTGCTTGCGGAACGCCCGCTCGTCGATCACCGCGCCGAGGAAGTTGGAGAAGTCGGCGACGTCGCCCATGGCCAGCGAGTCGGTCGCGTCGGCGAGCGCGCCCCGCATGCGCTGCCACAGGGGAGCGGGCACGTATGCGCGCGACGCCGCCGAGCACTTCTGCCCCTGGTACTCGAAGGCGCCACGCAGCAGGCCGACGAGCAGCTCCGCCTCCGACGCCGACTCGTGCGCGATCACGAAATCCTTGCCACCGGTCTCGCCGACCAGGCGCGGGTAGGTGCGGTAACTGTCGAGATTGTCACCAACCTCCCGCCACAGGGCGCGGAATGTCGGAGTCGACCCGGTGAAGTGCACACCCGCCAGCCGCGGATCCCGCAGCGCCACGTCCAAAGCGCCCGCGCCGTGACCGGTGACCATGTTGATCACCCCCGGCGGCAGCCCCGCCTCGACCAGCAGATCCATGATCACGGATGCCGCGAGCTGCTGCGTGGGCGCGGGCTTCCAGACCACCACGTTGCCCATCAGGGCCGGCGCGGTGGGCAGGTTGCCCGCGATCGAGGTGAAGTTGAACGGGGTGATCGCCACCACGAAGCCTTCCAGCGGGCGCAGCTCGACCCGGTTCCACGCGCCCGGCGGTGACACCGGCTGTTCCTCCCACAGCCGCGCCGCGAAGTGGACGTTCCAGCGCCAGAAGTCGATCAGCTCGGCGGCGGCGTCGATCTCCGCCTGGTGCGCGGTCTTGCTCTGGCCGAGCATGGTGGCCGCGTTGAGACGGTCGCGCCACGGCCCGGCGAGCAGCTCGGCGGCGCGCAGGAACACCGCCGCCCGCGTCTCGAAGGCGCTGCGCGACCAGTCCTGCCACGCCGTCATGGCGGCCGAAACCGCCGCCGAAACGTCCGTCGCCGACGACTGGCGCAGTGACCCGAGCAGCAGCGCATGGTCGTGCGGCGCGCGCACCTCGATCGACACCCCCGAGCCCGCCACAGTGCGGCCGCCGATGACCATGGGCAGGTCGTGGGGCGCGGCGGCGGTCATGTCGCGCAGGGCGGCGCGCAGCGAGGCGCGCTCGGTGCTGCCCGGCGCGTAGCTGCGCACCGGCTCGTTGCGGGGGGGCGGAAGGGGGAGCACAAGAGCCATGGACAGCCCCGATTCTGCCCCACCGGGCCGGGGTGTAGAGTGCCTGGGCAGCATGAAGCAGATCCCCGTGTCCCCCCCTTCGGTGCCCGAAGGTCGGCCGCTCCACCAGCGCCTGCTTCCCGAGGGTGTCGAGCGCCGTCCCCCCTGGCTCACCGTCAAGCTCCCCACCGGCGACGGCTACGCCCGCATCAAGCAGCTCGTCGACGGCATGCGCCTCAACACCGTCTGCGAGGAGGCGCGCTGCCCCAACCTCGGCGAATGCTGGGGCCACGGCACCGCCACCTTCATGATCCTCGGCGACGTGTGCACCCGCGCCTGCGCCTTCTGCGCGGTGACCAGCGGCAAGCGCGGCGGCGACGTCGACGAGGACGAGCCGCGCCGCGTCGCCGAAGCGGTGCGGCGCATGGGTCTGCGCCACGCCGTGGTGACCTCGGTGGACCGCGACGACCTGCCCGACTTCGGCGCCGCCATCTTCGCCCGCACCATCGCCGCCATCCGCGAGCTCAGCCCGGGCACCACCATCGAGGTGCTCACCCCCGACTTCCAGGGCAGCGAGGACTCGTTGCGGACGGTGATGGCAGAAACGCCGGAGATCTTCAACCACAACGTGGAGACCGTGCCGCGGCTGTACCGCCGGGTGCGACCCAAGGCCGACTATGCGCAGAGTCTGCGGCTGCTGCAATCTGCCAAGCGGATCGAGCCGCGCTCGCGCACCAAGTCGGGCTTCATGGTCGGGCTCGGCGAGTCGATGGAGGAGTGCCGCGCGCTGCTCCGCGACATGCGTGCGCACGACATCGAGATCATCACCATCGGCCAGTACCTTCGGCCCTCGCTGAAGCACCATCCGCTGGTCCGCTTCTGGACCCCCGACGAGTTCGCGGAGCTGCGCAGCTACGGCACTTCGCTGGGCTTTGCGCACGTCGAGAGCGGCCCGCTGGTGCGCAGCAGCTACCACGCGGCCGACCAGGCGGTGGCGGCGACCGCCGTCCAGTGATCCCGCCGCTGCGCTCGGTGTGGCTGGGCACCTTGCCCTACGCCACCGCGTGGGAGCTGCAGCGCCATCTCGCTGCGCTGCGCCGCGACAACGCCATCGACGACTGCGTGCTGCTCCTCGAACACCCGCCGGTGTTCACCATGGGCCGCAACGGCAAGCCGTTCCACGTCCCCGGCGGTGGCGAGCGGCTGCGCGGCCTCGGCGCCGAGTACGTCGAGGTCGACCGCGGCGGCTCGGTGACCTTCCACGGCCCCGGGCAGCTGGTCGCCTATCCCATCGTGCGGCTCGCCGAGACCTTCCCGATCGCCGCCGATCCGGCACACGGCGACGTGCTTCGCTACGTGCGCGCCCTGGAGACCGCACTGAGCGAGGTGTGCATCTCCTGCGGCGTCGCGGCGGGGCTGCGGCCTCCGTACACGGGTGCGTGGGTCGGCGAGGCCAAGGTCGCCGCCATCGGGGTCAAGCTGAGCAGCGGCGTCACCCAGCACGGCGTCGCCCTCAACGTCTCCGACCAGCCGCTGCGCTGGTTCGCCGAGGTGGTGGCCTGCGGCATCGAGGACGGCGGCGTCACCTCGCTGCAGCGCTGCGGCGCCAACCCGACGCTCACCCCCGAGGGCCTCGCGCCCCTGCTCGCCGGCCGTCTCGCCGCGGCCTTCGGGCGCGTCCACCTGCCCGCCGACGGCGCTTTGCGCGCCGCGATCGGAACCGCCGGGCCCGTCCCCGCCTGATCGCTTCAGGCGCGTCCACGGAACGGTGACGGCGTGTTCAGTCCTGTGCTGATCCCGCCACGCACGGCCGCAACTCGAAGGTGCCACTAGCCAACCGGTTCATCACTCTTTACCATCCTTGCTTGAATGGTGCATCCGTTCGGTCGCATCCTGATACCCATCGCGTCAGCAACAGGACGGGCCCACCGTCCTGGAAGGGAAGCACCCGCATGGCAGCAATCGTCAGAACCCGGGTCTTGAATCAACTGTCGTGGGCCACCGAGGATGAGGGCATCCGCAACGAGCGTCGCTCCACGCTCTGCGAGCTCGACGGGCTGCTCACCCAGCTCGAAGAGATCAACATGCGCGGCACCGAGGTCCCCGGCCGCATCCGCGTCGCCCTGCAGCGGCACGGCATCGCCCTCCGTCCCACGGACGGCCCGGCCGAGCTGATCGAGGCCATCTTCGTCGAGCAGGAGCGCTACATGCTCCGTCCCGAGCAGGCCAAGCCGGCCGTCAGCGGCGCCGCCCGCGACCTCGACGAGCTGCGCCGCCGCATCGCCTCCTAGCCCAGCCGCGCGGCGGCGTGTAGGCTTCCGCGCCATGGACGACCTCGACTCCGGCAAGCGCGCCGCCGGTCGAGCCGCTGCCCAGCTGGTCGAGGACGGCATGGTCCTCGGGCTCGGCACCGGCTCGACCGCACGGTGGTTCATCGAGGCGGTCGGTGAGCTGGTCGCCTCCGGCATGTCGCTGAGCGGCGTGCCCACCTCGCTGCAGAGCGAGGCGCAGGCGCGGGCGGCGGGCATCCCGCTGGTGGAGCTGGGCCGCCGCGGCGTCGACCTCGCCGTCGACGGCGCCGACTCCGTCGACCCCGACCTGCGCCTGGTCAAGGGCCTCGGCGGCGCGCTGGTGCGCGAGAAGATCGTCGCCGCCGCCGCGCGCGTCTTCGTCGTCGTGGTCGACGCCGGCAAGCTGCACGAGCGGCTGCGCGGCCCGGTTCCTGTCGAGGTTGTCCAATTCGGCTGGGAGGCGACGCTGGCGGCGCTGGAGCCCACCGGCGCGGTCTTCCAGCTTCGCCCCGGCCGCGACGGCGCCCCGCTGATCAGCGACAACGGCAATCTCATCGCCGACGGCGCCTTCCGCTCGGTCGAGGATCCCGAGGGCCTGGCCGAGCAGATCGAGGGCGTGCCGGGCGTGGTGGGGCACGGGCTGTTCCTGGGCATGGCCGACCTGGTCATCGCCGGCCACCCCGACGGCGGCGTCGAGCGGCGCGAGGCGGGAGTACAGTTGCCCTCCGCGGGCGGATAGCTCAGCCGGTCAGAGCGTCTCGCTTACACCGAGAATGCCGGGGGTTCGAATCCCTCTCCGCCCACCACTCTGAGTGCAGTCCTCGGTTGAGGCGGACATTCCTTTCTGTGGGCAGCAACATCGCGGCCCCGCAGTGCGGTCGATCACCATGGAGCGCACCACAGGAAGGAGTGATCGACGATGGCGGGTTCCCGCGCTGTTGCCATGAAGGCGCCGCTTGCCCTGCTGCTGCTCGGCGCGCTTGCCGGTTGTGGCGTCGCCGCCCACGCCGCCGGCGCGACTGTCCCGGCCGCCGGCGCAACCAGCCCCGCCCGCACCGGCCTGTTCCACGCCCACCTCCAGATGTCGGCGCCGATCCACGGGTCGGTGTGCGGCGACCCCCCACCAGGCGCCCCTCCGCCCACGCTGGCCGGGGAGCTGCAGGCCGTCCGCCCCGACGACGCCTTTCACCGGGCCGCCGCCGTTGCCACCGTGGTCAGCGCCGGCCCGGGTATCTGGAACAGCCCTGACGGGCATCGCTGGACGCAGGCGGAGATCGACGCGGGAACCGCCGTCGACCCTGGCGTCTTCACGCCGTACGTGCTGAGGATCCGGCGCCTGCTCCAGGGAACCCGGAGCCTGACCGTCGACCAGACCATCACCGGCTACGTCGCCGGCGGCAGCACGCCCTTCGGGGACAGCATCTTCGTTTGCAGCGACGGCTTGGTGGCAACGCCGCCGCCCCAGCCCGGTTCGACCGTTGTCGTCGTCTTCGGCAGCAACTTCGACACGCCGAGCCAGGCGGGACCACTGCGCCACCCGGCGATCACCGTCCTGCTCCCGGCGCCGAGCGGGCTCGGCTAGCCGATGCCCGCCATGCCAACCACCGGCTGGTTGAGCCGCCGCCCGCCCATGCTGCCGTTGAAGCGCGCGTCGCCGAAGGTGAAGATGCCGCCGTCGCTGGCCACCAGCCAGTAGCCGCGGCCGCTCGGCGCCGGCGCCATGCCCACCACCGGCGCGTTGAGCCGCATGCCCCCCGTACTGCCGTGGAACGAAGCGTCGCCGAAGCAGAAGATGCCGCCGTCGGTCGCGACCAGCCAGTAGCCGGTGCCGTCGACGGTGGCCGCCATGCCCACCACCGGCGCGTTGAGCCGCATGGCCCCCGTGCTGCCGTAGAACGCCGCGTCGCCGAAGCTGAAGATGCCGCCGTCGCTGGCCACCAGCCAGTAGCCGCCGCCGTCGGGCGTCGCTGCCATGCCCACGATGGGCGCGTTGAGACGCTGCCCACCGGTGCTGCCGTGGAAGCGCGCGTCGCCGAAGGAGAAGATGCCGCCGTCGGAGGCCACCAGCCAGTAGCCGTTGCCGCCCGGTGTCGAGGCCATGCCCACCACCGGCGCGGCCAGCCGCCGTCCTCCCATGCTGCCGTGAAAGCGTGCGTTGCCGAACGAGTACACGCCGCCGTCGGACGCCACCAGCCAGTAGCCGCCGTCGTGCGGCGTCGCCGCCATGCCCACCACCGGCGCGTTGATGCGCATGCCGCCGGTGCTGCCGAAGAACGGCGCGCCGCCCTCGCTGAAGATGCCGCCGTCCGACGCCGCCATCCAGTAGCCGCCGCTCACCGACTCGTGCACCAGTCCGAGCAGCTGGTCGGCGCGCACCACCGAGTAGCGGCCGTCGAGTCCATGGACGGCGTTGATGACGTCGGACAGCCCCGCGCACCAGGGGATCACGCCGATCGACAGGAACAGCGGCGTCGCCCCGTTCCACCCGGCCGACAACCTGCTGACGGTGTTGCTGATGTTGTTGCCGCACACCTCGGGACCGTTGACCACCGGCACGCCGTCGATGACGTCGCGCCAGGCCACGGCGTTCTCGGCGAGCAGTACGCCCTGCGGCTGCGCGCCCTGGGCGAACGCCTCGGCGACGCCGTCGCGGTACACGCCCGCGCTGCCGTTGCTGGTGTAGACGTAGGTGTCACCGAGCCCGGAGGCACGCAGGTACGCGCCGGTTTGTGACGTGTATGGCCCCAACGCGCCGCCCGGCCAGTCGTCGGTGAACATGTAGCCCGCGCCGGACGGGCCGCTGGTCAGCCAGTCGTTGGGTGACGCGGTCGCCTGGTAGTAATGGAGGATCGACGGCGCGGCGTCGACGAGCAGCGGCTGGGTGCTCCAGTTGAGCGGCACGCCGCCGCGGTTGGGGTCGTCCCACATCGAGCGCATGAAGTGCTGCGCGTACTGCATGTTGTCGCCGTCGGTGACGGTGAAGGTGACGTAGATGCGGCCCTGCAGCGGCGGCACCGGCGCGCCCGGTGGCGGCGACGTGGGCGCGGCGACGCCGGAGAACACGGTCATGTTGGCGAAGAGGTCGGCGGCGACGGTGTACACGGCGTGGCGCGAGAGCTGGGCGACGCCGGCCGCCTCGCCGCCGCTGCCGCCGTTGGGGAGCCAGCCCAGGTAGGGTGAGTTCGCCGGCATCCCGTTGAGATACTGGTCGAGCAGCGAGGCGTCGGCGGCGTTGGTGGGGTCGAGCCACACCGTCATCGCCTGGTTGGCCACGGCGTAGTCGCGGAGCAGGCTCGACGGAGTTCCTGCCACTGCTGTCAGCATCCGGTGGGTGGTCTGCGGCCACACATTGTTGAGCGCCCACGCATAGGCGTCGTGCCCGCTGGCGAAGTGCTGGTCGGCGAGGTTGGCCAGGATGGGCAGGCCGTCCTGCGAGTTGAGCGTCGCGGCGAGCTGCGGCCCGGCGACCACCGCGCCCTGCACGCCCGCCATCGCCGACGCCACGTTGACGGTGTCGGGCACGTTGGGGTCGTACTCGATCACCCCGGCCAGCTCGGCGCGGTACTTGGTGACCACCGCGGACTCGGTCATCATGTCGTAGGGCACGCCCAGCCCGTTCAGCCACCAATCGCTGCTCGCCGGCGTCTCGTCGCCGAACTGCAGAACGTACACCCGCGGCAGCGCGCGGTTGACCACGCCTTCGAGCGTCGACAGCATCAGCGCGTCGTCGCTGTTGCAGCCGCACGACGGCGAGGCCATGTCGACCACGTCGAGGTGCTGCGGCGCGGAGAAGTGGGGGAGGGCCTGGCCTGGCGGCCAGCTCACCGTCGACGAGGGCGGCGGCGCAGCGGAAGCACGCAGGGACGCGAACGGCGCGAACGCAATCGCAGACGCAAACGCAGCGGCGAGCAGCAGGACGGCGCGTCGGGGAATGGGGGGCATGGCTCGTTTCCGCAGAACGGCCGGCGGCGACGTCGGCGCCCCAGGCGGCAGCGCGGCCCGCCTGCAAGCGCGAGGCGACTCTACCCGAGGTATTCCGCCGGAGTCACTTCGTCGTGCAGGGATTCGTACAGCGCACTCCTGCGTTGAACGCCACGTTCGATGCGATGCGCGTAGCCGTGCCGTCCGCATGCACGACGGTGAGGTCGTAGCCCTGGGAGACGACGCGGCTGATCACCAGGAAGTCCTCGCCGTCGGGTCGCGCCTGCACTTCGGCGAGCGGGACCGAGGCGCTCCACACGTGCGTGCCGGCTCGCCAGTCGAGCACGTCCAGGCGGTCGGCGCTGCCACCACCGCCCAGGGCGCTGGTCATCACCAGGCGGTCGTCGGCGGAGAAGGCGAGCACGGTGGCGCCGGAGACCGTGCCCACCTGGGCGCCGCTGTCCATCGACCGGATCACCGCGCCCGAGCGGCCGTTGACGGCGTAGAGGGTCCCGTCCGGCGAGGCCGTCACCCCCCATCCCAGGCCGGTCTCGGCGCGCTGCCCGAGGGTGGCGCCGTCGCTGAGGCGCACGGTGCGGAGCAGCTTGACGGCCGGCGCCGCCCGGCTGACGTGGACGCCGCCACCGATGCTCGCCCAGCCTGGCGCGCTGCTCGCGGTTGGCGGCAGGGTCTGCACGATCGGCTTCGGCTGGTAGGCCATGGTCAGCACCGCGCGGTTCCGCGAGACGCTGCAATCGGCAACACCCCAGGTCACCCCGTTGGGCCCGCCGCCGGGTCCCAGGTCGGTGACCTGGCGCTCACCGTGCGCGGCATCGACCAGGTACAGCGACGCCTCCCCCGCACCCGTGAGCGGGCTCTTCACCTCGCACAGCGCCGAGCCGTCACTGGTGAAGCTCGCCGGGAACGCGTCGAAGGAGTTGGGCGGCGTGTCCATGATGGGGATGGTCGCCAGGGTGACGCCCTGGGCGGTTACCAGGCGGCGGACCCGGTCGGAGAAGACGTCGAGCAGCAGGCGCTGCCCGTCGGGCGCGGGCTGCACCGTGGCGGGCATGAAGAAGGGCGGCCCGTCCGGCGGGATCGGCAGCGATCCGACCGGGCGCCCGGTCCAGTCAACGGCGACCAGCCGAGCGGGGTCGTCGGGGTCGCCGTACCAGATCAGCGGCACGCCCTCCGGGGGCGGCGTGGTGGGAACCACCAGGCGCGGGTGTGCCTGCCCGGGAGCCGTGCCACCCCGGCGATGCAGGGCCACTCCCGCGCTGAGTGTGCCGCCGACCACCACCAGGGTGGCGGCCGCGGCCAGCAGCGGTGCCAGGGCGCGACGCCGCGGCGGCACGGGGACGGCCCGGGCCAGCACGCGCTGGGCCGAGGTCAGGGCCGCGCCCCGGGCGGCGCGGCGCTCCAGGTAGGCGCGCAGGCCGGTGGGCTCGGACAGCGGGTCAGCCAGGCCTCGGCGCGCTCGGGCTCGCGCAGGGCGTGCCAGTGCCGCCAGGCGAGCACCAGGGCGTCCTGGACGGCGTCCTCGGCGGCGATTCCACTCTCGGTTCCCATCCGTCCCACTAGAGACAGGACGGGCCGCGCCTGGTTGACATTGCCCCCGCTCGGGCCGGCCCGGCGGAGCCGCCTCCCGACCCGGGGCGATCCCCGGCGACATCTCGCCGCCGAGTTTGTGTCATCATCTACGCAAACAGTTTCGGTCCGCATCAACGCGAACATGCCCGGGTGGGGAGCGGCCTGTTGCGGAGAGGGTCGCCCGGCCGTCGGCACGGAACCGGCACCGGGCAGAGACGGAGGCTTTGCGATGGCAAAGGCAGCACCGGCCGCACTGGCGGTCCAGGCGGTCGTGTTCAGCTTCGACCCCGACCCGGGCACGGCGCCCGGCCGGGCCCTGCACGTGCTCACCAGCGGTCGCGGTCTGCCCAGCGCGGACGTCGAACGCACCGAGCGCTTCGCCGACGCCGCCCAGCGGGCCGTCGAGGCGGCCGGGGGCTCGGTGGGTGGGGGAGGCCGCCGCCGCGCGGGCGCCTCGCTCCAGCTGGTCGGCGTGGACGACGAGCCCGGCCGCGGCAACCGCACCGTGACCCTGTGGTACAGCGCCGTCGCCGCCTACGACGAGGGCGCAGGCGGGGCCAAGTGGGCCTCGGTCGGCCGTGGCCTGCGCCTCGAAGGCGGCGCCGCCAACGCCCTCAAGGCCGCCACCGAGCGGCTGCGCAGCGACACCCGCACCGTGGCCGGGGCCGCCGCCCTGCTCGGCGAGGTCTTCACCGGCGACGACCTGCTCCGCCTCCACGTCGCCCTCCACGGCGGCCCCCGGAGCAGCGAGCGCACCTTCCGGCGCCGGGTCCAGGAGCTGCGCGACGCGGGCATCCTCAAGTCGGTCCCCGAGCGCGAGGTCGCCGCGCTGCGCCAGCGCAATTCTCGCTTCCGCTCGCCCGCCGGCACCGGCGGCCGCCCCCCGGAGCTGCTCCGCTACTCCGGCTCGGGCGGCGAGGACGAGCAGCTCGCCGGGCTGCGCGCGCGCCGCTCCGGATAGGGACCATCGCGGCCATAACTCGGCGGCGATGTGTTGTGGTCGAGTCTGGCCGCTACTCGCCTGTGGACCAGGCGGTCACCCGGCGTCCGCGGGCCAGGGCGGCTCGCCGCTGCTGAGCACGACGGTCACCGGGCCGTCGTTCTCCAGCTCGACCTGCATGTGGGCGCCGAACCGGCCCGTCTCGACGCGCAGCCCCCGCTCGCGCAGCGCCGCGCAGAACGCCTCGTAGAGGCGCAGCCCGAGCTCCGGCGGCCCTGCCGCGAGGAACGACGGCCGGTGCCCGCGCGAGGCGTCGGCGTAGAGCGTGAACTGGCTGACCACCAGCACCTCGCCGCCGGCGGCCGCCAGGTCAAGGTTCATCCTGCCCTCGCCGTCGGCGTGGATGCGCAGGGTGGCGATCCGTTCGGCGAGACGCCGGGCGCTGTGCTCATCGTCACCGTGCCCCGCTCCGACCAGCACGCACAGCCCGGGGCCGATGCTGCCCACCAACTCAGCCTCGACTCGCACCTCCGCGCGGGTGACCCGCTGGACGACCGCCCGCACTAGCTGAGGAAGCGCAGGCCGCGGTAGATGCGCATCGCCTCGGCCTCGGCCTCCAGGAAGGTGGGCGCCGAGGCCCGCATGCCGTGGACCAGGAAGCTCCAGTTGCGCCGCCGCTCGTCGGTGGCCTCGACGGTGCCGAAGGCCGAGCCCAGGGCCCGCGGGGGGTACATCTCGATCACCGCGCCGGGCAGCCGCTTGAAGATGGGCCGGGCGACCAGCACCGCTTCGAGCTGCGCGCCGTCGGGGAGCAGGCCGCGGCAAAGGTCGATGTGGCGCAGCTTGGCGATGGGGTTGTCGGGGTCGCGGAGCAGCACCGCGGCGCCGGAGTGCTCGCTGAGGTCGCGGAGGATGAAGAGCAGGGCCAGGGCGTCGGTCTCGTCGCGGTTGAGCCGGACGAAGCCCGCGGCGTCCAGCGGACCCGCGGCGTCGCCCTCGGCGGCCCGGCGCGCGCCGTCGAAGTAGAGCTGGCCGAACAGGTCGGTGCTGCCCGCGTGGGCCAGCCAGGGCCGGTCGCCGCGCCAGTCGCGGGTGGCGGCCAGCTCGTCGAACCGGGCGAGGGTGGCCTCGCGGTCCGCGGGGTCGAGGCCGTGGATGCGGAGGTGGAGAACACGGCCCATCCCTGCATTCTACGGGCGCACCCCCGTTCGCAAACCGGCCCATTTCGCCTCGGGAGGGCGGCCGCGGGGTGGTACTCTTCCGGGTCGCCGCCGGGCCTGCGCCGCGGTGAGGTAGCTCAGTTGGTAGAGCACGGGTCTGAAAAACCCGGTGTCGGCGGTTCGATCCCGCCCCTCACCACCATGCCGGCCGCGGCCGAGCCTGGTGGACCCCGCGGTAGAGTGGCCGCCGATGATCGACGACAGCGAGCTTCGCGACCTCGATCCCTTCGACCTCCTCGACGCCGAGGCCCGCCGGCTGGAGGGCTTCTTCGCCACCCTCGACGGCGAGGACTGGCTGCGGCCCACCCGCTGCGCCGGCTGGCGGCGCCGCGAGCTGCTCGCCCACCTCGCCGCGGGCGAGGCCTACAACCGCGCCACCATCGACGGCAGCCTGCAGGACTTCCTGGCCGCGGGCACCGCGGCGGGCGCCACCGACCTGGCCTCCTTCAACGACTGGGGCGTCCGCGTCCGCGCCGAGCGCACTCCCGAGGAGCTGCTCGACGAGTGGCGCGCCGCCTGTGCCCGCAACCGCCACGACCTGCGCGAGCTTGGCTGGGACGGCACCCTGCAGACCGCCGGCGCCGGCCCCTACCCGGCGGGGCGCCAGGCCCTCCACCTCGCCCAGGAGTTCGCCATCCACGCCGACGACATGGGCGTGCCCGTCGCCGACGGCGAGCGGCGGCTGCGCGGCGAGTGGCAGGCGCGGTTCGCCCGTTTCACGGTGCGCGAATACGGCCGAGATGTCGAAGTGGTAAGCGACGGGGCTGGCATGAACACGGTCCGCGCCGCGGGCCTGGTGGTCGGCGTCGACGACGAGCGGCTGGTCGACGCCTGCAGCGCTCGCCTGCCCGGCGACGCCCCGGTTCCCGAACCGGTGCGCGACCTGCTCCGGGTGTTCGCATGAGCCGCGGCGCCTCCGCGGGCGGCTGGGCGCAGCCCCCGTCACGCCAGGGCTATTGGACCTTTTACCCCATGCCGTATGGCCCTGTCGGCAGTTCCCCACGGAATGGCACCCTCGCCATGTCGTGGATTTCCCCACGGGTTGGAGTGCAACATGGACAGTAGACGTACTCGTGGTCGCTCGGCGTTGCTGGTCGCCGTCGGCGGCACAGCCATCCTCAGCTTCGCCGCGTGTGGCGGCAACAGCAACAACACCACCAGCAGCTCCTCGTCCTCGGGCGGGGCGTCCGTGCCGTCCAATCTGTCGGTGTCGTCGTTCGACAGCAGCTTCTCGGCGATGGCCTCGCTGAAGAGCCTGCAGGCCGCGGGCAAGGGGCTGGTCGGGGTGATCCTGCCCGACACCACGTCGTCGACCCGCTACGTCAACTACGACGCTCCCTACCTGACCAAGGCCTTCCAGCAGGCCGGCTACTCCTCGTCCCAGTTCAAGATCGACAACGCCCAGGGCAGCGACGCCACCGAGCTCGCCGATGCCCAGGCGGACATCACCCTCGGGGCCACGGTGCTGGTCTTCGATCCCCTCGACAGCACGGTGGGCGCGTCGATCCAGTCGTACGCGCAGTCGCATGGCGTCAAGACGATCAGCTACGACCGCGCCACCTTCACCGGCACCAACACGTACTACGTCAGCTTCGACAACGTTCAGGTCGGCAAGCTGATCGGCCAGGGGTTCATCGACTGCGTGACGGCGTGGAACGTGGCCAACCCGCAGGTGTTCACGCTCGACGGCGGTGAGGACACCGATCCCAACGCGGTCTCCTTCGCCCAGGGTTACAACTCGGTGATCTGGGGCAACCAGACCACGCCCGAGCCGGCCGGGACCACCAACACCAAGGGGTACAAGCTGGTCGGCGACCAGATCACCCCGGGCTGGACCAACGCCACCGGCGGCACCATCTTCCAGCAGCAGTTCACCGCCCATCCCGAGATCAACGCGACCGTCGAGGCCAACGACGGTCTCGGCAACGCCGTGATCACGGTGCTGAAGAACAAGGGCGTGGCCGCCAAGAAGATCCCCACCACCGGCCAGGACGCCACCCTCCAGGGCATGACCAACGTGCTCCAGGGCTACCAGTGCGGCTCCGTCTACAAGGCGGTCTACCTCGAAGCCCAGGACGCCGTTGCGCTGGCGACCGTCCTCCGCGCCGGGGCGACCCCGCCCACGGCGCTGCTCAACGGCACCACCACTCCCCCGACGGGCGTCTCGGGCAGCGCGCAGCCCGCGTCGCTGCTGACCCCGGTCTGGGTCACGTCGTCCAACATGAACGCGACCGTGATCAAGGACAAGTTCGTCGACACCACCGCACTGTGCAGCGCGGCGGGCGCCGCCGCCTGCTCGGCCGCCGGCATCACACCGTAGCGGCAACAGCACCATAGATTCCGGACGCCGCCGCGCACCGCGCGCGGCGGCGTCATCTCCGATCGCAGCCCCCGGAGCGAGGGAAGATGTCTGACACGACGACGACGGCGGGCCAGCCGCTGCTCCAGCTTCGCGGCGTGAGCAAGCACTTCGGCCCCGTCCAGGCGCTCACCGACATCGACCTGGACGTCCCGCACGGCCAGATCACCGCGCTGTGCGGGGACAACGGCGCCGGCAAGTCGGTGCTGGTCCGCACCATCTCCGGCATCCATCAGCCCGACCGCGGCCAGATGCTCTGGGAGGGCCACCCGGTCCACATCCACAGCCCGCGCGAGGCGTCGCGGCTGGGCATCGAGACGGTCTACCAGGACCTCGCCCTCGCCGACAACCTCGACATCGTCCAGAACATGTTCCTGGGTCGGGAGCGGCTGCGCCGCGGCCTGCTCGACGAGGACGACATGGAGCGCACCGCCGCGCAGACGCTCAGCGACCTGCGGGTCACCACGGTGCGCTCGATCCGCCAGCCCGTGGGCTCACTGTCCGGAGGGCAGCGCCAGTCGGTCGCCGTCGCCAAGGCGGTGATGTGGCACTCCAAGCTGGTCATTCTCGACGAGCCCACCGCCGCCCTCGGCGTGGTCCAGACGGGCATGGTGCTCGCCCTGATACGGCGCCTGCGCGACAGCGGCCTGGCCGTCATCGTCATCTCCCACAACCTCAACGACGTCTTCGCCATCGCCGACCGCATCGCGGTGCTCTACCTTGGTCACATGGTGGTGCAGGCGAGCGTCTCCGACCTGGACCGGCAGCGCGTCGTCGAGTACATGACCACGGGCACCGCCGGCCGGAACGGCCAGGAGGCCGGGCTCGCCCCGGCGGAGCGCAGCCAGCCATGACCGAGCTCAGGAACGACCCCGCGACCGCCCCCCGAGTGGAGCCCGGCGCGGGTATCGCGGGCGAGACACCCCAGGACATCAGCGCCGAGGCGGTCCTCGACATCCCGCCGGAGCTGGTGGCGCAGTCGCTCGGCGACTACCTGAGGGCCTGGCTGGTCCGCCTGCGCAGCGGCGAGAGCGGCGTGCTCCCCGTCATCGCCGGGCTGGTCGTGATCAGCGTCGTCTTCGAGCTGATCAGCCCAGGCCGTGTCTTCCTCAGTGCGGACAACCTGGTCAACCTCCTCCAGCAGAGCGCCTTCTACATGGTTCTCGGCATGGCCGAGATCTTCGTGCTCCTGCTTGGCGAGATCGATCTCTCGATCGGCTTCGTGGCGCCCGTCGGCGCGATCATCACGATCCAGCTGGTGGAGCCGCAGACGGCCAACTGGCCGTGGTATCTGGGCATCGCCGTCGGCCTTCTGGCCTGTGCGCTGTGGGGCGCCGCCCAGGGCACGCTGATCACGCGGTTTCGCCTCCCCTCGTTCATCGTCACCCTGGCGGGTCTGCTGGTGGCCAACGGAGTGCTGCTCTTCATCCTGCTGATCGGGCCGTTCTCCGGCTACCCGAGCCTGAACGGTCCCGGCGACAACCTGCGCATGCTCCACAACCTGATGAATGGCACCATCGACGCCGCGGTGAGCTGGGTGGCGATGGGGCTGCTGGTGGCCGGGGTGGGCCTCGGCCTCTGGCTGCGCGACTCGCGGCGCAGGGCCAGCGGGCTGGTCGCGCCGCCGGCCAGCCTCACCCTGCTCAAGATCGCCCTGATCGCGGCGGTGGGCATCGCCCTGGTGGGCATCTGCAGCGTCAACCGGGCGGCCTTCGGCAACGTCTCCGGGGTGCCGTGGTTCATCCCCATCATCCTGGTCGTCCTCGGTGCCTGGATGATCCTGCTGCAGCGCACCCGCTTCGGCCGCTACGTCTACGCCATCGGCGGCAACCCCGAGGCGGCCCGGCGCGCCGGCATCCCGGTGGCGAGGATCCGCACCTGGGCGTTCACCCTCTGCTCGCTCACCGCGGGAATCGGCGGGCTGCTCTACGCCTCGCGCCTCGACGGCCTGTCCAACAACGTCAACGGCGGCCAGGACACGCTGTACGCGGTGGCGGCCGCGGTGATCGGCGGCACCAGCCTGTTCGGCGGCCGCGGCAAGGCGATCCACGGTGTCCTCGGCGGCCTGGTCATCGGCGGCATCTACAACGGCATGTTCCTGCTCGGCCTCGACGTGAAGTGGGAGTTCATCGTCACCGGCTTCGTCCTGCTGGTCTCGGTGAGCATCGACTCCCTCTCGCGCCGAGGGGCCAGCGGCGGCAGCGTCGCCCACGTCTGACCGACCACGAGCGCCCCTCGGGCTGGCACCATGTGCGGTGACCGGTGGCTCTCCCGCGCCGCCGCCGGTCACCGACTGGGGCGCGGCGGAGGCAGGACGATGGGTGGTGAGAAGCACCGCGGGGCGCCCAAGAAGCAGGCGAAGAAGCCCAGCGCGGCTGCCAAGGCCAAGCAGGCCAAGAAGCTCGCGGCGCGCACCGGCGCGACCCCGACCCCGCAGGAAACCCAGGGCTGAGCACGGCGGCGGACCGGCTGGCGGTCGAGCTCGACGACGTCGAGGCCGCGGCGGCGCGCATCGCCGGCATGGTCATGCGCACCCCGCTGCTGCCCCTCGCGGGTACGCCGCTGTGGCTCAAGTGCGAAGGTCTGCAGGAGACCGGCTCCTTCAAGCTGCGCGGCGCCAGCAACGCCATCGCCGCGCTGGCGCCCCGCGGCGTGGTCACCGGCTCCTCGGGCAACCACGGCCGTGCCCTGGCGCTGGCCGCGGCGCGCGCGGGCATCCGCTGCGTGGTGGTGATGACCCCGGACGCCACGCCCTTCAAGCGCGCCGCCATCGAGGCGCTGGACGCGCGCATCGTCGACTCGCCTCCGGGGACGTCGGCGCGCAACCGCACCGCGCTGGCCGTCGCCGACGAGCAGGGCCTGACCTACGTGCCGCCGTACGACGACCCGCTGGTGATGGCGGGCCAGGGCACGGTGGGGCTGGAGGTGGTCGAGGACCTGCCGTCGCTGCGCTGCGTGGTCGTGCCGGTGGGCGGCGGCGGGCTGATCTCCGGCGTGTCGACCGCGGTACGCGGACGGCTTGGCGACGGTGTCCGCGTGATCGGCGTCGAGCCGCTCGACGGCAACGACACCGTGCTCTCGCGCCTGGCGGGTCAGCGCGTCGAGGTGCCGCTGCCGCGCACCATCTGCGACGGGGCGCGGGTGCAGACGCCGGGCGCGCTGACCTTCCCGGTGGTGCAGCGCCGCGTCGACGAGGTCATCGCGGTGGACGACCGCAAGGTGATCGCCGCGATGAAGCTGCTGGCGATGAGCGGCATCTACGCCGAGCCGACCGGCGCGCTCTCGGTGGCCGGCGCCTTCCAGCTCGGGCTGGGTGAGGACGAGGGCACTGTTTGTGTCGTCAGTGGCCGCAACATCGAGCCCCGGGAGTGGGCTCGGCTGGTCGGCTGACCGCCGCGGCGGGCTACTGCAGGCGCACCGGGCCGCCGGCGCTGACCATCTGCCAGTTGTCGCCGGGGTTCTTGAGCTGCATCAGCCAGTTCTTGACGTCGCCGTCGTGCTGGCTGGGCGAGTAGTTCTCCACCGCGCCGAGGCCGTTGTCCCAGTTGTGGATGGCGTTGAGGGTGTCGATGAGGTTCTGCTTGGTGACGTTGCTGCCCATCATCTGCACGGCGTGCTCGAAGAGCAGGCAGTACGACCAGGCGGTCTGCGCGTAGAGGTCGACCTTCTCGTCGGGGTAGTAGGTCTGCAGCGTGCTGGTCAGGCGCTGCATGCCCGGCGTGCCGGTCTGGTCGAGCGGCGTCCACGGCGTGCCGATCATCATGCCCGCGGCGTTGCCGTAGTGGGCGACGCCGTCGTCGATGACCAGGTTCTGGAAGGTGGGCGGGTTCCACGGCCTGCCGTTGCAGCTCTGGTTCTGCGCCGCGTAGAGGTAGCGCTGGGTGCTGCCGGGTTCGAGCACCAGGTGCACGCTGGTGACGTTGGCGCTGCACCACTGGGTGATCAGCTGCTGGTAGTTGTTGTCGGTGATGGCCTCTTCCTGAGGGGCGCCGTTCCACAGTTTCCCCTGGCCGTAGAGGTGGGCGGCGCCGTTGCACACGCCCTGGGTGCTCGGGTCGTTGAGGCACACCAGGGCCACCTTGCCGCCGTTGAGCGGCCAGTGCTGCAGCGCGGTCATCAGCTTGGCGCCGAGCTCGCCGTTCTCGAACGGGTTGGGGCCGGCCAGCCACATGTACGGGCTGCTGTACATGTCCGGCGCCGCCTGGCACTCGCCGACCATGATCAGGTGGTTCTGGTTGATGAAGCCGCCCATCTGCTCGTCGGTCGGCGGCGCGCACTCGCCGACCATGGCGAACACCGCGTTGGCGCCGCCGGCGAAGTCGTGGTAGTCGGCGGCGCCGGTGTCGGCGTTGCCGCCGTCGTCGCGCAGGTCGAGCTCGATCCTGTAGCCGTTGATGCCGCCGTGCGCGTTGGTCGACTTGGCCCAGGCGGTGATGGCGTTGGCCATGGGGATGGAGCGGCCCGGGCCGGTCTGGGTGATCACCGAGCCGACCCGGATGACGCCGCCGTGCACGCCCGCGTTGGGCACGGCGGCGGGGGCGGCCCCGTGCACGCCCGGGTTGGCGGCGCTGTTCGGCGCGGCCTGCAGGCTGCTGTGCACCACGGCGGAACCCTGCGCGCCGGGGGCGGCGGTGGGCGTGCTGTCCGTGGCGGCGACGGCGCCGCCGTTGCTGAGCGCCGGTCCGCCCAGCGCGGTGGTCACCGTCTTGTGGGCGTTCTGCAGGTCGGCGAGCACCAGGCCGCCGAAGACCAGGGTGAGCAGCACGGTGACGGCGAGCATCAGGGTGAACAGCTTGTCGCGGGACAGGGTCATCGGCTCAAAGCAGGTCCATGCGGGTGGTCGGCGACTCGTCGGGCTGCGGGCGGGGGCGGCGCGACGCCAGCCAGCTCGTCCACAGCGTGCCAAGCAGCGCCGCCTCGGCGAGCAGGGCGACAAGCACCACCACACGGCGGCTGAGGATGCCGCCGGTGAGCGTGGCGAACAGGCTGCGACCGGCCGGGGGCGGCGGCGCGGTGGACGGGGGTGGCGCCACGGTCGGTGCGGTGGTGGTCGTGGTGGCGGCGCCGGTGTCGATGCCCGCCGCGTTGACGCTCGACGCCCCGCCGGTATCGGACACGGTTGGCGCGAACGCCAGGTTCGAGGATCCGGCCGGGAGGGACACGCCGTACGCGCTGCTGCTCAGGTTGCCCAGGGTGACGGTGTAGATGGTCGGCGTCGCCGCCAAGCCGCCGCTGCCCGGGATGGGCGCGGTGGTGGCGATGCAGAGCGTCGGCCCGGTCATGCCGACCGTGTCCTCGTTGCCGCCGTGGGCCACCTGGTCCTGCAGCGTGGGCGGGCCGATGCGCAGCGAGGGCGTCGAGGTGGTCGAGCCCAGGCCGGGCAACGAGATCGGTGGAGTGGGCGTGCACTGCGGCGAGTTGAGCGCGCCGACGATCTGCTGGGCCACCGCGTTGAGCGGCGAGGGCGAGCCCTGCAGGGAGAGCCCGTTCTGGTCGAACCTGGCGGCAACTCCGGCGACGGTCACTCCGCTCGCCTCCAGGCTGGTCTGCGACGTCGCCCTGTCGGCGCCCGCCGGGCGCTGGGTGGTGGCGGTGAGCACGAGAAGGCCGATGTGCAGTACCGACGTGCCGGTGGGCGGCGACGGCAGGCTCACGCCGGGCAGCGACGGCGTGCCCAGGTCGACGTCGTGCAACGTGGTGGTCACCTGGCTGACCGCGCCGGAGGCGCCGCCGCGCACGTCGACCTGCGCGTCGATCCGCCCCACGCGCAGGCCCAGCGCGGGCACCGAGATGGCGCTGCCCACCCCGGCGCGCGCGTTGCCGTGACCCTGCTCGGCGAGGACGGTGCCCGTCGAGCTGTGGGCGCTGATCACGCCGTTGAGGTCGTCGAAGTCGGGCGGCACGCCGTCGCCGGTGCCGGGCGGGAAGCCCGCGCGCTGCGCCGAGCTGCTGGTGCCGTTGGGGTACGTCGCCTGCGCGTGCTCGTAGGGGGCGGTGAGCAGCGGGTTGTACGGCGCGACGTAGGTGGTGATGGCGCTGCCGACCGCCTGCCCGAACTGCGGCGGCGGAGGCGGCAGTGGCAACGAGGTGGGGAACGGCGCGGGGCAGCACCCGTTGCTGGCGCTCCACTCGATGTCCTGCTCGGCGGTGGGAACGCCCAGTCCGGGCAGGGCGTCCACGGAGTCGCCGGGGTCGAGCGGGCTGGCCACCGCGTGCACGGTGTCGGCCTGGATCGAGGCGTCGGCGCGGGGCAGCATGGCGTCGGGCTCGACCACGAAGGAGTAGCCGGTCTGCACGGTGACGCGCACCCCCGCGCCGGTGCCGCGCACGGCGAAGGCGTCGAGGGACGCCGCCTGGGTCGGCTGGGGCAGGCCGAGCGCGGCCAGCGGGGCCAGGGCGGCGACCGCGGCGGCGGCGGCGAGCAGGCGGCGGCTGCGGCGGGTCATGCGCTCGCCTCGCGCGCGCCGTCAGTGCGGTCGCGCTCGCCGGCGACGTGATCGGCGATCAGGCGGCCGACCAGCGCGCCGGCGGGCTCGCCGGTGCGGTCGGCGAGCACCTGCAACGCGCGCTTGTCGCGCACCGACAGCGGCACCGTCAGCGTCTCCAGCTCCACGATGTCGAGACGATCCTGGTCGCGCCGGACATGCGCGGCGGCGTCACGTCGCTCGCCTTTGCGCGCCGCTCCGTCACCGAGATAGGCGGCGCTCAGGGCGGCGGCGTCGGCACCGACCTCGGCGCTGGTCCCGCTCAGCACCACCCGCCCGCGCTGCAGCACGTAGACACGCTGGGCCAGGGCCAGCGCCTGGGGCACCTGCTGCTCGACCAGCAGCACCGCGGTGCCGCCGGCGTGGATGCGGCGCAGGATGGCGAACAGCTCGGCGACCACGCGCGGCGCCAGGCCCAGCGACAGCTCGTCGAGCATGAGCAGCCGCGGCTGCGACATCAGCGCCCGCCCGATGGCCAGCTGCTGCTGCTCGCCGCCGCTCAGCGACGCCGCCTGCTGCCGCCGTCTTTCTGCCAGGACGGGGAAATACTCGACCACCCGGTCGAAGCGCTGTGCGTACTCCTCGCCCGCCCAGTAGCCGCCCATGCGCAGGTTGTCCTCGACCGACAGCGCCGGGAAGATGCCCCGCCCCTCGGGGACCAGCGAGATGCCGCGCCGGGCCACCAGGTCGCCGCGGATGCGGGTGATGTCGCGGCCGTCGAAGAACACCCGTCCCGCCGATGGGCGCAGCAGCCCGCCGAGGGTGTTGAGCAGCGTCGTCTTGCCTGCGCCGTTGGGGCCGAGCAGGGCGACGATCTCACCGGCGTCGACCTCCAGCGTCACCTCGGCGACGGCTGCGATCTGGCCGTACTCGACCCGAACTCGCTCAGCTCGCAGCAGCGGCACGTCCTGCCTCCTCTCCTAGATACGCGGCGATCACCTCGGGGTTGCTGCGCACCACCTCGGGCGTGCCGCGCGCGATCATGCGCCCGAAGTCGAGCACGTACACGTAGTCGCAGAGCGAGAGCACGAAGTCCACGTCGTGCTCGACCACCAGCATGCTCAGGTCGTGCTGGCGGCGGATGCGGCTGAAGAGGTCGGCGAGCTCCCCGGACTCCTCACGCCCGATGCCTGATGCCGCCTCATCGAGCAGCAGCAGCTTCGGCCGCGTGCACAGCGCGCGGCCGATCTCCACCAGGCGGCGCACGCCCAGGGGCAGCTCGCCCACGGCGCCGTGCACGTGCTCGCCGAGGCCCAGCTCCTCGACCACGCCGTCCACCTCGCGGCGGGCGAGCACCTCGTTGCGCCAGCTCGACGGCAGGCGCAGCCCGTCGGCGAACAACCCGTTGCGCATGCGCGCCTGGCAGCCGAGCAGGATGTTGTCGTACGCGCTGAGTCGCGAGATGAGCTGCGGGGTCTGGAAGGTGCGGCCGACGCCGGCGCGCGAGCGGCGGTCGGCGGTCAGGCCGCCCACCTCGCGACCGTCGAAGGTGATCGAGCCCGCGCTGGCGTGCTGCAGCCCGGTGATGGTGTTGAACAGCGTGGTCTTGCCCGCGCCGTTGGGCCCGATCAGCCCCACCACCTCGCCGCGCGAGACGCTCAGCGACACGCCGTCGAGGGCCAGCAGCCCGTGGAAGCGGACGGTGACCCCACGGACTTCGAGCAGCGCCATCAGCCGGGCACCTCCACCGTCCCGCCCGTCGCGGCGGAGCGCCGTTGCGCCAGCAGCACGCGCACGCGCGCCGCGATGCGCTGCTCGGCGCGCAGCACCAGCGAGGCGATGCCCAGTGGCGCGGTGACCATCTGCACGATCAGCCCCACGCCGAAGACCACGCCGACCAGGTCGCCCGCCGCCGACACGCCAGGCAGCCTGGCGATGAGCACGGGCGCCATGGTCTTGAGCACGCCGCCGATCACCGCGCCCGTGGCGCTGCCCAGGCCACCGATGACGCCGACCGCCATCAGCCCGATGGAGTCGAAGGAGCTGAACGACGCTCCCGAGGCCACCTCGCTCAAGCCCGCGTAGAGCACCCCGGCCACGCCCGCGATGAACGCCGACAGCGCGAAAGCGCCAACCTTGGCCCAAACAACGCTGATCCCCACCGACAGCGCCGCCGCCTCGGACTCGCGCACCGCGGCCAGGTTGCGCCCGGCGCGCCGCGTCCTGAACATGCACACGAATGCCATCAGCCCGAGCAGCACGACCAGCTCGAACCAGTAGTACTGGGTCGGCCCCGACAGCGCCCCAGGGCGGGGGAGGGGCACGCCGCCGCCCGCGCTGCCGCCGTTGATCTCGGTGTGGAAGAACAGCGTGTCCAGCGCCTCGCCGAAGGCGAGCGTGGCCACGGCGAGGTAGACGCCGCTGACCCGCAGCGCGGGGATCGCCGCCACCATGCCCACCGGCACCGCCGCCAGGCCGCCGAGCGGCACCGCCAGCAGGAACGGCACGTGCGCGTCGGAAACGAGGTGTGCGGCGGTGAGCGCGCCGACGCCCATGAACGCCGCCTGCGCCAGCGAGAACTGACCGACCAGTCCGACCAGCACCACCAGGCTGAGCAGCGCCACCGCGTAGGCGATGCCCGCCGACAGCAGGTACAGGTTCGAGGCGCTGAGCATCGCCGGTACGATCAGGGCCGCGAGCACGAAGAGGCCGATCAACGCCGCGCGCACCCCGCGGTCGACGTCGTCGCGCGGCTGCGTGCTCACAGCGACGACCCCTCGGCTCGCGCCAGCGTCGTCGCCGGACGCCGCCAGGCGAGCAGCAGCGCGATGATCCACAGGAACGCGATGCCGTTGCCGACGTTGCCGACGTTGACCCACGACAGCGGGTGCGCCGCCAGCCACTGCTCCAGGTACGTCGACGCCAGCGCCGTGGCCAGGCCGAGCCCGACGCCGCCCGCCAGCGCCAGGGTCAGGCTCTCCAGCCGGCCTGTCAGCGCGGCCGCGAACGCCTGGATGACCAGCAGGGTGAGGATGTACGAGTTCAGGCCAAGTGAGGGCGCAACCAGGATGCCCGCCACCGCCCCGGTCGCCCCGCCCAGCGCCCACGACGCCGCGGTCACCCACTTGACCCGGATGCCGACCAGCGTCGCCGCGTCGCGCGAGCTGGCCACCGCGCGGATGGCGGTGCCGAAGCGGGTGCGGTGATAGAAGACGGTCAGCAACACCGCCATGAGCACCGCCACCAGGACGATCCCGATCTCGTTGTTGCTGACGTCCACCGGGCCGATCGAGTGGCCGCCGATGGGGAAGAGCTGGGGCACGCCGCGGGTTGCCCCGCCCCAGGTGATGATGGCCAGGGATTGCAGGACGTAGAGGACGCCGAGGGTGGCGATGATGCGCACCAGCGCCGACTGCCGGGCCAGCGGGCGCATCACCAGCACGTCGACGGCGACGCCCAGCGCGATGCCCACCAGCACGGCGATCACCAGCGCCGAGGGGATGCCCAGGAAGGACGGCGCGTGGTGGTCGGCGAGGGTGACGAAGACGTACGTCGAGACCATGGCCATGGCGCCGTGGGCGAAGTTGATCACGCCCGTGCCGCGGTACACGGCGACGATGCCCGCGCCGAGCAGCGCGTTCACCGTCCCCTGGACGACGCCGAGGACGAGGGTTGCGAGCAGGAGCTCCAACGGGCCGATCTCCTTCCCCTCCCGTCCGCCGGTGACGGGAGGGCGCTCCACCGGCCTGCGGTGGACCAAGGCCGGACGTCTAGAATCGGGCGATCATGCGGCTGCACCGCGACGTGAAGGGAACCCTGGGCGGACCCGTCGAGCGAGGACTCCCCGTCATTGCCGAGCGCTGGCGGCTTCCGGCCCTACTGCTGACAACGGCCGTGTGCATCGCAATCCTTGTGCTCGCGATCGTATACGGGCTGTCCCGTGGCTGAGCATCCCGCCCGGGATGCGCGCTGACGTGCGCGCCGCCGTGATGCGCGCCGTGGGCGCGCCGCTGGAGATCGCCGACCTGCGCCTCGACCCGCCGCGCGCCGGAGAGGTGCAGGTGAAGCTGCACGCCGCGGGCGTCTGTCACTCTGACCTGTCCATGCTGGAAGGCGGCATCGGCACCCCGGTGCCGGTGGTGCTGGGCCACGAGGGCGCCGGCGTGGTGGAGGCGGTGGGGGAGGGCGTGCACAGCGTGTCGCCCGGCGACCACGTGGTGCTCAACTGGGTGCCGATGTGCGGGCACTGCTTCTTCTGCCTGCACGGCCAGCCGCAGCTCTGCGCCAGCGGCGCCTACACCCCGGGCGTGATGGACGACGGCACCACCCGGCTCTTCGACGGCGACCAGCCCGTGCACCACGGCCTCCACGCCGCCAGCTTCGCCGAGCGCACCGTGGTCCGTGAGCGCAGCGTGGTCAAGGTGGACAGCGACATCCCCTTCGCGGTCGCGGCGGTGGTCGGCTGCGCGGTCACCACCGGCGTCGGCGCGGCGCTGCGCACCGCCGAGGTGCGCGCCGGGGAACGGGTGGCGGTGATCGGCTGCGGCGGCGTCGGGCTCAGCGTCATCCAGGGCTGCCGCCTCGCCGGCGCGTCGCGGATCATCGCCGTCGACCCGGTCGCCACCCGTCGAGAAGCTGCGCAGAGATTCGGCGCCACCGACGTTCTGGAGGGCGGTGAGAAGGCGGCCGCTGAGGTGCGCGCAATGACCGGCAAGCTGGGTGTGGACGTCGCCTTCGAGGTGGCGGGCATCCCGGCGCTGCAGCGCCAGGCGTGGGACATGACCCGCCGCGGCGGCCGCACCATCCTGGTCGGCGTGCCCCGGCAGGAGGGTGAGACGACCTTCCCCTCGCTGCTGCTGTCGGTCAGCGAGAAGACGCTCAAGGGCTGCTACTACGGCTCCGCCTATCCGCCCCGCGACTTCCCCGACATGCTCGCCCTCTACCGCGCCGGCCGCCTCGACCTCGACTCCCTGATCACCCAGCGCCTCCCCTTGGAGGGCATCAACGACGCCTTCGACGCCATGCGCCGCGGCGAGCAGCTGAGGACGGTCATCGCGCTCTAAGCGCGATCGGCGCGCGTCTGAGCGCGCCGAAAAAACCCTAAGCCGCGCCCGCGATCTCCCCCGGCAGCCCCTTGGCCGCGTTGGTGCGCGCGAGGCGCAGCGCCATGCCCGGGTCGCCCGCGACCAGGGCCAGGCCCACGCGCAGGCGGCTCTCCAGCCCCATGCGAGCAGCCTGGGCGACGATGCGGCGGCACGCGGCGGCGGCGGCGGCGAGACCCCCGTCGCGGATGAGCAGCGCGGTGCAGCCGTCGTCGAGAATGGTCACCGGCTCCTCGAAGCGGCTGTAGGCGATCACCAGCGCCGCGTAGCCGCGGCGGTCCTGGGGCTCGACCACGTCGTCGGGGGCGAAGACGCACACCGCGGCGTCGTCCGCGGCCTCACTGGCGGCGCCTGCGAAGTCGCGCATCGGCACGGCGGAAGGAAGCTGGGCGACCCAGGGCTGGCTCATGACGCGCAAATGCTCGCAGCAGTTCGGCACCTCCCAACCTGCATGGCTGCGACGGTCGCGTCGCGAGACGACGACGGCGCCAGGCTAGGGACCGACCAGGAAGCCGCCCTCCAGCCGTCGCAGCGCCGCCCGCCGTTCGTCCGGGGTGCTGCCCCCCTGCTCGCGCCAGGCGACCAGGGCGCGGATCTGCTCGGTGAGCTGGGCGGGTCGGACCGGCTTGCTCAGGCAGCCCAGCCCTGCCGAGGGCGGGACGCGTCCCTGCACCGCGCCGCTGAGGAAGCAGAGGGGCAGGCGCGCCAGCCTGGGGTCGTCGAGGATGCGGTCGGCGAGGACGACGCCGTGCATGTCGGGGAGCAGGCCGTCGGCGAGCACCGCGTCGTACTGCTCGACGGCGACGCGGGCGAGCGCATCGGCGCCGTTCTCCACCTCGTCCACGCGCATGCCGTCGCGCTCCAGGGCGAAGCGGAGGAAGGTGCGGACGAGCTGGTCGTCCTCGACCACCAGCACGCGCAGCGGTCCGCCGGAGGAGGGCATGCGCGGATGGTACGCGCGACCGCAGGATCGTGCCCGGCGGCGTCGTTGTGCGCGATGAACCCATGCGATGCCGCACCTCTGACCTGCGTCCCTTCTCGGTCGTCGTCTTCGGCGACGGTGAGCTGCCCGAGCTGCTGCTGACCTGCATGCAGTTCCGCCTCGTCTCCGACCTGGCGTCCGGCGGCCGGGCTCGGACGTCGCACCTCATGCAGCTCCGCCGCCACCTCTCCCAGGGACGCTGCAGCGGCTGCCGCGGGTACCTGATGGGACGGTTGTCGGAGAAGCGCGCGGCGTCGCGGGGGCGCGAGGGCTAAGCGCTTTACGCGGGGACGGCCTCGCGGTGGGGGCAGTCCGGCTCGTCGTGGTGGCAGCCGCACGCTTCCTTGGTCTCTGTGAGCTGCAGCGCGCCGTCGGGCCAGGTGAGGCCGGGGGTGCCCTCGGGGATGCTCTCGACGCGACGCGCGGCCATCACGTAGACGCTGCGGCCGTCCTCGGTGGCGACGTAGGCGGGCATGTTGGGCAGCCCGGCGCGGACCATGCGCTCCGCCTCGTCCGCACTGCCGGCGCTGCGTAGGTTGCGGTGGCCGACCGAGGGGCGGTATGTGGCGCGTTCCATGTCCAGCGGGACACCGGGGTCGTCGCGCATCAGCTTGCCGAGCGCTTCGGGCAGCGCTTCGACTCCCGCCTTGCTCAGCTTGTGAGTCAGCGTTCCCGCGGTCTCGCCCGCGGCGACGGGGATGATGCGCTGGGCGAGGATCGGGCCCGCGTCGAAGCGGGGCGCCGCGCGGTGCAGGGTGATGCCCGCGGTCGGCGCGCCGTCGGCGATGGTCCAGTACACCGGCTCCGGTCCGCGGTACAGCGGCAGCGCGCTGGGGTGGATGTTGAGCCATCCGTGCGCAGGGATGGCCAGCGCGCTCTTCCCGATGATCTGGTCGAAGCTGGCCATAACCACGGCGTCGGGTTGCAGTGCGGCGATGGCGGCCCGGGAGTGCTCGTCGTTGACGCGCCAGAGTCGCAGGATGGGGATGTCCAGGTGGCCGGCGATGCGGCTCAGCGCGTTCTGGCCAAGGATGGCCGGATGTGCGCCGGGGCTGGTGATGACCCCGGCCAGGTCGACGTCGAGGTCGAGCAGGCCGAGCAGGAAGGCGAGGCTGTAGTCGCTGGGGAAGCCGGCGAAGAGGATGCGCGGGGCGGGGCCGGTGCCCGTCCGCCGCGGCGCGCCGCTGGGCTCGGGCAGCATGCGGTCGGGGATGAAGGAGAAGCTCTCGCGGGCCCAGAGCTGCCGGCGTACGTCGTCGAGGTAGGCGGAGGTGACGGGCATCGACAGTTGATGCTACCCGGCCAGGCAGTCGTGCCCGAGCAGGCCGTCGCGCTGCAGGCCGGTCAGGGCTTCGGCCACGGCGCCGTCGCGGGCGGCCGCGGGGATGCCGGCGACGCGCGCGTGCAGCTCGTCGAGGCTGTGCGGCGGCGCCGCTGCCAGCATTTCGCGGAGGACGGCGCCGCGGAGCTGCCGCATGCTGCCGGGCCAGGGGGCCTGGCGGCGGGGCGCCTGCTCGGGGGGTGCCTGGTCGAGACGCGCGCGGGAGGGGCAGTCGTGCAGCGGGCACTCGCTGCAGCGCGGGGTGCGGGCGGTGCAGATCAAGGCGCCGATGTCGAAGAGGGCGTAGGCGTGCTCCCGCGGGCTGACGTGGTGGGGGCGCGAGCTCCGCAGGGCGGCGTCGAGCTGCCGCGGCGTGGCCTGGTGCAGCTCGACACCGAGCCCGGCGCGGGCGGCGACACGGCCGAGGTTGACGTCGCGGGGCGGGGGGACGTCGGCGTCGAAGGCGAAGGCGAGCAGGGCGCGGGCGGTGTAGGCGCCGATGCCGGGGAGTGCCTGCAGGCCCGGCTCGTCCTGCGGCCAGCCGCTGCTCGCCACGGCCTGCGCGGTGCGGTGCAGGGCGGCGGCGCGCCTGGGGTAGCCGAGGCCCTGCCATTCGCGGAGCACGTCGTCGAGGGTCGCCTGGGCGCAGCGCTGTGGCGTCGGCCAGCGGTCGAGGAACGCCGCCCAGCGCGGCAGGACGCGGGCGACCGAGGTCTGCTGCAGCATCACCTCGCTGACCAGCACCGCCCAGGGGTCGCGGGTCTGCCGCCAGGGCAGGCGATGGCGGCCGTGCTCCTCGTACCAGGCGGCGAGCGCGTCGGTCCACACGGGACTCGAGTCTGGGACATCCTGCCGGCGCCGTCGTGCACCGGTGACCGCACGCCGCGAGGTGGGCCGCCGCGGTGCTAAGGTCGCCGGTCGGCAGCATTCTCTCTTTGCGTTCCCGCGGAGGTTCTGGGCACATGGCGCGACACACCATCACGTTGATCCCGGGCGACGGGGTCGGTCCCGAGGTCAGCGAGGCGGCGCGCCGCGCCATCGACGCCACCGGTGCGGACATCGAGTGGGAGGTCCACGACGCCGGTCTCGACGTGATGGAGAAGTACGGGCAGCCCATGCCCGAGCACGTCCTCGAGTCGATCCGGCGCAACAAGGTGGCCATCAAGGGACCGCTGACCACGCCGATCGGCAAGGGCATCCGCAGCGTCAACGTGGCGCTGCGCAAGGAGCTCGACCTCTACGCGCTGGTGCGCCCCTGCAAGTCCTACCCCGGCGTGCGCTCGCGCTACGACGACATCGACGTGGTCATCGTCCGCGAGAACACCGAGGATCTCTATGCAGGGATCGAGTTCGCCGAGGGCGAGGGCGACACCCTGGAGCTGATCGAGTACATCAACCGCCTGGCCGGCAAGGACATCCGCCGCGACAGCGGCATCTCCATCAAGCCCATCTCCATCTTCGGCACCCAGCGCGTCTTCCGCTTCGCGTTCGAGTGGGCGCGCGCCAACGGTCGACACAAGATCACCGCGGTGCACAAGGCCAACATCATGAAGCACACCGATGGCCTGTGGCTTCGCGTCGCCGAGGACGTCGCCCGCGAGTATCCCGACCTGGAGTTCGAGGACCGCATCGTCGACAACATGGCCATGCAGCTGGTGCAGAAGCCCGAGCTCTACGACGTCATGGTGATGCCCAACCTGTACGGCGACATCCTCTCCGATCTCTGTGCAGGGTTGATCGGCGGCCTGGGCCTGGCCCCGGGCGCCAACATGGGTGACGAGATCGCCGTCTTCGAGGCCACCCACGGGTCGGCGCCGAAGTACGCGGGGCTCAACAAGACCAACCCGATGGCGATGATGTTCAGCGGCGTGCTGATGCTCCGCCACATCGGCGAGGGCGAGGCCGCCGAGCGCCTGGAGCGGGCCCTGGCGGAGGTCATCCGCGAAGGCCGCTCGGTCACCTACGACATGAAGCCGGACCGCGACGACCCGACCGCCGTGGGCACCTCGCAGGTCGCCGACGCGCTGGTGGAGAAGCTCCAGGGCTGACTTCTGGCGAACCGGTGGCGATCCGGGTAGGTGGCGGTACACGCGCTGTCACGGATTCGTGGCCGTCCCGCGTCGGGGCCCGATCGGGCGGGGCTCGACAATCGGTGACGCGATGACCTTCCCCCCGGTGCACCCGTGAGCTCCGAGACACCCTCCACCTCCGCCGCCTCCCAGGCCGCCGTGCTGCGCCGGGCCTGGCTCGACGTCGCCGTCACCGTCGCCCCGCAGCTCGAGGGGCTGCCGGAGCTGCTCGACGCGCGGCTGGACGAGCTGGAGAGCCACGGCGCGATGGACGAGGCGGCACTGCTGGCGGTCGCCGAGCAGGCGTCGCAGTACGCCCTGGAGCAGGGTGCCGGTGAGGTCGCCCGGGCGCTGAGCAAGCGCCTGCGCCGCGCCATCTACGAGTTCCTGCTGGCGCTCGACGCGGTCCATCCCGCCGAGCTGGCCGATCAGCCGGTGTCGCTTCCGCCGCCGATCTCCGGCAGCGGGCCGGAGCCGCGGACGCCGGTGGCGTTCACGCCCGCCGACGTGCCGGGCGCCGACGAGCCCGTGGCGGTGCGCGCGCCGGTGCGTCTGTGGGAGGAGGCGGCGCCGCCGCCGCCGGTGCGCGAGGTCTACCGGGTGGCGACGCGCGACGTCGAGCCGCTGGCGCCTGCGGGTGCGGGGTTTGCGATCGGTGAAGCCGAGGCTGCCGTTCTGGACGAGATGGACGCGGCTCCCGAGGCCGCGGTGGTGGAGTTCGCCGACGCGGAGAGCGTGATGCGGACGGCGGAGGCGCTGATCGCGGGGGCTGAGAGCCACTGGGCGGATGTCGCCGAGGCGGCCGCCGAGTGGGAGTGGGCGGGCGACAACGTGTCCGCGACAGACGCGGTCGCCGCCGCCGAGGCCGGCGCGCCCGTCGCCGAAACTGTTGTCGAGCCTGTCGAGGCCGAGGTGGCGGAGGCGTTCGCGCCCGACGGACCGGATGCCGATGGCTTCGAGGCTGAACCCGTCGCGGGCGAGGCCGTCGCCGAGACCGCTGGCAACGGCGTGTCGCCCGAGCAGTGGCAGGCGCCGGAGCCGACGGCGGACGAGCCGCACCTTCACGCCGTGGATGCCGCCGCGACCTGGACGGACGAGCCGCAGGCCGATCCGGCCGCTTCGTCCGCCCTCGACACCGAGCCCGTCGCACTCACCGGCCCCGCCAACGGCGTCAAGCCGCCGCGCGACCTGCTGCGGGTTCCCCGCCAGTTCCGTCGCCTCCCACCGCTGGCCGCCCGCCACGACAACGGCCACACCGAGACCCCGTCCGTCGAGCCCGTCGCCCTGCCGGAGCTGGTCCCCGCCGAGCCGGTGGAAGCCCAGCACCCGTCCGACGACGACAGCTACGGCGTGCCATCCGTGCCCTGGGGCCTGGCTGAGCCCGCAGCGCAGCCGGAGCCGGAGCCCGCAGCCCCGGCCGCCGAGGTCGAGGATTTCGAGGAGGAGATGGGAGTCCCGTTCGGCCCGTTCACCTTCGCCACCGCTCCCGCCGATGCCGCCGCGTCACCCACCGATGCGACCGACGCCGCAACGGAGCAGGACGCCGCTTACGAATGGACGCCGTCGTTCGCCGCCGCGCCCGCGGATGCTGCGCCCGACCACGCCGTCGCCGCGGACTTCGACGCTCCGTCACCCACGGACGCCGCCGATGTTGCTGCACCGTTCGCCCCGGCCGCGGCCGACCGGGAACTCGCCGCGCCGTTCGCCGCAGCGGCCGATGTCGCCGCCGCCCACGACCTGACCCCGGCATTCGCCGCGCAGGCGCCCGACCTCGACCTGCCCAAGCCCCCCGCGCTCGCCGAGCAGCCCCTCCACCCCTTCCCCGCCGCCGACGACGCGGCGCGGCTGTTCATCACGCCGCTGCCGGCGCCGGACCCCCAACCGCTCTGGACCCCCGGCCCCGTCGCGCGCCCGTCCTACGCGACGCCGATCGACCCGTCCGCCACGCCGTTCCCGATCGCGCCGGTCGAGGGCTTCCACCTCACCGACCCCGGCGTCCTGGAGTTCCCGGCGCCCGCGGCGGACAACCCGTTCCTCACGCCCCACGATGCCGCTGGTCCGCCCGCCGCGCCTGCCCCGGAAAACACCGCACCCGCAGCGCCCGTCGCGCCACAGCCGGCGAGCACCGACCACCCCGCTGATCCCCACGACGACGGCCACTGGGGCGTCCGCCAGTCGCCCCGCGCCCAGCTCCTCGCCGAGCGCATGGCCCAGAAGCGCCGCGAGGAGGCCGCCCGCGCCGCCTTCCAGGCAGCCTCCGTGGTCGACGACGACCACGACCGCGGCCGCAAGAAGCGTCGCGGTGTGGACGACAGCGTCCCCGACCTGCCCACCGCCCGCCGCCAGCTCGACGAGCACCTGCGCAAGAAGCGGGGCGCCGAGGCGGGCGCGCTGCTCCAGCGCCTCGCCCAGCAGCTCGGCGGACGCGAGATCGCCGACCTCGCCCTCGACTCCGGCGACCGCTGCCGCGCCCTCGGCCAGAGCCGTTCGGCGACCAACTGCTACCTCGCCGCCTGGCGCGCCGACCCGCTCTACGAGACCCCGCTGTGGCGCCTCTCCGACATCTGCCTCAACGACCAGGAGATCGAGCTGGCCGTCGGCTACCTGGAGCGGATCGCCGAGCTGATGCGCTCGCGGTCCGACGACGAGGGCGCGATCGGCGTCTATCGCAAGATTGCGATGATCGCGCCCGAGCGGCAGGACGTCCGCGACGTCATCCGCCTGGCCAAGACCACCGGCAGGCTGGATGGATAGTTTGCCCGGCTGAGCCGGGCTAGGCCGCGGCTTCGAGCAGGTCGTTGCCTTGGTCGCGTGGGCCGACCAGCGCGAGGCGCACATCCCCGATGCGGTCCACGACGCGTGAGGCGACGCGCTGCACCTGCTCTGCGGTGACCGCGGCGATCGCCGACGAGCGCGCGTCGGGCGTCTCCATCGACAGCCCCGCGCGCCAGCGCGACGCGTACCAGTGCGAGCTGGCCCCCGCGGTCTCGGTGCCGCGCAGCAGCCGGCCGATCATCGACGCCTTGGCCGCCTCCAGCTCGTCCTCGGGCACGCGCTCCTCGGCCATGCGGCGCAGCTCGCGGACGGAGAGCTGCACGGCGCGCGGCGCGTCGTCGGGGCGGGTGGCGGTGGAGATGCTGAACAGGCCGGTGTCGTCGAACGGCTCGTGCCCGGCGCCGATGCGGTAGCAGAGACCCTCGCGCTCGCGCACGGTGTGGAAGAGGCGTGAGGACATGCCCACGCCGAGGATGTGGGTCATCACCGACAGGCAGGTGCGGTCCTCGTCGCTCGCGGCCAGGCCAGGGAAGGCGAGCAGGAGGTCGACCTGCTGCTCCTCGTCGGCGCTGATCGGGCGGACGTTGGCGACGTAGCGCTCGCCCTGTCCCCAAACCGCGGGGATGCGCGGCTTGGGCGTCGCGTTGGGGACGTCGCGGAGCAGCTCGAGGGCGCGGTCGTCGCTGATCTCGGCGCCGCCGGCGATCACCAGCGCCATCGCGGACGGGGCGTAGAAGGAGCGGTGGTAGTCGACGATGGCGTCGCGCTGGACGTGGGCGACGACCGACGGGTAGCCGGCGGCCGACCACGACATCGGCTGATCGCCGCCGAAGGCCACGCTGAGGATGCGGTCGCCGATCCAGCCCTGGGGGCGGAGCAGGCGCGCCGCCAGCTCCTGCAGCACCACGTTGCGCTCGCGCTCCACCTCCTCGGCCTCGAAGAGGGGATGGCTGAGCATGTCGGTGACGATGTCGGCGAGCTGGTCGAGCGACGCCGCCTGACCCTCGGCGTAGTAGGCGACCTCCTCGGTGTCGGTGTAGGCGTTGGTCACGGCGCCGAGCCGGTCGACCTCGCGCGAGATCTCCATCGCCGTCGGACGCCGCGCGGTCCCCTTGAAGAAGAGGTGCTCCAGGAAGTGCGCCAGCCCCGCGGTCTGGGGCGTCTCGTCGCGCGAACCTGCGCGAACGATGAGCATCACGCCGACGTTGCGGCTGGGCATCGGCGCGTTGAGCAGAGTCACGCCGTTGCTGAGCGTGGAGACGCGTGGAACTGTCCCGGTCGTGGGGGAGGAGGTCATTCCGACAGTTTGCCGGTTCGGCCGCCTCGGCGGGCCCCGTCGATTCCGTGATCCCTGGCGGGTCCTCCGTGGCGAGTTGGGTGTTGCAAGTCGAACGTACGTTCGCTACGCTACCAGCCGCCATGGCCGTCCTGCAACCCCTCCCCAGCGCCCCGCCCGCGGACCCCGTCGCCGCCGCCCTCGACGAGATCCGGCGCTCCCCGCTCTGCGCCGGCCGCATCGCCCACGAGGCCATCCTGCCCGCCGAGCCCGCACGGCACGGTCCGTGGCCCGACCGTCTCCATCCCGCGCTGCGCGACGCCCTCCACCAGCGCGGCGTCGACCGGCTCTACACCCACCAGGCCGAGGCGGTCACCGCCGCGCTCGACGGGCAGGACGTGGTGGTGGTCACGCCCACCGCGTCGGGCAAGTCGCTCTGCTACACGCTGCCCGTGCTCGACGCCTGGCTGCGCGACCCCGAAGCGCGCGCGCTCTGGCTGTTCCCCACCAAGGCGCTCGCCCAGGACCAGCTGGCCGGCCTGCAGGACATCGCCCGCCACCTCCCCGGCACCCTGCGCGCCGCCACCTTCGACGGCGACACGCCGCCCGGGGTGCGTCAGGCCGTGCGCCAGGCGGGCAGCATCGTGGTCACCAACCCCGACATGCTGCACAGCGGCGTGCTGCCCAACCACACCGGCTGGGTGCGACTCTTCCAGCACCTGCGCTACATCGTGGTCGACGAGCTGCACGCCTATCGCGGTGTCTTCGGCTCGCACCTGGCCAACGTGCTGCGCCGCCTGCTCCGCCTCTGCCGCTTCTACGGCAGCAACCCGGTGGTCATCGCCTGCTCGGCGACCATCGGCAACCCCGCCGAGCTGGCCACCCGCCTGCTGGAACGGCCGGTGCGCTGCATCGACGGCAACGGCGCCCCGCGCGCGCCGCGGCGGCTGTGGTTCTGGAACCCGCCACTGGTCGACCGCGCGCTCGGCGTGCGCCGCAGCGCCACCCTCGAAGCCCGTCGCCTGGTCGCCGAGCTGGTCCGCCGCGACCTCCAGACGATTGCGTTCGCGCGCAGTCGAAGCAGTGTCGAGGTGCTGCTCACCTACCTGCAGCGCCTGCACCCGCCGCCGTCACCGGGCGTGCCGGGCCCGGTTCGCGGCTATCGCAGCGGCTACCTGCCATTGCAGCGCCGCGCAATCGAGTCGGGTCTGCGGGACGGCTCGGTTCGTGCCGTGGTCAGCACAAACGCCCTGGAGCTGGGTATCGACATCGGCAACCTCGACGCCGCGGTGCTGGTCGGCTATCCGGGCACGGTGGCGTCGACGTGGCAGCAGCTCGGCCGCGCCGGGCGCCGCGACACCACGTCGCTGGGCGTGTTCATCGCCACCGACTCACCGCTCGACCAGTTCCTCGTCCGCAACCCGTCCTACCTGCTCGACCAGCCCGCCGAGCAGGGCCTGATCGACCCCGACAACCTGCTCGTCCTCGGCGGCCACCTCCAGGCCGCGGCCTTCGAGCTCGCCTTCGAGCAGGGCGAGCGCTTCGGCACCGCCGAGGTCGGCGGCCTGCTCGACTGCTTCGTCGAGGACGGCCTGGTGCACCGCTCCGGCGAGCGCTACCACTGGGCCGCCGACGCCTTTCCCGCCGAGGCGATCTCGCTGCGCAGCGCCGCCGCCACCAACGTGGTGATCATCGACACGTCGTCGTCTCCCGACGGCCCGGGGCAGGGACCCCAGGGCCCGTGGGCGGGCTCGGCGGGCGGACGGCCCGGCAGCCACGGCCGGGTCATCGGCGAGGTCGACCAGTTCGCCGCTCCCGTGCTGGTCCACGACGACGCCATCTACCTGCACGAGGGACGGCAGTTCCACGTCGAGCGGCTCGACTGGGAGGAGAAGCGCGCCTACGTCCACCCCATCGAGGTCGACCACTACACGGTGGCGGAGACGCGGCACAGCGTCACCGTGCTGGAGCGCTACGACGGACCCACCGGTGACCGTTGCAAGCGCAGCCTCGGCGAGGTGCGCGTGTCGCGGCTGGCGACGATTTACAAAAAGGTCCGCTTCCTCACCCACGAGAACGTCGGCTACGGGCCGATCACCCTGCCCGAGCAGGACCTGCACACCACCGCGTTCTGGCTCACCTACGAGTCTTCGGCGATCGCCGGCATGTCCCGCGCGCAGCTGGAGACGGCGCTGCTCGGCACCACCACCGCGCTGCACCAGGCCGCCTGCCTGCTCTGCATGTGCGACCCGCGCGACCTCGGCACACATGCGGAGGTGCGCGGCGCGGCGGGACCGGCCAGTCGCGGCCCGGTCGCCTCGCCGCTCGACAGCGCGCCACCGCGCGAGCCCGACGAGTATGTCGCCGGGTTCCGGCCGCGAGAACGCCTTGACGAGTCGGGGCCGCCATCCGGCCATCCCACGGTGTACGTCTACGACGCGGTGCCCGGTGGCGTGGGCTTCGCGGAGCGCTGCCACGAACGCCACGTCGAGCTGCTCAGCGCCGCGATCGGCATCGTCGACGGCTGCGAATGCGCGGCGGGCTGCCCCTCGTGCACCGGTCCCGCGCCGGAGGGCGTGCACGGCCGGGTGGTGACGCGCAGGCTGCTCGACATCGCCCTGGCCGCGGAGGCGTAGAGGGGACCGCGATGGCGATGGTTGCGGCCAACCTTGACGACAACGCGGCAGCCGCGGCGCGGCGCGCGACCGTCGCCGGCCTGCGCGAGAAGCTGGCCCGACTCGGCGTCCTCGGCGGCGCGGCGTCGCCCGAGGCGGCGCAGCGCGCTCGGGACGCCGTGGCGCGCGCCTACGCCGCCCCGGCCTTCCCGCAGCAGCACGGATTCGACGCCCACCAGACGGCGGCGGGCACTGCATGGGTCCGCCGCGCCGACGTCGACCTGAGCCCGCTGCTCGACAACGCGGGTGCTGCGACACTCGGCTCCGCGGACGGCCTGCTCGGCCTGGCCCACCCGCCGGCGGCCGGGCACGTCACCGGCATGCCCGGCGGCGCCGTCGCCGTGCTCGACATCGAGAGCCTGGGCCTGCGCGGCAGCGGGGTGGTCGCCTTCCTGGTCGGCGTCGGCCTGCAGCGCGGCACCACGCTGGAGGTGCACCAGGTGCTGCTCGCCGACCCCGGCGCCGAGTCCGCGCTGCTCTGCGCCGTCCTCGACCGGCTCGACGGCGCCGCCCTGCTGGTCACCTACAACGGGCGCAGCTTCGACGTGCCCACCCTGCGCTCACGCTGCATCGTCAACCGCCTGGGGGACCGCGGTCTCGAAGGGCGGCCGCACTGCGACCTGCTCGGGCCGGTGCGCCGCCTGTTTCGAGACCGTCTCGGTGCCTGCACGCTGCGCCAGGCGGAGATCGATCTGCTCGGCATGGAGCGCGTCGACGACGTGCCCGGCTTCGAGGCGCCGGCCCGCTACCGGGCCTGGCTGCGCGGGGCCGGGCCGCCCGACGTGCTCGACGGCGTGGTCCGCCACAACGAGCTCGACCTCTGCGCCACCGCCGTCCTCGGCGCCCGGCTGCTCGCCCACGTCGGCGGGGAGATGGTCGGCCCGGTCCACGCCGCCGACCGCTACCGCCTCGCCCTCCACCTGGAGCGCGGGGGCGAGGTGGGCCGCAGCGAGCGGCTGCTGCGCGACACCATGGCCGCGCGCGGCGACCCCTGGGACCGGCGCGCCGCCCACCGCCTCGCCCACCGCCTGCGCCGCGCCGGTGGAGCGGGGGAGGAGGAGGCGCTGCAGCTCTGGCGCTCACTCTGGCACTCCGACCCCGCCGACCTGCGCGCCGCCCGCGCCCTGGCCATCGCCCTGGAGCGGCGCCGAAGACTGGACGAGGCGATCGCCGTCTGCGAGCGCACCCTGCGCGTCTGCGCGGCGATGCCCGCCTGGCGCCACGCCGCCATCCGCGGTGCGCCGAGCGGTGGCTGGCACGCCGACTGGACGCGCCGCCTGCACCGCCTGCGCACCCGCCACGCACTGCACCCGAACAGCGGCGCCGCACCGGCGCAGATCCGCCTCAGCGTCGCGATCGCCTGACCTGTCCAGGACCTGACCGACCGATCAGTCAGCAACCCATTGACGCCGGCGCTGCACAGGCGCAGCATGCGGGCACCGCGGCAGGAGCGGAACGGCAAACAGAGGGCGCACCAATGGCGGGAGCGATCGAGGCGAACGCGAACAGCGGCGACGGCGCCCGCCCGCCGCGCACCGCGGTGGTGGTCATCGCCGGCGTCGGTGACAACCCGTCCGGAAGCGCCAGCGAGGCGCTGACCAGCGGCCTGCTCCACCACGGGCGCAGCCGCTTCGGCTACGCGCAGTGCGTCGAGGAGGAGTACGCCCCGGACCGTTCCTGGTGCGGCGAGGACCCCGAGCCGTCGCAGTCGGTGACGCGGCACACCCTCTTCACCCCCGACGGCGTCCCCGTCGCCGACGTCTACGAGGCGTGGTGGGCCGACCTCAGCCGCTTCCCCGGCGCCACCCGTTCGGCGCTGCTGGCCACCGTCGGCATGCTGCAGCAGGCCACCACCATCGGCCGCGCCGCGCTGCGCGGTGGCGGCGCACTCCGCGCCGACCCCGCCGGCGGCGCCGCCGTCGACGAGCACACGGTGCCGCGCGGCTTCCGGCTCGGCGGCATCCTGCTGGCGGTCATCGAGTGGCTGCTCGCCGTCCCCGTGGTCTCCATCGTCGCCGTGCACATCGCGCTGATCGGCGCCACCGACTACGCGATGCTCACCAACGGGTCGCGCACCCGGCCCGAGCTGGTCGGCCTGGCCGTGCTCTCGCTGCTGCTGGTGATCGCCCTGTGCCTGGGCATGCGCTGGTACGCCCGGCGCCGGCCTGGTGTGGCCGCGTTCGGCGTCCCCCTGGTGGCCGCCGCCATCGCCCTGGCGGCGTGGCGCAGCAGCGCCGATGGCAACGTCGCCGACAAGGGCATGCTCGACGCCATCCTGCTGCTCGCCGTCTACCCGCTGCGCATCGCCTGGATGCTGATCGCCCTCCTGGCGCTGGTCACCATCGCCGTGGTCGTCGTGCAGCGCCTGCGGCGCAACGCGCCCGAGGCGGGATGGCGCCGCATCGGCACGGCCTCGCTGAGCATGTTCGGACCCTTCGGCCTCGCCCTGGTCGCCGCCCTGGTCTATGCGGCCGCCGGCGCGGCGGTGCAGAAGCTCGCCTCACAGCACCGCTTCACCGGCGGCCCGCCGTGGTGCCTGCCCTCGCTGACCTCATGGCAGCCCGCCACCTGCCCCGGCACGGTGCAGAACACCTACGACTGGGGCGTCGCCCTGTTCCAGACCGCGGTCATCCCGATGATCTACGTGGCCGGGCTGGCCGTGCTGATGGTGGCCGGCACGGCGCTCTTCGTGGTGGCCACCGCGCTCCGCGACCGTCTGCGGACCGGGATGCAGGTCACCCGCACCATGCTGCAGCGGCGGATGCTCCGCGTCGCACCCTGGGCGGTCAGCGCCGCCCTGGCACCGGCGGCGGCGCTGGTCCTGCTCAGCTACGTGCCCGGCGGCGACACCGTGCTGGTCTGGCAGCGGGGCGGTCCCGGCGGCCTGGGCGGGGTGGCCGCCGTGGTCGCCGCCGCGTCGGGATGGGTCATCGGCGGCCTGCTCGCCGCGGCGCGGACGCTCAAGCTCGGCACCGGCACGCTGCGCAACCAGGGCAACATCGGCGACGGCGTGCGCGTCCCGCTCGACCTGGCCTACGACATCGCCACCTACCTCCGCCAACCCGGTCGCGCCCCGTCTCGCCAGGCGCGCCCCGGAACCCGCGCCGCCCGGCGCGCGGAGCTGGCCCGGCTGCGCAACATCGTCCCGCGCCAGCGCATCCTCGGCCGCATCGCCGCCCTGCTGGCGCACATCGACATGGCCGGCGGCCACGACCGGTGCCTGATCGTGTCGCACAGCCAGGGCACCGTCCTGGCCACCGCACTGCTCGCCCAGCAGCCGGGCAAGCTGCGCATCCCGGGCGGCACCGTGACCCTGGTCACCATGGGCAGCCCGCTGCGACACGTCTACGCGCAGCGCCTGCCGCTGCAGTTCTCCTGGGTGTGCGACCTGGCCGGCCGCCCCGACGAGTTCATCCACTCGCTCGATGGCCCGTGGACCAACTTCGGCGCCGACGACGACCTGGTCGGCCGCACCGTCTTCTCCGACGAGCCCGACCAGGGGATGCCCGAGGGCGTCACGCCTGACGGTGAGGTCACCGGCTGGGAGGACCGCAACGTCGGCCCGGGCGGGCACGGCTCGTACTGGACGTCCCCGGCGGTGATGACCATGCTGGCCGGCGTGATCGCCGTCCCCTGACCGCCCCCGCCCCGGCCGAAGTGCCGGCCTAGAGCCCGCCGGGCTGCCCCGGGCTCGCCGCCGGGGTGCTGGCGCCGCCGCTGTTGGCGAACTGGTCGAAGGGGATGTTCCAGTCGGCCTCGCCGTCCGAGGCGTCGGCGGGACGGCCGGTGTTCTTGATGTAGACGAGGTCGCCCTTCTGGCTGAAGTTGAAGAAGGTCTGCGCCCGGTCCGGGCTCAGGTTGACGCAGCCGTGCGAGACGTTGGTGCTCCCCTGCGCCCACTCCGACCACGGGGCGGAGTGGATGAAGAAGCCGTCGGTCGACACCGCGGTGTCCCAGAAGACGTGCTCGTAGTAGCCGTCCGGCGAGTTGCGCGGGATGCCGATGGACTGCGAGTCCATGAGCACGTCCTGCTGCTTGTACTGCACGAAGAGCGTGCCTTCCAGGGTCGGGTTCTTGGGCCGCCCGGTGCTCACCGGCCAGGTGTAGAGCGTCTTGTCGTTCTCGGTGACCACCATCTGGTGCGCCGCCGCGTCGATGGTGCTGACGTGCTTGGCGCCGATGGTGAAGGTCATCGTCCAGTTGCCCAGGCCGTAGACGTCGTTGCCGGCGTTGACGCCGAGCAGGTCGGCTTCGAGGGTGACCTTGGTGCCGGTCGTCCAGAAGTCGCTGGGGCGGAAGTGCACCTCGTCGGGGGCGAACCAGTGCCAGGCGCCCTGCACCGGCGGGCTGGTGGTCACCTTGAGGTGGGACACCAGGTTGGCCTGCCGGTCGGAGGCCACCGGGGCGTTGAAGTGCAGCGAGATCGGCATGGCCACGCCGACAGTGTCGCCGTCCTGCGGCTGGCTCGAGGTGGTCAGCCGCTTGGGGGTCGTGGTGGCGAAGCCGGTGCGGGCGGTGGTCTGCGCGCCGCCCTGGCTGTGCGCGGTGACCTCGACCACGTAGTCGGTGCCCGGCGAGAGCGGGGCGGTGGACGTCCAGCTCCGCGAGCTGTCGCCGAGCGCGCCGGTGAGGAAGGAGACGCTGTCGCCGCTGGGATGCACCACCACCGAGTCGATGGACCCGCTGTCCGCGCTCACCTTGACGGCGGTGTCGAGGGAGACGCCCTTGGCGCCGTCGGCGGGGACGACGCTGACGCTGGGCGGCGGCGCCGGGGTCGCCGCGGTGGTGGCGGCGGCTGTGCCCCCGCTGCCGACCGGCGTTGTGGTGTTGGTGGTCGGCGAGCACGCCACCAGGAGCAGCGAGCCGCCCATGACCATGATGAGGGCGGTCAGGGGACGGCGGAGGCGGTTGGAGTGGGGCATTCGGCTTGAACGTACCAGTGGTTCCATGGGGCAGGCGCGCATCACCGTTGCCGGCGCACACACCTCGAACGCGGACGGTCCGAGCAGGGTTACTGTTGCACACCCCACGCTCGCGAGCATGACGCCGAGCGTGGCAACCCTCCCATGACCGCCTCCGAAACCTCTCCCCTGATCACCGCGGACGAGCTGTCTCGCGCCCTTGGCGGCGCGGAGCCGCCGGTGCTGCTCGATGTGCGGTGGACGGTCGGGCTGCCCCCCGGCAACGGCCTGCCGGCCTACCGCGAGGGGCACATCCCCGGCGCCGTCTTCGTCGACCTCGACGCCGAGCTCGCCGGTCCGCCCGGCGCCCGCGGGCGCCACCCGCTGCCTGATCGCGCTGCCTTCGAGGCGGCGATGCGCGGCCACGGCGTCAGCGCCTCCCGAACGGTGGTCGCCTACGACCAGGGGGACAACGTCGGCGCCGCCCGCGCCTGGTGGACGCTCGGCTTCTTCGGGCACCCCGAGGTGCGCGTGCTCGACGGCGGCATCGCCGCGTGGGTGGAGGCCGGCCGGGCGCTGAGCACCGAGCAGCCCGACCCCGCACCCGGCGACTTCACCGCCACCCCCGGCGGGCGGCCGATGCTCGACGCCGCGCAGGCCGCCGCGCTGGCCCGGCGCGGTGTGCTCCTCGACGCCCGCACCCTGGTGCGCTACCGCGGCGACCAGGAGCCCATCGACCCCGTCGCCGGCCACATCCCCGGCGCGGTCAGCGCGCCGACGACGGACACCATGGACCCGGCCGGCGGCACCTTCCTGCCCCCGCAGGCGCTGCGCGAGCACTTCGCCGCGCTCGGCGCCGTCCCCGGCGTGGACGTGGGCGCCTACTGCGGCTCAGGGGTCACCGGGGCGCACGAGGTGCTCGCCCTCGCCGCCGCCGGGATTCCCGCGGCGCTCTACGTGGGCTCGTGGAGCGAGTGGATCACCGACCCGGCGCGGCCCGTTGCCCTGGGTGGGGGCGATTTTTCGGCGCGCTGAGACGCGCGCCCCGGTGGGGGGAGCAGATCTCCCCCCGGCGTGCCCCCCTCTCGGCGAGCTGAAGCTCGCCGCTTCGCGCCGCGGCGCTCAGTTCAGCCGCTCGATGATCATCGCCATGCCCATGCCGCCGCCGACGCACATGGTCTCCAGGCCGATGGTCTTGTCCAGCGTCTGCAGGTCGTTGAGCAGGGTGGTGGTGATGCGCGCGCCGGTCATGCCGAAGGGGTGGCCCAGGGCGATGGCGCCGCCGTGCGGGTTGAGCCTGTCGCTGAACGGGTCGATGCCCAGCGCCCGCGCCGAGGGGATGACCTGCGCGGCGAAGGCCTCGTTGATCTCGACCACGTCGACGTCGTCGATGGTCATGCCCGCCCTGGCCAGCGCGTCGCGCGAGGCGCCGATGGGGCCGAGGCCCATCAGCTCCGGCTCCAGCGAGGTCAGCCCGGTGGAGATGATCCGCGCCAGCGGCTTCAGCCCCAGCTGCATGGCCTTGGTGTCACTCATGACCACAACTGCGGCGGCGCCGTCGTTGAGGGGGCAGGCGTTGCCGGCGGTGACCCGGCCGTCCTCGCGGAAGACCGGCTTGAGCGCCTGCAGTCCCTCGAAGGTGGTGCCGGGGCGGGGCCCGTCGTCCTTGGCGAACACCGAGCCGTTGGGCAGGGTCACCGGGATGATCTCGCGCGCGAAGAAGCCGTTGTTCTGCGCCTCGACGGCGAGGGTCTGCGACTTCACCGCGTAGTGGTCCATCTCCTCGCGCGAGATGTCCTCGCGGTCGGCGACGTTCTCGGCGGTCTGGCCCATGGCGATGTAGATGTCGGGGTAGCCCTCGGCGTTGCCGGGGACCAGGCGCGGGTTGTAGTTGACAGGGTTGTCTGAAACGCCGTTGACGAAGCGGGACACCGTCTCCACGCCGACCGACAGGAAGACGTCGCCCTCACCCGCCTTGATGGCGTGGAAGGCCATGCGCGTGGTCTGCAGCGAGGACGAGCAGTAGCGGGTGATGGTGGTGCCGGGGACGTCGAGCCGGGAGAGGATGGCGATGACCCGGCCCATGTTGAAGCCCTGCTCGCCGCCGGGCAGGCCGCAGCCGCAGATCAGGTCGTCGATCTGGTCGCGGGGCAGCTCGGGCAGCTTGTCGAGGACGGCGTTGACGATCTGCGAGCCCAGGTCGTCGGGGCGGACCTCGACCAGGGATCCCTTCATGGCGCGGCCGATGGCGGATCGGCCGGTGGCGACGATGACGGCTTCGGGCATGGTGGGCGGGTCCTCATGGCGGCTCGACAACCCCCCTATGGTGCCGGGTGGGTGCCTCGCCCCGCTCTGGACGTCTATCCTGCGGGGCCTGCGCTGGCGGTTTGATCGGCTCTGTCCCACTGGAGGGCTCGGAGGGTGAAGTACTTCGTCACCGGTGCGACCGGCTTCCTCGGCCGCAACCTGCTGCCCCTGCTGATGCGGCGCGAGGGCGAGATCGCCGTGCTGGTGCGGCCCGGGTCGCGGCACCGCTTCGCCGCGCTGCGCGACCAGGTCGACCCCGGGGGCACCAGGCTGCGCGCCGTGGCCGGCGACATCGGCGAGCCGGGCCTGGGCATCTCCGCCGAGGACCGCGAATCGCTGCGCGGCGCCCAGGTCTTCCACCTCGCCGCCATCTACGACCTGCTCGCCGACCCCGCCGAGACCGAGCGGGCCAACGTCCAGGGCACCCGGCACACCGTCGAAGTGGCCAACGCCATCGGCGCCGAGTGCCTGCACCACGTCAGCTCGATCGCGGTGGCCGGGCGCTGGCGCGGGCGCTTCACCGAGGACATGTTCGACGTCGGCCAGCCGCTCGACCACGCCTACTTCAGCACCAAGTACCAGGCCGAGAAGATCGTCCGCGACAGCGCCACCGTGCCCTTCCGCGTCTACCGCCCGGGGATGGTGATCGGCTCCTCGCAGACCGGCGAGGCCGACCGCATCGACGGTCCCTACTACGCCTTCAAGCTGATCCAGAAGCTGCGCGACTCCTTCCCGCAGTGGGTGCCCTTCACCGGGCCCGAGGGTGGCGAGCTCAACCTGGTGCCGGTCGACTTCGTGGTCCGCGCCCTCGACCACATCGCCCACCTGCCGGGACGCGACGGCGAGTGCTTCCACCTCGTCGACCCCGCGCCGCTGAGCCTCGGCGACACCCTGAACACCTTCTGCCGCGCCGCCCACGCCCCCGAGTTCGCGCTGCGCTTCGACCGGCGCATGGCCAAGCTGATCCCCGGCAACACCCTCGACGTGGTGGCCGAGCTGCCCGCCATCCAGCGCGTCAAGAAGCAGCTCCTCGACAAGTTCGGCATCCCCGACACCGCGCTGCGCTACATGGACTACCCGGCGTCGTTCGACGCCACCAACGCCACCCAGGCGCTGCAGGGCAGCGGCATCGCGGTGCCGCCGCTGCACGATTACGCCTGGCGGATCTGGGACTTCTGGGAGCGCCACCTCGACCCCGAGCTGCCCACCGCGCGCAACCTGCGCCGCGTCCTTTCTGACAAGGTTGTCCTGATCACGGGCGCCTCGTCGGGCATCGGCCGCGCGGTGGCGCTGCGCGTCGCCGCGGCGGGGGCGATCACCGTGTGCGTGGCCCGCACCGTCGACAAGCTGGAGGCGCTGCAGCAGGAGATCGCCAGCGCGGGCGGTGTGGCGCACGTCTATCCCACCGACCTGTCCGAGCCCGAGCACTGCCGCGAGATGGTGGAGAAGGTGATCGCCGACCACGGCCGCGTCGACGTGCTGGTCAACAACGCGGGCCGCTCCATCCGCCGCGCCGTGCTGCAGTCGCTCGACCGCTTCCACGACTTCGAGCGGACCATGAAGCTCAACTACTTCGGCGCCATCGCCTGCATCATGGCGGTGGTCCCGGGGATGCGCGAGCGCGGCGACGGGCACGTCATCAACGTGTCCAGCATCGGCGCGCAGAGCTACCCGCCGCGCTTCGCCGCCTACGTCGCCAGCAAGGCGGCGCTGGACGCGTTCTCGCGCTGCTTCCAGCCCGAGGTCGCCGCCGACGGCGTGGCCATCACCGAGATCCACATGCCGCTGGTGCGCACGCCGATGATCGCGCCGACGTCGATCTACGACTCGTTCCCCACCATCAGTCCCGACGAGGCCGCCGAGATGGTGCTGCAGGCGATGATGACCCGCCCGCACGAGGTGTCGACACGGCTGGGCAAGTTCGGCGAGGTGATCAACGCGGTGGCGCCCGGACTGTCGCAGCTGCTGATGACCGCGGCGTTCTCCATCCTTCCCGACAGCGCCAGGTCGCGCGACGCCGACGGCAGCGCCGCCAAGGAGAAGGCGCCGGTGAGCGTCGAGGCGTACGCTCTGTCGCAGCTGATGCGCGGCATCCATCTGTAGGCGAGGAGTCCCATGCACCCGAAACTGGACGTGATGAACGAGAAGGGCTTCGTCGTTCTCCGCGACTACGACGGGCCGCCGGTGCCCGACGCCGAGTTCCTCGGCCTCGACTACATGGATTGGAAGAGCGGCGGCGACACCAACTTCGCGCCCATCGCCTCCGCCCGCGGTGAGATGGAGTGCGCCGGCTTCTGGGACCACGGCAAGCCCGACAAGGACGGCATCTGGACGGCCAACGCGGAGAAGTGTCCGACGCTGGTGCGCTACGTGGAGCAGGCCGGCGCGCGATACGGACGGGTGCGCATCATCAAGCTCAACCCCAGCGACGAGGCGACGGCGATTCGCCAGCTCCACCTCGACGACAACAACCGCCTCAACCCCGACGGCGAGGGCTGGGTGGTGCGCTCCTGGCTGGAGCTGACCGACAACCCCGACTCGTACATGATCCTGCGCGAGGACAAGGACGACCCGGCGACCGAGTCGCGCATCGCACTGCCCAAGGGACGCCAGGTGGTGATCGACACCGAGCGCCTGTGGCACGTGGTGTGGCACCCGGGTCCGCATCCGCGCTACGCGCTGATCACGTCGTGGGAGAGCGGCCCCGCGCTGGAGCGCTGGATCGAGGAGCGGCTGCCCGCCGCGGCCGGCCGCTGAACCGCTAAGCGGGGACGGGCGACAGCGCCGCCGAGAGCCGGGCGGCCGCCTGGCGCAGCGCATCCAGGGCGCGCTCGCGACCACCGTCTTCGAGCCGGCTCGGCGGCGTGGTGACGGCGAGCGCGGCGACCACCTCGCCGCTGCGATTGCGCAGCGGCACGGCCAGGGTGCTGAGGCCCGCCTCGATGTCACTGTCGCCCTCGGCGAAGCCCTGGTCGCGCACCGTCTCGAGGGTGCGGTGCAGCTCGTCGACGGGTTCGTGCACGCGGCCCGCCAGGCGGCGCTCCACCTGGGTGCGGTCGAGGTGGGCGAGCAGCACACGGCCGCAGCTGCTGCTGTGCGCGCCGACGCGGCGGCCGGTGTCGTCACCGGTGTGCACAACGGCGACGGCGTCACCGGCGTCGGGCACCGAGACGTGGACGCGACCGTCGAGCGTGGACTGGAGCTGGTCGACGACCGGCCGGGTGGTGCGCTCCAGTTCGACGGCGGGACGGTGGGCGACGCCCGCCTGCCAGGCGCGCAGACCCAGGGTGAAGCGTCGCGTCGCCGGGTCGAGACGCAGCCAGCCGCGATCGGTGAGTGTGCGCAGCAGTCCGTGCAGACTCGACCGCGGATACCCGAGCAGCTCCGCCACCTGTGTGAACGTCAGCGCCCGCCCGGGCCGGCTGAACAGCTCAAGGATGGTGAGCGCCCGCTCTGCTGACTTGACCCCCGAACCGTCCGCTTCGTTCACGTCGAGAACTGCCCTCAGAATTCCTGTAGAACAATTGGTGCCCGCGTCCGTCGCCGCGTTGCCCAAGCGAGTGTACCGATATGCAATACGTTCCGGTCGGCGCCCAACCGCTCCGTGACGAATGCACGTGACGCACGCGTCAACGACCTGCACATGCGGCCTATGCGCGGTGGGCAAAACGTCTAGATCGTCAGCGATTCGTCAGGTCTGCGGCACGATACGCAAGCGATCGAAACATTCGCCGGAAAGCGACGCGCCGCGCGCGCATCGACCACGGCGCGATGATCACATCCGGGAATGCGCATGGCGTCACAAACGATGTCACCATAGCCCACGCCCCGGCTGTCAGCATTGGCTCGCGGAATTCGCCGGAAACGTGCTGCAACCTACAATTGGAGGGCCTCTTGCGGCGCCACGGCCACGGCCGCCCGCGCCGCCCATCGATCGAGCAGGAGACCGGCATGCCCGACCCCAGGCCCACGACGGACCGCTTCCACGGCGCGATGGCGCCATGCGGAGCGTCCGGGCGATGAGCGGCCTGGTCGCGCCGCTCGGCGGCACCCTGGTCGACCGCCGCGCCGCGCAGGCCGAGGCCGCCGGCCTGCGCGCCCGCGCCGAGCAGCTCCCCAGCATCGAGCTCAGCTCCTCCGAGCAGGCCGACTTGGAGCTGATCGCCGACGGCGCGTATTCGCCGATCGCCGGGTTCCTCACCAGGAACGACTACGAGTCGGTGGTCGAGCGCGCCGAGCTGGGCGACGGCACGCCCTGGACCCTGCCCATCACCCTGACCCTCACCGAGGAGCAGGCGGCGGCCGCGAGGCCGGGCGCCGAGGTGGCCCTGCGCGACGCTGAGGGCGCGCTGCGCGGGGTGCTCACCGTCGACGAGGTGTTCAGCCGCGACGTGGAGCGCGAGGCGAGCGAGGTCTACCGCACCACCGACGACGCCCACCCGGGCGTGACCGCGATGCGCCGCGGCGGCAGCCTGCTGGTCGGCGGCCCGGTCACCGCGCTGCCCGCGTCAGGCGACGCGCAGGCCCTGACGCCCGCGCAGACGCGCAAGTCGTTCGCCGAGCGCGACTGGAACACCGTGGTCGCGTTCCAGACCCGCAACCCGGTGCACCGTGCCCACGAGTACCTCACCAAGGTGGCCCTGGAGCAGGTCGACGGACTGCTGCTCCACCCCCTGGTCGGCGCCACCAAGGACGACGACATCCCCGCCCCGGTGCGGATGCGCTGCTACGACGTGCTGCTGCGCAACTACTACCCGGCGCAGCGCGTGCTGCTGGCCACCTTCCCCGCGGCGATGCGCTACGCCGGCCCCCGCGAGGCCGTGTACCACGGCCTGGTGCGCCGCAACTACGGCTGCACCCACTTCATCATCGGCCGCGATGCTGCCGGGGTTGGCAATTACTACGGCACCTACGACGCCCAGCTCCTCTACGACGAGCTCGGCGGCGCCGCGCGCCTGGGCTACACCGCGTTCAAGTTCGAGCACACCTTCTGGTGCAACGCCTGCGAGTCGATGGCCAGCGCGCGCACCTGCCCGCACGACCGCGAGCAGCACGTCATGCTCAGCGGCACCGCGGTGCGCAAGCTGCTCTCCGAGGGCGGCGACGTGCCCCACACCTTCACCCGTCCCGAGGTGGCCGAGGTGCTGCGCGAGGCGTACAGCAGGCCGGCGGGTGAGGCGCTGGTGTGACCCAATTGGCGAGCCCGCTCGCCGGTGAGCTGGCGCGCGCCGCGGAGCAGCTCGACGGCGCCCACCCGCGCGAGGTGATCGCCTGGGCGCTGCAGCGTTTCGGGCCGCGGCGCAGCGTGGTGGTCACCGGGCTGCAGGCCGAGGGCGTCGCCGTCGCCGACATGGCGATCAGCGTCGACGTCGGCGTCCGCGTGGTCACCATCGACACCGGCCGGCTGCCCCAGGAGACATACGAGTACATCGACACGCTGCGCGCGCATTTCGGCCGCGCCATCGAGGTGGTCCACCCCGACGCGGCGATGCTCAGCGACTACACCACGCAGAACGGCGTCAACGCCTTCTACAGCTCGGTGCAGATGCGCCTCGACTGCTGCCACATCCGCAAGGTGGAGCCGCTGGAGCGCATCCTCGGCGGCGTCGACGCCTGGTTCACCGGCCTGCGCCGCACCCAGTCGGAGCGCCGCCAGGGCACCCCTCTGGTGGAGCACGACGTGGCCCACGGCGGCGTCGCCAAGGTCAACCCGGTGGCGGGCTGGACGGAGGCGCAGGTGCGCGACCACCTGCGCGAGCGCGGCGTGCCGCTGCACCCGCTGTACGAGAAGGGCTACACCAGCATCGGCTGCGCGCCGTGCACCCGCGCGGTGCAGCCGGGCGAGGACGAGCGCGCCGGGCGCTGGTGGTGGGAATCCGGGATCGACAAGGAGTGCGGCATCCACGGCCGCCCGCAGGACGCGACCGAAGGAGACGACGCATCGTGAGTGACGCAGGGCTGACCATCTGGTTCACCGGCCTCAGCGGCGCCGGCAAGTCGACGCTGGCCAACGCCCTGGAGGCGGAGCTGCGCTCGCGCGGCCGCCGCGTCGAGGTGCTCGACGGCGACGTGGTCCGCGAGAACCTGAGCAAGGGCCTCGGCTTCTCCAAGGAAGACCGCGACGTCAACATCCGCCGCATCGGCTTCGTCGCCCACCTGCTCACCCGCAACGGCGTCACCGTGCTGGTCTCGGCGATCTCGCCGTACCGCGAGGTGCGCGACGAGGTTCGGGCCATGATCGGCCGTTTCATCGAGGTCCACGTCGACTGCGAGATGGACGAGCTGGTGCGCCGCGACGTCAAGGGCCTCTACAAGAAGGCGCTGGCCGGGGAGATCGCCAACTTCACCGGCGTGTCCGACCCCTACGAGGCCCCGCTGCATCCCGAGGTCAAGGTCGACAGCGCCAGGGAGAGCGTCGCCGAGTCGCTCGACCGCGTGCTCGAGGCCATCGAGCAGTTCGACGCCGTCGGCACGCACGGCCACACCGCGTAATCACCCGGAGGGCGGCACCCGCATGAGCATTGACGGCACGGCGACGGTGATCTGCCCGCTCTGCGAGGCCACCTGCGGCCTGACCCTCGACCACGACGACCAGGGAAAGCTGCGCCTGCGCGGCAACGACGACGACGTCTTCAGCCGCGGCTTCATCTGTCCCAAGGGCGTCGCCCTCGCCGACCTCCACGACGACCCCGACCGGCTGCGCACGCCGCTGGTGCGCAGAGACGGCCGCCTGGTCGAATGCACCTGGGACGAGGCGTTCGAGGCCGTCGAGCGCGGACTCGGCCGAGTCATCGAGGAGCACGGCCGCCACGCAGTCGCGGTCTACCTCGGCAACGCGGGCGCGCACAGCCTCTCGCTGATGCTCTACCTGCGCAGCTTCCTGGCCGCCCTCGGCTCGCGCAACCTCTACACCGCCAGCTCGGTCGACCAGATGCCCAAGCAGGTCAGCGGCGCGCTGATGTTCGGCAGCGGCGCCCACCTGCCCGTGCCCGACCTCGACCGCACCGACCACCTGGTCATCCTCGGCGCCAACCCCTACGCCAGCAACGGCAGCCTGATGACCGCGCCGGACATGCCCGGGCGGCTGCGCGACATCCGCAGGCGCGGCGGCAAGGTGGTGGTGGTCGACCCGCGGCGCACCCAGACCGCGAAGCACGCCGACGAGCACGTCTTCATCCGCCCCGGCACCGACGCCTTCCTGCTCGCCGCCATGGCGCACACGCTGTTCGACGAGAACCTGGTCGACCTCGGCCGCCTGCAGCCGCACGTCAGCGGGGTGGAGGAGGTGCGCGCGCTGGTCGAGCACCTGACACCCGAGGCGGTCGCCACGCACTGCGGCGTCGACGCGCAGACCATCCGCCGCATGACGCGCGAGTTCGCCGCGGCGCCGACCGGCGCCATCTACGGCCGCATCGGCACCTGCACCCAGGAGTTCGGCACCCTGGCCTCGTGGCTGGTCGACGTGGTCAACGTGCTCAGCGGCCACTTCGACAGCCCCGGCGGCGCCATGTTCACCCTGCCCGCCACCGGCGGCCCGACCACGCGCGGCGCGTCGGGCAGGGGCAAGGGCGCCCAGTTCGGCCGCTGGACGACGCGGGTGCGCAACCTGCCGGAGAGCTTCGGCGAGCTGCCGGTCGCGGCGCTGGCCGAGGAGATCGACGTGCCCGGCGATGGCCAGATCCGAGCTCTGGTCACAGTTGGCGGAAACCCGTGCGTCTCCACACCCAACGTCGCCCGTCTCACCGGGGCGCTCGAGTCGCTCGACTTCATGGTCAGCCTCGACCTCTACCTGCACGAGACGGTGCGCCTCGCCGACGTGGTGCTGCCCGCGCCGTCGCCGCTGGAGCAGCCGCACTACGACGTGCTGCTCAACAACCTGGCGGTGCGCAACAACGCCCGCTGGGCCGACCCCGCCATCCCCCTGCCCGCCACGCAGCTCCCCGAATGGGAAACCCTGCTCCGCCTCGCCGCCGCCGTCGCTCCCGGCGATGGCACCGGCCGCGTGGACAAGGACGTCATCGAGCAGCTCACCATCACCCGCGCCGTCGAGCTGACCGTCCACGACGAGGGCTCGCGCATCTTCGGCCGCGACCGCGAGGAGATCCTCGCCGCGCTCGGCGACACCCCGGGCCCGGAGCGCCTCATCGACCTCGCCCTGCGCAGCGGCCCCTACGGCGACGGCTTCGGCACCAACCCGGGCGGCCTCACCCTGCAACAGCTCCGCGACCAGCCCAACGGCGTCGACCTCGGCCCCCTCCAGCCGCGCATCCCCGAGACCCTGCGCACCCGCAGCGGCACCATCGAGCTCGCCCCCCAACCCCTGCTCGACGACGCCAAAAGGTTGCGGCAGCGGCTGGCAGAAACTCGCGGCGCCACGGGCATGGTCCTGATCGGCCGCCGCGACCTGCGCAGCAACAACTCCTGGATGCACAACATCGAGATGCTGGTCCGCGGCAAGCCGCGCTGCACCCTCTACGTCAACCCGCAGGACGCCGAACGCCTGCAACTGCAGGACGGCGGCCAGGCCCGCGTCAGCTCCCGCGTCGGCACGCTGGTCGCCCCCGTCGAGGTGACCGACGAGATCATGCCCGGCGTGGTCAGCCTGCCCCACGGCTGGGGCCACGGCCAGCCGGGCACGCGCCAGTCGGTGGCCGCCGAGTACGCCGGCGTCAACAGCAACCTGCTCACCGACGAGACGCTGATCGACCCGCTCTCCGGCAACGCCGTGCTCAACGGCATCCCGGTGCAGGTCGAGCTGGTCGAGACCGCCCTGGTCTGAGCCCTAGGCGGCGGCGGCGTGGGTGCAGCGCACCTTGTCGCCGTCGATCCACCACACCGTGCAGCAGCAGGGGCACGCCTGCATCCCCGCGAAGCGCGCCGCGATGAGGTGGACGTCGGGGCACGCCGGGCAGTGCGACAGGGCCAGGATGGTGGCGGCCCGGTCGGCGCCGTCGGAGAGGCTGAGCTGGACGCTCAGGGGAAGGGTGTGCTCGCCATCCATGCAGGTGACCCGTGTCATCGCCAAAGCCGCTCCGTACCGCTGTCCGCGACGCCCAGGAAGTGCGTCGCCGACAACGCTACGGCAGCGGCCGCGGTGTCAGAACGGCTGTGTCAGGACCGTCATTGCGCGTCACAGCCGCTCCACGCGCGCCTCCCGACCGCCCGGTCAGGAGAGCGGCGCGTGCACCGCGGGGATCGAGCCCATCCGCCCCTGCTGGTAGTCCTCGATCGCCTGGATGATCTCCTCGCGGGTGTTCATCACGAAGGGCCCGTAGTGGGCGATCGGCTCACGGATGGGCCGGCCACCGAGCAGGAGCACCTCCAGTGTCGACGTCCCCGCGGGCTGCGTCTCCGAAGCGCTCACGGTGATGTGGTCGCCCGCACCGAAGACGGCGAGCTGTCCCTCGTGGATCGGCGTCTGCTCGTCGCCCACCGAACCGCTGCCGGCGAGCACGTAGACCAGCGCGTTGAAGTCCGTGCGCCACGCGGTCTGCAGTCGCGCCCCCGCGGCCAGAGAGGCGTGCGCGTAGGTGATCGGTGTGTGCGTCGCGCCGGGGCCCTCGAAGCCGTCGAGCGTCCCGGCGATCAGCCGCACCAGCACGCCCGCGTCGGGCGAGGCGAGCAGGCGGACCAGCCCGGGCTCGATGTCCTGGTACTTCGGCGTCGACCACTTGGCGTCACGCGGCAGGTTGACCCAGAGCTGGGTGCCGTGGAAGAGGCCGCCGCTGCGCACCAGCGAGTCCGGCGGCATCTCGGAGTGGACGATGCCCGCGCCCGCGGTCATCCACTGGGTGGCGCCGTCGCTGATCAGGCCGCCGCCGCCCATCGAGTCGCGGTGCTGGATGGCGCCGTCCATGATGTAGGTGACCGTCTCGAAGCCGCGGTGGGGGTGGTCGGGCGCGCCGGTCGCCTCGCCGGGGCCGTACTCGACGGCGCCGAGGTGGTCGAGGAGCAGGAAGGGGTCGGTCACCCGCATGTCGCGGAAGGGACGGCGGACCATGAAGCCCGCGCCCTCCACGGCGGTGATGGCATCGATGACCTCGGCGACCCGGCGGGGCCGCGAGGCGGGGTCCACCGGGCGGAGCCGGGGAAGGGCGGTGGTGTCGGCGCTGACAGCGGGCATGGACCAGGCATACCCCCGCGCCGCGCCGGCAAACCCCGCCTCGCTACTCTGCAACAGAGATGGCCGAGCGCATAACCGCACCGGTGGTGCCCGAGCAGCACTTCCGCGACGACGCCCCCGGCGACGGCCGCGCCCGCCGCCCCGCGGCCGAGCACATCCGCTCCCACCACGCCCGCATCGGCGACGTGGACGCCCACTGGCTGGCCGCCGGCCGCGGGTCACCGGTGGTGCTGGTGCACGGCCTGGGCAACAGCTCGCTGGTCTGGCGCCGGGTGATCCAGGGACTGGCGCCGCATCACCTGGTCATCGCCCCCGACCTGCCCGGCTTCGGCCACTCCTCGCCGGCCCGCCGCCGCCCCCTGCTGCGCGCCTACGACGAGTTCCTCGCCGAGCTGATCGAGCGCGCCGCCCCCGGGCAGCGCGCCGCGGTGGTGGGCAACTCGGTTGGCGGCGCGGTGGCCCTGCGCCTGGCGGCGACCCACCCCGCCCTGGTCTCGCGGCTGGTGCTGGTCGATCCGGCGGGGGTGGGGCAGGGGATCCCGGCGTGGTGGTCGCTGGTGCGCTTCGAGCCGCTGGTCCGCCTGGTCAGCGCGGTGCCGCTCAGCCTGACGCCGCGCCCGGTGCTGGAGCGGGTGATCGGCGAGGCCTACCGGCGCATGGCCTTCGCCGACCCGGCCAACGTCAGCGAGCGCAGCGTCCACCTCTTCGCCGAGCGGCTCAACAGCCGCGCCCGCATCCACCGCTTCCTGCGCAACGCCCACGACGTGGTCGACGCCTTCCGCAGCGAGGTTCAGGACCTGGAGGCGCCGGTGGACGTGCCGGTGCTGGCCATCTGGGGACGGCAGGACCGCCTCGTCCCGCTCTCCGACGCGCTCGCCCTGCTGGAGCGGATCGGCGGCCTGGAGGTGCGCATCATCGACGACGCCGGGCACTCGCCCCAGCTCGAGGCGCCCGAGGCCTTCCTCGACGCGGTCGGGCCCTTCCTCGACCGCGGCGCCCTGCCCCGCAGCCACCGCCACGACACCTCGGCGATCCGGGTCGCCGCCACCGACGGCCACGCCCGGGGGCGTCGCGCCCGCCGCTAGGCCTCGCGTCGCGCCCCGTCGCGGAGTACCGTTTGGCGGTGATCCTCTCGGTGCGGCCGCCGTGCGACGAGGCGGCCATCGCCAGCTCCCAGTCGGACCGTCGCTGCGCCGAGCGGCTGGCGCCCTGGGTCCTGCTCACCGCCATCCTGGCCTCGGCGATGGCCTTCATCGACGGCACGGTGGTCAGCGTCGCCCTGCCCGCGATGCAGCGCGACCTCGGGGCCACCGCCGGGGACGCCCAGTGGGTGGTCGAGGCCTACACCCTGCTGCTCGCCTCGCTGCTGCTGGTCGGCGGCTCGCTCGGCGACCGCTACGGGCGGCGGGTGGTGGTCATGGTCGGCGTCGCCGTGTTCGCGGTGTCCTCGGCGGCGTGCGGCTTCGCCCCCAACCCCGGGGTGCTCATCGTCGCCCGGGCCGTGCAGGGGGCGGGCGCGGCGCTGCTGGTGCCCGGGTCGCTGGCGCTGATCAGCGCCGCCTACCCGCCGGAGACGCGGGGGCGGGCGATCGGCACCTGGTCGGGGGCGAGCGCGATCACCTCGGCGATCGGGCCGGTGCTGGGCGGCTTCCTGGTGGGCACCTTCTCCTGGCGCTGGGCCTTCTTCGTCAACCTGCCCGTGGCCGTGGCGGTGCTGGTGCTGCTGGCCACCCGGGTGCCGGAGAGCCGCAACCCCGCCGAGCACGGGCGGCTCGACTGGCCGGGGGCGCTGCTGGTCAGCCTCGGCCTCGGCGGCGTGGTCATGGGGGTGATCCGGGCCCAGTCGGGCGGGTTCGACGGCGCCGCCCTGGCCGCGGTCATCGGCGGCCTGGTCCTGCTGAGCGTGTTCCTCGCCTGGGAGCGGCGCCTGGCCGCCGACCGGGGGGAGCGGGCCCGCGACCCCATGCTGCCGCTCTGGCTGTTCCGCTCGCGCGCCTTCGCCGCCACCAACGCGCTCACCCTGCTGCTCTACGCGGCGCTGAGCGGGGCGCTGTTCTTCGTCCCCTTCGACCTCATCGAGGTGCAGGGCTACTCGCCCGCCGAGGCCGGGGCGGCGCTGCTGCCCTTCGTGCTGATCATGTCGACGCTGTCGCGCTGGTCCGGCGGGCTGGTCAACCGCTACGGCGCGCGGCTGCCCCTGACCGTCGGGCCGGGCGTCGCCGCGGTGGGCTTCGCGCTCTTCGCCGTTCCTGCCACAGGTGGCAACTACTGGACGACCTTCTTCCCGGCGTCGGTGGTGCTCGGCCTGGGCATGGCGGTGACGGTGGCGCCGCTGACCACCACGGTGATGGGCTCGGTGCCCACCGACAACGCGGGCGCGGCGTCGGGGGTCAACAACGCGGTCTCGCGCGTCGCCGGGCTGCTGGCCATCGCACTTTTCGGCATTGTCATGATCCGGGCCTTCGACAGCGGGCTGGAGCAGCGGCTGCGCGACGCCCACGTCGACCCCGGCGTGTACAGCGCCGTGGTCGCCCAGGAGTCGAAGCTCGGGCTGGCGACCGCTCCGCCGGGGGCCGATGCCGCCACGCGCACCGCGGTGCGTGCGGCGGTGGACGACTCCTTCGTCTCCGCGTTCCGCATCACCGCGCTGCTCGGGGCGGCGCTGGCGCTGGCCGGCGGCGTCGCCGGGGCGGTCGGCCTGCCGGGGGCGGCGCGGCGCCAGGGCGAGCGGGAGCCGGAGAAAAGGAAAAGGGCTGCCGGCTGGCGGGCGCCGGGCAGCCCCACGTCATTATGACCAAAGTCCGCCGACTCTGTTGCACCTGTCGCTGACGATCTGCTGAGAGATTGCTCAGATAGCAGGGTTGGCGTGGCCGCCGGCCGCAATACCCGGGGGTGCTCCGGCGTCCTTGTGAGCGTGGCCGCGGCGGGACACGCGGCCCACGCCTCGGAGGTTGGAGTTGACGATGACTGCTCGCCGGTACGGTGTCGCCCTGCTGGGCCTTGCCCTGGTGTCGCTCGGCGGCGCCCTTCCCGCGTCCGCCAGCGCCTCGTCGCCCGTGTCGGTGCGCCAGGGCGAGCACTACGGCTCGCGCATCCTCCCCGACAACGCCTTCACCGTCCGTGACAGCCGCCAGGTCACCGGCCTGCGCGTCAACTTCGAGCTCGGCCAGGACTACCCGATGGTCAACGGCCAGGTCCGCCCGGGCTGCACCAGCGCCGACTACTCGATCTGCGACGCCTTCGCCGAGCTCAACAAGCTCGACGGCTTCGACATCCAGCCGCGCGTCACCGTGCCCCTGACCGGGCCGATCGACCTCAGCTCGGTCGACGACAGCAACTTCTACATCACCGACGACGCCGGCAACTTCGCCAGCGGCATGCGCCAGCTGACCTTCGACCCCGCCACCAACACCCTGGCGGGAATCAGCGACAAGCAGCTCCTCGAGTCGACGCCGTACCGCGTCTTCGTCGCCCCGGGCATCAAGGACGCCGGTGGCGCTGCGGTGAACACCTGCGACGGCCGCTGCTCGACGCGCTTCACCACGCGCACGGCGAGCGCCAGCCTGGTCAACATCCGCAAGTCGATGGACCTGCCGCTGTCCAGCCCGGCCAACGCCTACCGGCTGGCGGGCTTCCCCGGGGCGTCGACCTCGACGGACAGCCGCAAGATGAGCTTCGTGCAGAACGGCACGCCGGACGTCTTCCAGGCGGCCATGGTGCGGCCCTCGGTCGCCGATCCGCCCAGCGGCGGCCCCGCCGTTCCCCAGGGCGTGGTGCGCAATGATCAGGTCAAGGTTGACCCGAACGCGCCGGGCGCCTTCCAGTCGACCACCGTGCCGGTGCTGGTCCCGCCCGCCTCGGCCGGCTACTACGCCTTCGGCAGCTTCCTCTCGCCGCGCTACCAGTACGCCTCGGCGTCGGGACACGTGGACAGCGTCAACGGCAACACCGACGGCGTGATGCCGCCGGTGCCGACCACGCAGACGCCCGCGCCCTTCGGCGCCGACCGCCTCGGCGTCATGGTGGTCACCCCCGACCCGACGAAGTTCAACCCGGCGACCACGCCGTGGCCGGTGGCCATCTACGGCCCGGGCTTCACGCGCAGCGACTACGACCTCTTCGTCACCGCCGACTACAACGCCTCGCTGGGCATCATGACCATCGCCACCGATCCCTCGGGACACGGCTACGGTCCCGCCAGCACCGCGACGGTGACCACGCTGACCGGCACCTCGACCACCTTCCTGACCTACGGCCGCGGCCGCGACCTCGACGGTGACGGCGCCATCGGCGACGGCCTCAACGACGGTGTCGGTCCCACCGCGCACCGGCAGGCGGACGGCAGCTACCTGCCCTCGCGCAAGCCGATCGACGGGCTGCAGTCGGGCCTGCAGCAGACCGTGGTCGACAACATGGCGCTGGCCCGCAGCGTGATGGCCGGCGTCGACATCCCCGGTGTGGGCAGCAACGTCGCCGACACCTCGAAGGTGATGTACTACGGCCTCAGCTTCGGCGGCATCTACGGCACCATGCTGACCGGCACCGACCCGGTGATCCACCAGGCGCTGATGAACGTGCCCGGCGGTCCCATCGTCGACATCGCCCGGCTCTCCAGCTTCCGCAACAACCTGCAGACCACCCTCAGCCACGGCCGCCCCAACCTGCTCAACGGCGGTCCCGGCCTCAACGGCTTCACCGAGGACCTGCCCCTGCGCAACGATCCGCCCGAGGTGATCACCCACAACGGCGCGGCGCAGCTGCAGGAGCTGTTCGGCGAGACCAACTGGTTCGACCGCAGCGGCAGCCCGGAGACCTTCGCGCCGCGCATCCTGCTGCGTCCTGACGCGGCGTGGGCCAACAACCCCAAGAGCGTCGCCTTCCAGACGGCGTACGGCGACGGCACCGTGCCCAACCCGACCGCGGGCACCCTCTACCGCGCCGGTGACCTGTTCAACAACGTCGTCTACTACCGCAACGACAAGACGCCGACGTACGCCAGCGACCCGCACGGCTGGCTCGCCGACCCGACTCTCGCCGGGCGCACGTCGGGTGAGCAGCAGCTCGGCATCTTCCTGTCGCAGGACATGCTGGTCGACACCAACCCGGCGTGGCTGGAGACGCCGATCGCCAATCCCAACAACCTCGAGTGCCTGCACTACGCCGACCCGCAGACGGGCCAGGCGGCGGCGCGCCAGCCCTTCCCGTCGAGCGGCGACTGCCCGGCCGCGCCGTCGCACGGCACGCCGGTGGCGCACACGCCGGTGACCACGGACGGCGGGGGCACGGCCGGCGGTGGCAGCGACAACCGCAACGCGCAGCACGGGACCGCAAGGCCCGCGTCCGCGTCGTCGCAGCAGGCGTCCTCGCCGCCGTCGCAGGGCTCGTCCGCCTCGACGGCGCAGCCGGCAAGCGCTTCGGACAACTCCGTGACCGCCCGCTCGGTGGCGGCGTCGATCGCGGCGCCGGTGAGCACCGGCGCGGGCGCACTGCTCCTGCTGGGCGCGGTGGGCGCCGGGGTGTGGCGCCGCCGCCACCGCCGCCGGTAGGGGAGGAGGCTAGGCCGCCTTCCCCCAGGGCTCGCCGGTGCCGCCGCCGAGCACGTCCGACTGGCCGGAGATCAGCTCGACCATCTCCTCGCACCAGAAGGCGAGACCGCAGAACTGGTAGGTGAGCAGGCCCCTGGTCAGCGCCGGGCTGTTCTTCTCGAACACCCGGTGCCCCAGCACCTGCAGGGCCCAGCCGCCGAGGAACAGCGGCACCCCGACGCGGGGGCGGCCGAAGATCAGCGGCAGGGCCATGGTCACCGCGGGGATGCCCACCAGGTGGGTGGCCCGGATGCCCCGAGAGGTGTGCTGCGAGCGGTAGTAGGCCATCTTGTCGGCGAACGGCGCGTCGCTCGGTGGCGGAGTCGCGTCGAGCGTGATCGGGGTCATGTCACCCATGTGCAATCTGCCTTCCTGGGGTGTGCGCATGGGCAGATGATCGCACCGCGCGCAGGGTTGGGCGCGCGGGCCGCGTTGTAGCTGCCGGGGGATCGCTGCACACCCTGGTTGGAGGCATGTCGAGTTGCGGTCGCTCCGGCGCGCGCCCTGGATCCTTGTCGCGTCCACCCTGCTGGCGGCTGCGCTGCCGGCGATCCCGGCGCCGGCGGCCGCCGACAACTGGTCCGTCGACCTCAGCACCACGTGGACGCCGCCGCCCCCTGACGGCTGGGCGGGCCACGGCGTCGACCCCACCAACCCCCAGGCCTGCGACCCCATCGACCCCGCGCAGTGCATGCTGCCGTACCCCAACGACTGGCTGACCCGCCCCGACCAGACCAGCGACACCGGGCGACGGCTCGACCTCAACGCCCTGGCCATGCCCCGCAACGCGCAGGGCAAGCCGATCGAGCCGCAGGAGTGGAACCGCAGCGACGGCTTCAGCGCCGGCGCGCAGATCCTCACCGTCGTCCCCGGCATGACCAGCAACGCCGACCTGGCCCCGTCCGGGCTGCCGCCGGTCACCAACCTCGCCGCCAACACGCAGTCCAACCCCGGCGTCGTGCTGCTCGACGTGAACACCGGTCGGCACGTCCCGGTTTGGGTCGAGATCGACCAATACACGCAGGAGGCGGGGGTGGTGCAGACCGGCTCGGTGCAGCAGGACCTGATGGTCCACCCCGCGGTCAACCTCACCGACGGGCACCGCTACATCGTCGCCCTGCGCCACCTGGTCACCAACAGCGGCGCCACCGCGCAGCCCTCGGCGGCCTTCCGCGCCTACCGCGACGGCACCGCGCCACTCACCGACCCGCGGCGCGCGCACATGGAGAACGTCTTCAGCACCCTGCGCCGCGCGGGCGTGCAGCGCAGCAACCTCTACCTGGCCTGGGACTTCACCACGGCCAGCACCAAGAATGTCACCGGCCGCCTGCTGGCCATGCGCGACGGCGCCTTCGCCCAGCTCGGTGACACCACCCTGGGCGACGGCAGGATCAGCGGCAGCGCGCCGTCGTTCAGCGTCGACTCCAGCACCGACTTCACGCCCGCGCAGAACGGCGACGTCGCCCGCCGGGTGACCGGCCACTTCACCGTCCCCTGCTACATCGCGCCCACCTGCGAGCCGCCCACCAAGTGCGGCGCGCTGACCCAGAACATCTTCGCCACCTGCCCGACGCCGGGCCAGTTCGCCCTCGACCCGACCAACCCCGACGCGACGCCGGCGCAGGTGCCCGGCCAGACCTACTCGGCCAACTTCATCTGCAACGTGGGCCGTCCCGCCTTCGACAACCACCGCAAGCTGCGGCCCGTGGAGTACGGGCACGGCCTGTTCGGCGGAGCGGGCGAGGTCAACTCCGACGCCGAGACCAGCATGGCGCGGCGCTTCGACATGATGTACTGCGCCACCGACTGGTTCGGCATGGCCACCGCGGACGTGCCCAACGCGGTGATCGCGCTCACCGACATGTCGCGCTTCCCGCTGCTCACCGACCGCGTCCAGGAGGGCGAGCTGGCCTTCCTCTACCTGGCCCGGCTGATGGTCCACCCGCAGGGGTTCAGCAGCAACGCCGCCTTCAAGTGGAGCGACGGCACCTCTTTCATCGACACCCGGCAGCCGTTCTACGACGGCAACAGCCAGGGCGGCATCTACGGCGGCACGGTGTGCGCGGTGTCGGTCGACGTGCGCCGCTGTGTTCTGGGCGTACCCGGCATGAACTACTCGATCCTGCTGCCGCGCTCCAGCGACTACGTGGCCAACAAGCCGCTGTCGCAGTTCGACCCGACCACCTTCAGCCCCTCCGACCCGACCGGCCAGATCGGCTACAGCAACGTCTTCGACACCGCCTACCCCGACCAGTCGCAGCGCATGCTGGTGCTCGACCTGATCCAGACGCTGTGGGACCGCAGCGATCCCAACGGCTACGCGTCGCACATGGTCGCGGGGCTGCCCAACACGCCGACCCACCACGTCCTGCTGCAGCCCGGCTACGGCGACCACCAGGTGGCCAACATCACCGCCGAGACCGAGGCGCGCACCATCGGCGCGCACGGCCTCTACCCGCCGCTGGTGGCCGCGCGCTACGGCCCCTACCACGACGTCTTCTGGAACATCCCGCAGATCAGCTCGTTCCCCTACGACGGCTCGGCGATCACCCTGTTCGACACCGGGCCGGTGCGCGGCGCCAACCCCGACGGCACCAACCCGCCGCCCACCTCCGACACCCCGAACCGCTCCGGCTCCGACCCGCACGAGGCGCCGCGCCGCGCGCCCTGGGGACAGGTGCAGAAGTCCGCGTTCCTCAGCGGCGGCGGCAGGGTGACCAACCCGCAGCCGGGCGGCGCTCCGTACTTCGCCTGGGGCTGGGACGGGGTGAGCGGCCTGTAGGCCGTGTCAGCGGCTGTGGCGGCCGCATATGATCCGCCACAGCCGATGACCGACCAGGTGCGCATCCTCCTCCGCGACGACGACGGCGGCGCCTTCGCCGTCAGCGGTTTGGGCCGCCCGGAGGACTTCGCGCCGCAGATCGCCCGGTTCCGCAGCGCGGACCTCGCCTTCGACGGCGCGGTGCCCGGCGGTGCGGGAGAGCTGCTCGTCTACACCCCCGTCGCACCGAGCCCGCTGGGCACCGCCCTGCTTCGCGAAGCGCACGACGTGCTCCTGCTCCTCGCGTACCACACCCCCGACGACGACGCCATGCTCGCCTTCGACGCCGGCATCACCGATGAGTACTCGCGCTTCTACGCGACCCGCGGCGTGCTCTACACGGGCGCGTTCCGGGTCGACGGGCTGGGCGGCGGGCGCCTCGGCGAGATCCTGTGCATCGACGGCGTCGCCTCGGTGGAGGAGGCGGAGCGCCTCTGCAGCGACGACCTGCCGCCGCGCATCGTCGAGATCGAGGACGAGTGCCGCACCTACCAGGACCGCGAGTCGTCGCGCTTCGTGCTCTGGCTGCAACCCAAACCGTAGCCCGCGCAAGATTCCCCACCTGCCGACTGTCATCAGCATCGAGGTGATCGCGCTCAGCCCGGCGTGACCCGACGATTGGCCAGACGTGGGAGTGGAAGCGGATGCATTCGGTGACGACTCTGCGCGGCGGTGAGCGCTCGCGGTGGCGCGGCGGCATCGTGGCGGGACTGGCGATGGCCCTGACCGTGGCCGCCGGCGTGGTCGGCCCGACCCACGCGGCGGCGGCGACGACGACGTACTACTTCCACGGCGGCGCGGCCGACGACGCGGGTCGGTCCAGTGGCAGCCCCACCGCCACCTTCGACGCCACGGCGCCGGCGGGCACGACCGACAGCGTGCAGAGCGGCGCGCCCGGCGCCGTCCCCGCGCCGTACTGGGTGGGCACGGCGATCCCCACGGGCACCTACCTCACCGGGGCGATCCACGTGACGAGCTGGTGGGCCTCGCAGAACCCCGAGACGGCCGTCCTCGGCCTCGACCTCGACATCAAGGTCTACACGGACGCCACCTTCAGCAGCAGCGGCGCCACCGGCACCCTGCTGGCCCAGACCGACCCCAACACGCCGGCCAACTTCAAGACCGTCGGTCCCACCCCGAGCCAGGTCGCCGTCGACCTCGACTGCGCAGCGTGGGACGCCAGCCACCACTGCACCACCCAGCTCGGCGGTTTCGTCGGCAGCAACCTGGTCGTGGTCATGGCGCCCCACTTCACCGACGGCGGCCAGGCCAGCCAGGTGCACTACAACTCGACGGCCGCGCCGTCGTCGTTCAGCGTGACCACGGGCACGCCGCCGGTGCCGGCGCCCTCGCCGACGCCGCCGCCGTGCACCAGCGCGCTGTGCTTCTCGAATCCCCTGGTGCTGCCCAAGTCGGGCCAGACCGGGGGGTTCACCGACACCTGCTACAACCCGTGCGGGGAGCCTTCGCTGGCGGTCTCGCCGGTCGACGGCACGCTCTACGTCTCGACGCCGCGCACCATCGTCATCTGCTGCAACTCGCAGGCCAGCCCGGTCTGGAAGTCGACCGACAGCGGCGCGACCTGGTCGCAACCGATCTTCCCCAGCGGCGCCAGCAACGCCACCACCGGTGGTGACACCGAGCTGGCCGTCGACAAGCGCGGCACCGTGTACGAGGGCGAGCTGTGGCTCGGCTCGGACTCGATCTACTCCTCGTCCGACACCAAGAGCTGGACCTGGTCGCCGGCCTCGCACGACGTCCTCGCCGATCGCGAGTGGTTCGTCTACGCACCCGGCGAGGACGCCCTGTACGGCATCTACGACGGCATCAAGGGCCTGATGGTGGTCAAGGCGCCGCTGGGCACGCCGCTCGGCTCGGCCACCACCGAGTTCTTCCCGCAGGAGCGCATCGCCGTGCCGGAGTGGGTCGACTGCCCCGGTGTCGTCGCCGGTCCCTGCGTCGAGAAGCCCGGGCAGGTTCCCGACCAGGTCAACGGCGTGCCCGTGACCAGCGGCGCGACCTCGCCGGGCCGTCCCTCGATCAGCCCCGACGGCACCCTCTACTTCCCCTTCCCCTACCAGGTGGCGGGCAAGGGCATCGGCATCGCCACGACCAACGACGGCCTCAACTTCACCTACAGCTTCGTCCAGGGCGCCGGCCACGGCGTCTTCGGCGACACCGGCAACGACTTCCCCGTCTCCGCCGTCGACGCCGCCGGGCGCCTCTACGTCGCCTGGATCGAGGACAAGGGTGACGGCTTCAACCTCTACCTGGCCTCGTCGGCCGACAAGGGCGCGACCTGGACGGCCCCGCTGGAGGTGTCCAAGGGCGTCTCCAAGACCGCTGTGTTCCCCAACGTCGTCGCCGGTGCCGACGGGCAGGTGGCGGTGTCCTGGTACGGCACCGGCGTCAAGGGCGACATGAACACCGTGGACCCGTCCACCTCGTGGAACGTGTACGCCGCCGAGGTCACCGCGGCCGGCTCGACCGCGCCCAGTGTGGCCACCGGCGTGGTGCAGAGCGGCTTCCACCAGGGCGTCATCTGCACCATGGGCGCGGGCTGCACGGGCGGCAGCCGCAAGCTGCTCGACTTCTTCGACATGAAGCTCGACCGCCAGGGCAACCTGGGCATCGTCTACGCCCGCGACCTGGGCGGCGCCAACACCGAGATCGCCTACACCCACCAGGTGTCCGGCTGCCCCCTCGCCGCGGCCAACTGCGGCGGGCCGACCGCCGGCGTCGCCGAGTTCCCGGTGGCGGCCGCCGTGCCGCTGGCGGGCGGTGGTCTGCTGGGCGCGCTGCTGGTGCTGCGACGGCGGCGGCGGAGCGCTGCCACCGCGTAGCCGCATCACGACTGCAAGAACTCGGGTACGCGCGGCGTCCTTGAGGGGCAGGAGAAGAGCGCGAGCCGGGACTCGCGAGGCGGACCCACGGTTGGACGAGGAGACCATCACCCATGGACCTCCCGGAGAGAATTGCGATCGCCTTCGTGGGGGCGAGCGTGGTGGCCACGCTTGGCCTCGGCGGCGCGGTGGCGTTCGAGCTGGGCTCGCGCACGACCGGCACCACGGTGGCCCCTTTGGCGCCCGGCAGCGGCACCGCCGACACGTCGACACCCACCCCGGGCTCTGCTGACGCCGTGACACCGGGCGCCGGCCCGGCGGTGGCCGGCGGCACCACGGTGTCCTCGGGCGGCACGCACTCCGGCGGGGGAGCGTCGAGCGGCGGCGGCTCGGGCGTGGCCCTGTCCAACCAGCCGATCGGCGTGTCGCACGGCGTGATCACCGTCGGCGGCATGTACGACGAGACCGGCGTGCTCGACTCCACCGTCGAGCGCGACACGGTGCGCGCGTACTTCAACCAGGTCAACGCCCAGGGCGGCGTCAACGGCTACAAGTTCCAGCTCATCGACTGCGACTCGGCCTACGACCCGACCCGCGGGCACCAGTGCTCGCAGCAGCTCCTGGGCAGCAACATCCTGGCCATGGTCGGGCCGCTGTCGGCGAGCAGCGAGCAGCCCGAGGTGCCGTACCTCACCAGCCACGGGCTGCCGGTCATCGGCGGGCTCGGCGTGCCGGCGGAGTTCAGCGACCCGCTGTCCTACCCGGTGTCGATCGACCTGGCGCGCGGCGCCACGGCGCAGGGCCTGCACACCGCCGACCTCACGACTGATGCCGGCACCCCGATCAAGGCGCCGGGCATCGTCATCCTCAACACCAACTTCACCCAGCAGACGTTGAAGTACCTGCTCGACGCGCTGCACTCCAAGGGGATCCACGAGGCCGACGTGGTCACCGTCGACGCCACCAAGGCCGACTACACGGACACCGTGGTCGACCTGCGCAGCAAGAATGTCGACTCGATCATCGGCGGGCTCGACCCGTTCTCCTACGGGCGCCTCTTCCAGGCGATGCAGAGCCAGCAGTTCAAGGTGAAGTTCTTCGGCTCCGGCCTCGACAAGGGGTCGGCGGAGGAGCAGTACGGAAACGATGCGTTCGGCAACGCCGAGTCGCTGACGCCGCTGGTCGAACCCGTCGGCCACGAGAGTGACACGGCGGTCGCCGAGTACCTCAACGCGATCAAGAAGTACTTCCCGAGCCAGATGTCGAAGCTCGACGTGTACTCCGAGGGCGACTGGGTCGCCGCCAAGCTGTTCGTCGAGGCGGTCAAGCGGATCGGCTCGCAGCCGGTCACGCGGCAGTCGCTGGTCAACTCGCTGAACGGCATCAAGGACTTCCAGACCGGGCTCACCGTGCCGCTGTCCTATGCGGCGGAGAACTCCCACGACCCCAACCACTGCCTGCAGTGGATCAAGCGGGCCAACAACACGTGGGACACCTACTCCGGTTGGAACTGCTTCTAGGAGGGAGTGGTCCGTGCACGTCCTGGGTGGACTGTCGCTGATCCCCACATTCACCGTCAGCGGGCTGGCGCTCGGCGGCGTGTATGCGCTCGCGGCCACCGGGCTGGTGCTCATCTACCGCGTCTCCGGCGTGCTCAACTTCGCCCACGGCGCGGTGGCCATGTTCGCCACCTTCGTGGCCTACCAGGTCTCGCAGGTGATGGGGCTGCCCGTGCTGCTCGGGCTGCTCGCGGCGGTCGTCACCGGCGCGGTGCTCGGCTTCTGCATCGAGTACTTCACCATCCGCCCGCTGATGGGGCGCTCCCCGCTCACCAAGGTCGCCGTCACCATCGGCTGGCTGCTGGTGCTGCAGACGCTGGCGGGGCTGATCTGGGGCGACACCTCGTACCACGGCGCCATCCGGGTGGTGCCCCAGGGCGGCTTCAAGGTCCCCGGCATCGACCTGATCATCGGCTACGACCGGCTCACCATCTTCGTGGTGGCGATGAGCCTCTCCCTCGGCATCGCGGCGCTGCTGCGCTACACAACGCTGGGTGCGGCGATGCGCGCGGTGGCTGACAACCCCGCGACGGCGCGGCTGTGGGGCATCAACGTCAACCGGGTCACGGCGGTGTCCTGGATGCTCGGCTCGGCGGTCGCCGCCGTGGCGGGCGTGCTGATCACGCCGCTGATCAACTTCGACACCTACTCGCTCACCATCATCGTCATCGACGCCTTCACCGCGGCGCTGATCGGACGGCTGGTCAGCCTGCCCATGACCCTGGTGGGTGCGGTGCTGCTCGGCTGCGCCCAGGAGTGGCCGACCGCCTTCACCAGCAACGGTGGCTTCGCCCAGGTGTCCACCTTCGCCCTGGTGCTGATCGCGCTGGCAGTGCTCTACCGGCCCTCGGTGGGCGGCGCGAAGTTGCGGACGAGGGTGGCATGAACATCGCCGCCCGTCCCCGCCGCACCCTGGTCGGCGCCGGCATCGCCGTGGCCCTGATCATCCCCGCGCTGCTCTCACCGTTCGACCAGGACGAGGCCGCGCTCGCCGCCATCACCGCCATGCTGGTGGTGTCGGTGGTGGTGCTCTCCGGCTACGTCGGCCAGATCTCCTTCTGCCAGTTCAGCTTCGCGGCCATCGGCGCCTTCACCACCGGGGCGCTGGTCGACGGCCAGGGCTGGAGCTTCTGGCTGGCCATGCCGGTGGGTGTGGTCGCCGCGGCGGCGGTCGGCGTGCTGGTCGGCATCCCCGCGCTGCGGCTCACCGGACTGCTGCTCTCGGTGCTCACCGTGGCGGTGGCGCTGTTCTTCGACCGCTTCGTGCTGGCCACCGACACCTTGCCGGCGTTCTCCGGCGGCTCGCTGCAGTGGCATCCCCACAAGCCCTCGCTGTTCGGCGTCCAGCTCACCGGCGAGTACGGCTTCTACCTGTTCACCTTCGCCATGTTCCTGCTGGTGGTGCTGCTGGTGTGGAACCTGCGCAGCGGCAAGGCCGGCCGCGTGCTGCGCGCGGTGCGCGACTCCGAGCTGGCCGCCGCCACCATGGGCCTCAACGTCACCGCCTGGAAGCTGGCCGCCTTCGGGCTCTCGGCGGGCATCGCCGGTCTGGCGGGGTGCCTGCTCGCCGTCGCCAACGAGTCGGTGAGCGCGGGCTCCTACGACTTCCTGCACTCGGTGCAGCTGCTCGCCATCGCCACGGTGTGGGGCGTCGGCGTGCTCACCGCTGCGGCGCTGGGCGGTGCCTTCTTCGTGTACGGGCCCGAGCTGCTCGCCAAGACGCCGCTGTCGGCGAAGTGGTTCTCGCTGATCCTCGGCGCGGTGCTGGTCGCCCAGCTGGTCTACAGCCCCGACGGCATCATCCCCAAGGTGGCCGAGGACATCCGGCACGCGCTGCACCGCCGCCGCGGCGACGCGTCGATGCCGCCCGCCGACGCGCCCGTGGTCGAGGTGGCCTGATGGCGCTGCTCACCGTGGACAGGGTGTCGAAGCGCTTCGGTGGCGTGTTCGCCCTGCAGGACGTCAGCTTCGAGGTGCGCGAGGGCGAGATCGCCGGCTTGATCGGGCCCAACGGCGCGGGCAAGACGACGATGTTCAACATCGTCTCCGGCGTCTTCGACCCCGACGACGGCACCGTGCGCTACGGTGACCACGACCTGCACGGCATGCGTCCGCACCGCCGCGCACGCATGGGCATCGCCCGCACCTTCCAGAACCTGCAGCTCTTCGGCCGCATGACCGTGCTGGAGAACCTCATGGTGCCGGTCGACGCCGCGTCGCAACGGGGCATGCTCGCCGACGCGCTGCGCCTTCCCGTGGCGCGCTTCGAGGAGCACCGCGCCGAGGAGCGCGCCCGAGCCATGCTGCACTTCCTCGGGCTCTCCGACGTGGCCGACAGCGTCGCCGGCGCTCTGTCGGTCGGCATCCAGCGCCGCGTCGAGCTGGCCCGCGCGCTGTGTCTCCGCCCGCGCCTGCTGCTGCTCGACGAACCGGCCGCCGGGCTCGACGTCCGCGAGACGGCCGACCTGGCCGCGACGCTGGTGCGCGTGCGCGACCGCTTCGACCTCACCATGCTGCTGGTCGACCACGACATGGCCCTGGTGATGCGCACCTGCGAGCACATCTACGTGCTCGACTTCGGTCGGGTCATCGCCGAGGGGCCGCCGGAGCAGATCCGCCAGGACCCCTCGGTGATCGCGGCGTACCTCGGGGAGGCGGCGGCATGACCGCGCTGCTCAGCGTCCGCGGCCTGCGCTGTGGCTACGGTGGCATCCCGGTGGTGTTCAACGTCGACCTCGACGTGCAGGAGGCCGAGGTGGTCGCCCTGCTGGGCGCCAACGGCGCCGGCAAGACCACGACACTTCGTGCCATCTCCGGCATGATCAGGGTGATGCGCGGCGACATCGAGTTCGCCGGCAGGCGCATCGCCAACCGCAGCGCCGACCAGGTGGCGCGCGGCGGCGTGGTGCACGTCCCCGAGGGTCGCGGCATCTTCCCCTCGCTGCGCGTGGAGGAGACGCTGCGCCTGGCGGCGACGTTCAGCGGCGTGCCGCGCAACGAGGCCGCGGTGCGCATCGAGGAGGTGTACGCGACGTTCCCTCGCCTCGCCGAACGGCGCTGGCAGACCGCGGGGACGCTGTCCGGCGGTGAGCAGCAGATGCTGGCCCTGTCGCGCGCGCTGATCGCCCGGCCGCGCCTGCTGCTGATCGACGAGATGTCGCAGGGATTGGCACCAACCGTGGTGGCCCACCTCTTCGAGATCGTCGCCACTCTGCCGCGGCGCGGCGTGTCGGTGCTGCTGGTCGAGCAGTTCGTCGCTCAGGCGCTGGGTGTCGCCGATCGCGCCTACGTGCTGGAGAAGGGCAAGGTGACCTTCGCGGGGCCGGCGGCCCAGCTCGCCGCGGACGAGGACTTCGTGCGCGGCTCGTACCTCGGCGACGTCGACGTCGCCACCGAGACGGTGGGGCGGCGGCGGCGGTGGTCCGAGGCCGCCACGCAGGCGGAGCCGGACGCCGTGTCGACCGCGTTGCCGCAGGTCCTGGCACGGGCGCTCGAGGAGCTGTCGCGCCGCGAGGGCGTGCCCGTCGCCGAGCTGGTCCGCCAGGCACTGGAGCAGAACGGCACGGCGCGAGCGGCGGCGGCAGCATCCGCCGGCACGCCCGCGCCGCAGGTTGGAGAAGAGCATGCGTGAGCCACTGCGCCGCCGCCGGGTTCTCGCCGCCGCGGCGGGAGCCATCCTGATCACCGCCGCGGGATCCGCTATGGCTCCCGGCCGGGCCACGGCGCAGACCGACTTCGCGGTGGTCAACGCCACCGTCAACGCCGGCGCGGCCTACGTCGTGTACTTCAACGGCAAGTTCCCCAACTTCAGCCCCGGGGTGATCGGCAGCACCTTCCCGCTGACCCACGCGCACCTCGACAACTCGCCATTTGCCGAGGCGACGGCCAGCCCCGCCGACACCGGCCCCGCGGGCGGATTGGTGGTCAGCAACTACAACGGCGGGCCTCCGCCGTCGCCCGCGCCGCAGACCATCCACCAGCAGCAGTACGTCGACTCGCGCTACCCGCCCGGGGACGGCAAGCCGCTGAGCTTCGGCGGTGCGCCGGGACCGTACGCGAGCGCGCAGAGCGGCAGCGGCGGTGCGACCGCGCAGTCGGGCGGCGTCGACGTCGCCACACCGCAGCCCGCGGCGAGCAGCGCGTCCTCGCAGCGATCGGCGTTCCAGTCGGCGATGGCGCTGTGGCGGTCGCGCTTCATGTCGCCCGCCGCGGCGGCCGCGGCGACGGGCGCGCCGCCGGCCGACGGGATCGACGGCGACACGGGCTCCAGCACGGTGTCCCTCGATGCCGGCAAAGGTGTGGTGCTGACAGGGGATTCCCACGTCGCCCAGGCGAGCTTCGGCGGCGGCGCGCTTGTGCTGCACAAGGTGCACACGGCGGTGACCATCAGCAACGACGGCACGCCGCACGCCGACGTGATCACCACCGTGGGCGACGCCAGCGTCGGCGGAGTGCCGGTGTCGATCGGCAAGGACGGCGTGGTGGTCAGCGCGCAGACCGTCCCGCTCGACGCGGTGCAGACCGCCAGCGCGGCGCTCAACGGTGCGCTCGCCGCGGCGGGCATCACGGTCAACGCGCTGGCACCGCAGATCACCAACAGCAGCGGTGAGGAGACGATCAGCGCCACCGCGGTCTCGGTCAGCGTCAACAACGTGAACAACGTGGGTGTGCCGCAGCAGACGGTGATCTTCAACCTCGGCAACGTCTTCGCCGACAACCTCGCGGTGCCGGCGACGCCGGCGCTGCCATCGCTGGACAGCGGATCGCTGGGCGGCAGTGATGTGGTCAACGCCACCACGCTCACCCCGCCCGCCAGCACCGACACCACCTCGGCGATCAGCCCGCCGCTGACCCCGCCGGTGGGCGTGTACCCGCCGTCATCCAGCAGGGTCATCCAGTTTCATCAGCTCAAGAAGCCGGTCCCCGCCGCGGCGGCGGGAATCTCGCTGCCCGCCAAGCCCGCCTGGCTGCTCGCCGCCTACCTGGTCTGGCAGCTGCTGATCATCGCCACCCTGGCCAGCCTGTGGTGGTGGCGCGCCTCGTCGCGCCGCCTGCCCGTTCCGGGGAGGACGCCGTGATCGCCCGCAGGCGCTCGCCTTTCGGCCCGCTGTGGCAGCAACTCGCTCGCCAGCGCGAGACGCGGCGAGCAGCGGACGTGCAGGCGATCTGCCCCGTCGACTCCTGGGCCTTCCGTCCCCGCTACACCGACGGCCGCTGTCCGCTCTGCAACTGGGAGGCGCCCGGCGCGGTGGTGCGGCTGCCGCTGTCCCGTCGCGTCGACAGCTTCGGCTGGATGGCGCTGACCCTGATCGCGCTGTCCGTGGCCATGCTGATCCTCGTCGTGGTGCTCTACACGCGGTAGGCGCGGCTACGCGGCCATCGGGTCGGGACCGGGGTCGCGGCCCTCGGCGACAGCGGCGAGCCGCGCGAGGTAGGCGGCCCAGCCCTCGCGGTGGTCGTCGCGCAGGGCCTGGTTGGGCAGGTCGCGATGGGTGAGGCGCACCAGGGTGCCGCCGTCCTGGGGGATGAGCTCGACCTCGACCGTGCTCGTCCCCGGCGGCAGGCCGTGGAGGCCGCCCTCCCAGCCCCAGGTGAACACCACGCGGTGCGGTGGCTCGACCTCCACGAAGTGTCCGGCCGCGGCGCTGCCGCCCGCCATCTCCATGCGCAGCGCCCCACCCGGCCGCGCCTCGACGGTGCCGTCGACGCCCTGCCACTGCAGCCAGCGCTCGGGGTCGGTGAAGAACGAGAAGACGGTTTCTGCCGAGGCCTGCACGAACTGCTCGACCACCAGGTCCTCAGCGTCCACGGCGCGGCTCCGGGTCGGCCCCTTCGGCGAGGCGGGCGAGGTCGCCGAGCTTGCTGCTCCACATCGACTCGAGCAGCTTGGTGAGCTGGCCCAGGCGCTTGCGGTCGGCGCGGTAGAGCCGCTGTGTGCCGACCCGGCGGACGGAGACGAAGCGGGCGTCGGCGAGCACGCCGAGGTGCTGCGAGATGGCCGGGAAGCTGACGTCGAAGTGGGCGGCGATCTCGCCCGCGCGCAGCTCGCGGTCCCAGACCAGGCGGAGGATCTCCCGCCGCCGCGGCTCGGCGATCACCTTGAGGTCGTCCATGGCTTCTGCTAGTGTAGCGCCACCTTAGTTAAGTCAGAGCTTAATGGGAGTGCGCTGCGATGGCCGACCATCCCGTGGTCTCGGCGGAGGAGTGGCTGGAGGCGCGCCGCGCGCACCTGGCCAGGGAGAAGGAGTTCAGCAGGCAGCACGACCGGCTGCTCGAAGAGCGGCGCGCGCTGCCCTGGGTGCGCATCGACAAGCGCTACGAGTTCGACACGTCCGCGGGCAGGCGCTCGCTCGCCGAGCTGTTCGGCGACAAGACGCAGCTCGTCGTCTACCACTTCATGTTCGACCCGGAGTGGGACGAGGGCTGCCCGCACTGCTCGTTCTGGGCGGACAACTTCGACGGCATCCCCGTCCACCTCGCCCAGCGCGACGCGCAGTTCGTGGTCGTCTCGCGCGCCCCGCTGGAGAAGATCGAGGCCTTCAAGGCGCGCATGGGCTGGAGCTTCGACTGGGTGTCATCGTACGGCAGCGACTTCAACTTCGACTTCGGGGTCGCCTTCACCCCGGAGGAGGTCGATGCCGGCAGCGCCGTCTACAACTTCAGCTCCGCGCAGACCTGGCCTGGCGAGCGCGAGGGCATCAGCGTGTTCCACAAGGACGCCGACGGCACTGTCTTCCGCACCTACGCCGCGCACGCACGCGGCATCGACATCGTCAACGGCGCCTACCAGTTCCTCGACATGACGCCGCGGGGCCGCGACGAAGCCGGACACGACAACCCGCAGTTCTGGGTTCGCCATCACGACCGCTATGGCGACTGAGCCACCCACCGCGCTGCGCGCCGCGGCCGTGCTCGGCGTGGTGGCGGCCGCGGGTTGGGTGGTGACGGTGTGGCAGTGGGAGGCGAGCGACCGGCTGATGTCCACCGGTGCGCCGATGAGCCTCGACATGGGCGGCCAGGCGTCGCCGCGCAGCGCCGCTGTGTTCCTGGCGCTGTGGCTGCCGATGATGGCGGCGATGATGCTGCCCGCGGCATGGCCGGTGATCGCCCGTCGCGGCTCCGCCGTTGCCATGGTGCGCGTTGCGATGCAGTACCTCGCCGTGTGGGAGCTGGTGGGCGTGCTCGTCTACGGCCTGTTGCTGGGCAGCGGTCATGCCTTCGCTGCGTTGCCATGGCTGATGGACCACCCATCCGTTCTGCAGGGCGCCCTGCTGCTTGTCGCCGCCGCGTACACGCTCTCGCCACTCCGCGGCGATCACCCGGCGCCACGTCATGACGGCAGCGGCCTCGCCTATGGCGCCGCGTGCGTGCGCGCCTCCGCGGGATGGATGCTCGCCCTGCTCGCACTGGGAGCGATGGACCCGCGCTGGATCGCCGTGATCGCGGTGCTGCTCACGGCCGAGCGTCTCGCCCCACGCCGCAGCGTCGCATCACCGAACCGCCGCTCGGACGCCTCGCCCTCCCGCCTACACTGCGAGCCGTGACCGATTCGGCGTGGACCTTCACGGCGGCCTTCGGCGGCGGCGGCGCCGCGGGCGCCTACGAGGGAGTGCTCGTCCCTCGCCTGTTCACGCCCTGCGCCATCGCACTTCTGGCCAGGCTCGGCCTCAACCCGGGCGAGACGCTGCTCGACGTCGCCTGCGGGACGGGCATCGTGCCCCGGCTCGCCGCCCCGGTGCTCGGACCGGCCGGCCTGGTGCTTGCCCGCGACCTCACCGAGCAGATGCTGGAGGTGGCGCGAACCGTGGCACTGCCGCCCGATTCGGCGCCGGTCGAGTACGGGGTGGCGCCGGCGGACCGGCTCGACGCCGCGGACGCGACAGTCGATGTGGTCACCTGCCAGCAGGGTCTGCAGTTCTTCCCCGACGCGCCCGCGGCGGTGGGGGAGATGTTCCGTGTGCTCCGTCCCGGCGGGCGCGCCGGCATCGCGGTGTGGCGGCACATCGAGGAGTGCCCGTTCTGGGCGGCGGCGCAGGTGGCCGCGACGGAGCATCTCGACGCCGAGCGCGCCGCCCTCATCACCGCGCCGTTCCGCTGGCCGGGTGAGGACGCGCTGGTCGACGTGTTGCAGGGCGCGGGCTTCCGGGACGTCGTGGTCTCGACGCACAGCATCGTCATGCACTTCGAGCTGGGCATGCGCCATGCGCTCACCAGCCTGGTGGCCACGCCGCTCGCCGCCCATCTCGCCGCATTGCACAGCGACGCATACGAGGAGTTCGTGCACAGCGCCACCCGCGCCCTGGGTCGCAGCGCCGCACCGGACGACGCCGTCGACATCCCGGCGCGCACCCTGATCGCCACCGCGCGACGCGGAGCACCGCTGCCCTAGCGGGGCCCTGCCATGGCCAGCACCGCCGTGCTGCTCACCACCAGCAGCGACCCGGTGAGCACCGGCCAGCCCAGGCCACGGTTCCACAGCACCGCGCCGATCAGTCCGCCGGTGAGCATGAGCAGCACCGACGACGCCCGGCGCACCAAGCGCGGATTGCTGCCACCGGCGAGGACGGAGTCGGCGACGAGCCCGGTGAGGGTCTGGGTGAGCACCGTGGTGGTCATGTCGGCAACCGCGAGGCGGCGCACCGCGGCGTTCTGCACTCCCATGGCGATGCCGAGCAGGGTGAGCAGGATCCAGTGCGGCGCGCCGGTGCCGGGCGCGGCCACGCTCAACGCGATCACGGTGGCAGCGGTGAGCGCCACGCCCTCCACGGCGAAGGCCGCCCGCACGTCGCGCCGCGCGGTGGCCGGCCGGACCAGACGCCCGGCGGTGATCGCGCCGGCGACGAAGCCCGCCACGGCGACCAGGCTGGCGGCCGCGGAGAACCCGCTGGCGCCGCCCAGCGCGAATCCCAGGAAGACGACGTTGCCCGTCATGTTGGCGGTGAAGACGTGGCCGAGGCCGAAGTAGCAGGCGGCGTCAACCATTCCGGTGGCGAGGGTCAGCCCGGCCAGCCCGGCGAAGAGCCGGGCGTCGGGGGAGGTCGGCGTGGCCATCGTGCTGGCGGCCATTGTGGACGGCGTCAGACGAAGAGGGTCTCCAGCTGCGAGCGCTCCGCCAGCGCCCGCATCGCCGCGTCTTCGGGGGCCTTCTCGAAACGGCTTGCCGCATCAAGGACTCTGGGCAGCAGGTCGACGTCGCCCGCGCTGTCGAGGAACACCTCGGATCGGCCCAGCGCCCACCACACCGCGAGGTCGATGTCCTCCTGGCGTTCGAGCGGCTCGTACCAGGTGCTGCGCGTGTGCGGACGGCCCATCCACGGCCGCGCCGCGATCGACTTGATGGTCTGCACCGCCACGTTGCGATCCCGGCACACCGCCAGCAGCGCCTCGAAGTTGGCCGCGTAGTAGGGGAGCTGCATTGTCGCGTAGTTGTAGGGGAGGAGCACCGAGTCGAAGTCGAAGCGGGCCAGGCTGCGCCGGTGCGTCGCCGCGATCTGCGAGCCGTGGCCGGTCACGCCGATCCAGCGCACCAGGCCCTGCTCGCGCGCCTCGACCGCCGTGTCGATGGCGCCGCCGGGACTGAGTGCGATGTCCCACTCGATGGGGTCGGCGAGCGCGTGCAGCTGCCACAGGTCGACGTGGTCGACGCCGAGCCGGTCGAGCGAGCGGTGCAGCTCCTCGCGCGCGCCCCGGGCGGTGCGCTCGTCCGCCTTGGTGGCCAGGAAGAACCGCCCCGGCTCGCGCTGCAGCCAGGGACGGATGAGCACCTCGGCGTCGCCGTAGCTCGAGGCCACGTCGATGTGGTTGACGCCGTACTGGAGCAGGACGTCGAGGGTGCGGTCGGCGACCTCCTGGGTGACGCGCGCGAGGGCCGCGGCGCCGAAGAGGACGCGCGTGCTGCGGTGACCGGTGCGGCCGAACTCGCGGGTGGCGATGGCCATGCCGATCAGTGTCGCAGGGTGCGCACCAGCTTGGCGACGCCGAGCGCGCCGGCGGCCGCGGCGGACGGCGCCACACCCGAGCCAACCGCACCCGTGTTCGGCAGCGACGCCGACTGCGGCGCTCCCGCGGATTCGGGCAGCACCGCACCCGGCGCGCCGCTCAGCGCCACGACCACCTCGTCGGCTGCGCGCATGCCGGACTCGACGGCGCCGTCCATGTAGCCGTTCCAGCGCACCGCGGTCTCCGTGCCCGCCCAGTGCACCAGGCCGACCGGCGCGCGCAGCGCGGTGCCGTATTCGGTGAGCGCGCCGGTCATGGGATGGCCGACCGGTCCGCCGCCGCTGAACGGCTCCAGGTTCCACAGCGCTTCGTAGTAGCCGTTGATGCCGCCCAGCGGCTGCAGCGCCTGGGGGCCGAAGTAATTGGCAAGATCGGCGATAACTCGCTGGTAGCGCTCCTGGCGGGTGCGCGTCGACCAGTAGCGCGCCTCGTCGGCCTCGATGAAGCCGAGGATGGCGCCGGGCTGCACGTCGGAGCCCTGCGAGTCGGGGTAGGGCGTGTTGTCGAAGGTGGCGCGCACCGCGCCGCTGTCGCTGGTCACCTGGGCGGCGAGGCCCGCGTCGCGCCAGAAGGGGCGCGGGTAGATCACGTTGACCTTGAGGATGCTGGCCATGAACCAGCGCTGGGTGAGCTGGTCGAGCAGGTACCCGCCCAGCGACGCCAGCGACGGCTCGTAGACGATGCGCCCCGCCAGCGCCGGCGGGATGGCCACGATCGCCTGCCGCGCGGTGACGCTGAAGCCGTCGCCCGACGCGGTGACCATGCCGCCGGCGTGGGCGATGCGGCGCACCGGCGCGTTGAGCACCAGGCTGCTGCCCAGCTGCTGGGCGACGCGGATGGCGATCTCCTGGCTGCCGCCGACGAACCGGCTGTCCTGGGCGCCGTTGGCGGTGTCGATCAGGTTGTCGAGGTTGCCCGCGGAGGCGATGTAGAACAGCAGCTGCAGCATGGAGATCTCGCGCGGCTCGGTGCTGAGCACGGCCTGCACGGCGAGGGTCACCAGGTGGTTGGTCGGCGACTCCGGGTCCTGGCCCTGGGGTGCGAAGGTGCGGCGCATCCACGACTCCACCGTCTCACCGTCCCACTTGGCGGCGCTGGCCGCCGTCCACGGCGCGTTGGTGGGCACCTGCGCGGCCATCTGGTTGAGCAGGCCGAGGGCGATGCCCGCGTTGGCCGCGGAGGGGTCGGGCGGGATGCGCGTCGCGCTGCTGTACCCGATCGGGCCCGTGGTCGCCGTGTAGTTGGTGTAGTTGCCGGCGTTGTAGGTCTTGAAGGTGCCGACGCCGACCTCCTTGGCCAGCGCCAGGATGCGGTCCTGCGGGTTGTAGACGGCCTGGGTCGGCACGCTGGCGGTGGCCGGTTCGTCGGGCAGGGGGCCGACGAACTGGCCGCCCATCTCGACGACGCGGCCGGGGAAGCCGTTGGCGGCGAGGTCCTGGTTGAGCGTGCGCCCGCCGACACGGTCGCGGGCTTCGAGGACGACCACCGACAGCCCCTTGGCGCGAAGCCTGCGCGCCGCCGACAGGCCCGCGAAGCCGGCGCCGACGACCACCACGTCGGCCGTCATGCTGCCCGACGGTGTCGTGGTCGCATGGGGAGTGGAGTCCGACGGCTTCGCCGCGGCCAGGGCGCGCAGCGGCTGCAGGGCGACGCCCGCACCGGCCATGGCCATGCCGCCGAGCATCATGCGCCGCGACAGGCGCGGAGGCGAGGGACGCTGCGAGCCGGACGCCGTCATGCTGATCCTTCCTGAGTGGTCAGCGTTCTGACCAGATGGGCGGGAATGATACCACCGTGGACCCCGCTCTACGGAGCGCTGAGCGTGGCCACGACCATGCGCGCGAGCTCGTCGACCAGTGCCCGTGCGGGCACGCGCCGTCGCGGCGAGGCCTGCCAGTGCACGATGAGACGGTCGATCGCCCCCACCAGGGCCACCGCGCTCAGCTCGTGGTCGCGTTGCGGCGCCAGGCCACGCGCGGCGATGGCGTCGGCCTCGGCGGCCATCAGCCTGGCGAAACGGTTCATCCAGGTGTGGCGGCGGCGCTCCACCTCGGCGCTGATGCCGACCGCCTCGACGTAGGCGATGCGCGCCCAGCGGGGATCGGCGGTCATGGCGGCGACGAAGGCGCTGAGCGGCGCCCTCACCCGTGCCATGACGTCGTCCTGCGGTGCGTCGCTGAGCGCGTCGAGCACGGCCTGCTGGGCGCGACGCATGGCGATGTCGTGGAGCAGCACCAGCAGGCCCTCGCGGCCGTCCACCTGCTCGTAGAAGTTGCGCGTGGAGATGGCGGCGGCGGCGCAGAGCTCCTCGATCGAGGTGGCCAGGTAGCCCTGGGTGGCGAAGAGGTCGAGCCCCGCCTCGATGAGCCGCTGGCGGCGCTCCTCCTGGCGCTCGGTGGCCGACTGCCCGCGGTAGACGCGGCCCTCGCCAGTGCGGCTGCGGGTGCGGGCGGGCGGTGTTGTCGCGGCCATGCCGGCGATGGTACGGTATCGCCGCGCCATCTGGTCAGGGTTCGTACCAGATCGCCCAGGCGCACCGACCGTCCGCCACGCGAAGGGATTTTCGACACCGTGCGACCGAGAGCACTTGCGCGCTGCGCATGGTTGGTGGCGGCTGTGCTGTCGCTCCTGCCCGTGCACGCGTCGCAGGCGCAGACCGCCTGGACCACGCGCGTGTTCGCCATGGTGCCCGCGCCGGGCTATCCGGCCATGGCGTACGTGACCCCCAAGGGGGACGTGTACGAGGGCACCTACGACAACCCGGCGGGTTCGAGCGCGCCCTCGCAGGTCTTCGCGTGGTCGAAGGACGGCGTGGCGCTGGGGTCGTGGACGGTCCCCGGGGAGAACCTCACCGGCCCGCATGGCGTGCAGGTCGCCACCTCGGACGCGCGCGGGCGGCTGGTGCTGCTGGAGCTGGGGCCGCCGAGCGCGCTGCTGCTCGACACCCACACCGGCACCTTCACGCCGTACGCGACCTTCGCCGACCTCGCTCCCTGCGCGTCGGGGCAGACCACCGGCTGCTCGCCCACCGTGCAGAACCTGGCGCCCGAGCCCGACTACGCCGTGTGGGGTGCCGACGGCAGCCTGTACGTCAGCGACTACCAGCAGGCGCTGATCTGGCGCGTCCCGCCCGGCGGCGGTGCGGCCCAGGTGTGGCTCGCCGATCCGCGTTTCGACGGCGAGCAGTTCGGCACGGCGGGGCTGGCGCTGAGCGCCGACCACCGCACCATGTTCGTCGCCCAGGGCAGCTCGGCGGGCGGCGGAGGCGGCAACCCGGCGACGGGGAAGCTGTACTCGATCGCCCTGGGTGCGGACGGGACGCCCGGTCCGCTGCGGCAGATGTGGGAGAGCCATGCGGCCGACGCGCCGGACGGCATCGCCGTGGCGTCGTCGGGCGACATCTACGTGGCCCTGGTCAGCCCGGCGGCCAACCAGATCGTGGAGCTGGCGCCGGACGGCACGGAGGTCACGCGCTATCCGTCCACGCCCGCGACGGGGTCCAACGGGTCGTCGGTGCCGTTCGACTCGCCGTCGAGCGTGCGCTTCCTGGGCACGGGGATCGTGGTGGCGAATCAGAGCTACGCGACGGGCAACGCAGCGGACTGGGCGGTGCTCGACGTCGAGGTGGGGGAGGCGGGGTTGCCGGAGTACATCCCGGCGGGCGCGGGTCTCGCGCCTGGTGTGGTCGCTGCCCCCGCGGTGTCGCCGGGCGCGCAGTCGGCACCGGGTGGCGGTGCCGTCGAGCCCGCGTCGACGGGGGCGGCGGCGCTGCCCGACACCGCGGCGGTGCGGGGTGCGTCGGGTGCAGCCTCCTCGCTGGTGGTCGCCGCCCTGATCCTCGTGTTTCTGCCGATTGCGGCAGCAACACGCCGCCGCGGGGCTCGCCGTGTTCGAGGCTGAGCGCGCCGCCGTCGCCGCGGCCAGCCGCCGGCTCGCCGCCGAGGGCCTGGTCGCCGGCACAGCCGGGAACCTCAGCGCCCGCTGCGCCGAGGGCCTGTACGCCGTGACCCCGACCGGCGCTCTGCTGGCCACCCTGGAGGCCGAGCAGGTCTGCGTGGTCGACATCGCCGCGCGCGTCGTCCACGGTGGCCTGCAGCCGACGTCGGAGGTCGAGCTGCACCTCGGCATCTACCAGCGCTACCAGGCGGGCGCGGTGGTGCACACGCATGCGCCGATGTCCACCACGCTGGCCTGCAGCGTGGACGAGGTGCCCTGCGTCCACTACCAGATGCTCAGCCTCGGTGGCGCCATCCGCGTCGCGCCGTACCACACCTTCGGCACGCCGGAGCTGGCCCAGGCGGTGCTCGACGCCCTCGACGGACGCACCGCGGCGCTGATGGGCAACCACGGCGCGGTGAGCTACGGGAAGGATCTCGACGCCGCCGTGGAGGCGACGCTGCTGCTGGAGTGGGCGTGCGGCGTGTACTGGCGGGCGCGGCTGACGGGCACGCCGCGCATCCTCAGCGACGAGCAGCAGCAGGCGGTGATCCTCGCCGCCATCGAACGCCGCTACGGCGCCGTGCGCGCCGTGGATGGCACGGAGGCAGAGTAGATGGCCGGCGTGATGCGTGCGATCACCCTGGGAGCGCACGTCCTCGACGTGCTCGCCCGACCCGTCGAGGGCATCCCCGAAGGTCAGGGCGGCGCACTGCTCGACCAGATCCGCGTCGCGCCCGCGGGAACGGCCGCCGGCACCGCGGTGATTCTGGCCAAGCTTGGCGCCAACGTGCGCTCCATCGGCGCGGTCGGCGACGACCCGCTCGGCGACATGCTGCTCAGCCTGTTGCAGCGCCACGGTGTCGACACCGCGCTGGTGCGCCGTCGCGCTGAGGTGCAGACCTCGGCCAGCGTGCTGCCCATCCGCGGCGACGGCTCGCGTCCCGCGCTGCACGTCATCGGCGCCAACGCCACGCTGACCGCCGGCGACGTCCCGCTCTCCGCCCTCGACGGCACGACCCACCTCCACGTCGGCGCGCCCGAGCTGCTCGACCCGCAGCTCGTCGTCAGCGTGCTGCGCGCAGCGCGCGAGCGCGGCGCCACCACGTCGGTCGACATGCTCGCTCCTGGCGACTTCCCCGGCATCCTCGACCTGGTCGCCGCCGCCCTGCCATATGTCGACCACCTGCTGCCCAACGACGAGCAGGTGCTCGGCTTCACGGGCAGCGACGACGTGGTCGAGGGCTGCCGGAAGTTGCTGGCCATGGGCGTCGGGTGCGTTGCGGCCACGTGCGGCGCAGATGGTGCCATCGTTGTCACCAACGACGGCGTCGAGCGGGTTCGCGCCTTCCCCGTCGAGGTGGTCGACACCTCGGGCTGCGGCGACGCCTTCAGCGCCGGGTACCTGCGCGGCCTTTCGCTGGGCCGCAGCCTGCGCGACGCCGCCGTGCTCGGCTGCGCCACCGCGGCGCTGGTCGCCCAGGGGCTCGGTACCGACCACGGCGAATACGACCTCGCCGCCGTCGAGGAATTCGCCACCGCCCGCGCGGGTGCCTGACTCACCGAACTCGCCGCGTACGCGTCATCTCCACTGACCGATGGGTCAGATGCTCGCACTTGACAACGGCCGCCGGGGCGCTACCGTTGCACACCTGTCCGGCACTCGCCGGACGAGCCGAATCGGCGGACAACCTGTGGCAGGAGGTTGGTGATGGCTGCACATCAGTTCATCGGCGATCGCAACGCGCCCACCCTGCACCCGACGGTGCGCGCCCAACGGGCGATCCTCGGGAGCGGTGCTCGTCCCGAGGCGCTGACCCGGATGGCCGGCGTGCGCACGCTCTACACGACGACGGAGAAGAAGGCCAAGCCGCACGTTCAGGTCGAATCGGTCGAAGGCGACAGCACGGTCTGGCGGGTGGACGTCCCCACGGCGGACGACCTGCGCGGCGCCCGGCCCGGACACACCCTGGAGCGGCACCCCGCCGAGAAGTTCCTCAAGGAGGTGGGCAAGGACGCCGGGTTCGCGTCGAATCGGCCGAAGTGGATCGACGCCCTGCCCGCACCGGACACCTCGCGGCACGCCGAGGCCCCCTTCATGCGGCGCTTCGACGGCCGCATGGTCCGTCCCCTGTGGGTCTACGACAGCCACCGGCGCGCCTTCGTGGACGACTCCTGGCCGTGGGGCCTGGTCGGTCGCATCTTCAACAGCAACGGTTTCTCGGGCACCGGCAGCCTGGTCGGCGACCGGCTGGTGATCACGGCGGGGCACATGGTGCCGTGGGGGAGCGGCCCGTGGTGGATTCGCTTCGTCCCCGCCTACGTCAACGGGACGTCGCTGTTCGGCGCGGGGGTGGAGTCCTACGTCTCCGACGCACGCGGCTACGACGTGCACGGCAACGTCACGGGATACGACTGGGCGATCCTCAGGCTGTACGAACCGCTCGGTCAGTCGCTCGGCTACTTCGGGTACAACACCTACTCCGACAGCTGGAACGACCTCAACGTCTGGAGCAACATCGGCTACCCGGGCGACGTCGACAACGCCCAGGAGCCCGCCTTCCAGCAGGGATTCTCGATCAACGACACCGACGGCGACAGCAACGGCGGCGAGGAGCTGGAGACCGAGAACTGCGACCTCAACCACGGCAACTCCGGCGGCCCCGTCTTCGCCTGGTGGAACAACGGGACCGATCCCCGCATCGTCGGCGTCGTCAGCGGCGAGGAGACGGAGTGGAAGCCGCTGTTCTCGACGCGCAACGACAACGTCTTCGCCAGCGGAGGTGGGTTCGCCAACCTGTGCGCCTGGGGCCGGAGCAACTGGCCGGCCTGAGGCCCGACGCCTACCGGTTGGCCGGTTAGCCGGCTGAAGCCAGGTGGCGGTCGCTGTCCACGGCGACCACGCCGTCACACGGTGTCGGACGCCCCGTGTCAGGTTCGCACCCGCGTTGTCAGCCGGGGCGGCGATCATCGTGTCCGGTTCCGAATGCTGAACCGTTCAGAGAGTTGGGGGACACATGGCACCGACCTTCGGGTGGAGCTGGGATTTTCGGCAGTCAGGGCGGCGGCTTGCCGTGGCGGCTGCCCTCGCGGGTTTCGGCGCCATGGCGCTCGGACCTTCGGTTCTGCCGGTGGCGGCGAGCCAGGGCGGCGCGCCGACGACGGTCATCGTGCGCGAGACGCCCGGTGCCGGCACCACGGCGGAGACGCTTGTGTCCGAGCTGGGTGGCCGGGTAGGCCGCCACATCGGCATCCTCCACGGTTTCGTGGCCACGGTGCCGAGCAACGACGTGGCACGCCTGGCGGCGGCACCCGGCGTCATCGAGGTCACGCGCGACGCGCCGCTCCACCTCGACTCGACGGGCTACGACCCCACTGTGGACGTCAGCTCGCTCTACAACACGGCCGCGACCGTGGGAGCCGGCGCCTACTGGAACAAGGGCTACACCGGAGCCGGCATCGACGTCGCCCTCATCGACTCGGGCGTGGCCCCCGTCAACGGCCTGACCACGCCGGGCAAGGTCGTCAATGGCCCCGACCTGTCGTTCGATTCGCAGAACCCGAGCCTCATGTACCTGGACGCCTACGGCCACGGCACGCACATGGCCGGCATCATCGCCGGACGTGATGACGCCGTCGTCCCTGGCAGCGCTTACGCCAAGGACACCACCGACTTCGTCGGCATCGCTCCCGATGCGCGCATCGTCAACGTGAAGGTGGCCGACGCGGGCGGCGCCGTGGACGTCTCGCAGGTCATCGCGGCGATCGACTGGATCGTCCAGCACAGGACGGACAACGGCCTGAACATCCGCGTCATCAACCTCTCGTTCGGCACCGACAGCACGCAGCCGTACGTCCTCGACCCGCTGGCGTACGCCGCCGAGGTGGCGTGGAAGTCGGGCATCGTGGTGGTCGCTGCGGTGGGCAACGACGGCGCCAACTCCCTCGGCGTCGCGGATCCCGCGAACGATCCGTACGTGATCGCCGTGGGTGCCGCTGACACGCAGGGCACGGTCAACGCGGCTGACGATACCGTCGCCACCTTCTCCAGCGCCGGCAACGGCGTGCGCAACCCCGACCTGGTCGCGCCGGGCGTGCACATCGCCGGCCTGCGCGATCCCGGGTCGACCATCGACCAGCAGTACGGCGCCACCGCGACGGTGGGCTCGCGCTTCTTCCGGGGCAGCGGCACGTCGCAGTCGACAGCGATCGTCTCCGGCGCCGCGGCGCTGGTGCTGCAGCAGCATCCGAGCTACACGCCGGACGAGGTCAAGCAGCTCCTGATGTCGACGGCGCTCAACCTGCGCGCCCCGGCGAACCACGCCACCGAGGGCCGCGGCGAGCTCAACCTGAACCATGCACTGGGAACCAGCGTCGGCACCTACCAGCAGCACTATGTGCCGGCGACGGGGCTCGGCTCCCTGGAGCAGGCCCGCGGTTCGCTGCATGTGACCGCAGCCAACGGCGTGGTGCTTGCCGGTGAGCAGGACATCATGGGCAGCGCCTTCAACTCCGCCGCGATGGCCGCGCTGGAGGCCGCCGGGCAGTCGTGGTCGGGCGGCACGTGGAACGGCCAGACGTGGAGTGGCCAGTCGTGGTCGGGCCAGAGCTGGAGTGGCCAGTCGTGGTCCGGCCAGAGGTGGAGTGGGCGGGCGTGGTCGGGCCAGAGCTGGAGTGGCCAGTCGTGGTCAGGCCAGAGCTGGAGTGGCCAGTCGTGGTCGGGCCAGAGCTGGAGTGGCCAGTCGTGGTCGGGTCAGAGCTGGAGCGGCCAGTCGTGGTCGGGCCAGAGCTGGAGCGGCCAGTCTTGGTCCACGGCGGACTGGAGTTAGGCGCTTCTCCTCGCGACCGCGGCGGCGTCTTGCTCGAACCGCACGCCGGAGTTCGAACAACGACGTCTGGAGCGGGAGACGAGGCTCGAACTCGCGACCCCTACCTTGGCAAGGTAGTGCTCTACCACTGAGCTACTCCCGCTCGCAAGCGCGCGGCGAGCGAGTATACCGCACGCCCCCCGGCGGGCCCGGGGCCTAGCGGCCGCGGAACTCCGCGGGGCGCTTCTGCAGGAAGGCGGCCACCCCCTCGACGGCGTCGTCGGAGGCGAGGGCGAGGGCCTGGAGGTCCTCCTCGTGGCCGAGCTGGGCGCGCAGGTCGGAGGCCAGCGACTGGTTCAGGGCCCGCTTGGCCAGCCCCACCGAGCGCGGGCCCTCCGCGAGGCGGGAGGCCAGGGCCAACCCCTCCGACAGCAGCAGCTCATCCGCCACGACCCGGTTGACCAGCCCGATCCGCAGCGCCTCGGCAGCGCCGACCGCCTCGCCCAGCATGGCCAGCTCAGCCGCCTTGGCCATCCCCACCAGCCGCGGCAGGAAGAACGAAGACCCCGCGTCCGGCACCAGCCCGATGCGCACGAATGCCTGGATGAACGACGCCGACTCGGCGCACACTCGCAGGTCGGCCGCCAGCGCCAGCGACATGCCCGCGCCCGCGGCGACGCCGTTGACCGCCGCCACCACCGGCTTCTCCAGCTCCCGGATGCCCAGGATCAGTGGGGCGTAGAGCCGCTGCAGCGTGCGCCGCACCGCCGAACCGCGGTCCGCGGAACCGCCGTCGCCGCTGAGCCGGTTGCCGGTCAGGTCCGCGCCGGCGCAGAAGCCGCGCCCCGCGCCGGTGATCAGCACCGCGCGCACCAGGTCGTCGTCGCGCGCCACCACCATGGCCGCGCCCAGGGCGTCGAGCAGCTCGTCGTCGAGGGCGTTGAGCCGCTGGGGACGGTTGAGGGTCAGCCGGAGCACGCCGCCGGAGCGCTCCACGGCGAGAACCTGCGAGGAGACCTCAGTGACCATCAGGGGACCTTAGTCGACGGCGCCACCAGCTCGCCGCCGCCGACCAGGCGGAGCAGGGCGCCGAGCACGGGTCGGGCGGTCGAGGCGCCCGCGGCCGTCTGCACCAGCACGCCCAGGCCCGCCGCGTGGACCAGCGCCACCAGCTCCCGCGTCTCGGCGGACGAGGCGCCGCCGCCCTCGCCGGCGAGGATCTCCGAGATCCAGCGCACCATGCGCTGCTGGGTGGCCAGCCCCAGGTCGGCCTGCCCCGGCCCGCGCGGGGTGCGCTGCAGCATCAGCATCAAGAGGTCGCGGTGGGGGTCGTCGCCGGCCTCCAGCACCTCGACGAAGAGTCCGAACAGCCTGGCCAGCTTCTCCCGCGAATCGACGGCCGAGCCGATGCCGTCGGCGAGCCGCATCTGGAAGTCGGCCAGGGTTTCCGACAGGACCGTCCGGAACAGGTCCTCCTTGCTCTCGAAGTACCAGTAGATGGCGCCCTTGGTGCAGCCGCAGGCCTCGACGATCTGGCGGTTGCTGACCCCCCCGTAGCCACGCTCGGCGAAGAGGCGCAGCGCGGTGCGGACGAGGCGGTCGCGGGTGGGAGTGCTGTCGGCGGGGACGTGCACGGGAGCTGTGGCCATGACGAAGCCCAGCATAGGCAATCCAGGGTCCCCCGACAAACCACGCACGCTCAGGAGAGCGCCGCATCCCCCGGCACCGCGAACGCGGCCGCGTCGCGCAGCCCCGCAACGGTCCACCGCCCCGACCTGGTGCGCAGCAGCGCCGCGACGAAGCGGATCAGGACGAAGCAGGTCAACCCCGCCCAGATCCCGCCCAACCCCCAGCCGAACACATAGGCCAGCAATGACAGCGGCGTGTAGGCGAGCAGGCCCGCGACCAGCGTCACGGTGCGCATGTAGGCGACGTCGCCCGCGCCGATGAACACGCCGTCGAGGGCGAACACGACCCCCGCGATCGGCATCATCCCCGCGAACCACGGCCACGCCGCGTGTGCCGCCCGCACCACCGCCGGGTCGCCGGTGAACCACCGCGGGATCACGTCGAAGCCGAGCCCCAGCACGGCGGCGAACAGCACGCCGGCCCACAGCCCCCACCAGATCAGCCGGCGCGTCAGCGCGTGTGCGCGCACCACGTCCCGCGCCCCCAGCGCCGCGCCCACCATCGCCTGCGCCGCGATGGCCATGGCGTCGAGCACCAGGGCGAGAAATCCCCAGAGCTGAATGGCGATCTGGTGCGCGCCCACCACCGCGCCGCCCATCCGCGCCGCCACCGCCGTGGCCGTCGACCACGACACCAGGAAGGCCACGGTGCGCAGCGAGAGGTCGCGCGCGGTGCGCAGCTCGGCGCGCATCACCGCCCAGTCCGGTCGCCACGACGCGCCGCGCCGCGCCAGCGCGAGAGCGAACACCACCGCCGAACCGGTCTGGGCCAGCGCGTTGGCCACGGCCGAGCCGCGGATGCCCATGTGCGCGCCGTAGACCAGCCCCGCCGCCAGCCCCGCGCTCACCACGTTTCCGACAACCACGACCACAAGTGGGGTCATGGTGTCCTGCAGCCCGCGCAGCCATCCCTGCCCGGCCAGGGTCACGCAGACGAAGGGCACGCCCAGCGCCGCGATGCGCACCCACTGCACCGCCTGCGCGTGCACGCCCGGGTCGCCGCCGCCGATCAGCGACACGAAGGGGTCGGCGACCGCCTCGGTGATCAGCATGATCACCACCCCGGTGGCCACCGCCAGCCAGGTCGCCTGCACCCCCGCGCTCAGCGCCTCGGCCTCCCGCCCCGCGCCGTGGCGCCGGGCCACCGCCCCGGTGGTGCCGTATTCGAGGAAGTTGGCCAGCCACAGCAGGGTGGTCAGGAGCGTGCTGCCCACGGCCAGGCCGGCCAGGGGACGGGCGCCGAGGTGGCCGACGATGGCCGTGTCGACGAGCACGTAGAGCGGCTCGGCGGCGAGCGCGCCCAGGGCGGGGAGGGCGAGCCGGAGGATGGCCCGGTCGTCGGGGCTCACAGCCCAGGAGCATGCCAGGCCGACCCGCGGGCCCGGCATGTCAAGAAGCGCACCCCGGCGCGTCCTGCCCTGACGAGGAGTTCGATCTCGCGTCCGCGCGACCCGCCACCCGTGCACCGACCGATGCAGCGCCCGGGTGGGTCGCGCGACGCGTTGTGGAGCGGAGCGCACGGAAACCGATCGCGACACCGTTACCCAGGTGGGCCCTCTGTGCCCACGCACGACATCTTCCAGGTGCCCCGATATACTCCGCCCAGGTCGGGCCCGCCCCGACGCTGAGGGAATGAGCGAGCAGATGGACTCGATCGACCGGCAGCCCGCAGGAGCGCCGCCGTGGCGGTGAACCTTCCCGCGGTGCTCGCGGAGCCGCCGCCCCGGCCCTGCTTCGAGGAGCTGTACGCGGCCCACCAGCCGCGCGTGTACCGCACCTGCCTGGCCATCCTGCGCAACCACGACGACGCCGCCGAGGCCACGCAGGAGGTGTTCAGCCGGGCCCTGCCCCTGCTCACCCAGCTCCGCGAGCCGCACGTCTGGCTGACCACCGTCGCCCGCAACTACTGCTTCGACCAGCTCCGCCGCCAGAAGGTGCGCGGCCCCGGCGTCGAGCTCGACCAGGACACGCCGGGCCGCGACGACCCCGAGCGCGAGGCGCTGCTCCGCGACGCGCTGCGCCAGGCCTTCGAGGCGCTCTCGCAGCGCGAACGCCGTGCCCTGGCCCGGGTGCTGCTCATGGACGACTCGCTGGCCGAGATCGCCGCCATGCTCGGCGTCTCCTACGGCGCCGCGGCGCAGGTGGTGTCGCGGGCGCGGCGCCGTGCGGCGCTGGCCGCCCGGGCGGTGATCGGCGGCGCGCTCGGCTGGCTCTTCCGCATCGCCCTCCCCCAGCAGCGCAGTCGGGCGGCACGGCTGGCCGCCCAGGCCGTCGAGTCCGGGCAGCACATCCTGCTCGCCGCCGCGGTGCTGATCACCGCCGGTGGACTGGCGCGCGCCGGGGGGGTCGGCCCGGCGTCGCTGGGCGGCCCCTCGGTGGTGCCGATCGCGCCCGCCGCGGCACACCGGGTGGCCGCCGAGGTGCGGGTCGCCGGGGCGGGCAGCCATGCACCGGCGCCGCCTGGGGCACTCCTGCCGCCGCCCGGCCTCCCGGTCGGGGGCATCGCCGCCGGGTCGAACGGCACCCCCCGGCCGAGGGTCAACAACAGCAACCCCATCAAGCCCGGCACGCCGGCGCCGATCGCCAACCTGGACGTGACCCCGGTGTGGACCGGCGGCTGCTACGGCGCCGTGGTCACGGCTGGGGCGGGCGGGGCTCCCACCGTCGACCGCGCGGTGGCGGCGTGCGGTGCCACGGCGCCGCCGAAGCGCTGAGCGCTCAGCGCGCCGCCTTCTCGCCCAGCTCGCGAAGCCCCTCGAAGGTGTAGATCCCGGTGTTGTGGCCGTCGGCCCACACCGCGTTGAGGCCGTAGAGGCCGACCAGGGAGATGTCGGCGAGCTCGTCCTCGCCGGGGTCGAGCTGGGGCCGGATCTGGAAGCGCCCGGGGCGGCCCATCTCCCCCGAGCACACCGCGCACGGGCAGGAGCGGCGCAGCAGGTCGAAGGGGATGCGGTGGGCGGCGCCGTCGGACCACTCGACGAGCAGGGCGCGGCCGGGGTCGTCGTAGGCGAAGCGCGTGGGGGAGGGGGGCGAGGCCATCAGGTCGCGAGCATACGGACCGGCCGCGTCAGCACGCCTCGCTGACGGTGTGCCCGGTGGCGCCGGGGCGCGCTCGCGGCGTTTGCCTGCGACGGCCTCGGTCCGGCAGGATCAGGAGGTGCGCACCCTCCGCGACGCCGCTCGCCTCGCCGCCGTCCTCGGCGCCGCCGCGCTGCTCGCCGCCTGCAGCAGCAGCAACAACACGAGCGCGTCGCGCAGCAGCGGAGGCGCCACGCTGCCGCCCGCCCCGCCCGCTGGAGGCGCGCCCCTGTCGGCCCAGTCGCTGCAGCAGACCTTCACCCACGTGGTCAGCACCGTGCTGCCCCAGGTGGTGCAGATCAAGACCGACAGCGGCCTCGGCTCCGGCATCGTTTTTGACAGCAGTGGCAACATCGTGACCAACGCCCACGTGGTCGCCAACAGCAGCGCCTTCCAGGTGACCCTGAGCACCGGCAAGACCTACTCGGCCACCCTGGTCGGCGCCTTCACCGCCGACGACCTCGCCGTGGTCAAACTGCAGAGCCCGCCAGGCGACCTCAAGGTGGCCACCTTCGCCGACTCCTCGAAGCTGCAGGTCGGAGATCTGGTCATGGCTGTCGGCAACCCGCTGGGCCTGCAGTCGAGCGTCACCGAGGGCATCGTCAGCGCCACCGGGCGCACCGTCAGCGAGGGCAACGGGGTGACCATCCCCGACGCCATCCAGACCAGCGCCGCCATCAACCCGGGCAACAGCGGCGGCGCCCTAGTCGACCTCAACGGCAACGTGGTCGGCATCCCCACCCTGGCGGCCACCGACCCCCAGCTCGGCGGCGGCCAGGCTCCGGGCATCGGCTTCGCAATCCCCAGCAACACCGTCCGCGACATCGGCCAGCAGCTGGTCAGCAACGGCGGCAAGGTGACCAACACCCACCGCGCCTACCTCGGCGTCCACGTGGCCACGGTCACCGGCGGCGGGGTGGTGCTGGCCTCGGTCGACGCCGGCGGCCCGGCGGCCAAGGCGGGCCTGCAGCCCGGCGACGTGATCACCCAGGTCAACGGGCAGGACACCCCGGACGCCTCGGCGCTGACCTCGATCCTGGCCACGCTCAAGCCGGGCGACGTCGTCTCGCTGGCGGTGATCCGCGGCGACGGCAGCCAGCAGACCGTCAATGTGACCCTCGGGCAGCTCCCCGGCAGCTGACCGGCGGTCAGCGAGCCCGCCACGGCAGGCTTCAGCCTGCCGAGAGGGGGTCGGGGGAGATCTGCTCCCCCGTGTGGCGCGCGTCTGAGCGCGCCGAAAAAGCGCTGTGATAGCCTGCCGGGCGACCCGCCGGGGGGAGGGCGCACGGGGCTTGCCGTCAGGAGGGACTGATCCGGGGTGCCGCACTCCCGACGCTGGATCACGCACGCGCTGGTGCTGGCCGCCGCCGGCTGCCTGGCCGCGGTTCCGCTCGCCGCCCGGCACAGCAGCCTCAGCGTCGACGCGGTGGGCGCCGACAGTGTGCCCCTGGTGCTGAGCGCCACCCAGGGCATCATCCCGGTGTCGGCGCAGGTCACCCCGCCCCCCGCGGTGCAGCTCCCCAAGCTGGCCTGGCCGGTGACCGGCGAGCTGACCCAGGGCTTCGGCCCCAGCCAGTACTGGTTCGAGCCGAGCATCCGCGCGGGCGACGCGTACTACCCCCACTTCCACACCGGCATCGACATCGCCGTGCCCTGGGGCACGCCGGTGGTGGCGCCGCTGGCCGGCCGCGTCGAGTACACCGGCTGGCAGGGTGGCTACGGCGACACCGTGGTGCTGCTCCACGAGGGCGGGCTGCGCACGCTGTACGCCCACCTCTCCCGGGCCACCGTGGTCAAGGGGCAGAGCGTCGCGGCCGGCGAGCAGATCGCCCTGGCCGGGGCGACCGGCAACGCCACCGGGCCGCACCTCCACTTCGAGGTCCGCCCCGAACCGCAGACGGTCGCCGACCCGATGGCCTACCTCGACCCCGCCCAGGCCGCCGACCCCCGGCCGGTGCCGGTGCAGTGGGGGGCGACGCCGGGCCGCTAGCCGAAGCGCCCGCCGCTGACGTGGAGCACGTCGCCGCTGATGAAGCCGGCGTCGTCGGAGGCGAGGAAGGCGACCGCGGCGGCGACGTCCTCGGGGGTGCCCAGGCGCTTGACCGGCTGCGCCTTGATGGCCCGGGCGATGATCTCCTCGGCGCGGGGATGGGCGCGGACCAGGGCGGTGTCGATGGCCCCGGGGGCGACCGCGTTGACGGTGATCCCGTCGCGGGCCAGCTCCATGCTCAGCGCCCGGGTGAGGCCGACCACGCCGGCCTTGGCGGCGGTGTAGTTGGCCTGGCCGGGGTTGCCCAGGTAGGCGCGCGAGCTGATGTTGACGATCCGCCCCCAGCCGCCGCGGCGCAGGTGGGGGAGGGCGGCGCGCGCGCAGACGAAGTAGCCGCGCAGGTTGACGTCGAGGACGAAGTCCCAGTCGTCGTCGCTCATCGCCTCCAGGCGGGCGTCGCGCAGCACCCCCGCGTTGTTGACGAGGATGTCCAGAACTCCGAACTCGGCGGCGGCCCGCTCCATGGCGGCCTCCACGGCGGCGGCGTCGCGGACGTCGGCGGCGACGGCGATCGCCCGGCCGCCCTGCTCGGCGCGGATGGCGGCGGCGGCGTCCTCGGCGGCGGCCAGGTCGACGTCGGCGACGGCCACCCCGGCGCCCTCGGCGGCGAGGCGCTCGGCGATGGCCCGGCCCAGGCCCCGGGCGGAGCCGGTGACGAAGGCGGCATGCCCGCGCAGGCGGGTGGGAACGGTGGCTGGCTGGTCAGGCATGGCTGCGGACGGTACCAGCCGCGATTCCCCAGCCGCGGCCCGGGAAAAACTCGTCGTTGACGGCGGCGGTTCACAAGGGTAAGGTTTGCGCCGCGCCAGCTTCGGCTGCCGCTGTCGTGGGGCGTTCGTGAGCGACCGGGCAAGGTGCCCAGGTCGGCCCCCGGTTGGAGGGAAGGCGTCTCGGCCCGGCCACCGGGTGGTGTCCGGGCCGGGCGCCGCGCCACCAGTCGATGCCGCCCCCCGGCGCGTCCGCGCCGCGCTCGCGTACCCTGGCGCAGCCGTGAAGGTCCTCGTCCTCGCGCCCTTCGACCCCGTCGAGCTCGCCCGGCTCGGCGAGCTGCACCAGGTGGTCCACGAGTCCTGGATCGAGCACAAGCGCATGCTCTCGCCCGACGAGCTGACCGCACGCCTGCTGGCGGACGGGTTCGAGGCGGTCGTGGTCGAGGCCGAGTTCGTCACCCGCGACGTCATCGAGGCGGTGCCCGGGCTGCGGGTGGTCGCCTCGGCGCGGGGCAAGCCGGTCAACGTCGACCTGGCGGCGGCCACCGATCGCGGCGTGATCGTGCTGCAGACGCCGGGGCGCAACGCCGAGTCGGTCGCCGACCTGGTCCTGGCGATGATCCTCGACCGGCTGCGCCACGTCAGCGAGGCGGCCGCCGCGGTCAGGCGCGGGGAGTGGACCTTCGGGCTCGACGACGACGCCCAGGGCCGCCCCATGGTGCCCTACATCCGCTTTCGCGGCGTGGAGCTGGGCGGCAAGGTGCTGGCCCTGCTCGGCTTCGGCATGGTGGCCCGGGCGGTGGCCCGGCGGGCGCTGGCCTTCGGCATGACCGTGCGCGCCTTCGACCCCTACGTCGAGGCCGCGGATTTCACCGAGCACGGCGCCGCCCGGGTGACCTCCGTGGAGGCGCTGCTCAAGGGCGCCCACGTCCTCTCGGTCCACGTCGAGCAGACGCCGCAGACCGTGGGCATGCTCTCCCCGGCGCGGCTGGCGATGCTGCCCAAGGGCGCGGTGGTGATCAACACCGCGCGGCCCCGGGTGGTCGACCAGGACGCGCTCACCGCCCTGCTCCAGTCGGGCCACCTCGGCGGCGTGGCCCTCGACGTCTTCGCCCCCGAGCCGGTGCCGCCGACGCACCCGCTGCTCGCCCTGCCGGGCGCGCTGCTGCTGCCCCACATCGGCGGGGCGACCTCGGACGCGGTGCGCCACCACTCGCGGATGATCCGCGAGGACTTCGAGCGGCTGGCCCGCGGCGAGCGGCCGGAGCGCTGCGCCAACCCCGCCGTGCTCGACGCCGCACCGCCGCGCTGATGGCCCGCCTGCTCGCCGTCGACCTCGGCGGCACCTCGGTGCGCGCGGCAGTTGTGGACAGCGATGGCGGCAACGTGGTGGCCTCGGCGCGGCGCGCGGTGGAGACCGTGCTCGACGCGCCGCCGCTGGGGCGCAGCTACGACGCGCCCCTGGTCTGGGAGCAGTGCTGCGCGGCGATCCGCGAGGCGCTGTACCGCGCGGGTGGGGTCGAGCCGGTGGTCGGCGTGGCCGCGACGGCGCAGCGCATCGGCATGGTGGCCCTCGACGACCGCGGCCGTGCCGTCTACGCCGGACCGAACCTGGACAGCCGCGGCGTGGCCACCGCCTGGGCCGTCACCGAGGCGGGTGGCGACGACCTCTATGCGCGCACCGGGCGCTCGCTGGCGCTGATGTACGCACCGGCCCGCCTGGTCTGGTTCCGCCAGGAGCGGCCCGAGGACTTCGCCCGCATCCGGCGGGTTCTCGGGCTGGGCGACTGGCTGGCCATGCAGCTCTGCGGCGAGGCGGCCACCGAGCCGAGCACGGCCACCGACCTGCTCGCCTACGACGTGCGCGCCGGCGAGTACTGGTCGGCGCTGTGGTCGGGGTGCGGGCTGGACCCGTCGTGGCTGCCGCCGCTGCTTTCGGCGGGGTCGCACCTGGGCGGAGTGACCGAGGTGGCGGCCGGTTTGACCGGGCTGGCGCCGGGGACGCCGGTGGCGGTGTGCGCGCCGGATTCGACGGCCGCGATGCTTGGCGCGGGCGCGTCGCGGCCGGGGACGACGCTGGTGCTGGCGGGGTCGACGCTGCCGGTCCTGGCGGCCTCGGAGGGCGTGGCCACCGACCCCGAGGGCCGGGTGTGGGTCGGGCCGCACGCCGTCGCGGGCCGCGGCGTGGTGGAGAGCAGCGGGGGCACGGCGGGGTACGGCTGGGCGTGGTGCGTCGAGCGGTTGGTCGGTGGGCTGTCCGGGCTGGAGGGCGACGCGGCCTACGGGCAGGCGGAGCGGCTGGCGGCGGCGGCGCCCGCGGGTGCCCGTGAGGCGCTGCTGTTCAGCGGCGGGGCGGGCGTGCTCAACGCGACGCGGCCGGCGACGTTTCTCTCGCACAGCAGCGCGCTGGTGTGGCCGACCATCGTGCTGCAGCCGGAGCTGGGCGCGGGGGAGGTGGTGCGCGCTTCACTGGAGTCCGTGGCGCATGCGGCGCGGGCCAACCTGGAACAGGTCGAGGCGGTGGCCGGCGGCGCTGTGCCTGCTCGCCTCGCCGTCGCCGGCGGGATGGCGCGCAGCCGTCTCTTCCTGCGCATCGTGGCCGCGCTTGTGGACCGACCGGTCCATACGCCGCGCGGCGACGCGACCATGCTCGGCGCGGCGGCGTGTGCGGCGGTCGCCGCGGGTGTGTTCGCCGACCTCGACGGTGCAGCCGAGTCGCTCGGTTCGGTCGAGGTGGCGGCGGAGCCGGAGGCGGAGCTGGTGGCGGCCTACGCTGCGGCGCACCGGAGCTGGCGGGCACTGTATGCGCGCCTGGAGTCGCTGTGACCGATCTCAAGCAGCAGGTCATCGACGCCTGCAATGAGCTGGTGCGGCTGGGGTTGACCACGGGGACGTCGGGCAACGTCAGCGTGCGCGTGCCGGATGCGACGCGGGTGGTCGCGTCGCCGAGCAGCGTGCGCTACCAGACCATGCGCATCGAGGACGTGTGCACCGTCGACCTGGACAGCGGAGATCAGGTCGAGGGTGACCGCAACCCGACCAGCGAGCTGCTCATGCACCTCGCCGTGTACCGCGCCCGTCCCGACGCGGGTGCCGTGATCCACGCGCACACCCTGCACACCACCGCGCTGTCGCTGCTCGGCCGCGGCATCCCGCCGATCATGGACGAGCAGGTGCAGCTCCTCGGCGGGTCGGTGTCGCTGTGCCCGCACACGCTGCCGGGCAGCGAGGCGCTCGCCTCCGCGGTGGTCGAGCACCTCGGCGACCGCCGCGCGGTGATCCTCGCCCACCACGGCATGCTCGCCTGCGGGCGCGACGTGCAGCAGGCGCTCGACGTCTGCCAGGCCACCGACCGGCTCGCCCGCATCTACCTGCTCGCCCTGGCGGCGGGAGAACCAGCGACGCTGCCGGGGGAGGCACAGGAGCTCGAGCGCATGTACTACGACATGCAGAACAGACGCGGGAAGGCGTTTTTTTCGCGCGGCTGAGCGCCGCGCACGAGGGGCGGGCAGATCCCGCCCCTGGCGGCTGGAGCGCCGCCACCCCACCCTCGGCGCATGCCGCACGCTGACGCGCGCGTGATGCACCGGGACCCTCCGCGCGGGATGCGCCGCGGTTCTTTGCGCCGTCAGGCGCCTGCCGCTACTGCAGGATCGACTGCAGCTTCATGGCCAGACCCATGTCGCCCTTGATCTTGATCTTCCCGCTCATGAACGCCATCGTCGGGTCGAGCTTGCCCGACACCATGTCCACCATGTCGTTGGCCGCCATGGTGATGGTGATGTTGGGGCTCTCGGCGGCGCCGGGGCCGGCGTCGCCCTTCCCGCCGGCGAAGACGATGTGGTACTGGCCGCCGTTGTCGCCGGTGAGGTCGAACTGGTAGGCGGCGTTGTTGCCGGCTGCCTTCGACGGGTCGTTCTGGAGCCGGTTGTTGATCTCGGTGAAGATCTCGTCGGGTGTCATGCGGAACCTCCGGGTGCAGCCGTGAGCAATGTGTCGCGCCCGCCGCGCCCGTCGCGCCCGCCAGTCTAGTGACTCGCCGTGCGGGTGCGCGCGGCGCGGCTCACACGGCGAGGACGATCTTGCCGAAGGGCTCGCCGGCCTCCATGGCGCGGTGGGCCTCGGCCGCCTCTTCGAGCGGCAGGACGCGGTCGACGATGGGGCGCAGCGAGCCGTCGGCGAAGCCGGGCAGCAGGTCCTCGGTGGCGCGGCGGACGATCTCCGCCTTCTGCACCGGCGGCCGCCGCCGCATGGTGGTGGCGACCACGGTGTGACGCCGCGAGAGCAGCGTGTTCAGGTCGATCTCGGCACGAACACCGCCCTGCAGGCCGATCACCACCAGGCGGCCGTCCTCGGCGAGCGAGCGCAGGTTGCGCTCCAGGTAGGCGGCGCCGATGATGTCGAGGATCAGCTCGGCGCCGCGCCCGTCGGTGATGCCGGCGATGCGCGCGACGAAGTCCTCCTCGCGGTGGTTGACGCCCGCGTCGGCGCCCAGTGCGATGCAGCGCCGCACCCGGTCGGGCGATCCCGCGGTGATCACCACGCGCGCGCCGTGGCGCTTGGCGACCTGGATGGCGGCGGTGCCGACGCCGCCGGCGCCGCCGTGGATGAGCACGGTTTCGCCGCGCTGCAGCCGTCCACGCGTGATCAGGTTGTCGTGCGCGGTGAGGAACACCTCGGGGATGGCGCCCGCGCTGATGGTGTCGATGTTGTCGGGAATCGGCATGAGCTGGCCGAAGGGGACGGCCACCTTCTCGGCGTAGCCGCCGCCGGCGAGCAGGGCGCAGGCGCGGTCGCCGGGCTTCCAGCCGACCACGCCCTCGGTGACGCTCTCCACCTCGCCCGCCGCCTCCATGCCGATGATGTCCGATATGCCCGGCGGGGGAGGGTAGAAGCCGCGCCGCTGCAGGGTGTCGGCACGGTTGACCGCGGTGGAGCGCACCCGCAGCAGCACCTCGCCCGGCGCGGGGACGGGGTCGGGGACCTCGGCGACGTGGAGGACGTCGGGGTCCCCGGGCTCGTCGCAGACGATGGCGCGCATGGCAGGCCATTGTGGCGCTCAGAACGCGGGTGCCGGGAGCAGCGCGGCGAGCCAGGCCTCGAAGCTCCAACCTCTGGCCGGGCTGAGAAAAGCCTGAGAAGCGGCAACGAAGCGTCGCGGCCCCGGGTTTTTCTCAGACAGCCGCCGCAGACTCGCGGCACATGAGCACCACCTCTCCGCTGCGGCTCCGCCTCACCCGGCGCCAGGCGCTCGGCCTCGCGGCCGGCGGCGCGGCGGGCGCGGCCGGGCTGCGGCTGGTCACCCTCCATCCCTGGGGCGGCGGCCAGAGCCTCGCCCCCACCGCCGCCGCCTCGGCCGCGGGCAGCAACGGCGCCTGGGCCAGCCCGCTGCGCGACGCCCGCCCGCTGGCCGCCCACCTGCTCCGCCGCGCCGGCTTCGGCTACACGCAACAGGACCTGGACGACGCGGCCAAGCTCTCCTACACGGACCTGGTCGACAAGCTGGTCAGCACCGCGCCGCAGCCGCCCCAGGACCTGCCGGCCGCCCAGCGCTTCGACTACCGCATGGTGTCGCGCTGGTGGCAGGCGCACATGGCCACCACCACCGCGCAGCTTCCCGAGCGCATGACCCTGTTCTGGCACGGCCACTTCACCAGCGACTACCGCAAGGCCAACGGCCTCCCCCTGGTGTATCAGCAGAACCAGCTCTACCGCCGCCTCGGCACCTCCGACCTGCGCACGCTGCTGCTCGGCGTGGTCTACGACCCGCTGATGATCCGCTACCTCGACCTCGACAAGAGCAGCGCCGCCGCGCCCAACGAGAACTTCGCGCGAGAGGTGATGGAGCTGTACACACTGGGCGCGGGCAACTACGGCGAGCAGGACGTGCGCGAGGGTGCACGCGCGCTCAGCGGCATCCGCATCGCGCTGGTCGACAGCAGTGGCGCGCCGGTCCCGCTGCCGAAGCGCAACGGCATGACCGTCAAGGAGTACGCGCAGCAGCTCGCCCAGCTGGTCGACACCGGTGCGCACTTCGCCGGCCAGCTCCAGCCCCGCGTCCACGACGGCGGCAGCAAGACCTACCTCGGTCGCACCGGCAACCTCGGCCCCGACCAGGTGGTCGACACGCTGCTCGCGCAGAGCGCCTGCGCGCCGTTCATCGCCACCAAGGCGCTGGTGTACTTCGCCACTCCGTCGCCGAGCAAGGACCTGGTGACCCGCGTGGCGACGCAGTTCCGCAACTCCAAGTACGACGTCAAGACGCTGCTGCGCGCCATCTTCACCAGCAGCGAGTTCACCGACCCGTCCAACTACCGCTCGCTGGTGCGCTCGCCCGTCGACTACACGGTGGCGACGATGCGCGCGCTGCAGCGGCCCGACCTCGCCCTGCAGGCGGTCAACGCGGGCGGGGGCATGGACCAGGTGCTCTACGACATGCCCACCGTGGCCGGCTGGCCGGTCAACGGCGGCTGGGTGTCGTCGAGCTCCTGGCTGGCCCGGGTCAACTTCGCCCAGACCGCGGTGTCGGCGCGCGGCGCCGCGCTGCCTGACGTGCGCACCGCGGTGCACGCCCAGCTCGACGGCGTGGTCGGGCCCGACACCGCGGACGTGCTCAACCACGCCGTCACCGACACCGACCGCTGGTACGCCCTGCTGGCCAGCCCCGAGTTTCACCTCAAGTAGGCAGCAACTGCGATGACCCTGACACGACGCGACTTCCTGGCCAGCGGCCTGCTCGCCACCGGCGCCGGCCTGGTGGTGCCCCCGGTGCTAGCGAGGGGCGTGCTCGCCGCCACCAATGACGGCGTGCACAACGACCGCGTGCTGGTGGTGCTGCAGATGGGCGGCGGCAACGACGGGCTCAACACCGTGGTCCCGTATGCCGACTCCGCGTACCACGACGCGCGACCCACCATCGGCGTCGCGCCGGACAAGGTGCTCCACCTCGACGCCAATGTTGGCCTCAACCCGGCGCTCGTGGGCCTCAAGTCCCTGTACGACGCCGGGCGCGTTGCGGTGGTGCAGGGCGCGGGCTACGACAATCCCACCTACTCGCACTTCGAGGCGCTGCAGGTCTGGGAGTACGCCGACCCGCAGCGGCGCGCCACCGACGGCTGGCTGGGCAAGCTGATGGCGGCGCAGCGCGACGCCTCGGCCAACGCGCTCGCCGCCTGCGCGCTGGGACAGGCGAGCACTCCCGCCGAGCTGCGCGCCCAGGGCGCCAGGGTCAGCGTCATCGACACCATCAAGGCCTACGACGTGCAGGGCGGCGCGGCGCGCCAGGCGGCGGCGCCCGCGCTCTACAAACGCACGCCGGGGATCTACGGCGCGCTCTTCGACCAGGGGCTGGCCACCGCCGAGGCGGGGATCGCGGCGCTGAAGAACGCTGGCGGCTACACGCCCGCGGCGGCGTACTCCAACACGGCCACGGTGTACGGGTCGAAGAACAGCATCGCGTCGTCGCTGCAGCTCACTGCGCAGATGATCGTCACCCAGCCGGGCGTCAAGGTCTGCCACGTCGTGCTCGGCGGCTTCGACACCCACCAGGACGAGGACGTGCGCCAGACCGCGCTGCTCACCGACGTGGACCGGGCGGTCAGCGCCTTCATGCAGGACCTCGACGCCCACGGCGCCGCCGACCGCGTGGTGCTGATGACCTGGTCGGAGTTCGGGCGGCGGGTGCGCGAGAACGGCAGCAAGGGCACCGACCACGGCAGCGCCGCGCCGGTGTTCGTGGTCGGCAAGCGGGTCAGGGGCGGGCTGTACGGCGCCGCGCCGTCACTGACCGACCTGGACAACGGCAACCTCAAGCACACCGTCGACTTCCGCAGCGTGTACCAGGCGATGATCGGCGACTGGCTGGGCGGCGACGCGCAGTCGGTCTTGGGCGGCAGCTTCCCGACGCTGCCGCTGCTGCAGGCCTGACCCCGATGCGACGGATGGCGCGGCGCCTCGGCGCGTCGCACATGCGCATCGCCGGGGCGGTCGGCGGGGTTGTCGCGTGCGTCGGCGCCGGCGCGGCGGTGGCGGCCAGCCCCAAGCCCGGCGGCGCGCCGCTGACCCCGCCGGTCGACACGGCGGTCGCCGTGGACCGATCCACTCCGACTCCCAGGGCGTCGCCCACACCGTGCCCGGTGAATGTGCCAGGAGCGGCCCAAACTCCCGTCGATCCCTCGCTAGTGCCGGTGCTGCAGCAGCTTCGTGCCGCCACCACCGCGGCCGCCCGGCAGGCGATCCTGCGCGGGCTGACCGCCGACCAGCGCCAGCAGGTCACCGCGCTGATGCGCCGCGCCCCCGCCGCCCCCGCGCCCGCGGCCGCCTGCGGCGGTGCTCAACCCGAGCCGATGATCCAACCCGACGTGGTCTCCGCCGCGCCCAGCACCGCGCCGATCACCAACTCCTACGTCTCATGATCACCACGCCGCGTCTCGACTCGCGCAGCTTCACCGCCTTCGGCGGGTCGCGCTGCTCGATCCACGCCGTCGCCACGCCGCTCGACGACGTGTCCGCGTGCGTCGCCGAGGTGTACGCCTTCGAGGCGCGGCTGACCCGCTTCCGTCCCGACAGCGAGCTGAGCCGCTTCAACGCCGCCGCGGGCGCGCGCGTCGCGGTGTCGCCGCTGCTGGAGGAGCTGCTGCGCACCTGCCTCGACGCCCATGCGCTCACCGGCGGCCTGGTCAACGCCGCGGTGCTGCCGTCTCTGCTCGCCGCGGGGTACGACCGCAGCATCGAGAAGCTGCGCCGCGACGCGACGACGGCGCGCGCGACCGTCGCCACAGGTCCTGCCCCCGCGCTGCCCGACGTGCTCGACGTCGGCGACGGCTGGGCCCGCCTCGCCCCCGGCTGCGCCGTCGACCTCGGCGGCGTCGGCAAGGGCTGGCTCGCCGACCGGCTCGCCGAGCGCCTCGACAACGCCGCCGTCAACCTCGGCGGCGACGTCGCCGTCCAGGGCGACGGGCCCGAGGGCGGCGGCTGGACGGTCGGCCTGTGCGATCGCTGGGCGGTCGCCCTGCGCAGCGGCGGCGTCGCCACCAGCGGCACCACCGCGCGGCGCTGGGCGACCGGCCACCACCTCATCGACCCGCGCAGCGGCCGGCCCTCGCAGACCGACGTGCTCGAAGCCAGCGTCGTCGCCGCCGACGCGGCCACCGCCGAGGCGCTCGGCAAGGCGGCCATCCTGCTCGGCACCTGCGACGCCCCGCGCTGGCTCGCCGAGCACGGCGCCGCCCACTGGTCGCTGCGCAGCGACGGCGACCGCGAGTTGCGGTCAGGACCGGCATGAACACCGGCCTCGTCCTCTGGGAGGCCGCCCGCGCCGCCGCGCTGGCCGCCTTCGCCGTGCTCGCCGCCGCGCTGGTCACCGGCATGGCGGTGCGCACCCAGCTCCTCGGCGGCCTGGCCACCAGCCCCGCGGTGCTCGCCCTGCACAGCTTCCTGAGCTGGTTCTGGGTGCCGCTGGTCGCCGTCCACGTCACCGCCCTGATCCTCGACGGCACCTCGCGGCTGACCCCGCTCGACGCCGCCGTCCCCTTCCGCGCGCCCTACGCGCAGGTGCCCATCGGCCTCGGCACGATCGGCCTGCTCATCCTCGTCCTGGTCGGCGTCACCAGCGCATTCCGCCGGCGCATGTCCGCGCGCGCCTTCCGCGTCGTCCACCGCGCCGCCTACCCGATGTTCGCCGTCTTCCTGGTCCACGCCCAGCTCGCCGGGACGGACTTCAGCCGCACCTGGATCAGCGTGCTGGGCTGGGCCACGCTGGGCGCGCTCGCCGTCCTCGCCCTGGTCCGCCTCGCCGCCGGACGGCTGAAGGATCAGCCCAGCGCCACCACCGCCCTGCCCGGCGTGGTCACCGCGCCCGACTGATCGCAGCCTTCCAAGCCGATCTCCACCAGCTTCTCGCCGCCCTCCTCCCACACCCGCAACACCGTGCCGCGCACCGTGAAGCTGCGCGGCGACGAGGGCCGCGAGGCGAGGTCGACACCGCGGTACGACGCCGACAGCCGGCGCAGCCGCTGCGGGCTGCCTGCCCAGTTCACGACAGCCTCGGCCAGAAGTGCCTTCTTCAGGTAGCCCTGGAGGATGACGTCGGCAAGTCCCGCCTGCTGGGCGAAGGGCAGGTCGTAGTGCACCTCGTAGAAGTCGCCGGTGGCGCCGGCGAACTGGGCCAGGGTGCGCGTGCTCACCACCCGCTGCAGCTCGGGAATGGCGTCGCCCACCCGCACCTCGTCCCAGCGAGGCGGCATGGCGGGCGGGCGCTCGGCTAGAGCCGCACTCCCGTCATCGTGGCCTTTGTCACCACGTCCCCGGCTTCGTCGCGCCATGTGTACTCCAGTACGGTGATGACCATCGGACCGGCCCTGCCGGCGCGCTCGCGGATGTCGCCGATGCGCGCGGTGCAGGCCAGCGTCTGCCCGACGTAGGCGGGCTTGCGGTATTCGAACTCGGTGCCCGCGTTCATGTTGCGGGTGCCGAAGCCGCCCAGCTCGGGACGGCGCAGCTCGCTGCCCGGCACCTGGATCGCGCACCAGAACGCCGCCGGCACCGGGCGTTCCGGGTAGCCCGCGGCGTTGGCCGCCTCGGGGTCGACGTAGATCGGGTCGGTCAGCCCGACGGCCTCGCAGAAGCGCCGCACCGCGCCGGCCTCGACCAGGTGGTACCCGGGCTCGGTGTCGACGCCCACCAGCGCACGGTCGGCGTCGCTGACAACGCTGGGCTGCGGGGCGGTCACGTGGGAAGTGCTCTCCTCGGACTGTGGCGTGGGCTGGGAAGGAGGTGCGAGGCTGCCGCCACGGTACCGTGCGCACTGCGCCTTGACAAGGCCAAGCGGGTGTGTGCGCCGTATAGTGCTGGCGAGATGATCATCTTCTGGCTGGTCGCCGGCGGGATCCTGCTGGGCGTCGAGATCATCACCCTGGTGTTCTTCGCGGCGTTCCTCGGCGTGGGCTCCTTCGCCGCCGCCGTCGCCGCGGGCGCCGGCGCCGACACCTGGCTGCAGGTGCTGGTCTTCGTCCTGGTGGCGCTGCTGGGCATCCTGCTCGGCCGTCCACCGCTGATGCGCGCCCTGCGCTCGCACCGCGTCATCGCCCTTCCCGGCGTGCAGGGGCTGGTGGGACAGCGCGCCGTCACCGTCGACGTGGTCGGCGACGAGCACCATCCCGGGCACGCGCTGCTCGCCGGAGAGCGGTGGCTGGCGGTGACCGACGCCGGAGAACCGCTGCAACCCGATCGCGCCGTCACCGTCGCCGCGGTGCGTGGCACCACGCTGGTGGTGCACCCGCTGGAGGAGTCATGGACTCGCTGATCATCGCGCTCGTCGTCATCGCCGTCATCGTGGTCATCGTTGCGGCCAGGTCTGTCCGGGTCATCCAGCAGGGAAACGTGGGCGTGGTCAAGCGACTCGGGCAGTTCCGCGCCATCCGCGAGCCCGGCCTGATCTTCATCGCACCGTTCTTCGACGCACTGCAGCGCGTCGACATCCGCGAGACGCCGCGCACCGGTGACCGGCAGGAGGTGATCACCCGCGACAACGTCACGGTCACCGTCAACGCCACCATCTTCAGCCAGGTGGTCGACCCCAAGCTGGCCCTGTTCAGCGTCTCCAACTACTTCGTCGCCATCGACCAGCTCTCGCGCACCACGCTGCGTGCCGTCTTCGGCTCGCTCACGCTCGACGAGGCGCTGTCGCAGCGCGAGCGCATCAACGCGGTGCTGCAGGAGCAGATGGAGGCGGTCACCGACAAGTGGGGCATCAGGATCAACCGCATCGAGATCGTGGACATCACGCCGCCCGCGCAGATCCTCCAGGCGATGGCGCTGCAGAAGACCGCCGACCAGGAGAAGCGCGCCGCCATCCTGCAGTCGGAGGGCCAGCAGCAGAGCCAGGTCAACGTCGCCGACGGGCAGCGGCAGGCGGCGATCAAGCAGGCCGAGGGCCAGAGGCAGGCGCAGATCCTGCGCGCCGAGGGTGCGCGGCAGGCGGCCATTCTCGAAGCCGAGGGTCGCGCCCAGGCGATCAACACCGTCTACACCGCGATCAAGACCGCGGCGCCCGATCCCACCCTGGTGGCCATCCTCCAGCTCGACACCCTGGCCCGCTTCGCCGACAGTCCCAACAGCAAGCTGGTGGTGCCCATCGAGACCGCGGGCATCCTCGGCGCGGCCCAGGCGCTGCGCTCGGTGATCGCGGGCATGCCCGAGGCGGAGGCGGCCGAGCAGGCCTGACCGCGCGGCGATGGCGCGTACCATCGCGGCCATGACCGCACAGCAGGGACTGTTCGGCGCGGGCGGCGAGTCCTCCGATCCCCTCGACGCCGTCGACGCCGCGCAGTCGCCCGCCGACGCCACCGCGCCGTTGTCGTGGCGGATGCGGCCGCGCTCGCTGGACGAGTTCGTCGGGCACGAAGCCGCGGTCGGCCCGGGGACGGTTTTGCGCCAAGCGCTGGAGAGCGACCAGCTTCCCTCGCTGATCCTCTGGGGTCCGCCGGGCAGTGGCAAGACGACGCTGGCGCGCATCGTCGCCACCATGACGCGCAGCGCGTTCGAGTCGGTCAGCGCGGTGAGCGCGGGCGTCGCCGACCTGCGCAAGATCGTGGAACGCGCGCGCGAGCGGCAGCGCATGCAGCGGCGGACGCTGCTCTTCATCGACGAGATCCACCGCTTCAACAAGGCGCAGCAGGACGCCATCCTGCCCCACGTCGAGAGCGGGCTGGTGCGGCTGCTCGGCGCCACGACCGAGAATCCGTCGTTCGAGGTCAACGCGGCGCTGCTCTCGCGCGCCCGCGTGGTGCGCATGGAGGCGCTGGGCGACGACGAGCTGCGTGTGTTGGTGCGGCGCGCGCTCGTGGACGAGGAGCGCGGCCTGGGACGTCTGCACGTGCAGCTCACCGGCGATGCGGAGTCGCGACTGATCTCGTTGAGCGGCGGCGATGCGCGCGTCGCCCTGGACGCGCTGGAGCTGGCGGCGCACGGCGCGCACGCGCTGCCGGATGGTGCGCGCGTGGTCGACGTCGAAGCGATCGACGGCGCGATGCAACACCCCTCGCTGCTCTATGACCGCGCCGGCGACCAGCACTACTGGCTGATCTCGGCGATGATCAAGTCGGTGCGCGGCAGCGATCCCGACGCCGCCATCTACTGGGTGGCGCGCATGCTCGAAGCGGGCGAGGACCCCATGTTCGTGGCCCGGCGGCTGGTTCTGTCGGCGGCGGAGGACGTCGGGCTCGCCGATCCCCACGCGCTGCCGCTGGCGGTTGCGGCGCAGCAGGCGGTGCACAGCATCGGCATGCCGGAGGCGTTCCTGCCCCTGGCGGAGACGGCGATCTACCTGGCGGTGGCGCCCAAGAGCAACTCGGCGTATCGCGCCTACGGTGCCGCCATCGAGGACGTGCGCAGGACGCTGCACCAGCCGGTGCCGCTGCACCTGCGCAACGCGGCGACCGGGCTGGGCCGGTCGATGGGCTTCGGCGACGGCTACCGGTATGCCCACGACTTCGACGGCGGCATCGTCGACCAGCAGCACCTGCCCGACTCGCTGGCCGGGCGCCGCTACTACGAGCCGACCGACCGCGGCGTCGAGGCGCGCATGGGCGAGCGGCTGCGGGCGATGCGGGATGAGCTGGCCAGGCGGCGGGGGAGCTCCTCCGGCCACTCCTGAAAGGCGGGGTCGTCGTGGCTGAGCGCCGAGCCGGAGAGCGGGTCGTGGCTGCGGTCGGGACGTGCGGGTGTTCCGTGGACCTCGCGCTGGGCGCGGCGCAGCGTGCGCAGTCGGGCGGCGGCGACGCGGCCGTCGGGGACGTCGCTGTCCAGCAGCGGGCCGCCCGAGCGGGTGGCGAGTTGCAGCCAGCGCTGGACATAACCGGCGTCCGGCGCGGGTGAGTCGCCGATGGCGGCGAGGGTGACGGCGTCCACGTCCGGCGGCATGGTTGCGCCCCACAGCCACGCGCGCGCCGCGAGGTTGCGGGTCTGCGCGCGGAGGAGCGCCTCGCCGTGGACGAAGTGCGGCGGTGGGGGAGGCTCGACGTTGGCGGGCGGGACGTTGACCACGGCGTCGTCACCGCTGCGGCAGGCGTCGAGCAGGCCGACCAGCGGCGCGGCCGGGGCGCCGCAGCCGAGCACGCGCGCGCCGCGTGGCGCTTCGCTGCGGTAGGCGCGCACCATGGCTGCCACACCTGCACGCAGTGCGGCGATGTCGCTCATGCCGTCGTGGCGCGCGCCGGGCAACGCGCCGGCGAAGAGGAAGTCGAGCTTCAGCGCGTCAATGCCGAGGCGGCCGAGGCGGCGTCCCAGGGCGGAGAGGTGCAGACGGGACGCGCCGAGGGAGGCGTCGAGGACGTGCTGCGGCCGCGGCGAGCGGATGCTCACCACCGGTGCGCCCTGCGCGTCGCGCAGCAGCAGTGCGGAGTGCTTCTGCGCCGCGCGCGACTGCGGATCGACAAGGAACGGCGCCAGCCACAGGCCGAAGCGCCGTCCCGTCGCGTGCACCGCGTCGACCAGGTCGTGCAGCGTGCTGTCGAAGTCGTCGCGGGGCACCCAGTCGCCCCAGTGCGGCATCCAGCCGTCGTCCAGCAGCACCAGGCCGCCGGGTGGCGCCAGCGAGGTGGCCGCCTCGACCACGTCGGCGGCGGTCGCCGCGGCGCCGAGGCAGTTCCAGCTCATCCAGCCCGCGACGCGCCGTCCCGGTGTGTGGTCGGTGGCGCGAAGGCGCGGCAGGCCGGCGCCCGCTGTCGAGCGATGGTCGAGCGGCGCGATGCGGATGGGATCGCCGTGCAGCACCGTCCCGGCGGGCAGCGCGATGCCGAGCAGTCGCGGCTCGCCGGTGGCGTGCTGCCCCTGCTCAGGCGCGCCGACGCTCATCACGCCCAGCGAGCTGCCCGCGTTCCAGCGCACCAGCAGGGGGCCCAGCTTCGGCGGCGCGGCATTTGCGACGCTGGTGCACGCCTGGCCGGGCGCGCCCCAGACGGCGCCCCACCAGCCGCGCCCGCCGGCGTTGGCGTCGCGCACCCCCGCCCAGTCCCAGGAGTGGTAGCCGTCGACCAGCACGCGGGTCGCGGACAGCCCCAGCACCCGCACGCCGATGGCGCCGACGCGCACGTCGTGATCGCTGCTGACCGAGCAGTCCAGAACGGCGCCCCGCGACCCGTCCGCCCGCGCCCGAAGCCGCACGCGCAGCCCGTCCGGCCACGACGCCTCCAGCGCCGGCCCGCGCATCACCACGCGCGCACGCGGATCCGGCAGCGTGCGCATCTCCCCGCCCACCTCCAGGAGCGGCCCCACCTCGGCGCGCAGGGCGCCCAGGCGCAGGCCGATCAGCTCTGCAGTCTCCGCAGCGCGCGGTCGAAGGCGGCACGCGTCCACTCCAGCTCGGCGTCGCCGTGCACCACCGAGCAGAACGCCGAGGTGCGCAGCAGGTCGACGCCCTCCTCGCGCAGCGCCACGCTCAGCCCCGCCTGCTGCGCCGCGCCGTCCAGCTCGCAGTGCACCATGCTGCTCAGCCGCCACACCCGCCCGGAGACACCCGCGCCGGCCAGCGCCTCGCCGATCGCCGCCTCCAGCCGCACCGCGAAGGCGTCGGCGATGGCCTGCGCCGTGCCGTCGCCGACCAGCTCCAGCGTGGTGATCCCCGCCACCGCCGACAGCGGGTTGGCGTTGAACGTCCCGGGATGGGCGATGTGCCGCTCGCCGCCGGCGCGGAGCAGGTCCATGACGTCCTGCCGCCCGCCGACCGCGCCGCCGGGCAGGCCGCCCGCCATGATCTTGCCAAAGGTGGACAGATCTGGCCGCACCCCGATCAGCGCCTGCATGCCGCCGGGCGCGACGCGGAACCCGGTGACCACCTCGTCCACCACGAACAGCGTCCCCGCCGCACGGCACAGCGCCGCCGCCTGGCGCACGTACTCGGGGTCGAGCCGCTCCTTGCCGTAGTGCGCTCCGGACGCCTCGATGAACATCGCCGCCACCGCGCCGTCGCGCAGCGCCTCACGCAGCGCGTCGAGGTCGCCGCTGCGCACCACCCGCGTCGCCGCGGCGACCACGGCGGGAACCCCGGGCGGAGGTTCGACTTCGCCGTTCTGGCCAAGGTTGACTGCAAGTGAGTCGTACCAGCCGTGGAAGTGGTCGTCCAGCTTGAGCACCACGTCGCGACCGGTGTGGTTGCGGGCCAATCGCGCCGCCAGCATGCCGGCCTCGGTCCCCGATGAGGTGAAGCGCACCTGCTCCACGGACGGCACCAGCGCGCAGATGCGCTCCGCCCACTCGACCTCGAGCGGATGCGCCGCGCCGTAGTGGGTGCCGCGCGCCACCTGCCGCTGCACCGCCTCGACCACCGCGGGATGGGCGTGGCCGAGGAGGAGCGCGCCGTGGCCCATGGTGTAGTCGACCAGCTCGCGGCCATCGGCGAGCCACTTGCGCGCGCCCTCGGCTCGCGCCACGTAGATGGCGGGGCTGTAGGCGCGGACGGTGTGGGTGGCTCCGCCGCCGAGCACGCGACCGGCGCGCGCAGCGAGGTCGGTGGCCTGGGAGGTGCTCATGGGGGCGGCGCCAAGCCTACAGGCAGGGGAGGGGCGTGGAGGCGACGGTGGGAATCGAACCCACGATCAGGGTTTTGCAGACCCGTGCCTTACCACTTGGCTACGTCGCCCCGCCCTCCGCCCGCGCCGGGACGCCACAGTATGCCCCAGCCTCAGGGCCGCAGGCGCGACCACTGCGCCTCGTTGTCGTCCTCGTTGGCGTCGAGCGCGCGCTCGGGGAGATCGGCGGCGTCGGGGTCGAAGACCTTGCCCATGTCGTCGGCGCCGATGGGCCGGGTGGGCTCGGCGTCGTCGATGCGCTCGAGCAGGGTCTCGAAGCCGTCGGGCGCTGCCTCCATGGGCCCGCCGTGGCGGCGACCGTGGTCGGAGAAGGGCAGGTCGCCGCTGTTGTCCTCCTGGTCGCCGAGGCGCTCGCCCTCGGGACCGTCGACCGTCTCGGCGCCGAGCGGCACGGGCGCGTCGTCGTCGACGGTGCGGCGCTGCTCGTGGGCCTCGGCGAAGGCCTTGAAGCGCTCCAGCGAGTTGAACACCAGGCGGTCGACCAGGCCCGAGGCGCCCTCGACGTCGTGCTCGCCGATCGGGTCGTAGACCAGGCGCAGCGTGACCAGCGCCTGGCCGCCCTCGACGGGCTTCAGCTCGACCTCACCCTCGGCGTGCGGACGGCCCGTGGTATGCCAGGCCACGTGGTGCTCGTCGCGCGCCTCGACCTGCGTCTCCCACTGCTCGGCACGGCCGGCGATCTCGACCTCCCAAGCCTGGGTGTTCTCGTCGCGCGGGATGACCTTGGTCACGCCGTCGAGGAAGGCGGGGAACTCCTCGTAGGTGGTCCACCACCGGTAGGCGGTCCGCACCGGGACCCGGACCACGATCGACTTCTCGGCTCGCGCCACGAGTGCGCCTCCTGGGTGGTTGACGCAACCAGGGATATCACACCTGTGCCGCCCGGCGCGAACGGTGCGCGGCTAGGCGCTGTACGGCATCGGCTGCGACGCGGGCTGCGCCGTGCGCCGCAGGCCGCCGGGACGGGCGCGGTCCTCGGGCTCGGGCGGCAGGACGAAGGCGACGTCGAGCGATTCGGCGAGGGTGCGCAGCCGCGCGTAGAACCCGGAGGTGTGCGGCGAGCGGGCCAGGCGCAGGCCGTCGAAGTCGTAGTGGTGCACCCATTCGTGGAGCAGGGTGTTGAGGAACACCTTGGGCGTGATCACCTTCTGCAGCCGCGCGGTGCGGTGGTAGATGCGGATGCGCGCCCGGCTGACCTTGCCGTCCTCGAACCAGCAGCGGTAGTAGCCGTAGGTCTTGCTCTGCAGGCGCTGGCCGTCGTGCTCGTGGGCCTGCGGCTTGTCGGCCACCGCCACCTCGCAGCGGGTCAGGCCGGCCTCGGCGCTGAGCTCGTCGATGAGCATCTGGGCGAGGCGGCAGCGCTCCTTGGCGTCGTCGCCGCTCTGCAGGATGCGCTCCGCCAGGCCGCGGGCGACGACCGTGGGGCGGACGGGCAGCCCGGTGGCGCGCTGGCTGCGCAGGTAGGTGGCGTCGGGTCGGGAGCCGCGACCGAACATACGCTCCATAGTATAGGCGCGGCGGGCTCGACACGCGCGTGGCCCGGGGTGCATGGTGCGGGGCGCCATGACGCCGCCTGCCGCCCGCCGGCTCCGGGTCGGCGGCCGCAGCTACCCGGTGCTGCTGCCGTCGCGGTTCGACCCGCGCCTGCACCTCGCCCTGGTGATCGTCACCCTGCAGGTGCTGGGGCAGACCGTGCTCGGCTTCGAGCTGTCGGCGGCGCAGATCCTGCTGTCGGTGGGGACGTGCGCGGTGCTGGAGGTGGCGATCGCGTTTGCGCTGCAGCGCGTGGTGCTGTGGCCTTCGAGCGCGCTGCTGACCGGCAACGGCGTCGCCTTCATCATGCGCACGGCGGGGACGGTGCACGGCGACTGGTGGAGTCTCGCCGGGTGGCACATCTTCGTGGTGGCCGCGGGGTTGTCGCTGCTGTCGAAGTACGCGATCCGTGTGCGCGGGGTTCACGTGTTCAACCCGTCCAACTTCGGGCTGGTCGTTGGTTTTGTGTTGTTCGGGACCTCGCAGGTCAACCCGCTCGATCTGTGGTGGGGGCCGTGGTCGGGCGGTCTTGCGGCTGCCGTCGCGGTGATCGTTGCGGGTGGGCTGCTGATCGCGCGGCGCATGCGCATGCTGGGGATGACGGTGGCGTTCTTCGCCTGCTTGGCGCTTGGGGTTGCGGTGATCGCGATGAGCGGGCACTGCATGACGGCGCGGTGGCACTACGGGGCGGTGTGCGGCTCGTCGTACTTCTCGGCGCTGACCGCGTCGCCGGAGGTGCTGGTCTTCATGTTCTTCATGATCACCGATCCCCGGACGACGCCTGACGGGCGTGTGGCGCGCGTGGGTTTTGGTGCGGGGGTGGCGCTGGTTGCGACGCTGCTCATGGCGACGCAGTCGACGGAGTTCGGCACCAAGGTGGGCATCCTCGGCGGCCTTGCGGTTGTGTGTGCGGCGCGGGGGGTGTGGCTTGCTGTGTGCGGCCGGGTGGGGTTGGGCGTTCCTCGCGCTCTGCGCTTTCGGCTTGCGGGCGTCGTCGTGCTGTTTGCGGCGTGGATCGCCGCGCTGCCGCTTGCGGCCGTCGCCGGAGGCATGCACGTTGCTGGGGGGCCCGGCGCTGTTGCAGTCGCCGCGGCTCCCGATGCCATTGCAGCAGCCGGGGCGCTTAACCCGATGGGCACGGCGGTCGCGCTGCCCCCGATCACGGTGAGCGACGCCGCGATGCGGGCCGACCCCACGCTCACCTCGGCGACCACCGCCGCGATGGTTCGGGACCTCACGGACGACCTGTCCATCACCGCCGACGCTCTGCGCCGCCTCGACACCGTGCGACTTGCCACCGCGTCCCATGGCGCCTGGCTCGCCGCCCAGCGCCGCGCACTCGACGCCGCGCGGCGCTCGGCACGCATCGACATCCTCACCTGGCAACCGGCCGCGGCCACCGTGGTCCTCATCCACGACCCCGCCAATCCCCAGTCGTCACCCCTGCTCGGCCTCGACCTCCGCGGCGCCGTCCACCGCGAACGCTGCGACACGGCCACCGGGGCCGTCATCCTCGACGAGGGCACCACCGCGTGGCGCCGCCTCTTCGTCCTCGACCGCTCCGGCGGCGTCTTCCTGATCAGCGCCGAATACCCCGCACCCTGATCCGGCAGCCCAACCCCGCCCGGGCCTCATACTGGCGCTCGGCACACCGCACGCCGGGTTGGCGGAACAGGTAGACGCCGCGGTCTTAAAAACCGCTGAGGGGCTTGCCCCTCGTCCGGGTTCGAGTCCCGGGCCCGGCATTGCCAACAAGGCCGATCGACGTTCGGAGCCGAACAGTTTCGGCGCCGGATCGGCGGTTGACAACAACGCTGACAACAACCGGCGCCCATGGGTCAGATCCCGCCGCCGAGCAGGGCATCCATCACCCCCGCGGCCTCGCGCTGCATCCCCTCGATGACGTGCGAGTACTGGTCGAGTGTGAACGCGACGGTGGAGTGGCCCAGCAGCTCCTGGGCGACCTTGGGGCTCACCTTGGCGGCCAGGAGCAGCGTGGCGGCCGTGTGCCGCAGATCGTGGAAGCGCAGGCGCGGCAGCCCGGCCCGCTTCAACAGCGGTCGGTACCACACGTTCAGGAGGTCTCCGCCCTCCATCGGTCGTCCGACCCGGTTCGGGAAGACGAGGTCCTGGTCGTCCCACTCGTCCCCGGCGACCAGGCGTTCGGCGGCCTGGGCGGCGCGGTGGGCTCGCAGGGAACGGACGGCGCCTTGCGAGAGGGCGACGGGACGCCGGGACTTCTTCGTCTTCGGTTCGACCATGACCAGGCCGGTCTTTCGATCGCCGGTGGCGCCGGCCTTGGAGCGCTGCACGGAGCGCCGCACCACGGCCACTGCGTTGTCCAAGTCCACGTCCGCCCAGCGCAGCGCCAGCAGCTCGCCCGCCCGCATCCCGGTCGTCACCGCAACGATGTAGAGCGCCTCCAGCCGGTCACCACGGGCCGCGGCGACGAATCGCTCGACCTGGTCGGGCGTCAGGACGGCCATCTCCTTCTGTTCCGGCCGTGGCGCCTTTGCCAGGTCAGCGACGTTGCGCGCGACGAGGTCCCACCGCATGGCCTGGCGCAGCGCCGCATGGAGGAGAACGTGGAGGTGGCGGACGGTGCGGGCGCTCAGCCCGGTGGCGAGCCGATCTGCGTAGAAACGCTCCAGGCGCTGTGCCGTGAGGTCGCCCAGCTTCACGCGACCCAGCGCCGGGGTGACATGGACGCGGGTCAGTTGTTCGTAGCGCTCCCACGTCCGCTGCCGGACGCGTGTCTTGACCACGTCGAGCCATGACCGCATCAGGCTGTCAACCGTCTCTCGGCGGCCGGGGATGGGCACGTTGGCGTCGTTGGCGTGCAGCATGTCGCGGAGCTTGCGGGCGACCTCGTCCCGTGTCTTGCCGTACGCGAAGCGGCGAGTCCCGTCGCTGAGGGTCACAGCGGCGACCCAGCGCCCGTCACTGCGGCGAGCGATGGTCCCCTCGCCGTTGGCGCGCTTGCCGGTCGTTCTTCTGGGCATCAGAAGCGCTCCTGTGGCACGGTGTGCGGCGCCCCACGACGGGACGCCGCACGGCCTGCATCGGCGGCCGCGGCGTTGCGGCCAGTCTTGTCTGTTTCGTCCGGACCGATCGCGGAATGGGAGATCAGGGTCTCGACGTCGGTCACGCGGACGCGAGTCAGCCTGCCCAACTTCACGATGGGGATGTCGCCGTTGGTGATGAGCTGGTAGACGAACGTGCGCCCACACCCCAGCGCCTCCGCGACCTCGGGAACGTCCATGAGCAACTTCACCGCGACCCCTCCCTGTTGTCCGCCGCTGACGGGCGCCACGGCGCCGTTTCCGGTAGCACGCATCCGCAACCTCCAGAGGGAGTCCCGGGCGTTGAGCGCGACGGCGGGTGCGACGGACGATGCCGTGTGCGCGCGGACGCACGCAGCACGACGTGGACTCCACTGTACAAGTACCCGCGGCGATGCCTCGCGGGGGACAGGGCACATCGCTGTGAGGGAAGTCGATCTCGCCGTAGGACACAGTGGAGCCGCGACGCAATGGGCGGCGTGCGCACCCGCGAGGAGCGCCGCGGCGGCGCGGCGCTCCCTTCGAGCCCTACGCGGTTGCGAGCACATGGGGATACAGCCCGGCGGACGTCGTGGTCGTGTCGGCGGCGGCGATGTCGGCAAGGAGCGAGCGATACGCGTCCGCCAGGCGGCGCCGCCCGTTCGTGGGTGCTGTCACCCGGACGTCGAGACCGTGCCACCGGGACAACTCGCGGAAGATCGCCGCCGTGCGCTTCCAGTCAGTCCGGTAGCGCCGCTCGATGACCACGCGGCGGTGCGGTGGGGCGGTCCCGACGCCAGCGTCGACCGCATGCGGGATGAGCAGCTCGGCGTCGCGCGCGGCCGCCGAGAGGGCCTCGATGACGTGCGGCCCCGATCCATACAGCACGCAGACCGAGCGCAGTTCGATTGGATCGTAGTTCTCGGGCTCACGGAAGGCAGGCGGATGGTCGAGCTCCGTTCCGACCAACGCTGCCACCCGCTGATCCCTCCGCTCCCCCGTGACGGCTGCGCTGTGACCGGCGAGGAGCGCATCGGAGGCACGGGTCGAGACGACCTCGATGACTCCGCAGAGAGACGCCAGTGCCCGGTCGATGAGCGCCTCGCCGAACAGTTCGTCCAGCCGGTGGCCGCGGATCAGCACCAGGTCGCGGATCGCCTCTGCACAGGCGTCGAGAACAGCCAGCGCGTCCGCGGCGTCGTGGACGCCGCCACAGCAGCCCACCCCAAGCACCTCGAAGGCGGCCCGATCCGCCACGTCGGGAAGGCGCCCGGTCCGCCCCGCCACGCAGACGGCGCGGATGGTCGCATCGACGACAGGGCGAAGCGGTGGCTCGGTGTGTCCGCCGCTGATCCGCCCGTCGCGCTCGTCATCATCGAGCCGCGCATCGACGAACCGGCGCAGGTCCGCGCCAACGAGGTCGAGGATGGCTTGCCGGGCCTCCGTGTTGCCCGGATCGGCGCGGCCTCGCAGGGTCGGCCGGTGGCGCGCCGTGTGCTGCGACGACCGCGTGGCCGGCTGATGGGGAGAGTCGACCATTGCCGTTGCCTCTGATGCAGGTTCGGCTCGGCCCCACGGAGGTGCGACCTTCGCGGGGCCTTGTCAGGAAGGGAAGTCGCCCCCGCCGCATGACACAGTGGAGCCGCGACGCGACGGGGGCGACAGGGAAGTTCAGGCGGCGGTGGGGACGGCCTGCGTCGCTGTCCGCTCGCCGGTCCCGATGCAGGCCGGGTCGATGATCCCGGCCTGATACCCGCACGCCCCAACCGTGGCCGCCAGGTCGGCGGCGGTGCGCCGGTACGTGGCGAGCAGCCCCGCGAGCGACGGCGCGGCCGCGGGCGCCACGGCGAGCACGCCGTGCCGCATCGCGAGGTCGTGGACGTCCGTCCGCGCGTCCAGCCACTGGCCGGGCGTCAGGTGTGGCACGACCACGCGGCGGTGGATCGGAAGGCCGTCACCGAGGCCGAGGTCCACCGCGAACGGCACCCGCTCGACAATGGCCCGCGCCGCCTCGGCCGCGCGCTCGGTCGCGCCGCGGGCGTGCACCAGGCAGACGACGCCATGCGGCCTGCTCACGTCGAGGCCCACCACGTTCGCCGCGGGAGCAAGCTCGTCGGCGGCGATGAGCCCGTCCACGATCCCGACCAGGACTCCCTGCAGGTCATGGCCGAACTGCCCTTCGACCGAGAGACCGATGTGCAGCTCGGCTTCGGCCGCCTCCGCGAAGGACCGTGCGTCCGCGCGCAACCCCGCCACGACCACTCCCGCCAGACGCGGCCCGTACGGCCCGTGTCGGCCGTCTCCCTCGACGACGGCCAGCATGGTCTCCGTCGCCGCCTCCAGGGCGGACAGCGCCTGCTCCTCCTCCAGTCCGGCGCGTGCCGCCAGCCCGCCGAGGATGCGGAAGGTTGCCGTCTCGCTCGCTCGCATGGGTCGCCGCTGCGTCCACATGCCGCCGAGAACGAGCGCTGACTGGTAGGCGATGTGCGCGGCCGACAGCTCCCGGCCGCCGAGGCGCAGCGGCGCGTCCTCGTTGACCATCCGCACAACCGCCTGGAGGCCTCGCTCCTCGATGCCGGACGTCAACTCCTGCCTCGCCGCCCGACGCCGGTGCGCCTCCCGGTCCTGCCGCTCCCCCTTGGGATCTGTCGCGATACGGGTAGAGTCAGCCATGTCAATCACCTCAGACGTGATCGGCCACGGCCCCGGGTGTTACAGCACCGCGGGGCCACTACTTCGCCTCTGAGTGTACCACACCTGTGTGTAGCTCTGCGCAAAAGCCCTTATGGCGCAACGTCTTTCCGGTCCTGCGCGCCTCCGGCTGTCGACTGAACGGTCCAGAGACGAGAGGAGTTGACAAGCTCCCTCCCGTCATGAGAGAGGTGGGGGGTAGGGGTTCCAGGGGAGGACTATTACAATTTGTCCCCTCATGACCAAGCACGCCGAGGGACTCACCGCCGCGGTCTACGCTCGCATCTCCGAGGACCGGGACGGGACCGGCCTCGGCGTCGCTCGCCAGGAGAAGGACTGCAAGGCCCTGGCCGCTCGCCGAGGATGGCACGTCGCCCGGGTGTACGTCGACAACGACATCAGCGCCTACTCAGGTAAGGCCCGGCCGCAGTACGGACAGATGCTCGACGACATCAAGGCCGGGACCATCCGCGGCGTCGTCGTCTGGCACCTTGACCGCCTCCACCGGCAGCCGCGCGAGCTGGAGGAGTTCATCGACATCTGCAACGCCTACAACGTCGCCCTCGCCTCCGTGACGGGCGAGGTGGACCTGGCCACGTCGGAGGGGCGCCTGTTCGCGCGCATCCAGGGCGCGGTGGCCAACAAGTCCAGCGAGGACATGAGCCGCCGTATCCAGCGCAAGCACCTGGAGCTGGCCGAGGCCGGGAAGCTCATCAACGGTGGGGCGCGCGCCTTCGGCTACAGCAAGGACGGCATGTCGGTGATCCCCGAGGAGGCCGAGGTCATCCGCGAAGCCGCCCGGCGGGCGCTCGCCGGCGACTCGTTGCGCTCCCTGGTCGCGGACTTCCATGCGCGCGGCATCAAGGGCTCGTCCGGCCGCTTCATGTCGAGCGCCACCATCCGCACCATGCTCCAGTCGGCGCGCATCAGCGGGCAGCGCGAACACCACGGGAAGATCGTCGCCAAGGGCGAGTGGCCCGGCATCATCACGCCCGAGGAGACGGCGAAGCTGCGCGCGCTGTTCGGCGATCCCAAGCGCCGCAGCAACCACGGAGGACGCGGCGGCTACACCTACCTGCTGACCGGCCTGGTGCGCTGTGGCGTGTGCGGACAGCCGCTCCGTGCGCGGCCGAAGAAGCCAGGGGACCGGCGCTACGCCTGCATCAAGGACGTGAGCAACGACCGGCTCGGCTGCGGGTCCATCCGCCGCCGCGCGGATGGCGTCGAGGCCCTAGTCGTCGCCGCGGTGCTGGCCGCGTTCGACGGCTCGGACGTGGCCCGCCTGTTGCAGGGCGACGGGAGCGACAACACCGCCGAGCTGCTCGCCGAGGTCGCCCGCGAGGAGGAGCAGCTACGGGAGCTGGCGGACGCCTACGGACGGCGCCAGGTCACCATGAGCGAGTGGCTGGCCGCCCGGCGTCCCATCGAGGAGCGCGTCGCCACCCTCTCGGCGCAACTCCAGACGGCGGACCGGAAGGCGGCGGCCGCGACCGAGTATGCGGGCAACGCCAAGGCCCTGCGCCGCGACTGGCCGACGCTCTCCCTCGACCGGCAGCGCGCCATCATCGCGACCGTCGTGGATCACGTCGTCGTGGAGCCCATCGCCCCGGACGCGCGCGGGCTGCGCCACTTCGACCCGTCGAAGGTGCGCATCGTCTGGCGGTTCTGACCGCGTGACTGCCCGCGTCGTCCTGTCCCACCCCATGAGCACGACCAGGCGGCGGACGGCGCTCGGGTCGCTGATGGACGGCGGCAGCCCCTGGGCGGCTCGCGACGCTGCGCTCCACTCCGCCGCCATCGCCAGGAACGCCGGGCTGTCGAACTGCTCGCGCAGGCGTGCCCGTCTGCGCTTCTCGGCTGGCGACGGCGCGACGTGCAGCGGCAGGACGAGCTGCAGTGGCTCGGGTCGGCGCCGTGCGGCGTGTGCGGTGGTCGTGGTGTTCCCCTCCAACTGCCGATACTTCCCGCACTACACATGTACCCGCCGACACCCTGATTCCCGGACAACACAAGAAAGTTGGTAGCAAAACCAAGCAAAAGACCGTGGTGCGTTTGCGGCGTTTTTTCGCCGCGCCGACTCCCTTCGTTGGCAGCGTCGTCCTGACAAGTGCGGGGGTGAGCGGAGGCCGTTCCGGCCCAATCTCGCCAACGGAGGCCGCCCTGGCGGGCGGCCTGCCAGAGACGCCCTACCGACTGTGCGGAAGTTGGCGACCTCGGATGCGTAGGGCAACCGCTTTGCTGACCCGACGCTTGTTGACGTAGGAGCGTTTGGTCGAGGATCTATCGGAGAACACGTTCAAACCACTCCTGCATGTGGAAGTACACCGTAAACGTACGGCGCTTCCGGTCAACGACCAGCACGGAAGCATCGTGCATGACGAAGGCCTCGCCCCTGATGCGCTTCGTTGCACTGTGCACCTGCGGCAGCTCTTGGAAAGCTGGGTGTACCAGACAACGATGGAGCGGCGGACCGAACTCGATAAGTTGGGCGTGAGCAATCTCAGCCATGCATGGCTGTCGTTCCCTCACTCCCAAGTGACGCAGCCGGATTGTCATCGCACTGAGCTGTTGCTCGAACCGGCCCGCGGATTGCTGGAAGGTCATGCCTCGGGGAAAGGATGCGATCGCTGTCTGAAGAAACGGGATGATTTCGTTCTCGATGACCTCGTGGCCGCGATCTGCCGAGCCAGCCCGCAGGAAGCGGTCAGAAAAGCTCCGGATGACAGGAGCCGGTTGGCCCAGGAGAAGCATGATCATGACGAGGACGTGCCCCATTCTGATCGGGTCGTTCAGATCCAAACCGAGCCGCGTCGTGTACTCAAATTCCCCGGATCGAGAGGCGTCCCACGCATCCACACGTTTCAAGAGAGCGAAGACGTCATGTGGGTCGTCTTGCATGCGACAGAGGAGCAAGAACCCCACGACATCCATGTAGGCAACGAGGTGGGACGCGAGAGCAAGCTGAAGCTGATCGAAGGACAAGTTCCGGTTGGGGTCAGTGGGGACGTCCTTCGTCGGCTCCACTCGGCGAGCTTACCTCGGCCGCGACCGTAGGGGGAAGCAGCCGTAGCTCCGGGAAGCTGGGCGCCGCGGCTGCGGACAGTGCCCGCTCACCTCGCCCAGAGCCCGCGTGTCTCCGGCCCGCTGGGCCGCCACAGCGGAATCTCCTTCTCCTGTCCGGATTGGACCACCGTCTTCGGCCTGAACTCGTGTGCTCGCGCCCACCAATGCGACCGCCCATCCGCCCCGCGCCACGCGATCATCAGCGCGTCCCTATCCGGGGACGCCGCTTTGAACTCGTCGGGCACGGGCATGTCGTCCACGTCCCTCTTATCGCAGTAGGCAGCGTCGTACGGCGCCCGCGGCGCCATCGGGAGGAGGTCGTCGCATCTCGCGTGCCAATATCGGTCCTGGACCCTCACCAGCACTCTCACGTCGTGCGCTGGCTCGGTGCCGCCCACGTACTGCACCTCGCCGTTGAAGCCGGACCGGACCTGGCCGGGCCACTCGCCCCGAAGCAGGGCTGCAGCCGCGTCTCGGGCAAAGGCCGCCTGATCGGCCTGCATGGCGACGCTCTTCTCCATGGCTTCCGCTGAGCGCCGAGTGGCGAGGGCTTCTTCCTCGGCCGACTTGGCGGTTTTGTTGGCGGCATCGACAGCACGCTCCGTCGCCCTGACCAAGCGGATGTTCGCCACGATGGCAATTGCGGCCGTGACTGCCAGAACGAAGGTCGCGCCTGCCGTGACCCACTCCGCTCCGGTCGACAATTGGCTGCCCTCCCGCCCCTCCCGGGCAGGCACCGTGTCCGGGAGAGAGCCGTCCTCGCTTCGCCTGAAATCGAACGCAGACTATACGCACCCCCCGGTGCGCGCCCATTTTCAGGCTCGCCCGCATGGCCGGACGGCACGGGCGATATGGCGCCCGCGACCGTCCGGCCGCGCGGCGACGCCGGGCCAAGCGCAACGTCCGCGCGAATTCGGTGCGCGATCTGCGCGAATTTCTAGCCCGCGTCGCCGCGAAGTTGGAGCTGTCAGAGCGACGGCACTGTCGCCCACGTACGCGCGTCCCGCGGCCACGCCGTCGCAGAGAGTGCGAGCCCGGCCGCCAGTTGGCCGCGCACCTTGCGCACCCACATCCGCGCAATTCCGCACAGGGACGCGAGCGCGCGGTCGATGGCGTCGACGGTGAACTCGCCCGCCAGCTCGTCGGCACCCGCGAACCACAGCCGCACCACCGCCCCGACAGTGCTGGTGATCCGGTCGACCAGTACGTCCTCACCGAGGCCCGCCGCGCCCGCCAGGGCGGCGTACGCGCGGAACCCGTAGAGGTCCGGGCGGCGCGGCAGGCGCCCGCGTCGCGCGTAGTGGTCCAAGTCGGCGACGACCGCGCGGGCCAGCGCGGCGAGGACAGGGTGGGTCGCCGCCCTGTCCTCGTCCGGTCCGACTAGCGCGTCGGCCAGCGCTGCCACATCGGCCTGGACGTGTCGGACCAGGGCTCGCCGGACTGGCCGCGAAGGGTGATCCATCTGACCAGCTGGCGGCAGCGGTGGCGCCGTCGCATTGCTCCGCGCCGCGTTCGTCGGATGCGTAGAGTCCGACATGGCCGGGACCTCCTAATCAGGTTCTGGCTCGGGCCCCAAGGAGGTGCAACTCCGCGGGGCCTTCTTAGTGTAGGCCCATTATACACTAGTCTGTGTAGGTTGGGCTTTCCTCGGCCGCTGCAGGAGGAGGCGTCATAGACTTCTCATTGTGCCAATGCTCGCGACCCCAGTTGTCGTTCCGCGGCCAGAGTTCGGTCCGCCGTGTCATCTATGCGGCGCGCGAGACCACCCGCTGTTTCAACTCAGGTGGGACGAGGGTGGGGACAAGCCGTTCGTCTGCCGCGGATGCGTGATCAGCCTCCACGACATGGTGCGCGGCAACGTGGCTCGGTTGTCCGGGTCGCTCGTAGCCCATCGGGAGACCCATCCACTGGGGCGCTGCAAAATGTGTCACGGGACGGCTGACATCGTCGTAGTCCCTTCGGTTGACACCACGAGTGCACCGGGCGATCACTGGTGTAGTCGATGCATCGTCGCTGCCTGGGCCGCGACAGAGGCGGCTTCCAACTAGCCGCGTCGCCCGCACCCGTGCAGGCGACGGGGGACATTCCTTGACATTCCTCGGGAGGGGGCTCGTCCCCTGGGTAGGGGGGTGCGGGGGGAGGGGTCGCGTCCCCCCGCCTGGGCGCGACCGCGCGGAGTTGCCCGTCGCGAAATTGCGTCTAAGGCGCCTGACATGCGAGGAGTTGCCAAATTTGGCCAGCGCTCCTTGTCTTCAGGGCGCCGAGTCGGCGTAAGTCATATGGGCGGCCCGCAGGAGATCGTCCAATATCTGCCGCATTGAGGCAGACCACGGCCTGAATGCGGCGATATCGCGCGGGTGATCGAGAGCTCGGACGAGGACCTCTAGCCCGCAAAGCACGGCGCGGTCGGCATTTGGGCTACTGAAAGCAAGAAATCGTTGATCTACACCAACTTGCAGGTCGGGGTGAAGGAGCGGGTGGCGGAAGTCGGCTGGTGGATGCACTGCCCAGTCGCGGAACTTGAACAATGAGGATAGCCCGCGCTTCAGGCTTCGCACCTGGTCATTTCTGAGCACCGACCCGAGCCGGATTGCTTCGAGGACTCTCGCGTGCCGGGGTGTCTTGTTGTGGGCCCACGCGGCCTTCGTCGACGGGGCGACGTTGATTTGCTCAAGCAAGGAGCCGTAGAACGCGTCAACTGCGAACGCCATGGCAGTGATGGTCTGTATGGAACTCTGCAGCTCGTCGTCAAGGTGCTGCCCGGTGGTCGGGCTTTGACAATCCCGAGCGTTAAGGAGCTGCGCATGGTGTTGGCGCGCAACGCTTGCATGCCGGAGCGCGATCTCGAACCAATGGGGCCACATCTCCAGCGCGAGCTCGGGGACCACAGGTTCTAGCTGGAGCCCGCCGCTTCCTACACGGAGGACGATCCCCCCGGCTGGGATGCGCAGAGTTTGCCATCGGGCCATGAGGATTCCGCCGGGTTGCGGTACGGTTGTGTCCGAGTGCTCCTGACTGGCTGCGATATCGTCGGATTCCATGGACCCCATCATCGTTCTCTTGCTTGAAGTCCGGTGAAGAACGCGCTGGCTGACCCGACGGGCCGTCCCATGAGGCAGCCGGAAGTGGGTCGGCCTACGTCGCGGTCGCCAACGACATCAGAACCCGGCCCCTGACAAGTTGGGCTCGAGCATGCCAGGTACGGGGGTGAGGGCACGATGCTCGTCTGGGTGGGGGCCGAGGGGACCTTCCTTGACAGTTCCCGGGAGGGGGCTCGTCCCTGGGTAGAGCGGGTGCGGGGAGAGGGGCCTCGTCTCCTCCGCATTGGACGAACGCGGCGTAGGCGCACCGACCGTGCCGCCGTGCGGCGGCCACAGCGTGATGCGCGTGCGAGCACGCTGCGGAGCAGCGTGTGCTCACCGCCGTCGCGGTGAGCGACCCCGGATAGGGCCGAAGGGCTCGCACGCCCGCGCCCGAGATGCGAGGGGGCTGGGCGTCGTGTGCTGCAGGGAAAGGCGAGGCTGAAACCAAAGAGTCGCAGCCGCCATGCGCAGCCCGGCGCAGGCGGCACGGTCGGGACTTGCATCGCCCGTCCCGCGGATGCAGGATCGTGGACGCGGGCGTGACGGCCGCGAGAGGGCCGAGGAAGGACTCGGATGGAGAGGGACGCCCTGCCCAGGGCTCCGGGAACGCTGCGGTGGCGACGCTGACGCCTACCCCCGACGATTCCGCGCTGGGCCATGCCTTGAAGGCGGGCGAGCCCAGCGGGGCGGAAGGGCTGTTCCAGCGCTACGGCCAGCACATTCACGACTTCGTCCAGCGCCTCGTCCACGACCCGAGCACGGCCGACGACATCACGCAAACGACGTTCGTCCGCGCCATCGAGCGCGGCGCGGAGCTCCGCGACCCGCGCCGTGTCCGGTCCTGGCTCTACGGCATCGCCGTGAACCTCGCCCGCGATCACCTCACCAAGAACCCGGCGCTGCGGCAAGCAGAGATTCCGGACACCGTCACCAGCACCGAGGACGATCCCGAGGAGACGACAGAACGGCACGTCACCGAGGCATTGGTGTGGTCGGCCGTCGCGAGCATGGAACTGCACCAGCGCCTTGCCCTCGACCTGGCGGTACGCCACGACCTGTCCTCGCGCGATATCGCCGCGGCGCTCCACATGACCCCGGCGCGTGCATCACTGACGATCACGCGGGCACGGTCGTCTTTCCGCCATGCCCTGCGCTCGCTCCTCGTCGCACAGAGCCGCACGCACTGCGACCGCCTCGCGGAGCTGGTTCCTGACGATGTCCGCCAACTCTCCACCGGTCAGCGGCGGAGCGTCGAGCACCACATGAAGCACTGCGCCGTGTGCCAGTCCCGAGCGGCCGTGCTGACGTCACCGATGGAACTCCTGGGCGGCATCGCGCTCCTGCCGCTCCCCGCGGCCCTCGGTCACGGCTGGTTCCCGCACGCGGTGCCCATGCCTCCGACGCACCAGGCCGCCGCGCACTTCGGGTGGACGGCCCGCCTCCGCTCCCCGGCCGGCCTGGCAGGCGGCGCCATCACCCTCCTCCTGTTCGGCGGCGGCATCGCGATCCTGCACGGCTCACATCGCCCGGCCATCGGGGCAACCCAGCCGCATCCCGCCGCGTCCCTGACGCCCGCCGCCGACATCGTCGCCACCACGCCGCCAGCGCCGACCGCATCGCCAACCCCGTCCGCTGCCGAGGAGTGGGCGGCGGCGCTGGCGATGATGCGCGACGCCCGTGGCTACCACGTCACCTACAGCGGACTCAACGCATTTCCCGATAAGGCGCCACCCGCCGATCCCCTGCGCTTCGATCTGCGCGTCCAGCCCAGCGGCGACTTCGACGGCACGTACTTCGCCAGCGACGGCTTCATCGGACAGTTCGACATCCGCCGTGTCGGTGGCGTGCTGGCCGTGCGCCACCTCAACCTCGGCGGAAATTTCGGTGTCGCTGGTGCGCCCGAGACGGCGGCGCAGTTCTTCGGCCTCACCTCCGACCAGGCATCGGCGCTCGGCGAGTCCTGGCTTCCGCTGACCGGCACGGCGCAACGATCCGCCGCAGCAGCCCTGATGACGAGGCTTTCTCCGTACGTCACCCCGTCCACCCTTGCCGACGTGGTGCTAGCGCCACCGCCGGTGCTGACCATCGAGCCTGGCCTGGATGTGGGCTCGACGCTTCTTCGGTCGCCCGACCGCACGCTGACGTTCCGGCTCACCCCGTACCCGTTCATCGATTTCACGACATCCCTGGCTGAAGTGAGAGTGGACAATTTCGGCCGATGACGATCGAAAAGAGTCGTCAGAGCGTTGTCCGGCAGGGAGGCTGCACGCGATAGACCACGGCGAGTCATCGCGGATCAGAACCCTAACCGCTGTCGTCGCGACGGCCTGCCTCATCACTCTCCGCGGGCTCGCCCTGCGGGCTTTCGGCTGTTAGCGCTCTGCCGACCTGCCAGCGACCCCGATACACCTCTTGGAAGCATGTGGTCGAACGGAGCAGCGCCCGGACGTGCGGTTCGGAGCAGGGCAGCTCCGATCGCACCGTTTCGGTAAGCTCATGCGCGGAGCGCGTGCCCCGGCTGTCCCGGGCCAGCGCTTGGAGCACCGCGCGTCCGAGTAGCGCCGGTCGAGCTCCGGCCCCGTCCCAGTCGGGAAGTGGCGGGAGCGCCGCCTCCAGGTGTCGGCGCCGCTGCTCCATCAACGCACCCACCACGCCGAGCACGTTCAGAACGCGGAGGCCTCCAGCCTTGAGTCCCGCCCATCTCGGCTGACGCAGCCACCGGAAGCCCGCCCAGCCAAGCCCGGCCGCGGCGACGGCGGTCAGAGGTCCCCCGAGAGCGCTGTAGATCCGGCGCGTCGCTGCCGCCACGCCATAGCCGACCAACGTGACACCTGCTGAGGCGGAGTAGAGCAAGCGCCGGAGTTGGCCGACGTCACCGCCCGCCTTCAAGTAGTCGACCCACTCGTGTTGGGAGCTTAGTTCAGCCGCGTCTCCGTAGACGGCGCGGAGCGCGGGGCGGTCTTTGGATACGTACAGAGCGCGCAATACGATCGCCAGCTTGACCGAGGGAATGTCGTCCGGGTCGACCGCGCGTAGACGCGCCAGCCGGTCTTGCTCGCCGGGCGAGAGCCAGTCGTCCGGTACGCCATCGTTCGGCACCACCCGCAGCACCGGCAGGTACTCCTCGAAGAACCGTTGGATGAAGGCCTCTGCAGTCACCTGGCCGTCAGGCGGATCAGCCCACTCCTCGAAGTGCTCCAGCACCTCGTCGATGACATGGTGGGCGCAGAACGCCCGGATGAACTGCTCGTTTGCTGCACTCACCAGGACGGTGCGCTGCTGAGAACGACAGGCATAGCGGACGTCAGCGCGAAACCAATTGGCGTCGACCACCACCGGGATGGGATCGGCGAATAGCCCGCCAGGAAACTCCCCGTCGGTCGAGGCTGCGCGGAGGTCGGTCCCCGCGGTCGCTCGTTGCAACGTCAGGAGCATCTCGATGACCGCCTCGGCGTCTCGTCGTGCGTCGACATCACCTAGGAGCCCGGGCATCCCATCGACCCACGTCCCTGGTGCTCCGATCGGCTTGTCGGCGTCGTCTGGTCCCACGCGACGCACCGTAGCAGGGAGCCCAGCAGCCAACAGTCCCAAACGTCCCAAACGCGGATGACTGCAAAAACCGGCCGCCTGGTTCTTCCAAGAGTGGTCACAACCACTCCACGGAGGACCGGGGATGCCCCACTCCATCAGTGGCGGCCACCAAGTCGGCGCGTCGTGTACCACCCCCAGGGGGTCCGCGGGTACTTGCTCAACATGGGAAGTGCCGCGATGACCCAGCTCATCGACCGAACGGCGGTCACGCGCGCCGCCGCATCGCAGGACGCGGACGCGCGCATCACTCGGCTCTACGAGACCGAGATCGGGCGGTTGACGGCTCTTGGTCACCTCCTGACCGGAGACCAGTCAGCCGCGGAAGACCTCGCCCAGGACGTCTTCATTGACCTCCTGGAAGCCCTCCGGGCCGACGCCGCCTACCTCCAGGGACCGCCGTGGCCCTGGCTGCGCACGGCGATGGTCCACCACGTCGCCAAGCGGTTCCGGTTCAACACGCGCGAGCTGGGACGGCTCATGCGGGTCTACGAGGAGCGTGCCGTGGACGAGTCTTGGAGCGAGACCACCATCGACTACGAGCGTGCCCTGGCGCAGCTCCCGCCGCGGATGCGGGCCGTCGTCGTCCTGAAGTACTCGGAGGACATGACCCGGGAGCAAATCGCCGAGGTCCTGGGCTGTGGGTTCGAGACCGTCAAGACCCAGCTCCGCCGCGCCAAGCCCCGGCTCGCCGAGCTGATGGGCATCGAGTTCCACGACATGGACGACGAGGACGCCGATGACCGCGCATAACGACTTCGACGCCCGCATGAGGGAGATCGGGCAGCGCGCCATCCGCGAGATGGCGATCACCGCCCACGTCAACGCCCCGCCGTGGGAACCAGCGACCGCGCGCCGGCGCCGCTTCAGGTTCCGGTTCGGATCCCCGCTCGCCGCGGCGGTCGGCATCGCCGCCGCCATCGCGGTCGCCGCACCGCTGCTGTTCGGCCCCGCGCTGCACGGCGGCACCGCCGGTCAGCACCAGCCGCCGGAGGTGAACAAGGACGGCGCGACCATCCTTCGCGACGCGACCGACGCCATGTCGCACGCCCGCAGCTACCACCTGGTCGAGCATGGCACCGCCAGCGACGGCAGCGCCGTCACCATCGACCTGCGCCTCGACCGCGCCGGTTCGGCCGTCGAGAGCTGGACGATGGGCGGCCACACCGACACCGTTCTCGTCTGGCACGGCGACCTCTTCGTCAAGGGCCCCGACGCCGTGCCCTCCGACGTTCGTGCAGTCGTCGGTGACCGCTGGTACGGCGTGCGTGGCGGCGCCTACGCCGATTCCATCATCGCCACCGTCAGCCCCGCCAGGATCAGCTCCTGCCTGGTGGGCGACCCCGGCACGCTGACGAAAGACGGCGAGCACACCGTCAACGGCGCGCGCGCCGTCCGGCTCGTCTCCACTGCGACCACAGCCGGAACCGTCCCTTACACGCTGGACGTCGCCATCGATAGCACGCCGTACCCGCTCCACATGGAGACGGACGCCGGACCCAGTAGCCGAGCCGACTGTCAGGGACCAGCGAGCCCGCTCGGGAACGCGGCGACGACGCCACAGAGCACCAGCACCGGCCACCAGGTCATCGAGTTCGACGGCTTCGACTCCGCCGACCTGATCGCGCGTCCCACCGACTACGTGGACGCGTTCGCAGTCGCCACGGCGACGCCGTGACGCATCGGGAGGGCTTCACCATGCTTCGCACTCGCACGCCGCGATGGTGGCGACAGTCGCCATCGCTCTTCTCGCCGCGTTGTTCCTGACCGGCTGCGGCGATATCAGCGACTTCCCGCCCCCGCCGTCCGTGTCCGCAGGCTGCACCTACGACTGCACCGGCCGCGCGTCCAAGTCGATCATTCCCACGCCGGTTGCCATCCCCACGCTCGACCCGGCGATCGTCGCGTGGCGCAGCGGCGTCCACGACCGTGTCGCCGCCCTGATGAAGGATCTCGGTGCCATCGAGACCTGCGGCGGACAGTACGGCGACGACCGCGCCGACTGCCGCACCAAGCTCACCGCCCTGATGACCGACGCTCGCGCCATGCGCGACGCGATGGACCCGCACACAGTGCCGGCCGACGCGGTCAACGATGCCGGGAAGATCAGCGATGCCCTTGACCTGATGCTGCAGGGATGTGCGCATGACGACGCGAACCTGGCGTCGAACACGGAGTTCGTCTGGTTGCCCGGCGACACCACATCGACGGCGTTCCAGCAGCTCGTCGCCATCGACGACGGCTTGCCCACCGCCTGACACGCGGCGGGAAGCGCCGTTGCTCACTGCGCACGCAGTGAGTGTCCGCACTGGAGGACCGCTGGCCGGAAGCGTCCGACCCGCCTGGGCCGCGGTCCCGCTCGGAGGACTCGCATGGAATCCGAACCCCTCGACCCTGCCCGCCGATCCGTGCCGTGGGACCTCGACTCCCTCGATGGCGATGCGTTGCACCGCGCCTACTCTCAACTCGCTGACCTCGTGGACTGGCTGCGCGGCTGCGACATCGCCGTCCCCTCCTGCTGGTACACCCACGGCTGGGTGGTGCGCCGTCTCGCTGCGCTCCGCGTCTGGCAGGACGACGCCTACGTCAACGGCGCCACCGGCCGCGACGCGGCGGAGTGGTGGCGGTCCGGGCTCATGCCCCTGTGCAGCGACTGGCGCGACCTCATCGCGCATCGCGGCGAGCACACGTCGCCGGGCAACCCGCTCGATGACCCAGCGCCCGTGCCCTCCATGGACGAGGTCGTCGCCGAGCTGGTCGCGGAGCGCGCCGAGTGAGGCGCGCCCCGATGCGCCTCGACGCTCTCCGTCCCGTCATCGAGCGCGTGTCGCGGTCGGCCACCACGGCGTGGTATAGCCTCAGCGAGGAGCGCCGCGAATGGCTGCTCAAGCGGCGCCGTCGCCTCCTGTGGTGGGCGGCCGTTGGCCTCGGTCTGTGGCTTCCGCCTCTGTTGGTCCTGGTGGCGGCCGCCGCGTACGTCCTGCAGTCGCCGCCACGTCGCGCGTCGTCCCCGATCCTGCTCACCGTCTGCGCCGCGCTGCCCGTCCTCTGGATTCGGAACGCCGCTGCCGACCTCGGCCTCCTCGACGATGCAAGCGAGCTGAGCATCGCTGCCTCCGCGGTCCTGGCGATCGCCGCCGCAGTCGCCGCCGCACGTCTCGACGCCGTGTTCGCCGACGGCGCCACCGGCGTCCGCCCGCTTCTTCCCTGGCTTCGGCGCGGGATCGACCCGCGCGCCTACGGCATCCCGCCGTTCCGCGTCCTGCTCGGCTACAAGGGCCGCGCCTGGGTCACCGCCCCGCGCCAGGTCGGCACGCTGGTCATCGGGCCGCCGCGCAGCGGCAAGACGAGCGGCGTCATCATCCCCAACGTCCTCGCCTGGACCGGCCCGGTCGTGATCACGTCGACGCGGCGTGATGTCCTCGACGCCTGCCACGGTATCCGGTCCCAGCGTGGAACCGTGTGGTGCTTCGATCCCGTTGGCATCGTCGCGTCGACCATGCCCGCCACGGTGAACCGCCTTGATTGGTCACCGCTGCGCGGTGCCGAGACCTTCGATACCGCCCTGACCCGGGCGCGTGCTCTGCTCGCAGGAGCTGCGGACGGCACCGAGGGCCGCGACCACTGGCGTGCTCGCGGCACGCAGCTCCTCGCTGCTCTCCTCCACGCTGCCGTTCTGGCGCAGCGCCCGATGTCCACGGTCATCGAGTGGACGCACGCAGGGCGACTAGACGCCGCGGAGCACGTCTGCACACAGACGCGGGCACGGCAGGCGGCCGCGATCCTGCGCGGCATTGCGCAGACGCCCGATCGCGAACGCGGTTCTATCTGGTCCGCCCTCGCCGGCGGCCTGGCCTCCTTCGACGACAGCATCGTGCTCGCCAGTGCGGACCGGGCGGCGTCCTGCAGCTTTGGCGCCGATACCTTCTTGAGTCAACCGGACAGCCTGTTCATCGTCGCGCCGAGCGACGAGAGCACACCACTGGCGCCGCTGGTCGTCGGGCTAGTCGAAGAAATCCGGGCCGAAGCGCTGCGTCAGAGCAACGCCACCGGCGCGCTTGCCCTACCGCTTCTCCTCGCGTTGGACGAAATTGCGAGCATCTGCCCGCTGCCATCATTGCCGCAGATCGCCGCCGAAGGCGGAGGGCGGAATGTCATCCTGCTCGCCATCTTGCAAGACTTGTCGCAGGCGGCGGCACGTTGGGGACGGGACGTCGCGGACGGCCTGCTGACCTTCGCTGGTGCCAAGTTGGTGCTACCGGGGCTTGCGGACACCGAGACGCTGCAGCGCCTGGAAACTCTGATTGGGAAGCACTGGGTTGAGCAGGTTTCGAGGAGTGACACCCAAAACGGCTTCCTCTTTGGAGATCGGACTTGGGGAAAGTATCGAAGTGAAATTGAGCTACCGCGCATCCCTGCGACGAGAGTGCGCCAACTTCTTCCGGGTCACGCAATGGCGCTTTGTGGCCGTGACGACGCTCGGGTGATCCGACTGATGTCAACCACGATGTTGCCTGTCATGATCAGGCGGAATGGCTGAGCGCCTGCGCGGACGCTTACTCAGACAGGCCCGGGAGCTCGTCGGGCACAGAGAAATCAGTTACGTTTGCGAGGCTACGACGCGGTCCACGAACAACAAGTAGGCCCCGACAGAGAATCGGTTTCCCCAAGCCGTGGGCGGTGACCGCCTGTAGGTACCACTCTTCGGGCAGGTCGATAAACACTTTTCGGGTCACTCCGTCCAGTGTGGCACGGACGCCAATCGTCCCGTCTCTCTCATCGCCAACCCTGTCGAGGTGTTCGACGGGTCCGACGACGGTCACAATCCGATCGCGCTCCTGAGGACGCAACCTTTGCGCCGCTTCCTTGAAAGTTGCTCTCAGCGATGTCGGAACGGTGACAACCGCAGGTGGAGGGTTGTCGGCGAGGACACGTGACCAGCGGACGCGGAAAGTTACGGACGACGTGCGTCCCTGAGGGTCCAAATCTCCCAGTGCATCGCAAAGGTTGGCGCTCACTCCATCCCCCACGGCGGCGGTAAATGAAGAGAAGTCACCGGATGCTTCTGCGGCGCCGGCGGCATCAACCGCGGCCTTGACACCAACGACCAGTCGTCGGGTCACGCGCCGTTCGAACGGCTCGATGCCTTCTTGCACGGACGGGAGCTCGCCGGGAGGAGGTGTGGGCGGCGACACACGGGAGATAATGGGCACGACGAAGCTGCCGACTTCGGTCTGCCCAAGACGGACCTGGTTCATGTAAGTCGTGACGCGCTGTGGGCGAACGCCGGTGTAATAAGCCCGCCGGTCGACCTCGGCGAGGGCAGCGGCCTCGACTGCATCGTAGCCTCCACGGAGCAGCGAGAGCCCATCGACCAGCGTGATACTTCCGTCGGCGGGCGTGTCAATCGCTGCTCGCAGCAACACAACGTCGGCGCGAGTCATGGCGACCTCTCGCAACACTCGCTCGACGGGCAGTTGCGTCGCAGCGGCGATCTGCTGGACGGCAGCCGCGACGCGGTCCCGATAGTCAGACCATTGCGTATTGAGCGGGATCAACACATCAGTAGTGCGGTCGGGCGAGGCCCATTGACCGAATTGGCCCTCTGTACGGGAGACCACAACCCAGTCAAGGCCACGGAGATAGGCGTCCAAGTCGTCGCCCGTGACGAGACCTTCGTCGATGAAAGCGTTGACGGTCGTCACGCGAGTCCCCCGTCACCGTACTTCACACGGTTCATCAACGCCACCAGGGTATCGGCGTCTAAGAGCTGTGAGGAAGGGACCGACACGCTAATGGTTGCAGCGTTCTCAGTGGATGGCTGACCAGCCAAGCTGTGCCAGTAGGCACGATGACTGAGGCGGATGTGATCCTGGCTGTACCCGATCCAGTCTGTGACGCCGGCTGGCATGTGTAGGAGAACCAAGAGGCGCGGAACCAGCACCTGCGTGGAGATCAGCCGTTGGTAGTTCGCCACCTTCAGGTCGTAATGCACCAGTTCGCCATCGATCCGCATGCCCGACGATGCCTTGAGCTGAAGTTCCAACCGGGGGGACTCGACGTGGCGATGTTGTCCACGGCGCTTCAGGGTAACGTCGATGCCGTCGTCATCTACTTGGGTAATTTCAACGGAGCAGGCGGCGGCTGCAGCGATCGCAGTGAGGTAGCCACGGCTGTACTCCTCCATGGCTTGGGTGAAGTGCAGGCCCGGGGGTTGAACCGCCATTGCGACGCGTATTGTGGCGCAGAAAGGCTCGGTCTGCGGGCTGGCGCACCGACGGTGCGTATAGTCTGCAGACCTCTTCTGCCGAGGTGATGACTGGACTTTGTACCCCATCCGGCCCCTCGGCGGGTACTGGTCTTGTGGATGATGACCGTTCACAAGATCGCCGGGATCGACGGGCCGGGCTACGCCGACTACCTGACGGGCGCTGGTGGCCAGGACCGCCGCGGGGACTACTACCTCGGCCGCAGCGGCCAGCCTCGCGAAAACGTCGGCACCTGGCACGGCCAGGGCGCCGAGGAGCTGGGCCTCTCGGGGACCGTCCGCCGCGTCGACCTGCTCCGCGCCTGGGAGGGCCGTGACCCCCGCACGGGCGAGATCGTGGTCTCCCGGGGCTCAACCGGGGAGCACGTCGCCGGCGTGGACGTCACGTTCAGCGCTCCCAAGTCCGTGTCCGTCCTGTGGGCACTCAGCGACGTGTCCGGGCGAGCAGATGTGGAGGCCGCCCACGACCAGGCGACGCTCGTCGCCCTCCGTCATATCGAGCGGAACGTCCCGCTGGTGCGCCGCCGCCTCAGCGAGGACGAGGTCGTCCACGAGCAGGCGGCCGGGATCATCGCTGCCCGGTTCCGCCACCACACCTCCCGGCTCACCGACGAGCAGCACGCCCGCGGCGAGGTCCCGGACCCACAGCTCCACGACCACGTCGCCATCGCCAACATGGCGAAGCGCGCCGGTGATGGGAAGTGGGTCGCCATCGACAGCCGCGAGCTGTTCCGCGTCGCCGCGGAAGGAGGTGCCGTCTACCGCGCCGAGCTGGCCGCCCGCCTGCAGCAGCTCGGCTACCGGATCACCCGCGACGGCCGGTACTTCGAGGTCGACGGCATCAGCGCCCGGCTGCGCGAGGTCTTCTCGGCCCGCTCCGAAGAGGTCGGCGCCGCCGTCCGCCGCTTCATCCAGGAGTACGGCCGCCCGCCGACCATCGCCGAACGGAAGGCCCTGACCGTCCTCTCCCGGTCGCCCAAGTCGGTCGACCACGCACCGGCCTTCGAGCAGTGGACCCGTCGCGCCAATGAGCGAGGCGGTGCGCAGATACCAGCACCCGACGTGGCCGCGCGCCCAACGCTCGACCGCCACGCGGCGCTGGCCGAGGTCATCGCCGACCTGACTGACCCCGAGAGTCCGTACTTTCTCAACCGCGAGCACGCCGCCGTCGATGGCCGCACCTTCCGCACCGCTGTGGCCGAAGCCGCGCAAGGTCGGCTGCCCGGCACGGAGTTCGACTGGCTCCTGCGCCGCGTCCAGCAATCCCCCGACCTCCAGCAGCTCGGCAGCGACCACTGGGCCGCCCGGGTCATCGTGGAGGCCGAGCAAGAGGTCGTCGCCACCGCCCAGCGGAAGGCGGCCACGATCCCCTCTCCCCTCCCCGAAGCGGTCGCCGCCGCCATCGCAGGCGCGCGCGTCCCGCTTTCCGTGGAGCAACGCGCCGCCGTCGAGCAGCTCGCTCGCACCGACTTCGGACTGCTCGCCGCCCAAGCGGGCGCCGGGAAAGGCGAAGTCCTGCGCGCGGTCGCTCAGGTCCGGAAGTCCACCGGCCACCGCGTCATCGCTGTCGCCGCCGCCGGGGAAACCGCCCAGCGCTTCGGCCGCGAGATCAATGCCGATGTGTCCATGACCGTCGAGGGCTTTGCTCTGTCGGTCGCCAAAGGCCGCCTCATCCTCACGGAGCGCGACGCCGTCTTCGTCGACGAAGGCGGGCTCCTGGAGGACATGCGCTGGCTCCGCCTGGTGCGCGCCAGCGGTCCCGCCAGCATCACCGCGACCGGCGACGCGGCCCAGCTCAGCCCCATCGAGGCCGGTGGGCTGTGGCCGCGCCTGACGCACACCGTCGGCGCGGCCACCCTCTCCGAGAACTTCCGCGCTCGCGAACAGTGGATGCGCGACGCCTGGACCGACCTGCGTGAAGGGCGAGCATCCCGCGCGGTCGGCGCGATGGACCAGCGGCGGCAGATCGTCATCAGCACGCGTCGCAGCGAGTCGCGCGACGCCGCGGTGGCCAGGTGGGACGAGGACCGCCGCGCAGGCGCCGCCCAGGGCCGCGGCATCGAGAACTATCTGCTCCTCGCCACCACGACGAATTACGACGTCGACCAGCTCAACGCGATGGCCCAACAGCGACGCCGCGATGCCGGAGAGCTTGGCGCCCAGTCCATCGAGGTCACCGCCCAAGACCACTCCGGCAACGACCGGACAGAGCGCTTCCATGTCGGCGACCGCGTGGTCACGACGCGCCAGGTGCGGCTCGGCACCCACCATCCCCGCGTCGAGAACGGCGCCATCGGGACGGTGGCGGCCCTTAACGCGGACACCAACACGATTGAGGTGCAGCTCGCCGAACGTGCCGTGACCCTGCACGGTCCACAGCTCACTGCGCTGCGTCTCAACTACGCGCAGCACGCGTACCCAGCGCTCGGTCGCAGCGTTGACCGCACGTACATCGTGACCGGCAGCTGGCAGGCTGGCCGAGAGACGACGTACGCCACGACCGCGCGATCGCGCGAGGCGACGTTCCTCTTCACGGATTACTCGTCCCTGAGGATGGAGACGCACGATCGCGACCAGGCGCTCCACGAACTCGCGGCCCGCGCGTCCGAGAGCCAGGCCAAGGTCTCGGCCCTCGACGTGATGGAGAAGCACCAGGCACGCACGGAGGGACTGACGACGAGAGCGACAGCGACCTACCCAACACGCCCGAAGCACGAGCTCGGGGCACCCCGGCCGAACGCGCCGCAGCAGCTCGAACAGCACCGCGACGCCGAGGAGGCGGCCCAGCGCCAGGCGCGCGAGCGCATGGACCGCGAACGCCAGCAGATCGAGGACGACCTGCAGCGGCAGCACGAACGCGACGGAGGCATCGAGCGATGACTGTCTTGGACACCCCAACCGAAACCGCGGCCACCGCCCAAGCTGCCGACGTGCCGGGCGTTGCTCCGGCACCGCGCCGGCGCCGCGGTCGCCGGTCGCTCGGCGAGGCCGACGGCACGCTTCGCCTGGAGGCGCAGACCATCAAGGCGTACCGCCTCGGCGACGACGCTCGCCGCACCGTCGGCTACCTGCGCCGCATCGTCAACCAGCGGCACATCCCCGACGAGGCGCGGGTCGCCATCGACGGCGAGCGCATCACCATCGAGTGGGCCGACGCGTAGGGCCACGGCGCGTGACACGCGGGGTCCGCCTTGCCACAATCGACGCGGAGAAGGGAGCCGGAGGCGGCAGCGCCGCCCCGGCCGTTGGGAGGAACACCATGGCGACGCTCGCAGAGGTCGATCAGCTCCGCGGCCGCCCGGTCGAGCAACCCGGCCTTGTCTCGCAGACGTTGGCCTTCATCGTCGACGCCGCAATCTTCGGCGGCCTCTGCGCCGCCATCGAGGCGGTGTTCGGCGCGGTGGGGTACTGGGTGCTCACAACGCCCGTCCTCTTCCTCATGCCGTACTGCTGGCGCCGCTGGCACCGCTCCCCCGGGATGGCGCTATGGGGCCTGTACGTGTATCGGCAGGACGACCCCGACCGGCCCATCGGCATCTGGCTCGGCGTCGTGCGCTTCTTCGGACTGCTGTTCGCTCTGTGGCTGGCCTGCCTCTTCCTACTGGTGTCGTTCGTCTACTTCGTGGACATTGCCCTGCTGCGCGGCGTCCACCCGGTCGATAGCGCACTCGGCCTGCGCGTTGTCCGCTACACGACTCCGCCCGTCGCCTCCGACCTGGTCGGCCACGCCTTCGATACCGCGGCCGTCTTCGCTGACCTGCGCCTCACGGAGATGGAGCACGAGACACAGCCTCACGATATCCATGGCAACCGCGACTAGCGTAACCGCGGCCCCGTGCGAAGCCATGCGCTAGATTTCGCCGCCATGCCCGCCAAGCCTCCGCGCCGCCGCACCCGAGTGATTCCGCCCAAATACGAGCAGCACGTCGCCGAAGCTGCGAGGTGGACGCCGTGCTTGACTGGGTCCGCAAGAGCGACCTTGTTGAGCCGGATCTCAAGGAGCAGGTGGAGGACACCCCTTGCTCAAATCTCCGGGCAGCGCCGTCAGGCGGGCATGAGGGCGACGCCTTCGATGAGCGCCGTTTGGTTGACCTGGGTGGTCCCGCAGGTACCCGGTCCGTTAGTCCAGACGAACGCTGTGGGACTTTCGCCGACTAGGACGCTGATCAAATTCACCGCGATCGTTGTGCCGCCAGACGATGCCGTGATCGTCAACGACGAGAGCGTGAGTCGAGCTGCTGAGCCGACCCGGCGCCAGTCCAGATTCCCGGACAACGAGGCGGCCACCCACGGCCCCCCGGCTATCGACACTTGGCCACCCGAGACGCCGAACGATCCCGTCGCCGTTCCTGTCACCGGAGGCGTCGGGCCGGGCTGTCCGGGTGCGCAGGACTCGTCAAAGGTGAACGCGGCCGAAGCGTTGCTCGCTTGTCCGGACCAGTTGGCCACATAGGGCACGGGTACACCGTTCATCGAGCTCGTCCCAAGACCGCCGAGCGCCAGCGTCACCGAGCCTGCGAACGTGCCATTTCCGCACCCAGTGCAGGGGAAACTGGGAAGTCCGACCGTCCCCGAGAATGTACCGACGCCTGTTGTGGTGGCAGCAACTTTGCTCGGCGTCCAACCGAGAACCGCCGCTGCCGGAACGAGCGCCATTACGATGCGCAGCCATCGCGATGGACGTGATCTATTCTGTCGCCTCATGCCGGGCGTCCTCCCGCAGTCGAGCCCGCCGCACCTACTCCTGTACTGTTGCCGCCGCGTCGGTACTGCTGATCACTCAGCGCCTCTTCGGACTTCAAGGGCAGCGCGGCAGCCACCGGAGCACATCTGCCGCGGTACATCTGTATCCGGCATCGACCAACGCATCAAGGACGCGCCCGCGGTCGATGGCGACCAAAGCACCTCGATGTGTATGGAGCAGGCGCTCACCGTTCGATACGTCAGACCAAGAGCCATGAGCGTCCTGCCGGAATACGCCGGTCGCGCCGTCCGAACTCGTCATGGTCACCCAGGGCAGCAACGACGTGCCGACGAGGGCAACCGATTGCACGGTGACGACGTGTGCTTCGTCTGGAAGCAAGAGCTGGGCGAAGGAAGCGCCGAGATCGTGTGAGATGAAGGCGCTGTTGCCCTTGTACGCGACCAACGCACTTGCCGTTGTGACGAGCGCGCCCGGCGACAGCGACATGGTGCTGACGGTGACACAGGGCGCGGCGACAGGGCACCGCACCATCGCCGAGTTGAGGGAGGGTTGCGTGGCGGACCCGGGCACAGCGGCCAGAGCGGGCGCCCACGCGAGAAGGGCTGGGCCGCCGAGCGTGGGAGTCGGTGTGGCGATGGCCCCGATGACGTTCTGGACCGCGGAACCGGACGAGTAGTCGATCTCTTCGTGAGGGGGGTAGGGAGCGGCGCCGTTGGGGTTGGTGCTCCACACGCCGGTCAACGCGGCAGAGAACAGGCGGGGATCGCCATCCTCGAGATGGGCCGAGACGGCCACCTGCCCCGGCGGCAATCCCGTCAGTGGCGTGAAGGGCTTGTCGAAGGCTGCGGCCTGGTACGGCGCTCGCCCTGCCACGGGGTCGACCCCGGCGAAGATTCGCGGATCAGCGGGATAGTTCGGGGGCAGCGCGAGTTGCGTCACGTCGGGCGGCGGCGCGGCCGGACTCGTCTCCCACGTCGTCCCCCCGTCCAAGCTTTGTGTGAGTGCTGGGCACCCGCACCTGTGGTCTACCCCGATGGCGACGATGACGCTTGACTGCGTCCCCGGGAGCGTCGCCACAGCGGTCAGCTGCATGTCGAACGGCACCGCCGCCGCGCCCCCGAGGGGAAGGCTCGCGAGGATCGACGGCTGCTGCCCCGGACCGGCCGCGAGCACCGATGAGTGTCCTGCGAGCAGCGCCGGCGAGGCCTCCGAGGTGGCGGTCGGCTGAGCCTGGGCTAGATTCGTCGGTGGCGCGCTTTGCAGCAGCGCGTAAGGCTGGGCGGCCTGAGCCGGTCGGGCCGGGAGCGCCTGCTCGCCAGCCCCGAAGAAGGACAGCGCCACCAGGGGCGCAAGCGATGCGGCGGCAATCGTGAACGGCGCAGCCAACCCCTCGGCCGCTCCTGACGCCACGCGCCGGTTGAAGAATCCGCGGACACGATGCGGCACCACCAGCAGCAAGGCCGAGGCCGAGCCCTCGTGCTCGGCCAGCCACTTCTTCATCCGCTTCCGGGCGTAGTAGAGCCGGAACCGCACCGCCTCGGGCGTGCTGTTGTCCGCCTCGGCGATCTGGGCCGTGCTCCACCCCTGAGCAGCCCACACCATCGTGCGCCTGGCCCGAGGCGCAAGCCGCTCCAGCGCCCAAGCCTTCGGGCCGATCAGAGGCCCGAGGCGGCGGTCTGAAGGGACCTCCTCGACCACCTCCGAGCGTCGCCGCATCGTGCGCTCGCACTCGTTGCGCAGTGCCTTGGTGGCGTACCGCAGCCCGTGGTCGAGGGATGGATTCTCAATCGCCAGCAGCCAGCGGACAGTTCGCTCAACGCTGTCCTCGACCTCATCATCGGTGGCAGCGTCATCGAGGTAGTGACGCGCCCGCTCGCGGAGCAGCCGGTTGTGCAACGCGAGCATCACCGCCATGTCGCTGCGGGTGGACACGCTCACGACCGGCAGCGCCCGACCTGTGCGTTTCCGCGAGCGGGCGTCGCCCGGGTGGGCGCTCGCCTTGTGAGCCATTCCTTCCTTCCCCGGCCGCTGATGGTCCCTCCGCGCCGGACCCGGGAGATTGTGCGGCATTCCCACCCTGGAAGTCACCCCCGGCGAGGTATTCAGGTGGTCGAGGCGATTTCCGTCACTTCACGACGGACTTGCATTCGCAGACTAGGTTGCGTTAGTGTTCGGGCGCCCCTCAGGCGGGGCACACTGACTTTCCGGTCAGTCAGGAAGGGCCGCGTTCCAGCGGCGGGAAGGGAACGATTCAGTGAGTCTCGGCGGAGACGCCACAGAAGGCTGCGCGCGCACGGCGCGGTTTCCGGGCATCCAAGGGCAGCTCTCCCTTCCGGCCGCTGGGAGCCAGTCTCCCGGCGGCTCCGGCCTTTGCTCATCCCTTCCTTGGGCCGTCCGCCGTCCAGCGTCGCTGGCTCCGGCGGGCGGTCGTACCTTGCCCCGGAGGCTGGGGGCTTCGCACGACGGCTCGCGCCGTCTTGGCGGCCAGCGGGGGAGCGCGCCTATGGCGTAGCGCTCGGAAGGGAGCCGCCCCCCGACGCGAGGCGGTCCGCCGCACCCCTGACAGGTGGCTAGTCCCTCCCAGTCAGGCGCCGGGGGCTGAGCGCCCCCGGCTCCCACTTCGGAACCGCTGACCCGACGCTCGGATAGCTACCCCTTGTGCCGGGCAACAGCACCAACAGGAGACTCTGGCAACATGGCCCTCAAAAGGCAAATCCGACGTAGGCGGCATCCGAGGGCGTCCCTCGTCGGCCTGGCAGTACTCGTCTTCAGCACTCTTCTGACGACGCAATCCGTCCTTGCCGACTCGCTCTACCCGTATCCCTTCCCGTACGAACGCAATCGCGTCTACGACCTCGTGCCTTCGTACCGCTTGTACCCGTACTCCACGGTCGGCAAGCTGTTCTTCGAGGACACTCAGACGAACACTCCGAAGCAGTGCTCTGCGGCCGTCATCAATGCACCGAACAAGAGCCTGATCGTCACCGCAGCGCACTGCATCCACAGCGGTGGGTCGAACGGACATTTCTATAGCTGGTTCAGCTTCGCGCCGATGTACGACAACGGCTCCATGCCCTTCGGAGCCTGGGGATGGCGTAGTGCGTGGGTGCCGGATGTGTGGACCAAGACGGGCGACTTCCAGTACGACTTCGGCGTGATCGTCCTCGCCACGCACAACGGCAACTACGTGCAGGATATCGCCGGTTCACTCGGTTACTTGGCAAATGCTCCCCACAAGCAGCATTGGCACATCGAGGGGTACCCGAAGGGCGGCAGTTTCACGGGTGCCGACATGGTTGAATGCACGGCATCGTGGGCCGCTGACGGCGAGCAGGGTGAAACCATCGGCGCGGGATGCGACATGGCAGCCGGAGCACTCGGAGGCCCGTGGATCACGAACTTCTCCGGCAACAGCGGCGCCGGAAAGAATCAAGTGAACGGCGTCTCATCGTACAAGCAGAGCAACCCCGACGAACCAGAAGCCGTCTACAGCGGACAGTTCAACAACATGTTCGTCGACGTCTACAACGGCGCGAGCACCCAGTAGGAGCACCGTCATGAGATTCAGACGAGCCATGCGTACGCACCGCAAGCTCACCATTGCCTGCCTACTCGGGGCGGTTGGCATGTGCGCCACCATCCTGGGCGTGGGCGCGGCGATGTACCTGAGCACCCCGGAGAACCTGTCGCCCAGTCACTTCCTTCAGGACCCCAACGTGCCCGTTCCAGTTGTCACGGGCGCAACCGCATGTCCCAGCGTTCCGTCTGTCACGCCGACCCCCGCCCCGGATACGAGCCCGCCTCAGGGCGCAGCAGCACCGGCCGATCAAACCGATGCCAACGTGCAGTCGCACTGGGACGCGACAAGGATGCAGGCCGCTGCACCCGACGTCCAACAACATGCCGAAGCCTGCGCCGGTTTCCAGGCGCCGCCGCCACCACCCGTAGGCGTGCCGCCGATCAGCCTTCCCGGTACAACACCACTTCCGAGCCTGCCGTGAGAGAGCACATGTTCAAGCCACGTCGAACCCCTGGCCGCGTCGTCGTGCTGGCCGCAACGCTCGCCGTCGCCGCCGTAGCGAGCCTTCCTGTCGTCGGGGAGGCGGGCGCGTACGACCCACAGTTCCCCTTTGAGAGCTATCAGCACTTCCCGGAGAACGGGCCGAACGACACCGGTTACTTCCGCTTCCCAGGATCGACGGTCGGCAAGTTCTACTACACCGATCAAGGCGTGAACAAGGTCTGTTCGGCCTCCGTCGTCAATGGACCGCGGTCCGGCGGCATCGTCTACACGGCCGGGCATTGCCTGTTCGACTGGAGCGCCCAGCAGTGGACGACGAATTGGCTCTTTGCTCCGGCGGCGGACAACGGTGTCTGGCCGTTCGGGACTTGGAGCTGGAAGTGGGGTGAGGCCTGGCAGCCCTACATGCAGAAGGAGGACGAGGCATACGACTACGGCGTCGTCACTTTCTTTCCCAACAACGGCGCTAGCCTGTTGAGCAAGGCTGGTGGCTTGGGACTCGTGCTCAACGCCCCCTACCGTCAGCACTGGCACGTTTGGGGATACCCCACCAGCGACTCACAGCGTCAGTGGGTCTGTTCGGCCTCTTGGGCCGCGTCCGATATTCCGCCTGGCGCGTCGGGCGAACCGCCTCCCTTGGGCGTGGGGTGCGACCAGGGGGACGGTATGGGAGGCGGTCCTTGGATGATGCAAACGCAGCCCGGCGGCCAGTCCGCCTACCTCAACAGTGTGACCGCGTACCAAGTATCCGGAATCCCCAACGCCTTGTATGGCGACTACTTCGACAGTAGCGCCGTCACCATGTACAACGATGCGGAGAAGAACGGATGACCATCTTCACCACCATCCGCCAACACTCGCGCCTGGTCCTCGCCGCATCGGCCGTGTTCGTTGCGGGCGGAATCGGCGGCGTCTCCATAGCGCTTCACAGTGAGGTGACCGGGGCATCAACCACTCGGCCGCCTGTGAACGTTGCACCCATCAGCGTCACCAACAGCGACCCCAGCGCGCCCCTCAACTACTGGACACCGGAGCGAATGCGCTCAGCGATTCCGGACACCCCTCCGGCCCTACCGACGGGTGGAAGCCTTCCTGCTCCAGCGGGACCGCCCCTGCCAGACGGTCCTCCCCAATGGATCGACCCGGCCAGCCCTGCGGCTGCACCTACGCCCTGAGTAAGTCATCATCTTGACCGTGAGGGGCTGGCCCCACCCGGGCCGGCCCCTCCAGCCGCAAAACTGGGCCCATCGGCGAACCCTATGAAGCTATACGTTCGCGCTGACCGAGAGACGGTGACGAGGGCGTGTCAAGACGCCCTTCGTGCCACAGGAGCCGGACGCGTACAGGTCGAGGCGGACGGCCGGGTCGTCGGGCGGACGGGGTTTAGCTTGCGGTCCTGGGGCGAGGAGATTACGTGCAGAATCGACGAGGACGCGTCCAGAGGCGGGCGTCTCCGGGTTAGCGTCGAAAGCATCTCCCTTCTCCGATTCGTCCAAGTTGATTGGGGCAAGAACTCTTCGAACGAGCGGCGGGCGTGCCGTACGATTCACGACAACTTGGAGAAGCTCCTACCAGGGTCGACCTCTTGGTCTACGCCACTCTCTATGGATACCCCCGAATGATGAGAGTGACCAGGCGACGCCTCCTCCTGTTGGCGGTCGTACTTGCCGTTGTCGTCGGCATCATCCTGTTTGAGGTTCTCAGTCACCGACATCCGCAGATCATTCAGGTCTGAACCGGCCGAGTCCCCTTGCCCCGAAACTCTGGCCGAGTGACCTTTCCTCTGTGCCGCTTCGCGGCATCCCCTCCGCCACCCCCGGCCGGAATGGCAACCTGACCTAGGCGTCCCCGGGGCCACCTTGCCCGATGCCCCTCAGGTCTACGCACCTCAGGCAGCCGCGATCAACGCGCCAGGCGGTAGCCGGGGACTGGCGTGCCCATGCTTGGTGGCTCCCCCACCGGGCACGCCAAGAATGGGCACGGTGAACGCCCACGTCGGGAGTCAGCCTGCCGTCCAACCGGCCGCACGGGCCAGCTCGCCGAGCCGATCCTCTCCTCGGTCAGGTTCGAATAAGCTCGAGTCTGTGGCGGGAGACTTCCCTACTCGAATCCGAGTTCCCCGCTCTGACGCGGCGGGTCACGGGGGCCCGCCCATTGGGTCAGCGGGAGGACGGAACTCCGGGCCGGCAGCCTCTGGCGACGCGGTCAATGCTGTATCGAGCACAGCGAGCAGTTCGGATACGCCGGTGGGGTGCGTCCCTCTGCTATGACCGCTGCTAGCCACGTACGCACCGGCGTCGGGGCCCCAATCGAAGAAGAGTCCGCCGTCTTCAGGCTTGCCTTCAGCCTGGCGATCCGCCGGAACCTGGAGGTTGACGCTGAAGAGTCGCCGAGGCCTCGTCTCGCCGACCAGGATTGCGAGCACTTCAACGGCGTAGACACCCGGCGTGAACTGGAAGGTTGTTACGTCCGGGGGCAGGAGGAAATGATGGGTCGTGGCGATCCCAACGTCTGAGACGAAGAGGCCGCTTCCTCGTCGTAGCGACGCGGGGTCTCCGTAGACCCAGATGTTGAAGTTCTGGGCCGTCTCGCCCCGGCGGACTCGGATGAACATATTCTCGATGATCCGCCCTCGCTTCGCCGTGGCGTAGAGCAAGGTCACTACCGAGACCTTAGGGATAGATCGACTACCGTGCGCGCGGCGCCCGCCGTCTGGCCCGAGGTAGAACAACGTCGGCTGCGTCATTCTCACAGTGCCCGATCTGAGCAGGGTGAACCAGGCTGTGAGGCCTGATATGGCCAATGCGAGCACCGCGACCGCGAGGCTGATCGCCGAGAGTGCAGCTTGGTCGTTCACCGACTAGCCGCCATAAATAGACTGGGGCACGTTCTGAACCTCGATCGGGCACCACCGCAGTACCGCGCCGGTGCCTCTTACTGTCGCAGGATCGAGCGCACCGACGGCGTGCCGGGGCGCGCTTTTAAGTCCGACACAGCAGTATGACCTGTGGGGATCGGGAACAGGGTCCCCCGTTCATCGTGCTGGGGCGACCGTGGTCACACACAGTCCGTCCCACCTAGCCCGGTGGCGCTCGCGCAGCGGCTCACGACGCCACGACCTGACAACAACCGTGACAACAACCCGGCACGAACGCGCCCGATTCTCTCCGGACGCCGACGAACACAAGACGGCGGAGTGTCCTTTTGCTACAAGGCTTTTCCGGCCGTTGGCGGACGGGGCCAGACGCGAGGTGGCCGACCTTAAAAACCGCTGGGGGGCTTGCCCCCCGTCCGGGTTCGAGTCCCGGGCCCGGCAGCGCCACCAAGGCTGATCGACGTGATCGGGAAGTCAAAATAGGTGTTTGGGTACGGTTCGTGTCTCAGTGTGTAGTGCCACCACTCGCAATCGTATGCTTCAAAACCGCAGGCCTCCATGACGGAACAGAGGTGTTGACGGTTCGTCGCTTCGACTTGCGTGATTCCTCTTGCACCGTGGTGTGAGATTGGATCCATCAGATCATGGTCCCCGCCCATCGGAGCAAGCTCACCGGTCGCCAGATGATAGAGCGTCAAGTCAACGGTGCTGCCCCGACTGTGGCCCGACTTGGCGGCCACATATCCTCGTTCGAACATCTCGGCTCGGTCGATGCTCGGATAGTGTCGCCGTTTCGTCCGGCCATCCTCGGATTGTGTCGCCCAGCGCAGGAAGCAATCGACGGCGCGTTGAGGGCGATAACCATCCCAGAGAAGCAGGCCCAGGCCGAGGGATGCGGCTCTCTCCCGCGCTCTCTCCAGGGCCGCGCACAGAGCCCTGGTGCCGACGATTCGATTTGCCAGGTATCCGTCCACGGGCTTGCCGGTGAAGTTGTCCCAGGTGGCGTACTTGGCATCCCAACGGACTCCGGATACCAGCTCGTCCACGAAGACAAAGTCGTCGTTCAACGGCCGGTTCCTGCCAATGCCAACGACACCACCCGGTCGATGACTTCAGCAAGCGGCATCCCCGCGGCTGCCATCATTCTCGGATAACGGCTGTATGAGGTCAGGCCAGGCAGAGTGTTGACCTCGTTGAGGATCACCTCTCCATCCTCCTTGAGGAACATGTCCACCCGCGCCAGCCCCCTGCATCCCATGGCGCGATAGACGGCCTTGGCCGTCTCCTGAACGAGCGTGCGCGCCTCTGCTGAAATGTCAGCAGGAACGATCGGCGTTGAGTTTTCCGACCCGCTCTCAGGCTCACTCTCCTGGTGGATCCTGAAGAAGCCATGGGATAGAGCGATTCGATCCACCTCGCCGGCGAGCAAATCCAGGTCATTCCCCAATATGGCGCATCCGACTTCGCTGCCGACGACAGCCTCTTCGATCAACACCTTCGAGTCGTACCGTCCTGCGGTTGCCACCGCGCTCACCAGCTCTTCCTTCCGAGATACCTTGCTGACGCCGAAAGACGACCCCGATCGGGCCGGCTTGACAAAGATGGGATAGGCAAACCGGTCGGGATCGATCCTCTTGCTCGCCCTCGCCGTCCAGAACTGCGGCGTGGCAACTCCCGCACTTCTGGCGACGACGTAGGTGAGGGACTTGTCCATGCACAGGACAGAACTCTGGACGTCGCAGCCGACGTAGGGGATGCCGGACAGCTCCAGCAGACCCTGCATCGCGCCGTCCTCGCCGAGCCTGCCGTGCAGAACGGGGAAGACCACGTCCAAGCTGATCGTCTGGCATTGGCCCTGCTCCAGAACCAGCAATCCGCGGACGCTCCGGTCCGGAGACAGCGCAGCCGGACGGCCGCTGCCGTTCTCCCAGTTGGCGTGAGGGCTGTCACAGAGCCTCCAGGCACCGCCCCTGGTGATCCCGATGTAGTACGGCTCGTACTTTTCGAGGTCGAGGTTCTTCGCGACCTCCTGGGCCGACTTGACCGAGATGGGATGTTCTTCGGAGCAGCCCCCGAAGATGATGCCGAGCCTCACCCTACCCATGCTGCCTTCTGCTTGCATATTTCAGGCAGTTGGCGATGGAGTTTGCGACAGCGTCGCGGAGGGCGTGGTCCGTGTAATAGGCGGTGTGTGGGCTGATCAGCACATTTGGCAGGTCATGCAGCCGCAACAACTGCTTGTTTGCAATCGGTTGGTCCCTGCAGTCGGCGTAGAAGATTCCATCCTCTCCTTCGAGGACATCCAACGCCGCGCCGCCCAATCTGCCGCTCTCCAAGGCCGAGATCAGGGCGTCGGTATCGAGAAGCGAACCGCGTCCGGTGTTGACAACGAACGCGCCGCGCTTCATCCGCTCGATACGTTGACGACTGAGGAGATGGTGCGTCTCCGCGTTGAGCGGTGTATGGAGCGTGACGATGTCGCTCAGCTCCAGCAATTCATCGAGAGGAACATAATCGGCGGAGGCTGTGGGACGATGGTCATAGGCCAGGATGCGGCAGCCGAAACCGCGTAGCCTGTCGATCACGGCTGCACCGATGCGGCCTGTTCCAATGACGCCAATGGTGAGGTCGCGCAATTCCCTCGCGCGCACATCACTCAATCGGTAGTCATGAATGTCCGCACGCGTGACGATGGATCTGGCATCTCGCACCAGCATCAGCATGAGCATCAGTGTGTAATCAGCTACACTATCGGGCGAATAGGCGACGTTTTCGACGAAAATGCCGACGCTCTCCGCATATGTCACATTGATATGGTTGTATCCGATGCTCCTGGTGGAGATGTACTCGACACCCAGTTGGCTGAGTGCACGCAGAGTCGAATCGGTGACTTGAGTCTTGTGGCCAACGCTGATGCATCGATTTCCGGATGCCAGTGCGATATTGGCTTCGGAGACCGCTGCCTCCGTGATGGTTGGCACAACGCCAAGGCGAGGCGCCATCTGTCGGAACAGAGCGACCTCGTCCTGCCCGCACCCATAAATTGTGAGTCCTGTTCTTGCTGGTCCGCTGTGGGTCACGCCCCCGAGTCAACGCACCCTGGTGTTGCCGGCACGTATGTGTTTTTGGATATGCCGGCGATATGCGGCGGCGCGTAGGATCGCGTGAATGTGCGTGTGCTGATCGTCGAGGACGAGCCCTACATGGCAGAGGCCATCCGCGATGGCCTGCGCCTGGAAGCGATCGCGGCCGACATCGCCGGTGACGGCGACACCGCCCTGGAGCTGCTGAGCGTCAACGCCTACGACATCGCCGTCCTCGACCGCGACGTCCCCGGCCCCTCCGGCGACGAGATCGCCAACCGCATCGTCGCCTCCGGGAGCGGCATGCCCATCCTGATGCTCACCGCCGCCGACCGCCTCGACGACAAGGCCTCCGGCTTCGAGCTCGGCGCCGACGACTACCTCACCAAGCCCTTCGCACTCCGGGAGCTCGTGCTCAGGCTCAGAGCGCTCGACCGCAGGCGCGGACACAGCAGGCCACCCGTGCGAGAGATTGCAGGCCTGCGTCTGGACCCCTTCCGCCGCGAGGTCTACCGCGAGGGCCGCTACGTCGCCCTCACCCGCAAGCAGTTCGCCGTGCTCGAAGTTCTCGTCGCGGCCGAGGGCGGTGTCGTCAGCGCGGAGGAACTGCTGGAACGGGCGTGGGATGAGAACGCAGATCCGTTCACCAATGCCGTGCGGATCACGGTCTCGGCGCTGCGTAAACGCCTCGGCGAACCCGCGATCATCGCCACCGTGGCCGGCGCCGGCTACCGCATCGACACGGCACCCGGTACCGGACGCAGCGGAGGAGACGGTGGATAGGGCCCCCGGTCTGAGTGTTCGCCTCAAACTGACCCTCAGCTATGCGGCCTTCCTGATGCTGGCCGGCGCCTTGCTGCTGGCGGCCGTGTGGCTGTTCCTGAGTCGTCAGCGCCACGTCGGGCTCATCCTAGTGCCCGACTACCGCTACGCCGTCCTGCGCGAGTTCGCTCCGACCGTGGCCGTCGTGCTGGCGTTCCTGCTCCTGTTCGGTCTCGTGGGAGGATGGTTGCTCGCCGGCCGGATGCTCGCCCCCCTGGCTCGCATCGCAGACGCCACACGCACGGCCGCGAACGGATCGCTCTCCCACCGAATCCGGCTACCGGGTCACAGAGACGAGTTCCGCGAGCTCGCCGACGCCTTCGACACCATGCTCGCTCGGCTCGAAGCACAGATCGCCGAACAGCAGAGGTTCGCAGCCAACGCCTCCCACGAGCTGCGCACCCCGCTGGCCGTCACGCAGACACTGCTCGACGTGGCCCGCAACGATGCCAGCCGCGACACCGGCGAGCTCGTCGATCGCCTCCACGCCGTCAACACCCGGGCGATCGACCTCACCGAAGCGCTGCTCCTGCTCAGCCGAGCCGACCAGAAGTCCTTCAGCCCGGTGCACGTCGACCTGTCGCTGATCGCCGAAGAGGCCAGTGAAGCATCCCTCCCTCTGGCGGAAAAGCATGGCGTCACCATCGAAACCTCCGGCGACATGACCCCCACCATCGGCTCACCCGCGCTCCTGCTGCAGTTGACGACGAACCTGGTGCACAACGCGATCGTCCACAACCTGCCAGAGCAGGGCACCGTGTGGGTCACGACCAGTGTTCAACCCAAGAGTGTGGTGCTGACCGTCGAGAACACCGGCGAGAAGCTCACCCCGCAGTTGGTTTCCACACTTGTCGAGCCGTTTCGCCGTGGCACTGGACGCATCCGCACCGACCACGCAGGTGTCGGCCTCGGCCTGGCAATCGTCAAGAGCGTCACCCAGGCACACGACGGAACGCTCACCCTCACCCCCCGGGCCGCTGGTGGGCTCTGCGTCACCGTGCAGCTGCCCGCGGCGCCACCGCACACTGGCAGATGACGATCAGGCGATCCGCACGCGGGCGAACTGGGTCAGCGAGAGAGTGCTGCCGTCGGGGTCGGAGAACCATGCGATGCGATCGCCCCCAGGGGTCGTCCAGATGCCGAGGTGGTCCTGCTCCATGCCCTCGTAGCGCAGGAATTCGACGCCGCGCGTCGCCAGCTCGGACACGGTGGCCACGATGTCGGTGACGCGCCAACCGAGCACGGTATATCCGGCCTGCGGCACCGCATGGTCGATCGGGGTGACGCGGACCATGGTTCCGCCGGCGTCGAAGACGAGGGCGTAGGGACTCTCCTCAACCAGCCGGAGCCCCAGGGTGTCGGCGAAGAACCGTCGTGCCCGCCCGGGGTCGGTGGTGGGGAGGAAGGCGATGACTTCCGCGGTGTCGAGCACAGCCATGCCGCATGGTCGCACGGCGGCAACGCGGGCCGGCCTCCCGCTGTCCTCACGTCCTGAGGGACCACCGCCGCCGGAGGACACGCCGTTGAGGTTCTGGGATGGGAAGTGGACGATCCTGCCCCTGCTCGCGCTCGTCGCGACCGCACTCACCCCAGCCACCGCGCACGCCGGCGCGCTGTACGGCGACCCGCTGGTCACCGTCGCCGGCATCGACCTGCAGACCGCGACCATCCCGCAGCTCGAAGCCGCGATGGAGTCCGGCCGCCTCACCAGCCGCCGCCTGACCGAAGCGTATCTCGACCGCATCGCCTACTTCGACCACGGCTGCGTCAAGGTCAACGCGATCCGCACCCTCACCGACGACGCCCTCGCCCAGGCGGGCGCCGCCGACAGCGCTCGCCGGGCAGGGCGAACCGGCCCGCTGCTCGGCATCCCCATCCTGCTCAAGGACAACATCGACACCACCGACGCCGACACCACCGCCGGGTCGATTGCGCTGGCGGGCAATCGTCCGGCGCACGACGCCGCGCTGACAGCGCAGCTCCGCGAGGCGGGCGCGGTGATCCTGGGCAAGACCAACCTGTCGGAGTTCGCCAACTGGGTGTCGCTGACCATGCCCAACGGCTTCAGCTCGCTGGGCGGCCAGGTGGTCAACCCGTACAACCACGGCGACCCCAGCGGCTCGTCGAGCGGCAGCGGTGCGGGCGGGACGCTCGCCTACGCGGCGGCCACGTTCGGCACCGAGACCAGCGGCAGCGTGCTCTCGCCGAGTGCCGCCAACTCGATGGTCGGCATCAAGCCGACGCTCGGCGTGATCAGCCGCAGCGGCATCATCCCGCTGGCGCACAGCTACGACACCGCCGGGCCGATCGCCCGCGACGTCACCGACGCCGCCTCCCTGCTCAGTGCCGTGAGCAACCCCGACCCGACCGACTCCGTCTTCCTCCCGGCCGCGGGCGCAACGCCGCCGGGGCACGACTACACCAAGTCGCTCAAGCCGGATGCGTTGCAGGGCGCCAAGATCGGCTACAGCCCGGGCGACGTGAGCAACATGTCCACCGACCAGCAGGCGGTGTTCACCCGCGCCCTCAACGACATCACCGCGGCCGGCGCGACGCTGGTCCCCTTCGACACGCTGAGCAACAGCAACGCCGGCGGCCTCACCGAGCTGGCCGGCATCCCCAGCGAGTTCAAGTTCGGCATCAAGGACTACCTCGCCAACCAGGCCGGCCCGGCCGGCGACAAGGGCAGGCCGGTCCTGATCACCGACGACCTCACCGGCATCGTCGCCTACAACCAGCAGCACTCCGACCGCATCCCCTACGGCCAGGACCTGCTCATCGCCAGCGACGCCAACGCGGGCGCCACCGCCGACGACCCCACCTCGGCGGCGACCATCGAAGCCGCCCGCGCCAACATCGACTCCGCCTTCTCGCAGAACGGCATCACCGCCTACCTCGGCGCCAACGCCGACTACGCCAACATCGGCGCCGCCGCCGGCTATCCCAGCGTCGACGTGCCCATCGGCTACACCGCCAACGGCACCATGCCGGTGGGCATGCAGATCCTCGGCCAGGCGTGGACCGAGCCGCTGCTGATCGGCTACGCCTACAGCTACGAGCAGGCGACCCACCGCCGCGTCCCCGCGACCGTCGCCGACCCCGCGCTGGTGTGCCCGGCGGCGAAGCTCGCCGCCGCGTCGAACCCCGGCGCCGCCTCCAACCCGGGCTCGACACCGAACAACGGCAGCCCCACCGCCACCGTGGCGATCGCCCTGCCCGACACCGGCGCACCTGGCGCCACGCCCCTGGGCTCGATCGCCGCCGTCGCCACCCTCCTGGCCGCGGCACGCGCGGCACGCCGTGGTCGCGACAGATTGACATTCGTCGATGGGATGCCGTAGCCTTGCGCCCATCGCATCGATGATTGTCGATCCAAGGAGACAAGCAGGCATGTCCCGCGTCCAGCTCGCCCTCAACGTGGCCGACGTCGACGAGGCCGTCGCCTTCTACAGCAAGCTCTTCGGCGCCGAGCCCGCCAAGCGCCGCCCGGGCTACGCCAACTTCGCCATCGCCGAGCCGCCGCTCAAGCTGGTGCTGATCCAGAGCGGGCTGCCGGGCGGGACGCTCAACCACCTCGGCGTCGAGGTGGAGAACACCAATGAGGTGTCCGCGGCGACGCGGCGGCTGGCCGAGGACGGGCTGGAGACCGATGTCGAGGACAGCGTGAGCTGCTGCTACGCGGTGCAGGACAAGGTGTGGGTCAGCGACCCGGACGGGGCGCGCTGGGAGGTCTACACCGTGCTCGGCGACGCCCCCAACCTGGCGCCGCTGTCGGCGACGGGCGAACCCGAGGCGTGCGGCTGCTGCGGCGCCGGGGGCGCCGCGCCGCAGGAAACGGCCGCCACCGGCCAGAACTCCTGCTGCTGACCGAGCGGTCAAGAGTCTCACGTGCACCTCGCCCGCAAGGCGGTCGCCGAGCTGATCGGCACCCTGCTGCTGGTTGCGGCCGTGATCGGCTCGGGGATCGCCGCGCAGCGCCTGAGCCCCCACGACACCGGCCTGGAGCTGCTGGAGAACGCCGTCGCCACCGGCGCCGCGCTGGTGGCGATCATCCTGGCGGTGGGCCCGGTGTCGGGTGCGCACCTCAACCCCGTGGTCAGCGCCGTCGACGCGCTGTTCGGCGGCCTGCGCCGCGCCGAGCTGGCCGCCTACGCCGCGGCGCAGGTGGCCGGGGGCATCATCGGCGCCATCCTCGCCAATGCCATGTTCTCGCTGCCCGCGGTGAGCATCGCCCAGCGCAGCCGGAGCGGCGGCGCGCTGTGGCTGAGCGAGGTGGTGGCCACCTTCGGACTGCTGCTGGTGGTCTTCGGCATCGTCCGCAGCCGCAGGTTCAACGCGGCACCCTTCGCGGTCGGCGCATACATCACGGCCGCGTACTTCTTCACCAGCTCGACCAGCTTCGCCAACCCGGCGGTGACGGTCAGCCGCATGTTCTCGAACACCTTCTCCGGCATCGCGCCCGCATCCGCGGGACCGTTCGTCGCGGCGCAGGTCGCCGGCGCGGCGCTGGCCTTCGCCACTGTGCGCTTCCTCTGGCCACACGCGGCCAGAGAGACGGCCGACCTGGTCGTCGTTCCCCACGACGAGGTGGTGGCATGAACCGCCTGCCCCGCGCGCTGTTCGTCTGTGTCCACAACGCGGGGCGCTCGCAGATGGCCCAGGCGTTCTGGGAGCGGCAGGGCGGCGAGGCGCGGTCAGCGGGGTCCGAGCCCGCCGAGCACGTGCATCCCAACGTCGTCGCGGCGATGCGCGAAGTCGGCATCGACGTCGGCGGCCGCACCCCGCACCTGCTCGACCGCGAGGACGCCGAGTGGTCAGAGGTGGTGGTGACCATGGGCTGCGGCGACGCGTGCCCCTACATCCCCGGGCGGCGCTACCTCGACTGGGAACTGGACGACCCCGCGGGCAAGGGGCTCGAAGAGGTGCGCAGGGTGCGCGATGAGATCGCGCGGCGCATCCAGCAGCTCGCCGCCGAAAGCGCCTGAATCAGAGACCCAGGGCGATGCGGGTCAGCCGGTCGCGCACCGCGGTGGGCACGACGCGGTCGTAGAGCCGCACCGCCTGGGCGTCGTAGCCGACCAGGTAGCGCGCCTTCGGCCAGCGCGCCTCGGCCGCGCCCGCGATCACCCTGGCCACGGTCCGCGGGTTGCCCATCATCGGCTCGGTGAGCCGGATGCCCTGCATGGTGCGCCGGTATGCGGACTCGTAGCGCGAGCCCGCGTGGCGCGCGATCTCGCTCTCGGCGTCGTCCCAGATGCCGGTCTTGAAGCCGCCCGGCTCGATCAGCACGACGCCGATGCCGCTCGACGCCACCTCGATGCGCAGCGCGTCGGACAGGCCCTCGACGGCGTGCTTGGCGCCCTGGTACCAGCCGGTCAGCGGCGTGGAGGTCAGCCCGAAGATGGAGGAGAGGTTGACGATCCGTCCCCAGCCGCGCTCGCGCATGTGCGGCAGCGACAGCCGGGCCAGGCGCATCGGCGCGATCACCATGGTCTCCATGGCCAGGCGGGCCTCGCGGTCGCCGACGTCCTCGACGGCGCCGGTGGTCGAGAAACCGGCGTTGTTGACCAGAACGTCGGGGCCCACCTGCTCGACGACGCGCTGGCAGCCGGTGGCGTCGGTGACGTCGAGCAGCACCGTCTCCACCTCGACCCCGGCGTCGCGGGCGGCCTCGTGGACGGCGCGGGCCTTGGCGCGCGAGCGCACCGTGCCCACGCTGCGGTGGCCGCGGCGGGCGAACTCCAGCACGGTGGCCAGGCCGATCCCGGAGTTGGCCCCGGTGGTCAGCACGGTCCTCGGTTCGGCCATCCGGGGAGCATAGCCGCGGCGCACCGCAGCGCGAGACGGCCTCTCGTTTGACCAGACCGTGACCGCGGTGTCGTGCGTGCGCGCCGCGCCGGACCTGTACGCTCGACGCCACCATGACCGAGGCCCTGCGCGTCGAGCTGCTCACCCGGCGGGACTGCGGGCTGTGCGAGAAGGCGCGGCTGGCCCTGGAGGCGGTGAGCCGCGACGTGTCCATGCGGGTCGTCGCCCTCGACGTCGACGCGGACGAGGAGCTGCTCCGCGAGTTTCACATCCGCGTGCCGGTGGTGCGGCTGGAGGGCGCGGTGCTCGCCGAGGGCGTGGTCACCGAGGCCTCGCTGCGTTCGGCGCTGGCCGGAGTGCGCGCGGGGACCTGGCGATGAGCATCGAGGTCTGCGACGGCTGCGGGCGGGTGGCCGGCGAGCGCGAGACCTACTGCGGGGCCTGCGGCCGGCTGCTGCCCGGGCGCTCAGCGGACCCGTCCTCCGACGCGGCGCCGCCCGGGTGGCTGGTCGCCCCCACGGCGCGGGACCAGGCGGGGCCGTGGTTCGAGCCGATGCCGTCGGTGCCGATGCCGGTGGGGGAGGAGCGGTCCGCGGCGCGCGGGGTGCCCGCCTACCGCGTCGTGGAGCGCCGCGAGCCGGAGGCGACGGCCGGCACGGCGCCGCCGCCCCCGCCACTGCCGCGCGCCGGCACAGCTCCGACCCCCGCCGGTGCCGCCGTCGCTGTCCCGCGGCCTCCCGCGCTGCGCGCCCTGCTCCTGCCGCTGCTGGTCGTCGCCCTGGGCAGCTCGGCGGCGGCGGTGCTGCTGCTCGTCCTCCACGTCCTGCGCGACCGATGAGCTCCGGCTCGCCGCTGCTGCGCCGCGAGGGCAGCACGGCGGACGGCCGGCGCTGGCTGATCCGCCCCTCGCGGCCCGACGAGGACGCCGCCGAGCTGATCGCCATCCGCGACGAGGTGGCCGCCGAGGGGGAGCTGATCGCCGGCGCCCCCGGGGAGCGCAGCGCCCTGGAGGAGAACCTGGCCCTGGCCAACCTGCTGGTCGCCGGTGGCCTGGCCCTGACCCTGGTGGTTGATGACCGGGTGGTCGGTAACCTCCTGGTCGAGCGGCGCCGCGGCCGCTACGAGTCGCATCGCGGCGACGTGTCGATGGCCATCCGCAAGGGGTTTCGCGGCGCGGGGCTCGGTCGCGCCCTGCTCGACGCCGCGGTCGACTGGGGGCGCGCGGTCGGCATCGCCAAGCTGACCCTGGGCGTCTTCCCGACCAACCAGCCGGCGCTGGCCCTGTACCGGGCGGTCGGTTTCGAGGCGGAGGGGGTTCTGCGCGACCACCTGCGCCTGCCCGCCGGCGATCGCGACGTGCTGCTGATGGGGCTTGCGCTCTAGCGGGGCTCTTGGGCGGCCTCCAAGGGGGTCGCAGGCCCGGCTGCTATCCTCGGGCGCGAGATGAGCGACGTCCGCCCCATCGGGGTGTTCGATTCCGGTGTCGGTGGCCTGACCGTGCTGCGCGAGCTGCGCCGCCAGCTTCCCGGCGAGCGCCTCGTCTACCTCGCCGACCTCGCCCACTTCCCCTACGGACCGCGCTACCAGGACGAGGTGCGCGGCTTCGCCCACCGCATCATCGACTTCCTCTCGTCGCTCGACGTCAAGCTGGTGGTGATCGCCTGCAACACGGCGACGGCGGCGGCCCTGCAGAGCGCGCGCGAGGTGTTCGACGTTCCGGTGGTGGGCGTGATCGCGCCCGGCGCGCAGGCCGCCGTGCAGCACACGCGCAACGGTCGCGTCGCGGTGATCAGCACCGAGGGGACCCATGCGTCGCAGCAGTACCTGCACGCCATCAAGGACGCCAACCCGGGAGTCGGCGTGCTCGCCAAGGCGGCGCCCGACCTGGTCGACATCGTCGAGCAGGGCGACGCCGACACGCCGCGCGCCGAGGCCGCGCTGCGCGAACACCTCAGAGAGGTCTTCGACTGGGGCGCAGACACGCTGGTGCTGGGCTGCACGCACTACCCGGTGCTGCGTCCCGCACTGGCGCGCGTGGTGGGCCGGCGTCTGCGCGTCGTCGACTCCGCGGAGACGACCGCCGCGCGGGTCAAGCGCATCCTCAAGGTGAACCGGCTGGAATCCGGTGTGGACCACGCCGATCCGCCGCGCCTGCTCACCACCGCTGAGCCGGAACGGTTCGCGCGAGTAGCCTCGCTGTTCTACGGCGAGCCGGTGGCGCCGCCCGAGCTGGTGGACCTGTGGGACGACGCCGCGCGCGCCGTCCCGGCGAGGAGGCTGGCGTGAGCACCGACGCGCAGACCGAGAACCTGCTCGAACCCATCGCCGCCGAGCTCCGCGAGTTCGAGACACGCCTGGCTGCAACCGTGGCCGACGACCTCGGCCCGATGAGCGCGGCGATGAACCACATCGTCCGCGCCGGCGGCAAGCGGCTGCGTCCCGCGCTGGTGATCCTCAGTGCCAGGCTGGGCGAGTCCGACCCCGACCACCTCTACAACGCGGCCATGGGCATCGAGTTCATCCACACCGCGACGCTGGTCCACGACGACCTCATCGACGACGCCGAGACCCGCCGCGGCATGGCCACCATCCACGCCCTGCTCGGCGTCAACCCGGCGATCATCGTCGGCGACTACTACTTCGCCAAGGGCGCCAACCTCACCGCCGCCATCGGCATGCCGATCATCGACGTGATCATCTCCCGCGCGGTGATGACCATCTGCATGGGTGAGCTGCTCCAGCTCACCAGCAAGCGCGACTACGACCAGTCGGTGGAGGACTACTACCGCAAGATCGAGCGCAAGACGGCGGCGCTGCTGTCGGCGTCGTGCCACTGCGGCGGCATCGTCGCCCGGCTCGACGAGCAGCGCGCCAACGCGCTGGAGCGCTTCGGCCACCACCTGGGCATGGCCTTCCAGATCGCCGACGACGTGCTCGACTACGTGGCCACCGAGGAGCAGATCGGCAAGCCGGTCGGCGCCGACCTGCGCCAGGGCACCATCACCCTGCCGCTGATGTACGCGCTGCGCGACGACGCCGTCGCCTCCCGGCTGCGCGCGCTGCTGGCCCGCGAGCCGATGCGCGAGCAGGACTACGACGAGGTGGTCGGGCTGGTCCGCGAGTCCACCGCGGTGCAGCGCGCCGAGCACCACGCCCACGAGTTCGCCGACCGCGCCCGCGCCGAGCTGAGCGTCTTCCCCCAGTCCGCGCCGCGCGCGGTGCTGGAGAAGGTGTGCGACTACGTGGTCGAGCGCCGGCTGTGATGCATCTCTCCAACAAGTTCTTTTTCTGAGGACGACCGCTGTGGCAGTCCGCAGTCGCGCGCAGCGCCACGACGTCTCCCCAGGCGCTGAGGGGCACGCCCCGCAGACCATGCGCGACTTCGTCGACATGCTCGACGGCCGCGGTGAACTGCGCCGCGTCCGCGTCCCGGTGAGCGCCGACCTGGAGATCACCGAGATCACCGACCGCGTCTCCAAGGGCCCGGCGTCCGGCAACGTGGCGCTGCTCTTCGAGAACGTGCGCGGCCACGACATCCCCGTCGCCACCAACCTCTTCGGCAGCGCGTCGCGGATGGCGCTGGCGCTGGGCGTGCCGTCACTCGACGCGGTGGGGGAGAGGCTGGGCGCGCTGCTCTCTCCCGAGCTGCCGCGCGGTGTGCGCGCCATCATGGACCGGCTGCGCGGCGGGCTGGAGGCGGCGCGGTCGATGCCGCACCGCATTGACAAGGCGCCCTGCCAGGAGGTGGTGGTCACCGGCGAGGCGGTGCGCCTGTCCGAGCTGCCCATCCTCAGGTGCTGGCCCGAGGACGGCGGCCGCTACATCACCCTGCCGCTGGTGATCACCCGAGATCCGGTCAGTGGTGTCCGCAACGTGGGCATGTACCGGCTGCAGGAGTACGACGACCGCACCCTGGGCATGCACTGGCAGATCCACAAGGGCGGCGCCGAGCAGTCGGAGCGGTACCGGCCGGGCGAGCGCATTCCCGTCGCCGTCGCCATCGGCGGCGACCCGGCGGCCACCTACGCCGCGTCGGCGCCGCTTCCGCCCGGCATCGACGAGTTCCTCTTCGCCGGCTGGCTGATGAAGCGGCGCATGCGCATGGTGCGTGGCGTCACCGTCGACCTCGACGTTCCTGCCGATGCCGACGTCATCCTGGAGGGCTGGGTCGACCCCGCCGAGCGGCGCACCGAGGGCCCCTTCGGCGACCACACCGGCTACTACTCGCTCGCCGACGAGTACCCGGTGCTGCACCTGACCGCAATGACACGGCGCCGCGAGCCGCTCTACCCGGCAACTCTGGTCGGCCGCCCGCCGATGGAGGACTACTGGCTCGGCCACGCCACCGAGCGCATCTTCCTGCCGCTGCTGCGCATGGTGCAGCCGGAGATCGTCGACTACCACATGCCCGCCGAGGGCGTCTTCCACAACTGCGTCATCGTCAGCATGCGCAAGCGCTATCCGGGGCACGTCGCCAAGGTGTGCTTCGCGGTGTGGAGCACCATGCAGCTGGCCAACAGCAAGGCGGTGATCGTGGTCGACGAGGACATCGACCCGCACGACCTGCACGAGGTCGCCTTCCGCGCCTTCAGCAACGTCGACCCGCGCCGCGACACCATCATCGTCGACGGCCCGCTCGACGTCCTCGACCACGGCGGCCCGTCGTTCGCGCGCGGCAGCAAGATCGGCGTCGACGCCACCCGCAAGGGGACTCTCGACGGCTATCAGCGCCCCTGGCCGCCCGACATCCTCATGGACCCGGCGATCACCGAGCTGGTCGAGCGGCGCTGGCAGGAGTACGGCCTGCCATGAGCGACGTCGCAGCGCCCTCGGACCGTGCCGGGAAGGCGCGAAACCGTGGTTCCGCGCTCCACGCGGCCGGTGCGCTGCTCCGCCTGGTGCAGTTCGAACACACCATCTTCGCGCTGCCGTTCGCATACGCGGGAGCGTTGATCGCCGCCCACGGCAACCCGGGCTGGGCGCGCGTCGGCTGGATCGCCCTGGCCATGGCCGCCGCCCGCTCCTGCGCCTTCGCCCTCAACCGCCTCATCGACCGCGGCATCGACTCGCGCAACCCCCGCACCGCATCCCGCCCCAGCGTCACCGGCGAAGTCACCGTCCCGGCGATGCTCGGCCTGGCCGCCATCACCGCAGCCCTGCTGGTCATCGCCGCCGCCAACCTCAACCGGCTCTGCCTCGAACTCTGCCCCATCCCACTGGCGCTGTTCGTCCTCTACCCCTACTGCAAGCGCTTCACCTTCCTCGCCCACTACGTGCTCGGCGCCGGCATCGCGGGCGCGCCGGTCGGCGGCTTCCTCGCCGTGCGCGGCGCCTGGGACCTGCCCGCCGTCCTGCTCGGCCTCAGCGTGCTGTTCTGGATGGGCGGCCTCGACATCCTCTACGCGCTGCAGGACGTCGCCGTCGACCGGGCCCAGGGCCTGCACAGCGTCCCCTCGCGACTCGGTGTGCGCAACGCCTTCTACGTCAGCGACGCATCGCACGTCCTCACCGCCGCATTCCTGGTCGCCACCGGCGTCGCCGCCCACCTCTCCTGGCCCTTCTTCATCGGCGCCGCCGCGGGCATCGCGCTGCTGGTCTACGAGCACTCACTGGTCTCGCCCACCGACTTCAGCAGGGTCAACCGCGCCTTCTTCACCGTCAACTCCTACTTCGCCATCGCCGTGTTCGCGGGCGTCCTCGCTTCCGTCGTGGTTCACTGAGCAGCCCATGCCCATCGACGCCTCCGCCGCCTACCTCGACGGAAAACGCTCGGTTGTCGACGCCGTCAGCAACGCGGCTCCCCAGCAGCTCGACAGCACCGTCCCCGCCACCCCGCTGTGGACGGTGACCGACGTCGTCCGCCACGTCACCGGCATCGCCGCCGACCTCAGCTCCGGCGCCGTGCCCACCGACTTCAACCCCATCGAGGACTGGCAGAGCGACGCCGGCCGAGACAGGGGCGACGCCTACACCGACCACCACGTCGCCTCGCGTCGCGATCACAGCCTTGGCGAGGTTCTTGCCGAATGGGAGCAGAACACGCAGCGCATCCTGCCCATCCTCCGCGGTGAGCAGCCCGCGCCGCAGCCCATCCCGTTCATCGAGCTGATCCCGGTCAACGACCTCGCCGTGCACCTGCACGACATCCGCGGTGCGCTCCAGGAACCCGGGGACCGCGACACCCCGCTGATCGCGCTCGCCGTCGCCTCCTACGTCGCCGCCTTCGCCATGCGCCTCAACGCGCGCGGCCTGCCCCCGGTGCGGATTCGCTACGGCGAGGGCAAGGAGCGCGTCACCGGCGCGGGAGAGGTCGCCGCCACCTGGACCGGCGACCGCTTCGAGCTCTTCCGCGCCCTCGCCGGCCGGCGCAGCAACGCGCAGATCGCCGCCATGCAATGGGACGGCGACCCCACGCCGTACATCCCGCTGGTCTCCATGTACGGCGTGCGCGCGGACGCCCTGGTCGAGTAGATGCCGGACTGGACCGCGACCAGCCCCTGGCGCGGCGTCGACCCACCCCCATCGCGTGACTCGCTGCCGGTGGTGGTCGGCATCAGCGGCGCCAGCGGATCATTGCTCGCCCGTGCAACCCTGCGCCGCCTCCTCGCCCGCGGTGAGCAGGTCGAATGCGTGTGGTCGCGCGCCGCCACCGAGGTCTGGCGCGACGAGCTGGGCGAGCCGCTCGAGGACGGCCTGCGCGCCCTCGCCGGCAACCTCACCCTGCACGCGCCGGACTCCTTCGACGTGCCGCCCGCCTCGGGCAGCCACCGCACCAAGGGCATGGTCGTCGTGCCCTGCAGCATGACCACCGCGGGCGGCCTGGCCAACGGCGCCGGCGACGACCTGCTGAAGCGCTGCGCCGACGTGTGCATCAAGGAGTCACGACGCCTGGTGCTGGTGCCGCGCGAGTCACCGCTGAGCGCCATCCACCTGCGCAACCTGGCCGTCCTCGCCGAGCTCGGGGTGCGCATCGTGCCGCCGATCCCGCCGTTCTACCGCAGGCCGCAGAGCCTCGACGACGCCGTCGAGCAGATCGTCGACCGCGTCCTGCAAGCGCTGTACGACTAGAGCGCGCCCCAGGCCTCGAGCTGGGTGCGAAAGCGCAGCATCCACACCGTCAGCAGCACCGCGGCGCACAGGAACCCGGCGGACTCCGCGGCCACCGTCAGCACGTCCGCGCGTGCCACCGCGTCGTGCGTCAACGCCCCCACCACGTAGGCGCCGAGCCGTCCCAGGTCGAGCATGGCGAGCACGTCGAGCAGCGCCAGGGCGAGCCGCACCACCCGGTACTCGCGGCGCAGCGAGGCGCGCATCGCGTGCACCGACTGCGCCCGCCCCAGCGGCGGCTCGGGATTGCCGCGCAGCAGCCGCACCACCGAGAGCGTGAAGAAGAACGCCGCCGCCCAGCCCGGCCACGCCGTCGACCACGACGAGCCGTCGGCGAAGAACGCCTCCACCGCGCCGAGCACCTGTCCGTGCTGCTGCCGTTCCACCAGCCGGTGCTGCAGCACCAGCGCGGCCGCGCCCCAACCCGCGGCGATCACCCCGACGAGAACCACCAGGCCGAGCTGCGCGCGTGGCGGCAGGCGGTCGATCCACGCGCCGCGCGCCGGGTGTTCCGCCGTCTCCGTCTCCGCGGCGGGCGAGTCCGCGGTGGGGGGCATGGCATGGCATTGTAGGGTGCTCTCGCCACATGCCAACCACACCCGCGCGCCTGCGCGTCGTCACCTACAACATGCTGCTCGGCGGCCAGGGCCGAGGCGATCGCATCGCCGCGGTGCTCGAACGTCTCGACGCCGACGTGATCGCCCTCCAGGAGGCCAACGACGTCGAGCTGCTGCGCTCGCTGGCGCAGCGCCTGGGCATGCGCATGGTGGTGGCCAAGCCCAACGACGCGACGAAGCTCAACCTCGCCGTGCTCAGCCGCCTGCCGGTGACGCGCTGGCGCGCCCATCGCCACCCCGGCCGGATGCTGCGCGCCCACCTGGTCTGCGAGGTCGAGGTCAACGCGCCGGGGCTGGCCAGGCTGCGCATCCACAACGTCCACCTGGCGGCGCGCTTCGGCGAGAAGAACAAGGGCGAGGCGCGCCGGCTGCGCGAGCTGGAGGCGATCCTCGGCGACATCGAGCGCAGCGGGTCCACCCCGCACCTGGTGCTCGGCGACTTCAACTCGCTGTCGCCTGGCGAGACGGTCGCCGCCACCGCCTTCTTCACGCGCATGGCCGAGCTGCGCCGCCGCGGCCTGCTGGTGCGCGGGCTCGACGGGCTGACCGTCCCGCGCGAAGCCGCCGGCGACGCCGGCCTGGCCGACGCCTGGCGCGACGCGGGCGTCGAGCCGCACCTGCACGTCGCCGTCCCCCGGCTGCCCTGGGTGGTCGGGCCGCTGACCGGCGTGCTGCCCCGCAGCGCCGCCCTCGACCGTGTGCTCAACCGCTTCATCGAGCGCTGGACGGTGCCGCGCATGCTGGAGGCCGGCTACACCGACTGCTACCGCGCCGTGCACAGCGACGGCCTGGGCTACACCTGCGCCACCTGGATGCCCGCCGCGCGCATCGATTACGTCTGGGCCGACGCGGCCATGGCCGAGCGGGTCACCGCCGCCGACGTGGTCGGCGACAACGGCCGGCCCGACCCCGACGTGCTCGGCGCCTCCGACCACTTCCCTGTCGTCGCCGACTTCCGCCTCTAAGGCGCGGGTCCGGCGCACCTGTTCACATTGGTGGACGGAAGCTGCTAGCATTCGCGCCCTACAGGAAGGGACGCCCTGGCGGGCGACTCGATGCAGGAGTTGTTAGGGATGAGCGAGACACGCAGATCCGTGCGTGCACGCCTGGCCGTTGCCGGCGTGCCCCTCATGGTGGGGGCGGCTGCGATGCAGCTCTCCACCGCACCGCCGGCCCGCGCCGACACGCTGTCGACATCGGCGGCCGGCTGGCACCAGCTCACCCGGGCGGTGATTCCCGGGCTGGGCAACGCCACCCGGCTGCAGGCGCTGCCCACCAGCCAGAAGATCCAGGTCGGCGTCGCCCTGACCGATCCCAATGCGGCGGCGGAGCAGGCGGCGGCCGCGGCCGTGTACGACCCGGCGAGCCCCGCCTACCACCAGTTCTTCACCCCGGCGCAGTGGCAGGCCAGCTTCGGGCTTCCCCAGGCGACGTACTCCGGCGTGGTGTCGCAGCTCACCGCGCAGGGCCTGCGGGTCGCCTACGCCTCGCCGACGCGGAGCTACGTCACCCTCGGCGGCACCGTCGCCGCGGTGGAGCGCACCTTCGGCGTCGACCTGTCCACCTACCAGGCGGCGGACGGCCAGCAGTTCTTCGCCAACGCCCAGGCGCCCAGCGTGCCCGACGGCGTCGACGCGGTGCTCGGCCTGGAGTCGCTCAGCGTGCAGCACCCCGCGGCGCCGCCGGTTGACACCACGGCGCAGAGCGGTCCGTGCGTGCAGGGCACCTGCATCGGTGTGGTCACCCCGCAGGACCTGTGGTCGATCTACGGCATGCCCGCAAGCAACCGCGGCCAGGGCCAGAAGGTGGCGGTGATCGGGGAGGGCGACATGGCCGGGCCGGTCGCCGACCTGCGCACCTGGGAGACCCGCCAGGGCCTGCCCGCGGTGCCGGTCAGGGAGCACGCCGTCGCCGACGACCAGACCGACAAGACCGGCCTGCTGGAGTGGAACATCGACACCCAGGCGACCACCGGCATGGCCCCCGACGTGCAGGAGCTCGACCTCTACTTCACCCAGAACCTCGGCGTCACCGCGGGCGCCTTCTCGGTGTGGGCCAACGACACGGCCGGTCCGCAGCAGGCCAACGCCTCGTTCGGCGGCTGCGAGTCGGTCGACCTCGCGCTCGGGTCGGTGCAGGCCGAGGAGCCGATGTTCCAGCAGGCGGCGGCCGAGGGGCGCACCCTCTTCGTCTCCACCGGCGACACCGGCGGCTCGTGCACCGCGGTCACCGGCAACGGCGTCGTCAACACCGTGGTGCCCCAGGTCGAGTGGCCGGCGGCGAGCCGCTGGGTGGTCGCCGTGGGCGGCACCGAGCTGTTCGCGTCGTCGGGCGCCAACCCCCAGCGCGTGCTGGAGAAGGCGTGGGAGTACACCGGCGGCGGCATGAGCCTCACCCAGCCGGAGCAGCCCTGGCAGGCGACCGCCGCGCCTTTGGTGAAGGCGCCCTGCCTGGTGGACGACACGGCGTTCCCGCAGACCACTGCGCCGACGTGCCGCGGCCTGCCCGACGTGGCCGCGATGTCCGGCGACACGCTGTTCAACCAGTACGACATCACCAGCGCCGGCAGCAACAACTTCGGCGCCGGCACCAGCCTGTCCTCGCCGCTGTGGGCGGGCATGTGGACGCGCATCCAGGCGGCCGCGCCCGCCGCGGGCCTGGGCTTCGCCGCACCGGTGCTCTACAAGCAGGGCGCCAGCGCCACGGCCGACCCGCGCGACTTCTTCGACGTCAGCGTGGGCAGCAACGGGCAGTACCCGGCGCTGCCGCGCAGCGCGGTCGACCCCAGCGGCTGGGACTTCGTCAGCGGACTCGGCGTGGCCAACGTGAGCAACCTGATGCAGGACGTCACCGGGCAGCTCACCCCGAGCAACACCACCGCGCCGATCGGCGGCGGCGGCTCGACGTCGCTGTCCGGCGAGTGCGGCGGCGCGAACGGCACGCTCACCGCGCCCGAGGGCAACCAGCTGTTTCCGTTTGCCGCCGCGTCGGTGACCAAGGTGGTGCCCAGCTACAGCTCGGCGAGCGCGTCGGTGACGGTGACCTTCACCGTGCCGCAGATGTCGAGCGGCACCCACAACGAGCTGGACTTCTACTGGCTCTTCTACGACGGCACAACGCAGTACGAGCTCGACGCCTCATACGACCCGGTGATGGGCAACAGCTTCCTGCTCTACAACCTCACCGCCTCGACCGGGGTGGCCACGGCGATCGACAGCACGCTGACCGGCGGCTTCGACTTCACCGCCGGAACCGCGACCATCACCATGACCGTCGCCCAGTTCAACAACGCCGCCAAGCCCGCGACGCCGCTGGCCGCCGGCTCGGTGCTGCAGAACACCACCGCCAGCAGCGGCTACGAGTACACCGGCTACGGCGGGATCATCAGCAACGGGCAGTGCCCCTTCACGCTCGCGTGATCTGACCTCCAACCAGGGTGGCGCCCGGGCCCGAGGTGGCTCCGGGCGCCGCCCGTATACTCGACGGCAGATGCCCCCCACGCTGCCCCAATGCGCCCACGCCATCGTGGGCGGCTCAGGCACCGCCGCCATCGAGTTCCCCGAGGCGCTGGGCGACGAGCGCGTCCGCGTGCTGAACGACTCGATCAGCGTGGAGACGCCGTACGGGCAGAGCCCGGTGGTCAAGCACATCGCGGTGCGCACCCCGGGCGGCGAGCGCCAGGTGCTGGTGGCGCGGATGCACGGCTGGCAGCACAACGCCACCCGCCACGAGGCGGCGCTCGCCCTGTTCTGGTTGTTCCGCGGGGCCGGGGTGCGCCGGGTGATCGCCGAGGCGGGCTCGGGGAGCATCACCCAGCACTTCCGCCCTCGCGACCTGGTGCTGCCCCACGACGTGCTCGACCTCAGCCCGTCGGTCGGCGGCCGCCTCGACCCCGACGCCGTGGTGCTGATGCGCGAGCCGTTCTGCCCGGACATCCGCGGCGCGCTCTGGAAGCACGCGACGGTGTGGGCCACCGACAAGGCGACGCGCGCCTTCAACCGCGCCGTGTACGCGTCCGGCCAGGGCCCCCGCTTCGAGACCGCCGCCGAGGTGACCGCGTTCGCCCGGCTCGGCGCCGACGTCATCGGCCAGGCGATCGCCCCCGAGGTGTTCCTGGCCCGGGAGATCGGCGCCTGCTACGCGGCCATGACCCTGGTGCTCAACTACGCCGAGGGGGTCCGCCCCCATTGGGACTTCGAGCTGCTGCAGGAGATCCTCGCCGAGGACGCGCGCTCGCTGGGACAGCTCCTGCTCGACGCGCTCAGCGACGTTCCCGAGGAGCCGCTGTGCTCCTGCGCCGAGTACCGGCGCCTGCCCGCGGCGACCGACCCCGCCGCCATGACGGACACCGCATGACCACACTCGCTCCGACCCTGCCCCGCATCTCCGACCCGTTGCTGGAGCCCGTCGCCGCCAAGGTCGCCCGCGGCGAGCGGCTGTCGCCCGAGGACGGGCTGCTCCTGATGACCACTCCCGACCTGCTCACCGTGGGACGGCTTGCCGACTCGGTGCGCGAGCGGCTGTGCGGCGACGCGGTGTTCTACAACGTCAACCGGCATCTCAACGCCACCAACGTCTGCGTCGCGGGCTGCAAGTTCTGCGCCTTCGCCCGGGTGAAGGGGGAGGAGGGGGGCTGGTTGAAGTCGTGGGAGGAGATCGAGGGGATCGTCGGCGCGCTGTCGCCGCGCACCACCGAGATCCACACCGTCAACGGGCATCATCCCGACCTGCCGCTGTCGTGGTACGAGGAGTACCTGCGGCGGATGAAGGCGGTGCGTCCCGACCTGCATCTCAAGGCGTTCACCGCGGCGGAGATCCAGTGGTTTGCCGAGCACGACGCGCTGCCGGTCGCCACCGTGTTGGAGCGGTTGCGCGCGGCGGGTTTGGGATCGCTGAGCGGCGGCGGCTGCGAGGTGCTGGTCGAGCGCGTGCATCGCAAGATGTTCCCCGGCAAGTGCGGCGCCGCGGAGTGGCTGGAGGTGCACCGCACCGCGCACCGCATGGGCATTCCCACCACCGCGACGATCCTCTTCAACCACATCGAGACGCTGGAGGAGCGGGTCGAGCACCTGGTCAAGCTGCGCGACGCGCAGGACGAGGCGCCCGGGTTCATGGCCTTCGTGCCGCTGCCCTTCCATCCCGAGAACACCTTCTTCGCCAAGCGCTGGCGCCCGGCCACCGGGTACACCGAGTTGCGCATGGTGGCCACGGCGCGGCTGATGCTCGACAACTTCCCCCACGTCAAGGCCTACTGGCTGACGCTGGGCACCGAGATCGCCCAGATCGCGCTCAGCTTCGGCGCCTCCGACATCGACGGCACGGTGGAGGAGGAGCACATCATGCACATGGCGGGGTCGAGCGCTCCGCAGCTGGTCACCGAGGCGGGGCTGCGGCAGATGATCAAGCAGGCGGGTCGAGTTGCGGTCGAACGTGACACGATCTACCGGCCGGTGCGCGCGGCGGAGATGCAGGGCGCGCAGGTGCCGCCGCTGGACGACATGCCGCACGCGCTGCGCGAGGCCTTGCTCATGGCCTGGCGGAGTGAGGCGCCCCGAGAGACGCGCGCATGACGGTCGATACGCGCCCGGTCCCCGACACCGGTGCACCGCTGGTCCGTCCGGTGCGGCTCGGCCGCGTCGACTACATCAACGTGCTGCCGGTGTACCTCGGCCTGGAGCGCAACGGCACCCGCTGCGAGGTGATCAAGGGCGTGCCCACCGAGCTGAACCGTCAGCTCGACGCGCGCCGCATCGACTGCGCGCCGGTGTCGGCGATCGAGGTCGCCCGCCACGCCGGCGCCTATGCGGTGCTGCCCGGTTTGAGCATCAGCAGCATCGGCGCCGTCGGCTCCTCGATGCTGATCAGCAAGGTGCCCGCGTCACAGCTCGACGGCCGCAGCGTCGCCCTGTCCACGCACTCCGCCGCGTCGCTGGCCTTCTTCCACATCCTCTGCGCCAAGCTCTGGCGCGTCACCCCGCGCACCGTCGACGCCGCACCGGACCTCGACAGCATGCTGCAGTCGCACGACGCCGCCGTGCTGATCGGCAACCCCGCACTGAGCGCCGTCCACGAGGCCGAGCGTCGTGGCGACCTGCACGTCGTCGACCTCGGCGCCGCGTGGTACGAGCTCACCGGGCTGCCCGCGGTGTTCGCGCTGTGGGCGCTGTGGCGCGACTGGGCCGCGCAGCAGCCCGACGCGGTGGCCTTGCTTCGCGAGGACCTGGAGCGCGGCCGCGCCTGGGGCCTGCATCCCGACAACCACGAGGCGCTGGTCGCCCGCGGCGCCGCCGACACCGGCCTTCCCGCACCCGACATCGACGCCTACTTCGCCAAGCAGGACTACCGGCTCAGCGAGGACCACGTACGCTCGGTGCTCCGCTACTTCGCCCTGCTCGCCGAGCTCGACCTGGCGCCCTCGCTGGATCATCTGGAGCTTGCATGACCTCCGTGATCGCCGACTCCGCAACCCGCGCCCGCCGCATGCCGCAGCGCCGGCCCGCCCCGCCGGCCATCGCCACCACGTTGCCGCTGCAGCACGCCCTGGAGCGCGCCGCCGCCGGTGAGCGCCTCGGCGCCGGCCACGCCGTGCAGCTGCTCGAACACGCGCCGCTGCTCGAACTGGCAGGCGCTGCGCACGCGCGGCGGCAGGCGGCGGTCGACCCGCGACGCGTCACCTACCAGATCGACCGCAACATCAACTACACCAACGTCTGCGTCACCGACTGCTCGTTCTGCGCCTTCTACCGCCACCGCGGGCACATTGAGGCGTACACCCAGTCGACCGAGCAGATCCTGCAGCGCTGCGGCGAGGCCGTGGAGCTGCACGCCACCAGCGTTCTGCTCCAGGGTGGCCACAACCCGTGGCTGCCGATCAGCTACTACGAAGAGCTGTTCACCGCCATCAAAACGGCGTTCCCCGCGCTGCACGTGCACGCGCTGTCGCCGACCGAGATCGGCTTCATCGCCCACCGCGTCGAGCAGGTGCCGGTCGCCGAGGTGGTTGCCCGGCTGCGCGACGCGGGGCTCGACTCCGTGCCCGGCGGCGGCGCGGAGATCCTGGTCGACCGGGTGCGCGACCTGATCTCCCCGAAAAAGCAGCGCAGCGGCGAGTGGCTCGACGTCACTCGCGACATCCATCGCGCCGGCCTGCCGACCACGGCGACGATGATGATGGGCCACGCCGAGACGCTCGCCGAGCGCGTCGAGCACCTGCGCCTGCTCCGCGAGCTCCAGGACGACACCGGCGGACTGCTCAGCTTCATTCCCTGGACCTACCAGCCCGACAACACCGAGCTGCAGGGCGCGCGCGCCACTGGCACCGACTACCTGCGCGCCGTCGCCATCGCCCGGCTGATGCTCGACAACGTGTTGCACCTGCAGGCGTCCTGGCTGACCACCGGCGCGCAGATCGGCCAGCTCTCGCTCAGCTTCGGCGCCGACGACCTCGGCTCGGTGATGCTGGAGGAGAACGTGGTCACCCTCGCGGGCGCGCCGCACGCCAGCAACCAGGCCGAGCTGATCCGCGTCATCGAGGACGCGGGCTTTGTGGCGGCGCGTCGCGACACCTACTACGAGATCCTCGACGTGCACCGGCGCGGCGACGGCGAGGACGAGCGCGAGCTGCGCCGGGTGGGGCGCATCGCCGGTCCCGGCATCGCGGGCAGCACGCCGCGGCAGACACCGGGCACCGCGGGCGTGGTTCCCGAGGGCACCGCGAGCGGTCGCAAGCGCCGCGCCGCGTCCGCGGCCGAATAACCGCGATGGAGCCCGCCGCCGACGCGCCGGCCGGCGACCTGCCCGCCCGGGTCCACGACCTGGCCCGCCGCCTGCCCAAGGTCGAGCTGCACGTGCACCTCGAAGGCACCATCACCCCGGAGCGCCTGCGCTCCCTCGCCGCAAAGCACGGCCACCCGCTCGACCCCGCCGCACTGGAGACGATCGGCCCCGGCACCAGCTTCGGCTCCTTCCTCGCCGCCTTCCTGGAGCGCATGCGCGTGCTCCTCGACCCCGACGACTGGTGCGCCGTCCTCGACGACTTCCTTTCTGCCCAATGTGGCCAGAACGTCCCGTACACGGAGAGCTACGTCACCTTCTACGGCGCGCTGCTCGGTGGCTACGTGCTCGCCGACGTGCTCCGCGAGATGGCCGCCGTCGAGCAGCACTGGCACGCGCGGGGCTGCGCGCTGCGCCTGGTCATGGACGCGCCGCGCCAGTTCGGCAACGACGTCGCCCTGCAGATGTTCAGGCTGGCCGCCGCCGACCCCACCGGGCTGCTGGTCGGCGTCGGCATCGGCGGCGACGAGCTGGTCGAGCCCGCCGAGAACTTCGCCGGCGCCTACGCCTTCGCCCGCGACGCCGGCCTGCACCGCACCGCCCACGCCGGGGAGCACGGCGGCCCCGCCTCGGTGCGCGCCGCCGTCGACGTGCTCGGCGTCGAGCGCATCGGCCACGGCGTCGGCGCCGCCCGCGACGCGCACCTGCTGCGCCACCTGCGCGACCGCGGCGTCGCCGTCGACGTCTGCCCGGGCAGCAACCTGGCCACCGGCGCCTGGGACCCGGCAGCCGGCCCGCACCCGGTGCGCAGCTTCGTCGAGCAGGGTGTCCGCATCGACGTGGGCAGCGACGATCCTGCCATCTTCGGCACCAACCTCAGCGACGAGTGGGCCAACCTGATGCTCCGCGACGGCTTCACCCCGCACGAGTGCTTCGACCTCACCCTCGACGCCCTCGACGCCGCCTTCCTCGACGACGGCGGTCGCGCCCGGCTGCGCGCCCACTTCGACGCCGAGTTGGAGGACCTGCGCGAGGAGGCCGCCGCCCTGGAGGAGGCGCTGCACGCAGCGGCGACGCCATGAGCGCACCACAGGCGCCCCAGGTCGCGCCCGACCAGGTTCGGGCCATGTTCGACCAGATCGCCCGCTTCTACGACCTGCTCAACAGCGTGCTCAGCGGCGGCCGCGATGCGGCCTGGCGGCGCCGCGCCGCGAGCGAGACCCAGCTCCATCCTGGGGACGTGGCGCTCGACGTCTGCACCGGCACCGGCAAGCTGGCCCGGCTGCTGCGCCGCCGCGTCGGTCCGCAGGGCAGCGTGGTCGGCGTCGACTTCAGCACCGCCATGCTGGAGATCGCGCGGCGCAGCGTCGAGGGTGTCGACTTCCGCGAGGGCGACGCGTCAACCCTCGACGGCGTCGGCGAAAGTGGCGTCGACGCGGTCACCGTCGCCTTCGGACTGCGCAACGTCGTCGATCGCCCGGCCGCGGTGCGCGCCGCATTCCGCGTGCTCCGACCCGGCGGCCGCTACGTGATCCTCGAATTCGCCCGCGTCGACGTGCCGTTGTTCGGCCGCGTTTACGCCTGGTATCTCACCCGCGTGCTGCCCGCCATCGGCCGCCTGCTCAACCCGCGCAGCGGCGCCTACACCTACCTGCCGCGCTCGATCGCCGCCTACCCGCCCGCGGCCACCGTCAGCGGCTGGCTGCGCGACGCGGGCTTCACCGACGTGCGCGTCATCCCGATGACGCTGGGGATCGTGACCCTCCACGTCGCCACCCGCCCTGCAGCACCGCGCTGAGCACCAGCAGCAGCCCCGCGATCCCCGCCGCGAACAGCCCCGGCTGCAACGAGACGCTGTAGCCCTCGCCACTCGCCGGACGGTACCCGCCGGTCGAGGTGAAGAGCACCGCGCCGACCACCAGCAGCGCCCCCGCGAACGCCACCCCGGCGACGCGGATCTGTGAGGGGCGCGGCCGCAGCAGCGCGTCGGCGAGCATCAGCAGTGCGAGTGCGGCGCCGACGCACGCGGCCAGCCCGCTGCCGTGGAAGCCGTCGAGGCTGCGCGCCTGCACGTCACCGGGGACGCGCACCTCGACCCGCTCCCACGCCAGCCAGCAGGCGACCGCCGCGATCAGCGGGACCAGTACCGCGAGGACGCGGAGCGCCGGCGCGGCGAACGATCGCAGACGATCCATCGCCGCCATTGAACACGACGCGGTGTGCGCTCAGCGGCGCGAGTGGCCCTGGAGGCGGCGGGGCGCCTCGGCGTTGCGCTGCAGACGGCCGCCCACCAGCATCGCGCCGGCCGCGAACAGCGCCGCGACGATGCCCAGGGTCATGGAGTGGAAGGCGCCGCTGCCGTTGACGCCGATCAGCATCTGCAGCACCACCGCGGCGAGGGCGACGCAGCCGAGCCCGAAGAAGGCCTGGCCCTCACGCACCGGCAACCCGTTGCGCAGCACGATGACCTCGTGGCGGACCAGCAGCAGCAGGATGGTCCCCGCCGCGCAGAAGAAGAGCACGTCGCCGAGGAACCCGGTGCCGAAGGCGTTCTGGCTGACCCGCGACGACGCCGTGTCGAAGTGGTACCAGGGCAGGAAGGTCGACAGCAGCGCGGCGACGGCGCCGATGCCGCTCACGCGGTCTGCCTGGGAGAGGCGATCGAGCATGTGCGGACTCCGTTGGACCCGGACGTGGATGCAGGGGTGGGTGTGGGTCCTTCCGCAGCATCCTACCCGGGGTTGGCGGGTATGTCAACGGAGTTGTGGTGATGCGGGTGCATCACGACTCCGGGCGACAGCGCGTTCCACGCGGACCTCCAGAGCGGCAGAGCCCTAGAGAAGCTAGGAGGAGCCTCTGCGGCATCTCATTTCCCTCGCGGATGCCGATCAGCTCAGACATGGCGACGGGAACCATCGTCGTCAACCAGCAGGTCTGTGGCTGCGACCTCATAGCACCCGACGTCATCGAAGAACACCCTGAAATGATGGGTTCCTTCAGGAAGGTCGTGTAGAGTTGGCAACCACTCACTCGATTCCACTTCCACAAAGCGATCGTACGCAGAGACCTGATCGGGCGTGCAAGAAGACCAAGCCGTGAATTCGACGGCTGAGACACCCACAAAATGCACGATCTTCCATGCATACGCGCCCGTCCGTGTTTCATAGTCCAACCGCAGCGAGGCTGTGTCGCGATGTTGAACGAGCTCCGGCCCTCTTGCGAATTCCTGCGACTTGAACGGCATGGCCCACACGTCACGGTATTTCCGATCGCTCATCATGGAATACCTCGCCACCAGCTTGCCCACGGCCCGGCGCCAGTGATCCGAAGCGTGCCGGTCCCTGCGTCCGTTAGACCGTTTGCCGCCAGCCGTTCGGACAAGATCGATTCGAACGGCTCGTTTCCGGTTTGATCGATCAAGGTCCAGTCGGACAATGGGACGTTCGCTTGCCGTAGCGCAAGCATCGATCGGGTCTCGAAACCGAGCAGCCCTTGGCCCCTGTCGAGGACGTTGATAGGCAATTCGCTTGGCGTGATGGTGCCCGCGCGTAGGCCGCGGGCCACATCGCTGATTGCCTGACCTCGCAACATGCCATTGCCAAATGTAGCCGAAGCGGTGGTCTGCGTGAAGGCAGGAAGGGCCTCGCCAGCCGCCTCTGTGGCAGGGGCGGGGACACGCGATGCCATTTCCGCGCTCTGGCCGAGGGGACGGGAAGCCACCGATCCGCTGTCTCTTGCGGCCGCGACGGAGGGTTCTATGCCCTCGAGGTTCTCACTGGCATGTGCGATCCCCGCGAAGACACGGAGACCCCTCTCCACTCGCACCAAGACACCAGGTCCGACAACCGACGCGGCGCAGAGGACCTTGTTGTCCCAACAGTCGCGCAGTTGGCCAATGACCATATCCGACGCCTTCTGATACGTCTGGTTGCACTGGCTCACGCCTGGGCCGGCGTGTCCGCCCGGCTCGACATCCGGCAGAAGGCAGTCACTGAACCACGATGCCACCATTTGGCCGCCACGGACGACGGCGCGCGGGATGCTGGTGACGGCGTCACACAGACGGCAGGGCGCGTCCCACTGAGCGATGTCCGCGCCGGAGATGTCGTACCCACCACACACCCGTCCCACTGCGCTGCCGCCTCGGCTCGCCACTGGGCCGGGGCCTTCTGCAGTCGCACAGTAGTTGTCCGTGGATACGCCCTCCACGATGTGGCCCGTGGGATCGACAAGGTTCACCGGGTCGCCGTTGACGTAGTTGTAGCGGTTGTTGGTGAGGGGGTCGGTGCCGAGACCGAGGTCGGCGGCGGGCTGAGCGGCCTGGTACGAGTCGGGCGTGAGGAACGTGGACTTGGCCGGGTCGTAGGTGCGCGCGCCAAGTTGGTAGTCGCCGGTGGCGGAGTCGTGGCGGGCGCCGCGGTAGACGAACGGGTCGGGCGTGCTGCCGGTGTTGCAGGGGTTGGTGAGGCTCGGCGACTGGACCGCGTTGCCGAAGGGGTCGAGGCGTATGGTGCAGGCGACCGCCTGGCCCGGGGTGGTGGCGGTCGAGACGTTGCCGTGCCCGTCGTCGGCGAGGTACTGGATGGCCCCCGGGCCGCCCTCCTGGACGGCTGCCTTCGGAGTGCCCGAGGGCGACAGCGCGTACACGGTGTCGTACCCGGCGGAGGTGCTGTCGAGGGCGGGCTGCTGCGACAGGCCGTCGTAGTGGAGCCAGGCCAGGACGCCACTGTCTCCGTGCTGGTACTGGCGGCTGAGGCCGTCGTACAAGTAGGAGGAGGCAGTCACGTTGCAGCCGGACACGTTCTTGGGACTCACCTGGCCGAGGCGGTCGAAACCGTCGTAGCTGTAGGTCGCGCAGCCGTCGTCGACCAGGCCGCCGAAGGGAGCGTACTGCACGGACTTGGAGCCGGTCGGCGGCGATGCGCAGTTGCGGGTCGCACCGGGTTGGATCGAGATGACCGAGTCGTCGGCGTTGTAGCAGTACTGGGTCTGAGTGCCTGACGCGTCGGTGTAGGACGTGCGGTTGCCGTCGTGATCGCGCGCGATGTTGGTCGGAACCGTGCCGCACGCGCTGCCCGCACCGAGCGACTGAAAGCCGCTGAGGCGACTGGCCTTGTCATACGTGTAGCAGTATGTCGACTGAACCGGTGTCGCTCCCCCGGCGCCCGCTCCGCTGAACTGCTGCTGGGTGATGCGGTAGTTGCTGTCGTAGGCGTAGTTCCATGTGGCAAATGCCGATCCCGACGACGGCGAGACGGTCTGCGCAGCAAGAGTGTTGTCCGAGTTGTACGTGCGAGCGATCTTCTGTCCGTTGCCGTCGGTCTCGGCGGTGGTGCGGCCACCGGCGTCGTACGACCACTGTGTGGTCCCTGCCGCGATGGTCGACGTCATCGAGGCTGCGAGCTCGGCGGGGTTGTAGGCGTACGAGGTCGAGTAGCTTGTCGACGAGCCGTCAACGGCCTCCACTCGCAAGGTCGTTCGGCCCAGCCCGTCCGCCATGTACTTGCTCTGGCGGTAGCCGTCATCGACCGTCCGGGACACCCCGTCCACGTAGTACGTGGCATTGATGGTGAGGTTGCTGCCGGAATCCCACGCGCTGGCGAGGTGGCCGGCAGCGTCGTAGGTGAACGACATGCGCTCCCCGTTGCGGCCGGTCTGCGTGGAGATCAGCCCGTTGTCGCTGTACGAGAAGGTGGGGCCCCCGGGGCTGGTCCGGCTCTGTGGGGTGCATTGCTGGCCCGAACCGGGCGGGGGGACGACCTGGACCTCCTGCTCGATCTTGCGGCCGGCGTCGTCGTACTTGTACGTCGTCTGGCGCAGCAGCGAGCCGTCGGAGTTCACCGGCAGCAGGCTCATGGTGACCAGGTGATCCTGGGTGTAGCAGTAGGTCGACGGAGAGCCGGCGCTGTTGTTGGCGTCCCGTGCGTTCGCCGACGGCGAGGTCACGGTGGTCGGTTGGCCGTCGCTGTCGTACGTGTAGCTGGTGTTGTCGCCGAGCGCGTCGCTCGCCGACTGCAGCCGGTTGTCGGCAAAGTAGGTCGCCGTGGACGCGTTGCCGGCGGGGTCGGTCATCGAGGTGCGATTGCCGTTGCCGTCATACGCGTACGTCGTGGTGTGGGTGATGGAGCCGTTGGGCTGGCCCGCCGTCGACTTGAGCAGGCCGTCCGAGAAGTAGTTGGTCGTCGCGACAACGCCGTTGGCATCGGTGGTCTGGATGGTTCGGCCATCTCCGTCGTAGACGTATGCCACCGCAGGGGTGGCTCCGGTCAACCGCGAGCCCGGACTGCTGGGATTCGGCGCCTCCACCGAAGCGACGAGGTTGTCGTCGGTCGAGACGATCTGCAGGTAGCTCGAGCCGTCGCTGCGGGCGGTCGGTGTCGTCACCCTGAGACGGTTGCCGGTGGCGTCGTAGGTCACCGTGGTGAGGCACAGGCCCGCACTGGACGGGTAGCTTGGAACGCCGGCGATCGACTGAGGCAGTGTCTGCCCGCCGGTGGGGCACTGCGTCGACTGGGTGCCGGACGTTCCCGAGAGGCCGAGGTCGGAGTAGCCGCCGCCGTCGCTGGTGTTGTCGTACCGCGCCACGTAGAGGGCATTCGGGCGGCCGTCCAGGTCGAAGTCCGTCCGTGTCATGAACAACGGGTCGGGGTTGCTCGTCGAGGTCACGAACGCGCGCGGCTCGTACTGAGCAACGACGTGCCCGTCAGCGTCGTAGAGCACCCGGGTTCGCGTGTTGTGGCTGCCGTCTGCGGTTCCCGCGAAGACGGCACTCAGGTTGTCGGACGCCTGGACCGTGTCCACGATGCGGTTGTCGGCGTCATAGCTGTACGCGGTCACGATGCGGATCGGCACCTGGTCTGTCGTGCCCGCCGGAGGGTTGCCGCTGAGCGTGCCGTAGTCGAGCCGTATCCGCCCCCCTGCACCGGCGCCGCCGTTGACGCTGCCCGACCCTGCTCCGCCGGCGCCGCCCGCGGTGACGACCGAACCCGGCGCGAGGGTGAGCTGGTTGGCCGTCAGCCAGACGTCGCCACCGCTCCCGCCCCCGCCGCCGGCTCCGCTGGACGATGCGGCACCCGCCGCGCCGCCGGCGTCGATGACGCCGTTGACCTCCATGGTCTCAGCGCTGAGGCGGACGAAGCCGCCGCCCGCACCACCGGCGCCGCCCGCCCCGGTCAGCTTGCCCGCGCCCCCGCCTCCGCCGGAGCCGAGGGCGTTGCTCAGCGTCCCGGTGTCGGAGAGGTCGTACAGCCCATACGCGGTGCCGCCCGCGCCGCCACTCCCGCTCGCCAGCGGGTCCGACGCGCCCAGGGTGCCGCTCCCGTAGTGACCCCCACCACCGCCGGCGCCGGCGGTGAGGGGAGCCCCGAGGCCTCCGCCACCACTTCCGGTTCCCCCTCCTGCGGCGCCGTTGCCGCTGGCGGCGCCCGCGCCACCCGACGGCCCCTTGCCCGCGACCGTGATCCCGCACGTCGAGCAGACGCTGACGTCGCCCCCGACGACGAGCTGGACCACACCGCCCGAACCGCCGGAGTACGGCGAGACCGTCATCCACCCGCTGTTCTGGAGGGTGACGCTCGCGTAGCTCGTCGTCGATCCTGTGAACACGTAGGGGTTCGAGCGGGGATACTGCGCACCGTCGATCACGAGCTGGGTGAAGCCCGTGTTCACCGGTGACGGGCCCGGCCGGACGATCGAGGTGACGTTGCCCACCGCGTCGTAGTTCCGGGTCGTGGTGAAGGACGTGCTGGAACTGCGCGGTTGCGACTCGGAGGTCTTACGGTCGAGGGTGTCGTACACGTCGCGCGTGACCACGCCGTTGGGGTCGGTGCGGGTGAGCGCGTTGCCGTCGGCGTCGTAGGTGGTCGAGGACGTTTCCGGAACACCCGCCGACCGGTACGCCGTGCTGGAACTGACCCGCCCTGACGCGTCGTAGACCATGTGCGTCGAGTAGATGCCGCCGCTGGTGCAGGAGCCGGAACCCTCGGTGAACTCGCGTGGCGGGCAGTCATCGGTCACGTGCCCGTCCGCGTCGTACAACCACGCGTGGGTCTCGGTCACGCCGGTGTCGCGAGGCGTGACCTGCTGGGTCCGCCTGTGCAGAGAGTCGAACGTGTAGGTCGTGGTCTGCGCGTTGCCGTCCGCTGAGCCGATGACGTTGTCGACGTCGTCGTAGCTCGTCCGGGTGCTGCAGATCATCGGCGCGCCGGAGCCGCTGCCGAACTGGATGGGATCGCCACTCTGCCCGGCCTGATGGCAGCCCGCCGGCACCAGCGCGGAGTTCGAGGGCATCGCTCCACGGCTGGTCCACTGCTGCACCCTGCGGTTCACCGAGTCGAAGACGGCGACGGTGTAGTGCCCGCGCGGATCCAGCGTCGAGCTGCGGTTGTTGAAGGCGTCATAGGCGTAGGTCGTCGCCTGCGGTGGCGGCGTCGGGTCGGCGCAGCTGTGCCCGCCGGCCTCGACGGGAGTGACGTGGCAGATGAGGTTGTCGTTGGCATCGAACGCCTGCGTGACGTCGTAGGTCGCGGCGCCGGCCGTATTGCCCCGGGGCGGGCGTGTCTGGGTGACATTGCCGTCGGCATCGACGGTGCTGGTCATGGTGTTGCCGAGCTGGTCCCGCTGGAAATCCACGTAACGCCAAGGGTTGGCATACGCCGACGTCGAGACGGACGACGGACACTGCCCGTAGGCGGATCCCGTCGCATACCTGGTCTCGACGAACGTGCACGGCGGCCCACCTGAGGCCGTGCCGGGATACGCGGCGAGGTTCATGTTGGCCTGTGTAGCGTTGCGATCCCAGGTGCGGACGACGTTCCCCGCCGCGTCGTAGGCGTAGGCCACGAAGGAGTTGTTGGGATCCTGGACGGCTTTGAGCCAGCCACCGCTCGGGGTGTGGCCAGACAGGTCGTACCGCTGGGTGTTGTCACTGCTGCCGGACGGATCCGGGTAGTAGACGTATTGGTAGGAGCCCCCACCCTGGGCGTTCACCTTCGGCGTGGTCATCGTCGCCCGCTGGCCGTGTTGCTCATACGTGTACTTGGTGACCGTGGCTGCGCCGGACGTGTCGAAGGCAGAAGCATCCGCTTCACACAGCAGGCCGGTGTTCGTACCGGAAGTGGGGCAGACTCCACTGGAGAGCGTGGTGCTCGGAGCCGCCGAGGCATTGGCGTCGACGCGGTAACTCGTTTGGTATGTGTTGACCTGCTGCTGCGAGGTCTGGCCGGAGGGCGGCGCGGCATTGCCCCGCGGCGGGACATCCTGCGTCTTCGCGATCACGGCGAACACCGTTGCCCCGTCGATCCGGCTCGGGGTCGAGCCGCCGCGGTTGGTCGAGGTGACGGTGGCGTGACCCGTCGAGGAGCTGTAGCCGTTGTCCGTGTCACTGAAGGTGCTGACCGCGCCGGTGGTTTCGAAATACTGTTCCGAATACCCCGAGGTCGTGTCGACGGTGGTGGCGCACGGTGGTAGCGAGCTCGGGTTGTTCGGCGCGCTGCCGAGGCACCGATACGTCGCCAGCAGTTGGCCCTCGTCTCCGTAGGTGAAGGTGCTGTTGTCGTCGGGCGCGCTGAACCCCGGGTCCTGACGGACGGCGTGGCAGATGTTGTTGTCGCGGCCTCCGTCCGGTTGGCGGCAATACGTGACCTGACCAGTCTGATAGTCGGTCATGCCATCCCAGGTGAGCTTGGTGACGTGCACGTACTGGTCGCCGGTCGTGCCTTCGTCGATCTCGCTGACGCGGCCGAACCCGTCGATGCCCGTGAATCGCTGGCGCTCGCCCGCCTGGTCCGAGCGGGTGTAGTTCGGCGAGGTGTTCTCGAAGTAGGCGAGTTGCGTGGTGTCCTGGCGATTGGCGGGCACGGTGATGCTGCTCTCGCGCCGATCGGTGATGGCGTTCGCACGGGGAAGCTGCGGGTAGCTCACGCCGTCGGAGGACGACGACGTGTAGGTGAAGAACGTGGTGTTGCCCCGCAGGTCGGTCTCGGAGCACATCTGGTTGGCGGCGGCGTTCGTCGCGGCGCCGTATGCGCCCGCGCAGTTGGTGCCGTACTTGTAGACGAGCCTGGAGCCGTCCGGGTTGTCGACCTCGATGAGGTGGGCGGACGGGTAGGTGCCATCGAGCTTGTACGTCGTCGTACGACCCGCGGGGTCGACCACGGCGAAGCCGTTGAGCTGCGTGCCGTTCCACGTCGGATTGAACCTGACGGTGCGCCCCGTCGAAGGCTCGGTGATCGAGATCGGATCGCTGAACGCGCCGGCATCCGGATAGGGCGGCGTGCCGGTGATGGTCTGCGAGCCGGTGATCGTGCCGTAGGAGTAGACGAAGCGGTTGCCGGCTTCGTCCGCCATGGCCAGGAGGTGGCCGTCGGCGCTGAACTCGTAGTGAATACGGTCGGTCGTCTCCGCACCGTACCCGGCGATGGTGGCGGTCGTGCCCGAGACGGGCGTGCAGGTGGCGCCCGACTGGCTGTCCACTGCGATGTAGCGCCACAGCCACATGTGCACGCCGGCGGGCGGCGTGTAGGTCTGGTCGACGCAGAGGTGGTTGTATGGGTATCTGGGCTGGTAGGAACCGCCCGACTGCGCCAGGGAGAGGTCGAGCGGGTAGAGGGTCGACAGCAGGCTGCTGACGTCCTGCACGATCGAGCTGCCGCTCAGCGACTGGACGTCGAGCGAGGCCGTCAGTGCGTTGGGCTGGTAGACGTGGCGGGTGCCGTCGCGATCGACAAGGGTGATCGCGAATGGCGATCCGACCGTGGTCGAGAGGTTGGGCAGGTAGAGGCCGCTGGCGCCCACGGAGTCACCGACGATGTCGTCGGTCTCGCTGACGTTGAACTGCCAGCCGCTTCCCAGCGTGCCGGGCAGCGTGGCCACGGCGGTGTCGCCGCTGTTGTAGGTGCGACGCAACACGAAGGCCAGGCGTCCGTGCGCCTGGATCGGCGTGGAGTCGTCCTGCTGGACGACCAGGTTGCCGCTGGCGACGTTGATCGCCGCCTTGCCGCCGCCGCCCAGCGAGCGCGTCACGTAGCGCCAGTAGTTCTCGAAGCCCAGCCCGCTCTCGCAGGTCGTGATCGCCAGCGACGCGGGGGTGCTGCCGTACTGGTTGGCGACGGTCGCGTTGTTGACCTCGCTCAGGCATCCGCGCCCGGTGTCGATCGCCACGGCGGGATAGTCGATCTGCAGGTAGTCGCTGGGGCCGAGGTTGATGGCCGGAGAGAGCGACAGGCTCAGCGACGTGCCGGTCAGCGTGCAGGCCGACGCCGGGCAGGTGCTGGGGACGCCGCTCACCGAGCTGGTGATGTGCACCGTGCCCAGAGTCGAGTTTCCGAACGCGAAGCCGCTGGGCAGGGTGTCGGAGACACTGCTGACGGGCGTGGTGCCGCCCGGGCTGGTGACTCGCACGTGGAACGTCGTCCCCTGGCCGGCGACCATGTACGAGCCGGTGAAGTCGCTGGTCTTCGCGATCAGCGGTGGGCCGACGATGGTGATGGTGTTGGACTGTGCGGCCGGGCCGTTGGTCCAGTCGTTGGAGGCGTAGACGGTGAAGTAGTAGGAGCTGCCCACGCTCAGGCCGCCGATGGTGGCGCTGGTGCACGTCGCGCACACGCTGGTCGAGCTGACGTTGGTGCCCGACGACGTGTAGGTGGTGACCGTATAGCCCGTGAGGGCGTCGCCGCCCTGGGTCGATGCCGCGCCCCAGGTCACCGTTGCGGAGCTGGTGGACGTCGACGAGGCCTGCACGTTGCTGGGCGCGCTCGGTGGTGGAGAGTACTGCAGGTCGAGCTCGGGATATTTGGCGATGCCGCTCTGCGGCGGGTAGTACGACGTGTACCAGACGGGGCCGCCGGTGTTGGTCCCTTCCTGGTCGCCCATGGCGACCAATCCGTTGTTTGGATCGGCGCCATTGAGCCACCGACCCACCTGCGCGGTGAGGTCGAACTGCATCCGGCATGGGAAGTTGTACGAGGCAGGTGAACAGATTCCCGAAGTGGCCTGAGTCACCGTGTCGGTGTTGTTCATGATCGTCTGCATGGTGGTTCCCGAGAACGGGAAGGCGGCGTTGTAGTGGCGAAGCACGACATTCTCGTTACCCGGGCACGGCGCGCCCATGCTTCCGCCATTGCAGTCGGCGTTCCACCAGTAGGACGTGGCGTAGTTCACCGCGGAACCGTTGGGGATGCTCGACAGGTCGTAGCGGAAGACGACCCGGTCGTAGTAGTTGTGCACCTGGCCCTGCCAGGTGTTGTTCACGCTGCCCACATCAACGGTCGGCTGCCCCGGCCCAGCGCCACAGCTCGTTCCACATCCACCCGGGCTCATCTCGTTGCGCGTGCCCCAGTCGACGATCTGCGAGCTGTTGTACGAGCCGCCGAGGGTCACGGCCGGCAGCCACACGGACGGGTCCAGGATGATCGGGTACTGCCGCCCGGCGAGCCAATTCGGGTCCACGGACTCGACGACCTGCCAACCGCCCTTGACCGCGCTCATCGAGAGATGCGCGCTCGCGGGGTCGTTCTGGAAATGCGACTGCTCGTACGCGAACGGCTTGCCGATCTCCATGAACACCTGCGGCGCGATCGGCTTGTCGAAGATGTATGGCCCGTCGCTGCCCAAGGCATGCGGCGTGCCGAGCTGTCCGGTGGGGTCCCTGATCACGAAGGTGAAGCTCGTCGGTGCGGAGGCGTTGCCCAGCACCGTCTCCTCCTTCACTCCCGCCAGGCTGACCGTGTAGCGAAGGTCGGTCGCTGCCGCGACGCCCGTGTAGGTCACGATGCCGTCGGAGCCGAGCTGCGGCTTGCCGATCTGCAACCCCGAAGCGGCGAACGTGACCGGTCCGCCGTCCAACCCGAACTCGAGCACGCGCTGTGCGTTGTTGCCGAAACGAATCGGGCGGAGGGCGTTCTCCGCCGCTGCGGGCTGCATCGTGCTGGATGTCCCGTGGACGGTGGGATCGACCTGATGCCATCCGCTCGAGTCCTGACGGAACGCCGGTGCGAGGTAGAGCTGGCTGGTCACCTGCCCGTGCCCATCGGAGGTCCAGTGCGAGTCGGCTGTCCAGCCCTCCCGCGGGTCCACGGGCGCCGCGTGGGACTGCGGCGGCACACCGGGCGCCGTGGCCTGCGCTCCCGGCCCTGCGCTCGGCCCAGGCGGCGGCAGGTAGACCGTCGGCGTCGCGGGGAAGGAATCGGCCGCCGGCATCTGCGGTGGCGGCGTTGTCGCCTGCGCGGCGGATGCCGCGACGGCGATCGAATCAGTGAGGCTGGCGGGGACAACCCCCGCGATGACCGATGTGAGTCCGATGACAACCAGCGCACGGCGATTCCGTGGCAGACCGAAGCGCAGCCTCAGCACATCAGGCCCTCCGCCGCGCCCACCTCGCATCGCTGAGACGCAGCGCGGCTCTGCGCCCCCCCTTCTCCGCGATTCCCGAAGAACCGCGCGGCGAACGCTACGCCGGTGGGCCTACCCGTTTCCGCCCGTTACCCGGATGTGACAGCCCGACGCTCAGGAGTCCGCCGGCGCCTCGGTGTCCGGTTGCGCCTGCACCGCGGTGCCCGCGTCGGGACGGCGGCGGCGGCGGCCTCCCCGGCGGCGGCGGCGGCCGGTGCGGGGCGCGGGCACGGCACCCGGATCGCCCTCGGCACCCGAGACCACGGCGGCCGCAGCTTCGGCCACGGCCCCCTCGCCGACGACCGGCGCAGGCGCGCCTCGCCCCGCGCCACCGCGGCGCCGCCGATCGGGCATCCCGGGCGTGGGGAACCGGGGCGGCGGCGGCTGCCCGTCGCGGAGCAGGTCGCCCAAAGTGTTCCACCCGAACTGCTCCCGCCCGCGCTGCAACAGCGCGATGAAGCAGGCCGCCGTCGCCTCGGCGTCCGCCAGCGCGTGGTGGGGCCGCCGGTGGGTCACTCCCAGCTCCGCGCAGAGACGCTCCAGGCCGATGGTGTCGCGCAGCCCCCAGAGCTTGCCGGCGAGGCGCGAGGTATCGACGTTGTCGGCGTCCAGCGGCCGGCCCATGGTGCGCCCCAGCAGCCGGGTGTCGAAGGCGTCGGCGCTGTGCTCGACCAGCACCGCACCCTGGGCGAAGCTGCGGAAGCGCTCCAGCACGTCGTTGGCGGGCGGCGCCCCGGCGAGCACGGCGTGGGAGATGCCGTGCAGGCGACGTGCGTGGGGGTTGATGCGGTCGTTGCTGTGCACCAGGGTCTCGAAGGACATCAGGTGTTCGTCGAGGGTGAAGGCGACCGCGCCCAGCTCGACCAGGCGGTGCGGCGTCTGCCCGGTGGTCTCGGAGTCGAGGGCGACGAAGCGGAGCTGCTCGACCGGCGTGGCGTGGTCGGGGCGGTCGGCGGGCCAGGTGTCGGGCTCGTCGTCGAGGGCGGCGAAACGCTCGCCGTTGGCGGGACCCAGGCGCAGCACGAACGACTCCCCGACCGGGACTGTCCCGCCGCCGCGCTGGCGCCCGTACCGGCGGCGACCTCCTGAGCGCTCCGTGCCCTCCCTTTCCTGGGCCGCATCCGCTGGACCGGCAGCGTCCGGAGCAGGCTCAACCGGCTCCTGGCCCGCGGCCTGCGCATCCGCGTGCAGCATGCCCACAGGGTAGCGCATCCCAGTCGAACGCAAATTCGCGGTTTTGTCGCGGGGTTTTTCGCGCGGCTGGGCGCCGCGTAAGGGGGGCGGGCAGATCCCGCCCCCGGCGGCTGGAGTGCCGCCGCCCCCACCCTCGGCGCGTGCCCGCGCGCTGACGCGCACGGTGACGCGCCGCCCGCCTCGCGCCTCCGCCTCGCGCGCCTGACCCGCGGGCCGCGAGCCGCGCCTCCCTATACTTGGGTGGAATACCCCATGGGCAGCACCCCACGCCCGGTGTACTACCCGGCCATGCTCGACCTCGCCGACCGTGACGTTCTGCTCGTCGGGGGCGGTGAGGTGGCGGCGCAGAAGGCGGGTCCGCTGATCGAGGCGGGCGCCCGGCTCCGCGTCGTCGCTCCCGACCTCGTCCCCACGCTGCGCGCCAGGGTGGAGGCGGGCGAGGCGGCGTGGGAGCAGCGCGACGTCCGGCCGGGCGACACGGACGGCTGCGGCGTGGTGGTGTGCGCCACCAACCAGCGCGAGGTCAACAAGCAGGTGTCCCAGGAAGCCCGGGCGGCGGGGATCCCCGTCAACGTGGTCGACGACCCCGAGCTGTGCACCTTCATCGTCCCCTCGACGGTGCGCCGCGGCCCGCTCCAGGTGGCGGTCAGCACCGGCGGCCGCAGCCCCGCCTTCGCCAAGTTCATGCGCAAGGAGTTGGAGCAGGCGGTGGGCGCGGAGTACGGGGTGCTCGCCGAGATCGCCGGGCACATGCGCGACGTGGCCCGGCAGGCGGGCGTCTCCTATCAGCAGCGCGACGAGACCGCCGCCGCGGCGCTCCCCGAATTGCTGGCCCTGCTCCGCGACGGTCGCGAGGCGGACGCCTGGGCGCTCGCCGAGCAGCGGGCCACGGCGACAACCGCGTGAGCCGCCGCTGATGGAGCTGGTCGCCGCGGGACTGACGTTCCGCACCGCGCCGCTGGCCGTGCGTGAGCGCGCCGTCGTCCCCGAGTCGGAGGCGCGCCACGTGCTGCGCTACCTGGTCGGGCACAGCGGCCTGCTCGCCGCCGCGGTGCTGAGCACCTGCAACCGCACCGAGTTCTACATGGTGTCGCCCGACGAGCACCTCGCCGCCGAGGCGGTGCCGCGGCTGGCCCGCTACCTCGACCCCAGCGGCAGCGGCGAGGTCGCCGATCACCTCTGGTCGCTGCGCGGCCCCGACGCGGTGCGCCACATGTTCCGCGTCGCCAGCGGGCTCGACTCCATGATGATCGGCGAGGCGCAGATCCTCGGCCAGTTCAAGGCGGCGCACCGCACCGCGCGACTCGCCGGCACCGTGGACGCGCATCTCGACTTCGTGATGCGCCGCGCGGTCAGCGTGGGCAAGCGGGTGCGCACCGACACCGCCGTGGGTCGCCGGGCGGGCAGCCTCAGCGAGGCGGCCGTCGAGTACGCCCGCAGCGCGGTGGGCTCTCTGGACGGCGTCGGCGTGCTCCTGCTCGGCGCCGGAAAGATGAGCGCCCAGGCGGCCAAGCGGCTCGCCGGATACGGCGCCCGGCTGTCGATCACCTCGCGCGGCGGCGAGAGCGCCGTCGACCTGGCCGCCCGGCTCGGCGGAGTTCCGGTCGAGCTTGGCAACATCGACGAGACCGTGCGGCAGTGCGAGGTCATCCTCTGCTCGACGTCGAGCCCGGTGCCGGTGCTGACCCGCGCCGACGTGGAGCGGCTGCAGTCGCTGCGCGGCGGCCGTCCGCTGTGCATCGTCGACATCGCGGTGCCGCGCGACGTGGATCCCGAGGCCACGGCCGTTCCCGGGGTGACCCTGGTCGACCTCGACGGGCTGGGCGCGCGCGTCGCCGGCAACATCGAGGGACGCCGCGGCGAGCTGCCCGCCGCCGACCGCATCGTCGAGGAGGAGCTGGAGAACACCGTGCTGGTCATCGGCCAGCGCGGCTCCGCGGGCCCGACCATCGCCGCCCTGACCCAGCGCGCCGAGGAGCTGCGCCGCCGCGAGGTGGAGCGCGCCCTGGGCCGCACCGACCTGGACGGCGAGCTGCGCGCCCAGGTCGAGGTGATGACCCGCAGCCTGGTGCGCAAGCTGCTCCACGGCCCCATCGCCCACCTCAAGGACAGCGCCGACGACCCGGCGATCGCGCTGACGCTGCGCGCGGTGTTCGACCTCGACGAGGATTCGGGCGAGCGCCGGCGCGGCACTTCGTGACCCCCGGCGCGTCGGCGCGCGCGCTGCGCATCGCCACTCGCGGCAGCGCGCTGGCCCTGGCGCAGACGGAGATCGTGGTGTCGCTGCTGCGCGCCGTGCACGTGCAGACCGAGGTGGCGGTGGTGCACAGCAGCGGCGATCGCGCCGCCGACATGCCCGCGGCGCTCATGGAGGGCCAGGGCTGGTTCACCGCCGAGCTGGAGCAGGCGGTGCTCGACGGTCGCGCCGACGCGGCGGTGCACAGCGCCAAGGATCTGCCCACCGAGCTCGCCAATGGACTGACCGTGGTCGCCTACCTCGCCCGTGCGGATGCGCGCGACGCGCTGGTGACGCGTGACGGCGCCGGCTTGCAAGGATTGCGCAGCGGCGCAACCGTGGGGACCAGCAGCCCGCGCCGCGAGGCGTTCCTGCGCGCGCTGCGTCCCGACGTGCGCGCGGTGCCGATGCGCGGCAACGTCGACACCCGCTTGCGCAAGCTCGACGAGGGCGAGGTCGACGCGCTGCTGCTCGCCGCCGCGGGCGTCGACCGGCTGGGCCGTGGCGACCGCATCAGCGAGCGGCTCGACCCGCACCGCTTCGTGCCGGCGCCCGCGCAGGGGGTGATCGCGGTCGAAGCGTGGGTCGAGTCGACGGCTGCGGGCGCGTGTGCGCCACTGGACGACCCCGTGTCGCGCGCCGCGGTGCGGGCCGAGCGCGAGGTGCTGCGACGCCTCGGCGCGGGCTGCCGCCTGCCCCTCGGCGCCTGGGCGCGGGTGGAGGAGGGGAGGCTGGTGCTGGTCGGTGCCCTCGCCGCTGCTGACGGATCGGTCAGCACCGTGGAGATGGCCGGCGACCTCTCTGACCCGCGCGGGCTCGGCGCGCTGGTCGCTGCCCGGCTGGGCGCCGCGTGAGCGCCGCGGCCGGCACCGTCTACCTGGTCGGCGCGGGCCCCGGCGATCCCGGTCTGCTCACCCTGCGCGGCGCCGAGCTGCTCGCCACATGCGACGACGTGGTGGTGGACGCGCTGGCCAACCCGCAACTGCTCAGCCACTGCCGCGCGGGCGTGCAGCGCCACGACGTGGGCAAGCGCGCCGGTCAGCATTCGGCGACGCAGGCCGGCATCAATGAGCTGCTGATCCGCCTCGCCCGCGAGAACCGCAGCGTGGTGCGCCTCAAGGGCGGCGACCCCTTCGTCTTCGGCCGCGGCGGCGAGGAGGCCGAGGCGTTGCGCGACGCGGGCGTGCCGTTCGAGGTGGTGCCCGGCGTGACCAGCGCCATCGCGGCTCCGGCCGCGGCGGGCATCCCGGTGACGCACCGCGACTGGGCGGGGCACGTCACCATCGTCACCGGGCACGAGCGAGAAGGAGAGGAGGGGCGCATCGACTACGCGCCGCTCGCCGCGCTGCTGCCCGAGGGGACGCTCGTCTTCCTGATGGGCGCGCGCGGCCTGCCGCGCATCGTCGCCGGGCTGCTCGACGCGGGCGCCGACCCGGCGACACCGGCGGCCGCGGTGCAGTGGGGCACGGACCCGCGCCAGCGCAGCGTCTCGGCGCCGCTGCACCACATCACCGGGGCGGTGCGCGACGCGGGGATGGGGTCGCCGATGGTCACCGTGGTCGGCCGCGTCGCCGCGCTGCGCGAGAAGCTGCAGTGGTTCGAGCGGCGTCCACTGCACGGCCGCCGCATCGTGGTCACGCGGGCGCGCGCCCAGGCCAGCGGGTTCCTGGAACGGCTGCGGGGGATGGGCGCCGACGCCGTCGAGCTGCCGGTGATCGCCGTCGAGCCCGCCGCCGAGCAGCGCGACCTCGACGCCGCCCTCGACCGCCTCGCCACCGCGGCGCAATCGGAGCGCGCCGCCTGGGCGGTGTTCACCAGCGCCAACGCGGTCGATCTGGTGTGGGACGCCGTCGAGCGCAGCGCCCGCGACGCCCGCTTCTTCAGCGGGGTGCGCCTGGTGGCCATCGGGCCCGAGACGGCCGCCGCCATGCAGCGCCACGGCCTGCGCGCCGACCTGGTTCCCGCCGAGTACGTCGCCGAAGCGGTCGCCGATGCCATGCTGGCCGCCGGTGTCGAGGGCGCGCACGTCTGGCTGCCGCGCGCCGCGATGGCCCGCGACGTCCTGCCCGACCGCCTCCGCGACGCCGGTGCGGACGTGGACGTCCTGCCGCTCTACCGCACCGTCCTCCCGCCCGACACCACCGAGCGCCTCCACGCCCTGCTCGACGCTGCGCCCGTCGACGCGGTCACCTTCACCAGCAGCAGCACCGTGCAGCACTTCCTCACCGCCCTGGCCGGCCGCCCCTTCCCCGAGGGCGCCATGGCCGCCTGCATCGGCCCGGTCACCGCCCGCACCGCCCGCGACGCCGGGCTCCCCGTCACCGTCGTCGCCACCGAGTACACCACCGCCGGCCTCGCCGCCGCCCTGGCCGCGCACTTCGGGTCCGCACCGACTTCGGTACCCTGACGCCCGCCATGCCGTTCCCCGTCGACCGGCCCCGCCGCCTCCGCCGCACCCCCGCGCTGCGCCGCCTAGTGCGCGAGACGCGCCTGCGCGCCGACGACCTGATCCTCCCCGCCTTCGTCAACGAGGCCCTGGACGCACCGCGAGAGATCAGCACCATGCCCGGCCAGTTCCAGGAGTCGCACGACTCCCTGCTCCGCACCGTCAGCGACGCCAAAGCAGCGGGCATCAACGCCGTCATCCTCTTCGGCATCCCCCAGCACAAGGACGCCGAGGGCTCCGAGGCGTGGAACGAGCAGGGCGTGGTGCAGACCGCGATCCGCCGCCTCAAGCACGAGTTCGGCGACGCCATGGTGGTCATCGCCGACAACTGCCTCGACGAGTACACCGACCACGGCCACTGCGGCGTGCTCCGACCCGACGGCAGCGTCGACAACGACGCCACCCTCGACCTCTACGCGCGCACCGCGGTCGCCCAGGCCGCCGCCGGCGCCGACATCATCGCCCCCAGCGGCATGATGGACGGCCAGGTCGCCGCCATCCGCCAGGCGCTCGACGACAACGGCTTCGACGAGACCGCCATCCTCGCCTACTCCGCCAAGTACGCCAGCGTCATGTACGGCCCCTTCCGCGTCGCCGCCGACAGCGCGCCCAAGCAGGGCGACCGGCGCAGCTACCAGATGGATGTCGCCAATCAGCGGGAGGCGATCCGCGAGACCCTGCTCGACATCGACGAGGGCGCCGACATGGTGATGGTCAAGCCCGCCATGACCGCGCTCGACGTGGTGGCCCGGGTGCGCGACGCCACCGACCTGCCGCTCTGCGCCTACTGCGTCAGCGGCGAATATGCGATGCTGCGCGCCGCCGCCGCGGCGGGGGCGTTCGAGGAGCGCGCCGCCGTGCTGGAGACGCTCATCGGGATCCGTCGCGCCGGCGCCGACATGGTCATCACCTACCACGCGCGCGAGGTGGCGCGCTGGCTGGACGAGGAGGAGGCGTGAGCACGACACCCGGCGAGCCGCACGGCCGCACCTGGGCCACCATGCTGGCCCTCGGCTTCCTGGTCGCCTCGCTGATCGCGGTGGCGGTCGGGGTCAACCGCGTCGCCGGCAGCAACTCGGGCGCGGGCCTCCCCACGGCGACGCCCGCGCCGAGCGTCAGCGCCTCGCCGTCCGCGCAGCCCACGGCGACGCCGAGCGAGGTGGCCTTCGCAGACTGCACCACGGCCAGCTTCGGCAACCCGCTCGGCCCGCTCAACCCGCCGCCGGACGTGCACACCTACAAGGCGGCGCCGTCGATGACCATCAACACCGCCAAGCTCTACCAGCTCACCATCGCCACCGCCAAGGGGACGATGGTCGCCTGCCTGCAGCCGGGCCTCGCGCCGACCACCGTCAACGCCGTCGTCACCATGGCGCGCAACCACTTCTACGACGGGCTGAAGTTCCACCGCGTCGTCGCCGACTTCGTCATCCAGGGCGGCGACCCCAAGGGCGACGGCACCGGCGGTCCCGGCTTCACCTTCAAGGACGAGCCGGTGCTCAACACCTACGTCGACGGCGCCCTGGCCATGGCCAACTCGGGGGCCAACACCAACGGCTCGCAGTTCTTCGTCTGCCTACCCAAGGCGGCGGGCGGCGCCCCCGGCCAGTGCTCGACGCTGCCCCACCAGTACAACCTCTTCGGCAAGCTGCAGAGCGGCCTCGACGTCGCCGCCAAGATCGCCGTCGGCGACGTGATGACGACGGTGACGGTGCGCGAGCAGACGTGACCTCGCTGGAGCGCTCGCGCGCGCTGATGCAGCGTGCGGAGCGCGTCCTTCCCGGTGGTGTCGACAGCCCGGTGCGCGCCTTTCGCGCCGTGGGCGGCACGCCGCCGGTGTTCGCCAGCGCGCAGGGCGCGCACCTGCGCGACGAGGACGGCAACGACTACGTCGACATGGTGCTCGCCTACGGCCCGCACATCCTCGGCCACCGCGCCACCCCCGTCGTGGCGGCGCTCGAAGCCCAGTTGCAGCGCGGCACCGCCTTCGGGGGCCCCACCGCGCTCGAGGTTGAATTGGCCGAACGTGTCATCAACGCGCTGCCGTCGATGGACATGGTGCGCTTCGTCAACAGCGGCACCGAGGCGACCATGTCGGCGCTGCGCCTGGCCCGCGCCGCCACCGGACGCGAGCGCATCGTCAAATGCAGCGGCGGTTATCACGGCCATGCCGACGCGCTGCTGGTCGATGCGGGCAGCGGGGTCGCGACTCTTGGCATTCCCGGTTCGCCCGGTGTCCCCGTGGGCGCGGTGCAGGACACGCTGACCGTGCCGTACAACGACGCCGACACGGTGCGGGCGCTCTTCGCCCAGCAGGGCGAGCGGATCGCCGCGATGATCGTCGAGCCGATCGCGGGCAACATGGGCTGCGTGCCGCCGCGCGAGGGCTGGTTGCAGTTGCTGCGCGACATCACGCGGCAGCACGGCGCGCTGCTCATCTTCGACGAGGTGATGACCGGGTTCCGCGTCGCCTATGGTGGTGCGCAGGGGCTCTACGGGATCGAGCCCGACCTCACCTGCCTCGGCAAGGTGATCGGCGGCGGGCTGCCGGTCGGCGCGTACGGCGGGCGTCGCGAGCTGATGGAGTTGATCGCTCCGTCCGGCCCGGTGTACCAGGCGGGCACGCTGAGCGGCAACCCGCTGGCCATGGCGGCGGGCTGCGCCGCCCTCGACGCGCTGCGCGACGGGGCTGCCTACGATCGGCTCGAACGCCTCGGCGACCGGCTCGCCCAGGGCCTGCGCGCCGCTGCCGATGAGGCGGGCATCCCGTGCGCGGTCAACCGCGTGGGCTCGATGCTCACGCCGTTCCTCGGCGTCGACGCCGTCGAAAACTACGAAGACGCCAAACGGGCCGACCTGCAGCGCTTCGCAACCCTGCACGGCGCCTGGCTCGACGGCGGCGTCTTCTGGCCGCCGTCGCAGTTCGAGGCGGCCTTCCTGTCCACCGCGCACAGCGACGCGGACGTCGATCGCGTCGTCGACATCGCGGCGCGGGTTTTGTCGCGCGGCTGAGGGCCGCGCACGAGGGGCGGGCAGATCCCGCCCCTGGCGGCTGGAGTGCCGCCACCCCACCCTCGGCGCATGCCGCACGCTGACGCGCGCGTGATGCGCCGTGATTTTCGCGCGGCTGAAAGCCGCGCACACTCAGCAAGCCCTAAGCAGGCCCTGCGGAAGGCCGGTGCTACACTGGCCGCGGCTTCACCCACGAGGAATTGAGATGCCCTTCGGCGCCGGCCACTGGCCCTACCTGATCATCCTGCTGGTGATCGTGCTGATCATCTGGGGTCCCGGCAAGCTGCCCGACCTGGGCTCGGCCCTGGGCAAGGGCATCCGTGAGTTCCGCAAGGCGTCGAACGAGGTGAAGGACCAGATCGTCAGCACCACGGCGACCGAGCAGCCCGCGCCGCCCGCGCCCGCGGTGCAGCCGGCCCCCGTGCCGCCGGAGCAGGCCGCGCAGCCGGTCGTCCAGGCCGCTCCGCCCGCCGCGCCCGCCGCGGGCCCGGTGCAGCCGGTGGGCGGCGGACAGCCGACCGAGCACCCCTCCGCCTGAGCGGCGCGCGTCGCTGAGGGCGCGGCCTCGCCGCTGCGATGACCACGCTCGCCGATCCGCCCGCCACGCCCGCGCCGCCGCCGGCGTCTGAGCCAGGACCCGTGTCCACGCCCCCCGACGACGACAAGCGCATGACCGTGGTGGAGCACCTCACCGAGCTCCGCCGCGTCCTGATCATCTCCCTGCTCGCCTGGGGCGTGGCCACGGTCGCCGCCGCGGTCTTCAACGGCCAGATCATCCACGCGCTGGAGCGGCCGCTGCTCAACGTGCTCAACGGCAGCCACTTCCTCAGCAAGGTGCCGATCGTCACCAGCCCGACCGAGCCGATCACCATCCCGCTCAAGGTCGCGCTGATCACCGGGTTCATCGGGGCGCTGCCGGTGATCCTGTGGCAGGTGTGGACCTTCGTCTCGCCGGGGCTGCGGCCGGTGGAGCGCAAGTTCGCCGGGCCGTTCATCGCCTCCAGCCTGCTGCTCTTCGGCATGGGCGGGGCGTTCGCCTATTTCGTGATGCCGGTCGGCCTCACCTTCCTGGCCAACTTCCTCGGCGGCAACGCCAGCTTCCTGCCCGACCTCAACCAGTACCTCAGCTTCTTCACCCTGCTCATCGTCATCTTCGGGGTGACCTTCGAGCTGCCCGTGGTCGTCGTGCTGCTCGGCGTGCTCGGCATCGTGTCGTCGAAGAAGCTGCGTGCCTGGCGGCGGGGGATCTGGGTGGGCATCATCTTCGTCGCCTTCGTGGTCACCCCGGGCGCCGACCCGATCACCCCGACGGCGCTGCTCATCCCCCTGATCGCCCTCTTCGAGGCCAGCGTGCTGGTCCTCGACAAGGTCTTCAAGCGCTAGGCGGTCAGTAGCTGTACCCGTTGGCGGTCGAGCTGGAGCTCGAGCTCGACGAGCTGCTGCTCGACCCGCCCGCGCCGCTGCCGCCCACGGTGAAGCTGCCCTTCATCAGGGTGGGGTGGAACTTGCAGTGGAAGGTGAGCGAGCCCGAGCCCGGTGCGGTGAAGGTCAGCGTGGCGGTCTGCCCGGGGTCGGCCTGGACCTCGCCGCTGCCGTTGTCCAGGGTCAGGGAGTGGGTGACGGTTCCCTGGTTCTGGAAGGTCACGCTGACCGGCTGGCCGGCGCCGACCGGCACCGTGCTGGGCGTGAAGTTGAAGTTCCTGGCGGTGACGGTGGGGCCACCGCCGGAAGTGCTGCTGGAGCTGGTGCCGTTGTCGGTCGAGCCGCAGGCGGCCACGGCGAGGGCGGTGGCGAGCACGCTGCCCCCGGCGGCGAGGCGGCGGATGGTGAGGGTCATCTCGGTCTCCTCGTGTGCGGCGCTCATCTGGGCATATGGGTCGAGGTTACGTCCGGGTGCAAGATGCGACCGCCCCGGCCCGTCTTGACTGATTGGACAACCAAATCGGTTGGCCGACCAATCAGGAGCCCGGCGATGCCCGATCGCAACCAGCCGAACCCCCTGGCGCCCGGCCTCAGCCCCAGCGCCCAGCAGCGCGCCCAGCAGATCGTCGACGCCGCCGCGCGGGTGATGGGCCGCCAGGGCTACGGCGGCACCACCATGAAGGACATCGCCGCCGAGGCGGGGATCACCGCCGGCCTGATCCACTACTACTTCGACTCCAAGGAGGACCTGCTCCTCGCCGTCACCGCCACGCTCTGCGAGCAGATGCGCCGCGACGCCGAGCAGGCCTTCGCCGCCAGCGGCGACGCGACGCCCTTCGCCCGCGCCTGGGTCGCGCTGCAGGCCGCCAAGGACCACCTCAAGCGGCCCAATCAGCAGCGCCTCTTCGTGGAGACGATCACCCTGGCACTCAGCGAGCCGCGCATGCGCGAGCAGATGGCCCAGCTCTACGAGGCCCTGCTCGACAGCAGCACGGCGATGGTCGAGGAGCTCGCCGGCCAGGTGCCCACCCCGCCGCCGGTTCCGGCGCGCGACCTGGCTGCGGTGCTGGTCGCCGCCATCGACGGCATGGCGCTGCAGAAGCTGCTCGACCCGTCGCGCGACGAGGACGCCCTCTACCGCGCCTTCGGCTTCCTGATGATGAGCTGCCTGGCGATGAGCTACGCGGTGGCGGGCCTCCCCGTGCCCACGCTGGAGGACTTCGCCGCCATCATCGGCGGGTCCGGGCAGTGATCTTCCGCCGCATCGGCGAGCTGGCGGCGCGCTTCCGCTGGTGGGTGCTGGGCGCCTGGGTTGTGGTCGCGGTTGTCCTCAACGTGGTGGTCCCCCAGCTCAGCGAGGTGATCAAGAAGGACACCGTGCCCTTCGTGCCCGCCAGCGCCGAGGTGATGCGCGGCTACGACGTGATGAGCCGCCAGTTCAACGGCGGCCACGCCGGTGGCGACGCCATCGTGGTCATGGAGGACAGCGGCGGCATCAGCGACGCCGACCGCGCTTACTACGCGCGCATCGTCGCCGCGGTGCGGGCCGACAGGCAGCGCACCGTCGACGTGCAGGACTACATCGCCCATCCCGAGTTCAAGGCGTCGGCGACGTCGAAGGACGGCAGGGCGCTGTTCCTGCCCATCATGCTGCGCGCCGAGGTGTCGACGCCGCAGGCCGACGGCGATGCCGCCTGGCTGCGCGCGCTGCTGCTGCAGGACAAACCCAGCACGCTGCACGCCTACGTCACCGGCGACACCGCGATCATCGCCGACTTCCAGAGCAGCGTGCAGGACAGCACCGCGCGCACCACGGTGATCACCGGACTGCTGGTCATCCTCATCCTGCTGGCCATCTACCGCTCGCCGGTGACTCCGCTGATCCCGCTGACCGTGATCGGCCTGTCGATCATGGTGGTGCGGCCGCTGGTCGCCTTCCTGGGATTGCACGTCTTCCAGGTGGCGGCGTTCACCGAGACCTTCATCCTGGCCATCGTCTTCGGCGCGGGCACCGACTACTGCATCTTCATGATCAGCCGCTTCCGCGAGCAGATGGCGGGCGGCGACTCGCGCAGCCGCGCCATCGGCACCAGCACCCGCCGGGTCGGCGAGGCCATCGCCAGCTCGGCGGTGACGGTGATGGTCGGCGGCCTCTCCATGCTGCCCGCACACGTCTCGCTGTTCAGCACCACCGGTCCCGCCATCGCCGTCGCGGTGGTGATCACCCTGCTCGCCGGGCTGACCATCACCCCCGCGCTGCTCTCCATGGGCGGTGACCGCTTCTTCTGGCCGCAGAGGCTGCGCACCGAGCAGCACAGCCGCTTCTGGACCGCGGCCGCGGCGCTGATCGCCCGCCGTCCGGGACGCGTCGCCCTCGGCGGCCTGATCCCGCTGCTGCTGCTCGCCGCGCTCTACCCGACGATGCGGCTCACCTACGACGAGCGCGCGCCGCAGCCCGCCTCCAACGACTCGGTGCAAGGACTGGCGGCGCTCAGCCGCCACTACCCCGGTGGCGAGATCATGCCCAACTACGTTCTGGTCAGCTCTGGCCACGACATGCGCAACCCGCGCGACCTGGCCGCGCTCGACGGGGCCACCAAGGCGGTGGGCAAGATCGACGGCGTCGCCTCGGTGCGCAGCTTCACCCAGCCGCAGGGCACGCGCCTGGCCCAGGCGTCGATCCCGTACCAGGCGGGCGTCGTCGCCCAGGGCCTCGACCAGGCGCACGCCGCGGTCGACCAGGGCGGCGCGGGCGCGCAGCAGCTCAGCCAGGGCGCGGGTGCGCTGAGCGGCGGTGCGTCGCAGCTCGCCGCGGGCGCGGCGCAGGCGCAGGGGGCGACGGCGCAGTTGCAGCAGGGCCTGACCCAGGTGGGCGGCGGCCTGCAGCAGCTCGGCGCCGGCGCGTCCAGCGCGCAGCAGGGCGCCACCGATCTCAGCGACGGCGCCCGCCAGCTCGCCGCCGGGCTGCGCGTCGCCCGCGACGGTGTCGCCCAGGCCGCTGACGGCATGACCCAGGTGCTCGCCTACTTCGCCACCGACACCGAGTGCATCGTCGGCAACCCGAGCTGCATCGCTGCGCGCGACGGCCTCACCAGGATCCGCAACGGCGAGCGCGACCAGCTGCTGCCCGGTCTCGACCGCGCCATCGACGGCGCGTCGAGCATCGCCGCCGGCGACGCCTCGCTCGCCGACGGCGCCCGCCATCTCCGCGGTGGCCTCGACCAGGCGCAGCAGGGCGTCGTCCAGCTCCAGCAGGGCGAGCAGGAGTTCGGCGCCAGGCTGGGCCAGCTCAGCAGCGGCGCGGCGCAGCTCAGCAACGGCGCCAGCCGGCTCGGTGGGGGAGTGGCCCAGCTCGCCGGCGGCACCAGCGCGCTGTCCACCGGTTTGGGACAGGCTGCGGACTTTCTCAAGCGCGTCGACAGCGAGGCGGGCGCCGCGGGACTCGACACCTTCTACATCCCCGGCGACCGTCTCGACGACCCTCAGCTCGCCCTGGCCCGCTACTACTACATGTCACCCGACGGAAAGACGGCACGGCTGATGGTGTTCAGCAAGGACGACCCCTTCGGCGTCGCGGCGATGAACCGCACCCCCGCCGAGCGCGGCGCCGTCGACGACGCGCTCAAGGGCACCAGCCTGGCCGGCAGCAGCGTGCTCGTCGCCGGTTTCGCCGCCCAGAACGACGCCATCCGCGACTACTTCCAGCAGGACTTCCGCCTGGTCGCAATCGTGGTGCTGCTCGGCGTCTTCCTGGTGCTGGCACTGCTGCTGCGCAGCCTGGTCGCGCCGCTCTACCTGCTCGCCTCGGTGGTGCTCAGCTACGCGGGCGCGATGGGTCTGACCACGCTGATCTGGCAGGACATCGCCCACCTGCCCGCGATCGACTGGACGGTGCCGATCTTCGCCTTCATGATGCTGGTTTCGGTCGGAGCCGACTACAACATCTTCCTCATGTCGCGCGTCCGCGAGGAGGTGAGGCGCGACCCCGCGCACGGCATCGCCCGCGCCGTGGCGCGCACCGGCGCGATCATCACCTCGGCGGGCGTGATCTTCGCGGGCACCTTCGCCGCGCTGATCAGCTCACCGCTCAACAGCATCGCCGAGGCGGGCACGGCGATCACCCTCGGCCTGCTGCTCGACACCTTCCTGGTGCGCAGCTTCGTGGTTCCCGCCATCGCCATGCTGCTCGGTCGCTGGAACTGGTGGCCGAGCGGCTACGCGCTGAAGACCTCGACGCGTCCGGCGACGACCCGGGTGCGCACCGTGGGCAGCGGCGGCAACGTGTACGGGTAGCTGCCGCCCAGCGCCTTGCCGTCGAGCCCGAACCAGGCGTCGTGGCAGGGGCAGTCGAGGTGCTGCCCGGCGGGGTTGAACACCAGGGTGCAGGGCATGTGGGTGCACATCGCGGAGACCGCCTGGTACGTGCCGCTGCCGTGGTTGACCACGAAGCCCTCGACCGCGCCCGCGCTGAAGCGCAGCGGCCGCCCGACGGGGACCTCGTCCACCGCTCCGACGTCGACCCAGCGCCCCGCCTGGGGCACCAGCTCGCGGCCCGGCGGCGTCGTGTCGGCGCCCCTCTCGACCACCCGGTCGATACCGATGCCCGCGCCGACGGCGGCGGCCACGCCCGCGGCAGCGCCACCGAGCAGGCGGCGTCGCGACAGCCGCTGCGCATCGGCGGTCGCGGCGGGCGACGGTGCGTCCATGGCGGTGCGCAGCCGCCGCTCCAGCTTCTCGACGAAGTCGGGATGGGGCGCGTCGGCGCCCGGCTGCCCGGCGCGCAGGGCGGCGGCGGCGAGCATCTGCGCGGCCTCGTCGTCGTCGGCGGGGAAACGCGGCGGGCGGCGGTCGGCGGCCACGGCGTCGAGATAGGCGTCGACGCGGCGCCGGCGCAGCCTCACCAGGGGTTCTCCTGAGCGGCGCGGCGCAGCGCGCGGTGCTGCAGCACCTTGGCGTTGCTCACCGTGATGCCCATCTCGCTCGCCGACTCCTTGACCGAGTAGCCGCGCAGGAAGCGCAGCTCGAGGATGCGCCGGTAATGGTCGGGCAGGGCGGCGAGCACGCGTGCGGCGCGCCGCACACCCCGGTCGGCGTCGTGGTGTTCCGGCTCGGGCTCGGGGGCGGCGACCTCCTCGCCGAGCAGCCCGGCCTCGGTGCTGTAATGCCGCGTCCAGTGCTCGGCGAGGACGCTGCGCGCGGTGGTCATCAGGTAGCTGCGCAGCTCGCCGGTCGAGGCGCGCAGGCGCAGCCGGGGCAGGGCGCGGAGGAAGACGCCGGCGACCAGGTCCTCGGTGTCGGCGCGGTTGCCGGTGCGGGCGTAGACGTAGCGGTACACAGGTCCCACGTGTTCGCGGTAGACCGCCTCCCAGCCGGCGGCGTCGCCGACGACGTGGAGGTCGGGCGATGCCGAGGGCGACTGTTCCAAGCGGTGCGGCTCCAGGGCGGAAGGGCTGCAGGGCGCGGTCCGCCCTCACAGTAGCTCCTACGCGACCGGGTTACGCGCGGGCTGCCGATACTCCTCTTCGCCGTTCTCTACAAAAGTTGTTCGACGCGGCGGGCGCAGTTGTCTAGGGTTGGGGTGAACCCAGGGGCAGCCCACGGGAGAGCCGATACCGCCCGGCTTGCGAGCGGATCATGGGGACAGAGTAGAGATGGCTAGACCGATGAGTGGAGCCCGCCGGGGCCGCTCGCTGCGGGCGATCATGATCGCAGTGGGCACCGGCTGCGTCAGCGCCTGGTTTGGCCTGTCGCTCTTCAGCGTTCACGCGCAGGCGACCGACGGGTGCGAGAGCGACGTGCACAGCAGCGTGGTCTCGACCACCTGCACCACCAGCACGACCACCACCAGCACGACCACCACCAGCACCAGCACCTCCAGCGACGAGGAGGGCAGCGACTGCAGCACGCCGGTGGCCATCAAGACCTCCGAAGGCGGCGACGAGGACGAGACCTGCCCGACGCCGACGGCCAGGCCGACCGCGACGCCCACGGCTACGCCGACCGCGACGCCCACGGCGACCCCGACGGCGACTCCGACCGCGACGCCGCACGCCACGCCCACGGCCACGCCGGCCGGCAGCGTGCTGGGCATCACCTCGACGCCCGCGAGTGGCGTCCAGGGCATCGTCAGCGTTCCCAACACGGGCGCGGCGCCCGCCGGTGACAGCCCGTTCGGCCTCGGCCTGCTGAGCGCCGGGCTGGTGCTGCTCGGCGGCGGTGGCCTGATGGGCTGGCGCAAGCGCCGGAGCTGATTCCAACAAGACAATGCGGGACGGCCCGGCTCCGCCCTCGACGTGAGGTGACGGATCCGGGCCGTTTTGCGTGTCATGTTTGCCGCGCTTGTGACGTCTTTACTTGTGTTGATGGACGCGCGTGCTGCGATTCCGTACCATTCTGGTAACGACAACCCCGTAGGCAGCGGAGGGCAGCTGCTGCCGGCGCCACATGCTGCGCGCTTCGGGGTCGAGCCGACCGCCGCCGGCTCACACAAGAGGGAGCGGCCCACCACACATGCCGAGCGTGCCATCGCGGCGACGCCGGCGAGGGCACTGGGGTCATGGTGAGATTCGGAAGCGGCAGCCGCTGGCAGCGCGCGACGCAGGTGGGTGCGATCGTGGCGGGCACGGGCTGCCTGAGCGCATGGTTCGGACTGTCCCTGGCCGGGGGAACGATCGCGGCGGCGAGCGGCGCCTGCGCCGCGCCGAGCGTGCCGGGCAGCGGCATGACGGTGAGCATCGACACCTCCCTGGGCTGTGACAACTCCAGCGGCCAGGCCAACTTCCCGATCACCGGGTACATCGCCGCCAAGGAAGGCACCAGCAGCCACACGTTCCAGGTGGTGCCCGGCTTCGAAGCGCTCTCGGCGCACAAGTTCTACTGGGGCAGCTACGTGATGAGCTTCCCGAGCTGCACGGTCGGCTCGGGCACCGCCTCGTCGGGCCTGGTCGTGGTGCCGGCCACCGGCAGCTATCCAGGCACGCCGCCCACCATGACCGGGACGCTGCCCACCCTCACCACCGACGCGAGTGGCGGGGTGGTCTGCGCCTACAGCCTCACCGTGCAGAACGCGCCCGTCGTCACCGGCACCGGCGACGACAAGATCAACAGCTCCAAGCTCGACGTGTGGCTGCAGGACAACGGCAGCGCCGTCGACCACTCGGCGACCGAGTCGGTCAAGCCGCCGGACCTGACCACACCGTCGCCGACCGCGACCTCGACGCCGACCTCCACGCCGACGTCCACGGCCACGGCGACGCCGACGTCCACGCCGACCTCCACGCCCACCGCGACGCCGACGTCCACGCCAACCGCGACGCCCACGGCGACGCCGACCGCGACGCCCACGTCCACGGCGACGGCGACGCCAACAGCCACGCCGACCGCGACGCCCACGGCCACGCCGACCGCGACGCCGACGTCCACGCCGACCGCCACGCTCACGGCAACGCCGACGGCCACACCAACAGCCACGCCGACCGCGACGCCCACGGCAACGCCGACCGCGACGCCAACAGCCACGCCAACCGCGACGCCCACGGCAACGCCGACGGCCACACCCACGGCCACGCCGACGCCCACCGGGTCCGTCGCCGGCTCGACCAGCACCCCGTCGCCCAGCGCGACCACCGGGGTCCAGGGCATCACCACCACGACGTCCAGCAGCAGTGGCAGTGGCGCCCAGGGCATCGTCAACGTCCCCAACACCGGCGCCGCGCCGGGAGCCTCGGGTGGCAGCATCGCACTGCTGCTCAGCGGACTCGTCCTTCTCACCACCGGAGGAGTGCTCAGCGCCCGCCGCCGCAATCAATAGCCTCCTTCCGGAGCGTGTGACGCTTCTGGGGTGTTGCTGAAACGCACCAGTGGGACGCCCGCCGGATCGGTGTTAGCATCGGCCGCGGCAGGGTTGAGCAGGAACCATCCAAACCGGGCCGGCCAGGGCAGTGGCAGATCGGCCAAGCGGTGCTTTTGCACCTGGGCAGGCATGCCAGCAATGGACGACCCTATGGTGGCGGGTGAGGCCCGCATGGCCCCTGATCTCCGTGCACCCATCGGGCGGCGGGCCGGCGAGCGGGCGGCGCGCGTCCTGGTCATCGACGACCATCACGCCGTCGCCGAGGCGGTGGCAATGGCCATCGACACCCAGGACGACCTCGACTGCGTGGGCACCGCGGGCAGCATCGGCGAGGGGCGCCGCCTGGCCGCCGAGCTGCACCCCGACGTCATCCTCATCGATGTCGAGCTGCCCGACGGCGACGGCATCGAAGCCGTGCCCGACCTGCGCCGCGACAACCCGCGCGCCCGCGTGCTCGTGCTCACCGGCCACACCGCGGTCGCCGTGCTGGCCCGGGCGGCGTCGGCCGGGGTCTGCGGCTTCCTGCCCAAGGAGAGCGGCATCCAGGAGGTGCTGCGCGCCATCCGGGTGGCCCGCGACGGGGGCATGATCGTCAACAACGCCACCCTCAGCGGCGTGCTCAACCGCATCGCCGCCAACGGCGCGGCCGGCGGACAGTCGGCGGTGGAGCTGTTCACCCCGCGCGAGCTCGACGTCCTGCGCGGCCTGGCCAGCGGCAGCGACCCGCAGAACATCGCCCAGGCGCTGGGCATGAGCGTCAACACCTGCCGCGGGCACGTCAAGAGCATCCTCAGCAAGCTCGGCGCGCACAGCCAGCTCGAAGCGGTGGTCATCGCGCTGCGCCGCGGCCTGCTCCCCGAGCTGCTCGGCGCGTGACCGGTCAGGGGGGCGTCCGCCCGCCGGCCGGGCCGGTGGACAGGCGCGCCGTGCTCTCCGCCATCGCCACCGCGGGGGGCGTTGACGAGGCCCTCAGACGCGCCCTCGAGGTGATCGCCGGGGCGAACGGCTGGCCGGTGGCCCGCGCCCTGGTCACCGACGGCGCCGGGGGACTGCGCACCGCGGGGTGGTACCTCTCCGATCCGCGCTACGAGCCCTTCCGCCAGGTCAGCGACGCCATCGACCCCAATACCGGCCTGCCCGCCAAGGCGTGGGCCGAGGGGGGCTCGATGCAGGTCGCCGACCTCGCCGTCGAGCCGGCCTTCCTGCGCCGCCAGGCGGCCGCGGTGTGCGGGCTCCGCGCCGCCGCCCTGCTGCCGCTGAGCAGCGGCGACGACCGGCTCGGCATGGTCGAGCTGTTCTCCACGGACTCCGACGCGGTGCGGCAGCCGGCGCTGCTGTCGGCCACCCAGGAGCTGCTCGCTGCGGCCGCCGAGGCGCTCCTCGACAAGCGGCGCAGCGACCAGGCGGCGGCGCACCAGGCCCGGCTGCGCGCCGTCTTCGACAGCCCGCTGGGCATGGCCGAGCTCGACGGCGAGCTGCGCATCGTCGAGGCCAACGCCGCCCTGTCGGCCATGCTCGACGTCCCCGCCGAGTCGCTGCGCGGGCGTTCGCTGGCCGCCATGCTGCGCCCGGCCGACGCCTCGACCTCGCTCGACGCCTGGTGCCATCAGCTCACCTCGACGGGACACGCCCTGGTCGAGGCGCTGCTGCAGCGTGCCGGTGGCGCCGACGCCCAGGTGGCGGTGCGCGGCTGGGCGGCGCAGGCGGCGGATGGCGGCGCGCGCTACACGGTGCTGGTCGACCCGCAGACCGAGCGGCGCCGCGCCGAGGAGGGGTTCATCACCCGCTGGGCGCGGCGCGGCGTGGCCATGGAGCTGGTGCGCTCGATCACCGGCGAGGCCGACCTGCTCCGCGCCGTCGCCGAGTCGGCCCGTGGGCTGGTCAACGCGCACCTCGCCGCGGTGGCGCTCAACGGTGTCGACGGGACGCCTTTCGAGGTGTTCGTCCCCGCCGGAGTGAGCGACGCCGAGGCCGTGCGCATCGGGCTGCGGCCCACGGCGGCGACGGGCGTGCTCTCGGCGCTGGTGCTGGAGAACCGCCCGCTGCGCATCGCCGACGTCGGCGCCCATCCCGCCTACGCCGGCCTTCCCGACGGGCACCCCGAGCTGCGCTCGTTCCTCGGGCTGCCGATGATCGCGGGCGGCCAGACCATCGGCCACCTCTTCGTCGCCAACCGCCACGACGGGCAGCCCTTCGACAACACCGACGAGTCCTTCCTCGACGACTTCGCCGGCGTGGCGGCGTCGGCGATCGCCCACGTGCGCACCACCCAGCAGGCGCGCACGGCCACGTCGCGGCTGCGCCAGCTTGTTCGTGCCAACCTTGACCTGATCCAGCAGACCCGCCGCGACATCCTGCCCCGCTCCGCGGTCGAGCTGCTGCGCACCGTCACCGACGCCGAGTACGCGGCGCTGCTCATCGTCGACCCGGACAGTGGCGAGGTGCGCACCTTCCTGCACGCCGGCATGACGCCGGCCGCGGCGGGACGCGTCGGCCCGCTCCCCGCGGCGCGCGGTTTGCTGCACGCGGCGCTGTCCGCCGAGCGTCCCATGCGCCTCACCGACCTGCGCCACCACCCGACTCACGGCGGCTTCCCGCCCCACCACCCGGTGATGCGCTCCTTCCTCAGCGTCCCGGTGACCGTGGCGGGGCAGGTGCGCGGCCTGCTCTTCTGCACCAACAAGCGCGGCTTCTCCGACTTCACCATGGAGGACGAGGACTCCGCGCTGCGCATCGCCGCGGCGGTGGCGAGTGCCATCGAGGCGCCGCGCGACGAGGGCGACTCGCTGCTGCGCAACCTGGCCCAGGCGTCGGAGCGGCTGCGCGAGGAGGAGTCGCGGCACTGGCGCTTCCTGGGCTCGCTGTCACACGAGCTGCGCAGCTCGATCGGCGGCATCCTGATGTCCGCCGACCTGCTCTCCGACCCCGCCTTCGGTGCCATCGCCGAGGAGCAGATGCGCGTGGTGGGCAGCCGCATCGGCGTCACCGCGCGCAGCCTCATGGAGCTGATCGACAACCTGCTCGACCTCTCGCGCATCCAGGCGGGACGGCTGGAGGTGCGCATGCAGCCCGTCGAGCTGCAGCCGATCATCGCCGAGGTGATCGCCCAGCTGGGGCCGGTCGCCGTCGACGCCGAGGTGGCCCTCGACGCCGCTCCCATCCCGCCCTCGGCGCCGCGCATCCTCGCCGACCCGGTCCGCTTCCGGCAGGTTCTGGTCAATCTCGTCGGAAACGCGCTGAAGTTCACGCCCTCGCATGGACACGTCGTGGTCGACGTCCACGCGGGCGACCACGACGTGGTGGTGGCGGTCAGCGACACCGGCGTCGGCATCGACCCTTCGGATCTCTTGCGGCTGTTCGAGCCCTTCGAGCGCGCTCGCGACGCCCGGGCCCCCGGGACGGGGCTGGGCCTGGCCATCTCGCGCGCCATCATGGAGCTGCACGGCGGGCGGCTGGAGGCGGAGTCGTGGCCGGGCGTGGGCTCGCGCTTCACGGCGACGTTCCGTGTTGCGCGGCTGCCGCACTACACCGCCGAGCTGGAGCGCGCCGTCGCCGACGAGGGTCCGCTGGTCACCGGGCGCGGCACCGTGCTGCTGGTCGAGGACGACGAGTCGTCGCGCGAGTCCACGGTGTCGGTGCTGACCGCCGCGGGGTATCGCGTGCTGCCGGTGTCGACGCGCGCCGCCGCGCTGGCGGCGGTGGCGACGTGCGGCGCCGACCTGGTGCTGCTCGACGTGCACCTGCCGGACGGGGATGGGCTGGACATCGTGTCGGAGTTGCGCGCCCTCGGCGGATCGCCGGGGCCGCGGGTGGTGGCGTTCTCTGCGGATCGCATCGGCAACACCGAGGAGCGGGCCCGGCTGGTGTGCGACGACTTCGTGCTGAAGCCACTGCGGCCGCGGGAGCTGCTGCGGCGGGTGGGGGAGCTGGTTCGGGGCTGAGTCGGGCGTTGGCAGCCTTGGTGGGTTGCTGTCATCGCTGGCATCAACTGGTCCGGTTCTGTGCCCTTCCTGCTTGCTCCCCGAACGCCCGTTCTGCTACAATGCAGTGGTGGTCGCGCTCGCAATTCCCCTTGCCCCACCTCAGGTTTCACCTGCAACCGCGGACCCGCTCGCCCGTCTGCACAGCGCGGTCGGCGCCCTCGCCGCCTCGGACCTCGCTTCCCTGACCGACGCCGCCCTGGGCGACGACCTCGTCGCCCTGCGCCGCGACATCGACCGCCTCGAACTCGAATTCTCCCGCCGCCTCCAGGGCTTCGACGCCCGCCGCGGCTGGTCCGGCACCGGCGCACTCTCCACGGTCGCCTGGCTGCGCAACACCTGCCGCCTCAGCCCGGCCGCCGCCGCCCAGTCCGTCGGCGTCGCCCGCCAGCTCCCCGCCCTTCCCCTCACCGCGCAGAGCGCATCCGACGGCACCATCGGCTTCCACCACGTCGCCGTGATCACCCACTGCGCCGCCCAGGTCGGCGCCGACGCCGTGCGCAACGTCGAGCCCACGTTGGTCGAAGCCGCCCGCAAGCTCGACCCGCGCTCCCTCCGCGTCGTGACGCGCCGCCTCCGCTACTGCGTCGACCCCGACGGCGCCCTCTCCGACTCCGAAGCCGACCACGCCCGCCGCGCCTTCAACCTCAGCCAGACCTTCGACGGCGTCTTCCACGTCGACGGTCTGCTCGACGCAGAGGGTGGCGCGCTGCTTCGTTCGGCCATCGACGCCCTGGACGACCGCGTTGCGGGCGACGACCGCACCTCGTGGCAGCGCCGCGCGGATGCGTTGGTCGAGCTGGCCCGGCGCCAGTTGCAGTCCGGCTCGTTGCCCTCCGTCGCCGGCGAGCGTCCGCATCTCACGGTGACGGCGTCCGAAGCGACGCTGCGCACCGAGCGCGGCTGCGCGGCGGGGGAGATGGGGTGGGCGGGGCCTGTGGTTGCGGAGACAGTGCGGCGCGTTGCTTGTGATGCGTCGGTGCGGCGCGTTGTTGTTGCTGGTGGTGGTGAGCCGCTGGATGTGGGGCGCGCTACGCGGACGATTCCTTCGGCTCTGCGCCGTGCCCTTGTGGTGCGTGACGGCGGCTGCCGGTTCCCGGGGTGCGACCGCCCGCCGGAGTGGACGGACGGTCATCACATCGCGCACTGGGCCGACGGCGGGGAGACCAAGTTGGAGAACTTGGTGCTGCTGTGCCGCCGCCATCACCGCGTGGTGCATGAAGGGCACTGGCGGCTGCAGGTGGGGTCAGACGGCGGGGTGGTTGCGCAGCCGCCGTGACGGTCCGCTAGAAGAATGCGAAGTTTGCCCCTGTGGTGAAGGTACCGCTCGCCGCATTGCCACTAGTGTCGGTGATGGAGGAAGCCGGCGGGATCGAGACGGTGGTGGAGCCAGACGTTCCCGCACCAACGGTGTCACCGGTCTTGGCACCCAGGGTGACCTTGATCGTGGTCCCGCTGACCGTCGTCGTCGACGCGAAGGTCGCCGTCTTGTTCCCGTTCTGCGTCAGATAGCCAGTTCCGCCTGTGTCAACTAGGCCGCTGAAGATTCCGGAGATGGCGACTGTCGCGTGCGCGCCCGAGCTGTTCGGTCGGTTGAAGACCACGCTCGGCGTCGCCGGCACTGTGCTAGCGAGCACGTTGCCGCTGAACGTCAGTGTCATCGCATCGCCGGTCTCCGGTATCCCGTTCACGCTTCCGCTGAACGAAACCCCTGTGAGGGTGAAGGCCGCCGCGGTGACGGTGAACGTGGCGGTCGCCTGGTTGTTCGACGCGTCCTTGACCAGCACGGTATAGGGGCCCGCCCCCAGGCTGGGCACCGTGTACGTGGCGCCGGTGATCGCGCCGTTGGCGTTGGTCGAGGTTGAGCCGCCGAGGGTCACGCCGGTGGTGTTGAACGTGACTGTCAAGGCCGACGTAACGGCGAAGCCGGTACCGGTGATCGTGTCGCTACTGCCCGCAGCTCCGGTGCTCGGGGTCAGAGTGATCGACGGCGTGACCGTGAAGTTGACCGATGGCGCAGTTTGTGAACCGGCCGTCACCACCACCGGATGCGCGCCGGCCAGGCTGCCGGACGCCGTTGCCGGAACGGTGAACGTCGGCGGCGTCGAGGTTGGGATGTTGCCGCTACCGTCGGTCGTCAACGTGCCGCTGAGCGTGATCGACGACCCCGCGTAGGTCGCGCTGATGGCCGCCCCGGCGGGGAAGCCGCTGCCCGAGAGAGTCACCGTCGAGCCGACATTCCCGCTGCTCGGGCTGACGCTCGCGCTCGGTGTCACCGCATATGTGGTCGACGCGGTCGCACTGCCGCTATCGGTCGCGACGATGCTCTTTGCGCCGGTCGTGCTCGGCGGAACCGTGAAGGTGGCCGTCCAGCCACCGGTCGTACCCACCTGCGGACTTGCCGGGCTCGTCGTCAGGGGGTTGCTGGCGAAGGTCACCGAGACCGTCTGCCCCGCGACGAAGCCGGTGCCCGTCAGGGTGACGCCCGTGGTCCCCACGGTGCCGCTCGACTGTGACACCGACACACTCGCCTGGACGGTGAAGTTGCTCGTCGAGGTGGCGGTGTTGGTGCCGTCGGACACGGTCACGATCTGCGACCCGTGAGGGGCGGAGGGAATCGTGAACGTCACCAGCGAGCTGCCGTTCGCTCCCGCCGTTCCGCCCGAGGCGATCGCGGCAGTGTTGCCGGCGACCTTCACCGTGAGCGAACCCGAGGCGCTGAAGCCGTTGGCCTGAATGGTCACGCCCGAGGTGCCGACGGGGCCGCTGGTCGGCGAGAGGCTGGTGGCCGAGGCGCTGACGGTGAAGTTGGTCCCCGACGTGACGGTGCTCGCGCCGTCGGAGACGACGACCGCCTGCGAGCCGTTCGACACGGCGGGAATCGTGAAGCTCACCGTCGAGCTGCCCGACCCGTTGGTGTTCGAGCCGCCGGTGATCGAGGCCGAGGCCCCGCCGACCGTCACGGTCAACGAGTGCGTCGGCAGGAATCCCTGCGCAACGATGCTCGCGCTGCTGGCCACCACGCCCGTCGTCGGGCTGAGGCCGGTCGCCGACGCGGCGACGGTGAAGCTGTTGCTTTGGGCCGAGAGGTTGGAGCTGTTCCCGACCGCCCACAGCGTGTGGGTTCCACCCAGGGTGTTCGCGGGGATGCTGACGCTGAAGCCGCTCGCCTGCCCGTTGCTGTCCGTCGTCAGGGGAGACGGCGTCGTCGTCAGCGACGTGCCGCCCGCCGTGTCGAGGTGGATGGTCAGGGTCTCCGCATTGCCGAAGTAGGCCACCGCTCCGCCGGTGACGCTCGCCGGCAGCGACGAGGCAGGCAGGCTCTGCGCGTTGGTGATCGAGAAGGTCGTCGGCACGGAGACGGTGAAGGTGTTGCTCGTCGCCGTGAGGCCCGACGTCGCGCCCATGGCGACCAGCGTATGGGTGCCATGCGCGATGTTGGCCGGGATGGTGGCGCTGAACCCGCTCACCTGGCCGTTGGCGTTTGTGGTGACCGGCGACGGCGAGGTGGCGAGGATCGTCCCGCTCACACCGTCCAGCCGGATGACCAGGTTCTCACTCGCGCCGAAGTACGTCACGGCGCCACCCGTCACGGTGCCCGAGAGAGAGGTGAACGTCTGCCCCGGGTCGATCGAGAAGGTGCTCGGCACTGAGACGGTGATCGCGTAGGTCGCCTGCGAGCCCGAACCGCCGACCGCGTAGACGGTGTGCGTCCCGTCGGCGATGCTGGCCGGCACGGTCACGGTGAAGGGGCTGCTCGTCTGCCCGTTGGCGCCGATGGGCACGGTGCCCGGGCTGCTGGTCAGCGGCGTCCCGGCGGCGCCGTCGAGGTGGAACGTCACGCTCTCGCCGGCGCGGAAGTAGGTGATCGCGCCACCGGTGAGCGTGCTGGGCAGGGTGGAGAAGGTGCCGTTGGTGAAGGACAGGGTGGCGGGCACGTTGACGGTGAACGTCGCGCTGGCCGTGTCGCCGAGGTTGCCGACCGCGTAGATGGTGTGGCTGCCGTCCGCGATGTTGGCCGGCACCGTGATGGTCGGGCTGGCCGTTCCGCCAGTAGCGCCGGTGGTGACCGTGGCGGGCGACGTGGTGAGCACGGTGCCGGTGATGGCGTCGTCGAGGCGGAAGGTGATCGTCTCGCTGTCGGCGAAGTTGCTGACGCTGCCACTGAGATTCTTCGGCAGTGTGGTCGTCGAGGTCGGCGAGACACTGAGCGCGGGGGTGCCCACGGCGGGCGAGGTGACGCTGGCCGAGGCCCCGGTCCAGCTCAGGTACGTCGGCACCACGGTGTACGTGTGCGTGCCCGACGGAACTGAGGTGTCCTTGCAGGAGAAGGTGCTCGCCGACTGGATGCCGCTGCACGTCCCCGAGGCCCCGCTGTTGTCGCGAAGCACGTAGTAGGTGGTCGGCGTGCCGCCCGTCACCGTGTCGGCGGGCCAGGTGATGGTCACGTCGCGACCGCTGACGGTGGGGGTCGAGAGTGCGCCCTCGGCGTTCACCGCACCGCTGTTGAGGCCGAGGGTGTTGGTGGTGAACGCGTTCATGAAGGCGTGCACGCCGATGCCGGCCGCAATGCCCACCACCGCGCCGACGACAGCACCCAGCGCCAAGCGCTTGTGGGAGGGCAGACGGTGGCGGCGCAGACGCGTCGTCATCGGGTTGCGCCCCAGACGAAGTCGGCGGAGGCGCCCGTCTGCTGGTAGGCGTTGTCGCTGTTGTTGCCCGCGTTCGGGAAGGTGACCACGAACAGGAAGGTGTGCGACTCATTGTTGGCCCAGCGCTGGCACCCCGGGTGCGGAGGCGGTCCCGAACCACACACCGAGATGCTCGCCGGAACCGCGTCCAGGACGCCGCTGTAGAGCTGGAGGTTCATCGTCTGGTCGGTGATCACCAGAGCTAGGCGGTGTGCCAGGTTGCCGCTTCCCGCGGGGCCCGAATGGGTCAGGTTGCTCTCGAACAGCGAGACGTAGACGTTGCCGTTGGCGGTGAGGACCACCGTGCCCCTGGCGACGTCGCCGGGCTTCATGCGCGAGGCCCGGAGGATGGCGCCCGGCTTGGAGTCGCTGAGCAGCGGCTTGCAGCTGCCCGGGCAGGAAGTCGCGGACGGCGATGGCGACGGGTTCGGTGTCGCGCATCGGCCGTTGCCGTTTCCGTTCCCGCCGCCGGCGTTGCACGGCGTGCTCGACGGCGTCGCGCCCGGTGTCGCCGTGTGGGAGGGTGTCGCCGTCGGCGTCGGCGTGGTCTTCGAGGCGACCAGCTCGACGGTGGAGGAGGTGAGGGTCACACCCTGCGCCGCCGGGCTCGATCCCACGGTCGGTGCCGCGACCGGATCGAGCCCGACGGCGACGCCGAGCGCGACGACGGAGGCGAAGATCGCAGAACCGAGGAGGCGGCGGTTCATGCCACCCCCTCGGCCGTAGCGACTGTCGCGGCCTTGCGAGCGCGCAATGCGGCCGGCGCCGTCACCAGTGCGAACACCAGCGCGAACACCAGCACGGCCACGACGATCCTGCCCCCTGCCCCGCTGAGGAAGTCGAAGAAGGCCCCCACGCCGCCGAGGACTGTCGTCACCTTCCATCCGGTGGACGAGTAGTGGACCACCCAGGGGTCGACGGACTGATTGGCATCGCCCTTGGTGTGGAAGCTGGGGCCACCAGGCCCGTTGGCGATCGACACCACGCGGTGGGTGACCATCGGGCTGCCGTTGACCGGAGCCACGAAGGTGATCGCGTCACCAACCCTGATGTCCTTGGGATCAGTCCGGTGCAGCACGGCGAGATCACCCGGCTTGATCGCCGGGGACATCGAACCGGTTTGCATCGCCACCGCCTGGTAGCCGTCGTGCACGCCGATCAGCACCAGGGCCAGAGATGCGGCCACGACAGTGGTGATGAGCGCGGCGACGACCACGGCGATGCGCTGCAGCCAGACCAACACGGCAATTTGCCCCTGAACGTTGTGGATGCGCGGCAGGCGGCGGGTCACTGAGGACCCGCCGCCGTTGGCAGCAAGGTGTCTGGTTCGCTTACGGGGTGACAGTCGTGACCGAGACGGTCGACTGCGTGCTGTACCAGTTCAGCGTCGCGCTGGCGTTCTGGTTCTGGTACTGGTTGTCCGAGTTGGTCGGGTTGGGAGTCGCCGGGAACGCGGGCGGCGTTGCGGCGCCGCTGTTCGGGAAGGTCACGACGACGTTGAAGGTGTGGGCCTCGGAGGGGTTCCAGTCGCCAGCGGCCTCCCCGGTGCCTGCGGTGCCGATGCCGGCCACCTTGGTGATGGGCACTCCGTTGAAGGCGCCGGTTGCGTAGACGTCCGAACCACCGCTGATGGCACACGCTGCGTCGAGGGTTCCGCCCTTGACGATGTGCATCTTCAGGTAGCTCTCCAGCGTGCTTCCCGTCAGAGCGGCCTCACTCAGCTCCACCTGGGCAGGAAGGCTGCCGCTGTTGGTGACCGTGACGTGACCGCACGCGATGTCACCGGGCTTCATGTTGCTCGGCACGGTGACCACGAGGGCGCCGGTCTTGTCGTTGGTCATCGTCAGCGTGCCGGCGGTGAAGCTGTTCCCCGGGTTGCTCGTGGTGGCGTCGAAGAAACCGAGCGTTCGCGGGATGACCACCGTGGCCACCAGCGAGACGCCGGCTGCGGCAGCCACCGCTAGCGTCATCTTGGACTTGAGAATGCTCATGATCTAAGTACCCCTGCGCCCACCGGAAGGAAGCGAGGGGTGGGCACCTCGCTGTCAACTCTCTGACCGTACCGGCACCTTGACGAGCGAGAAACACCCATCTGAATCGCTTCAGTCCCCCCAATTCCAGGGGGCTCCCCCAAATTGAGGGGATGGACCCGGCCCATACGGGTGTAGCAGTGGCCCTCGCACCTCCCTAGCGTGTGCAACGACCCCCCCAGCGCGCTCTTTTATGTGTTCGCTCGAAGGGTTGATCGATTTTCGAACGACCCCCAGGAGTGTGCGGGTGCAGTGGAGACCGCCGAGAGAGACATGGCGCTGAGGTCGCAGAAGCCGCAGACCGCGACACCCGTGTGGCGCAGGATCGGCGACATCCTGATCACCAACGGCGTCGTTGACGGACGCCTGATCAAGCAGGCCCTCAAGCGCCAGAAGCGCGACCGCCGGCCGCTCGGCGAGCTGCTGCAGGAATTGGGCGTGCGCGAGGCCGACGTCATCGCCGCCATCGGGGTGCAGATCGGCCGCGCCGCCGTCGACCTCGATGACCTGCTGCCCGAGCAGGAGGCGCTCGCCCTGCTCGACTCGGGCACTGCACGGCGGCTCAACGTCATTCCCGTGAGCGTCGACGCCGCGGGGCGCATCCACTTTGCCACCTCCCGTCCCGGCGACGACGAGCTGATCGGAACCCTGCGCACCTTCACCGGCCACGACGTGGTCATGCACCTCGCCGGACGCAACGCCATCCTCCGCGCCCTCGACCGCCACTACCGAGTCTTCGACCGAGTCGAGACCGCCGTCGAAGAGGCGATCAGCGACCGCGTCGAGACCGCGGAGCGGCAGACGGTCAGCCTCCAGGTCGACGCGCCGGTGGTGAAGATCGTCGATCTGCTGCTCACCCAGGGCCTTCGCGACCGCGCCTCCGACATCCACCTCGAACCCCAGTCCGACCGGCTGCGCATCCGCTACCGCATCGACGGCGTCCTCCACGACGTGCAGGACCTGCCACGCGACCTGATCAGCCCCATCGCGTCGCGGCTGAAGATCCTCGCGCAGATGGACATCGTCGACCGCCACCGCGCCCAGGACGGGCAGATCGCGCTGAAGCTCGATGAGCGGAACATCGACATCCGCGTCGCGACGATGGAGACGATCTGGGGGGAGAAGGTCGTGCTCCGGCTGCTCGACCCCGATCAATCCCTGGTGTCGCTGGCCCGGCTCGGGCTTGACGAGCTCGCCGAGAACACTCTCCGGCGGCTGATTCAGTCGCCCTACGGGCTCTGCGTGGTCAGCGGGCCGACCGGCGCGGGCAAGACCACGACGCTGTACTCACTGCTGAACGAGCTCGACCGCAAGGTGTTGAACATCACCACCATCGAGGACCCGGTCGAGTATCAGTTCGCGGACATCAACCAGGTCCGCATCAACCGGCTCGCCGGCATGACCTTCGCCAACGGGCTCAAGGCGATTCTGCGCCAGGACCCGGACGTGATCCTCGTTGGCGAGGTGCGCGACGCCGAGACGGCGAGCATCGCCATCCAGGCGGCGCTCACCGGCCACCTCGTGCTGTGCTCGTTGCACGCATCGGACACGGCGGGCGCGATCCATAGGTTCCTAGACATGGGCATCGAGTCGTTCCTGGTCGCCTCGGCCTTGATCGGCGTGGTCGCCCAGCGCCTGGTGCGGACCAACTGCGCGCAATGCTCGGGAACGTACAACCCGAAGCCCGACGAATTGGAGTTCTACCGCAGCGTCCGGGGCCCTGAGGCGCACTTCCGTCCCACCGCCAGCGTGGGCTGCGCCCACTGCGGCGGCCGAGGCTTCTACGGCCGCACAGGCGTCTTCGAGACGTTGCACTTCGACGACGACCTGCGGCAACTGGTCGTGGAGAAGGCAACCCACGTCGCGCTGCGTCGAACGGCACTTGAGAAGGGCATGGTGCCGCTCCAGGATGCAGCCATCGCGCTCGTCGAACGCGGTCAAACCACCGTGGCGGAAGCCATGCGCGCCGTCTATGTGATCTGAGGAAGCGACGAACATGCAGGTCTATCGATACAAGGCCCTGGCGGCAGATGGCACGTCGGTGGAAGGCGTGATGCAGGCATCGCACTCCGAAGATGTGCGCGCTGCGCTGTTGGCCAGAGACCTCCGGGTCTCGACGGTTGCGGCGTCGGGCGGCGGGTGGGCCGACGTCTTCAAGTTGCAGCGCAAGGCCAAGCCCAGAGACCTCATTCTCTTCTGCCGTCAACTCGCATCCTTCGTGTCGGTAGGCGTTCCTGTCACCACTGCGATGCGGACGTTTGCAGAGGAGGCGCCGAGCAAGCAAATGCGGGACGCCTACATCAGCGTGGTGACAGACTTGGAGCGCGGGATGCGGCTCAGCGATGCCTTGGCCGGCCATCCGTACGTCTTTCCGGGCATTCTCATCGACATGGTCAGGTCAGCGGAGGAGACTGGGGCACTTGACCGCGTGCTCCGGCAAGCGGCGAAGCACCTTGAACGGGAAGCCGCTGCCCGGCAGCGCATTCGTGCCGCGATGACCTACCCGGTGATCATCGCCTCACTCGCCATTGTGATCACGATCGGCATGGTGGTCATCGTCCTCCCCAAGTTCCGTGATCTCTACACGTCCCTCAACGTCCCGCTACCCGGCATCCTGAAAGGGGTGTTGTCACTCTCGACGTTCATCACCAACCATGAGCTCGCGTTGCTGGTCGGGATCGTCCTCGTAATCCTAGCGATCTACATCGGTGTCAAGCGGGAGAGCGGACGCGTCTTCCTTGATGGGCTACTCCTCAAGCTCCCCCTAGTTGCTCCGTTGATCCGCACCGCAACCACAGAGCGCTTTTGCCGCACCTTGGGGGACATGATGCGGGCAGGAGTTCCCATCAGTCAGACGTATGCGGTTGTGCTCAGCAACGTTCGGAATCGCGTGTACCGTCGGGCCCTCTCATCGGTGGGCAGAGCGCTCGCCGCCGGCGAAGGACTCTACCGACCGTTGAGCGAGACGAAGGTCTTCTCGCGAGCGGTGATCCAGTTGATCCGAGTCGGGGAAGAGACAGGCACGCTCGACAACAACTTGCTCGAGGCGGCCGATATGCACGAGGAAGAGCTCGACTATCGCATCAAGCGAATGACCGGCATCCTCGAGCCGGCGCTCATCGTCTTCGTCGGTCTGTTGGTTGGCTTCGTCGCCATCACCATGGTGACGTCCATCTACTCCCTGGCTGGGAACTACGGACAGTAGGGGATGACCGTAGCGCGCCGTCGCTCTGCCGAGGCCGGCATGACGCTGATCGAGACGATCGTCGCCATCGCCTTGATGACACTCGCCGTCGTCGGCATCGTCGGGGGGATGGCGACGACGGAGAAGGTAACGGCGGCGGCCCAGGGGGACGCACAGACGCAGGCGGCTCTGCGGTCGGTTGTGGATCAGCTTCGCTCCGCCGTCCCCTACCAGCCGTGCGACAGCGCTTCGGGCACGGCGTATTCGACCGCGGTCATCAAGCCGTCGGGATATACGTTGACCTTGAACCTCATGCGCCCTGACCCGACCCAGGTGAGATGGGGCAGCACGGCCCAAAACCCGGTTCCTCTTGCCTCGCCGCGGGTGGACTGCACCACCAACCAGAACTATCCGCCAACGTGCACATCGGGCCACACCTGCGACTACGGGATCCAGCGGATCACCGTGACCCTGGTCCAAGCGGGTCGGCAGAGTCTGCGACAGGTCATGTTCAAGGGGGCGACGACATGATCGCGCGGCCCGACCGAGTCGTCCGGGTACGGCGTGGTGGCGAGCATGGAATGACGCTGGTCGAGCTTCTTGTCAGTCTCGCCTTGCTGACCTTGATGACGGCTTCGGTCGCGGGGGCCGTGACGATCGGCTACCGGACTTTTGGGCCGGGCGGTGCGACCGACAGACAGCAAGTTGCGACTGACGTGAGTGTCGTGCAGAAGGCCATGACCGTCGACATCGGCCGTTCGTCGTGCATCGTAGTGCCCCACTCGCCAACGAACCTCGTGTATGGGAGCTGCACGGGCAACTATGTCGCAACGGACTGCACGACCGCCATCCTCTGCTTGGGGTGGCCAGACTTCACCGCCGGCGCCTGCCGGGTTGCCGTATACCGAAGCACCTCGAACCAGGTGTGGCGACAGGAGCTTCTGCAGACATCGGCCGTGACCACCGCGCATCTCGGCGGAAACCCTCAAGGCACCTCGCCGCTGACCATCGTCCCATCGCCCAATCCGACCACCGCACCGGTCTCTGGCGCCGCTTGGGTCCAGTCCGTAACACTCACGATTACGCCGGGAAATACGAAGATCAAGTACCCCGCCGGCGGGGCGTACGTACCGTTCGCTGCCATTCCGGTCGTCACTGACCCCAAGGCAGTCGCGCCGCCCGGAGCATCGGCATGCTGACACGTCGGAGCAGTCGTGCTGGGGAGCATGGGCAAGTCTTGCCACTCGTTTTGGTAATGATCGTGGTATTCGGCTTGCTCGTGGTGTCGGCCGCAAGGATGAGCAGCACGGGAGCGGTGGCGCGCGGGCAAGCGGCGGTGACGGCGGGTGGCAATGCGCTGGCGGAGGGCTCGTCGCTTCTCGCGCTCGCGAACGAGTCCCGCTTCGATGTCGCCCCATGCCCAGCGGCGGGTGCTCAGTCAACGGGAACGGCCGTCTTCAACGGCACCGTGAACGGGGCGTCGGTGAACGACACAGTCACGTACAAGCTCCCGACATGTGTCGAGCAGTTCGCTGGAACTGGATCTGGCAGGCGGTGCGCCCTTTGCCTGCTCAACCCGAGCGGCCTGAGTAACGCGTCCCTATCGACCAACCGATTCCTTGGCGTCGCCGGCGAGATCGATATCGCTGGCGCAGCAAACACGTCTGGAAGTGGTCAGGTGTGCGCCTCCGCGGTCTCTCCACCGCCCGCGACCTTCGCCGCTTGCGACGGAGGGGGGATTATCCGGTACTTCAACGCGAGCGCACCGCCAGACGCCGGCACGTTCACGAACTGGAGTCCTCGCCCGCAGTTGACGACTGGGGGGCTGGCGGACCCGCTGTCGGCGCTCCCAGCACCCTCTACAAGCGGATCGAAGGGGGCGATCCTTCTCAAGGACGGCGATGTGTGGGCGCCTGGCGTGTACGACAGTGTAACGACCAAGGTCGGCGCCAACGTGACCATGAGTGGTGGCCGATACGTGGTGCTGGGTGCCATGGCAATCGGGAACCTATCAAAAGTCCAGACGACTGGAGCAGCGACGGCGATGGTGTACTTCGGGCCGCTCGCAACGCTCGCGTTCGGTAACAAGGGTGTCCTGACGGTCAATGCGCCAGGTTCCTCCGACGCCACATACAATGGTATTGCCGTGTACTTCGACCGGTCGAATCACAGCATCACCGACAATCAAGGCACCTCGTCGACGCTCAGCGCCAGCGGCACAATCTACGGGGCCGCAGCGACGTTCAATTTCGGCGACGCCGAGCCAGGCATCATCGCGTCTCGCATCGTGGCTTGGTCCGTCGCCTTCTCGGGCAACCCTCACGGGATTGGGTTGAACGTGGACGCTGGCGGATTCCCGATTCTCTGCAGTCAGTACACGGTGGCAGGCTCAAGTGCAGGCGCCGTATCCGATCCTGATCTACCACCGAACACGCGCGCAGTCAGTCCGTATGGAGCTAGCCACGCGCAATTCCAAGACTGTCGCGGAGGAGCGAGTACGACGAGCACCATTTCACAATTCAACTACATCCCCTGACGGATCTACAGCCGTTGGGCTTGGTATTCAGAGAGAACCATCAGCAGCCACTAAAAGGGCAACGACATGAACACTCAGCGACCGATCAGCATCCTTCATCGCAGGCGAAGAGGCGAGCAGGGGTTCACCCTTATCGAGCTCCTCGTTGTCATCGCCGTGCTGGCGATCCTAGCCGCTATCGTGCTCTTCAATGTTGTCGGCGTGGCCAACCGCGGCAAGTCGTCGGCGTGCAACACGGACATCGCGACCGTCCAGACCGCGGTAGACGGCTACATCAGCGACCACGGCGATTTTGCTGCGCCGAAGACTACGACGAGCATTCTCGCCGCGTTGACCGGCGCTGCGCCCCCGTACCTCCACACGCTCACCGGTAGCGGCCAGAGCAAGACGAATTGCCAGACGACATTCTCGATCGCCGGGGACGCGACCAACGGATATACGGTCACGGGCGGCTGAGCGCCGTGCGCCTGTAGGAGCACAACGAAGTGAAGAATCGTGCCAATCCCCGGGTCATGCTGCGCCGTCGCCGGACCGGCGAGAGTGGCTTTACGCTCATCGAGCTCTTGGTCGTCATCGCGGTGTTGGCGATTCTCGCTGCCATCGTGCTCTTCAATGTTGTCGGAGTGTCGAACCGGGGAAAGTCGTCGGCATGTGCGACGGACGTGAGCACCGTGCAGAACGCTGTCGATGCGTATTACGCAGACCACGGTGACTTCCCGGCGGGGGACAGTGGGAATGCGGACGCAATGATCGGTGACCTGACAGGAGCTCAGCCGCCGTACCTCCACGCCCTCAATGGCAAGGGCCAGAGCAACACGAACTGCACCACGAGCTTCACGATCAGCGCGATCGGGGGCGACAGCAAGAACGGCTACACCGTCGCGGGAAACTAGACGAGGGCTGGCAGGGGCAGCCGAGGAGCGGCCACGTAATGGCCCGCTCCTCGGCCGAGCCTCCGCACCCTCAAGGAAGGAAGCGCCGCAGCTCGATGAGGTTGGCGTTGACGTCCAGCAAGATCGTCACCGCGAGCACGCCCGCGCCAATTAGGGCGACGCGCCGCGGCAGCCAGGTCAGCCCCATCAGGATGACCCCCAGCACCCCGAACTTGAACGCCCAGAGCGCCTCCATCCCGCTCCGCTCGTAGATCGCCCGGGCGACGGGGTTGCGCTCACGCAGCCCATGCCCCAGCGCTACTGAGGTGGTTACGCAGTCCGCAACCGAGCCCACCACGTACACCCACCACGCCAGCGCAAATGCCGGATTTGCCAGCAGCTCCCGCAGCGGCACGCGCCGCAGATGGTGCGCGCGAGAACGATTCATCAAGGCAGCCCTCCCCAACCAACGAACCCGAGCCCGCCGGAGCCATACGCCCAGGCTACCTCACCGGGTCGGTCTGACCGCGCTTCCCCCTCGGCGCGTGCGCGGCAGCACCGGGATGCTCGGCATTCCACAGCGCCTGGGCCACCCGCTGCTGCTGCACCGGGTCCGGCGGCACCGGCCGCTTCAGCTCGGTCGGGTACATCGACACCGCCACCGCGTCCTCGTACTCGACCACCCCCGCGGTGATCAGCGCATTCAAGGACGACTCCAGGGTGATCATGCCGTCCCGGGCGGAGGTGGTGATCACGTTGCGGAGCTGGGCCGACTTCGACTCGCGGATCAGGTTGCGGACGGGGTGGGTGGCGATCAGGACCTCAAAGGCCGCGATCAGCCCGCCGCCCTTCTTGGGCAGGAGCTGCTGGTAGAACACCGCCTGCAGGGAGGCCGCGAGCTGCACCCGGATCTGCTGCTGCTGCTGCGCCGGGAACACGTCGACGATGCGGTCGACGCTCTGCGAGGTGTCATTGGTGTGCAGGGTTCCGAACACGAGGTGCCCGGTTTCCGCGATGGTCAGGGCCATGCGGATCGACTCCAGGTCGCGGAGCTCGCCGACCAGGAGGACGTCGGGGTCCTCGCGCAGTGCGGCGCGCAGGGCGCCCTCGAAGTCCGGCGTGTCCACGCCCACCTCGCGCTGCTCGACGATGCAGCGCTGATTGGTGTGGATGTACTCGATGGGGTCCTCGATGGTGATGACGTGCTGCGCCCGGGAGCGGTTGATCCAGTCGATCATCGAGGCCTGGGTGGTCGACTTGCCGGCGCCGGTGGGGCCGGTCATGAGGATCAGGCCGCGGGGCAGCTCGACCAGGCGCTCGACCACGGGGGGCAGGCGCAGCTCGGAGAACGTGGGGATGGTCTGCGGGATGGCGCGCAGCGCGATGGCCAGGCTGTTGCGCTGCTTGAAGGCATTCCCGCGGATGCGGCCGCGATTGTTCCACTGAAAGGAGAAGTCGACCGCGCCCTTCTCTTCGAGCGTGACCCGGGCGGCGTCGTTGACCAGCTGGTCGACCAGCGTCTCGGTCTCCGCCGGGGTGAGAATGCGCGAGGTGGCGGGCGCGAGGTGACCGTCGACACGCAGCGACGGCGGCGCGCCGGCGCTGAGGTGGAGGTCGGTGGCGCCCTGATCGAAGAGGGCGTCCAGCAACGGCTCGATACGGATGGGGCTGTCCAGGATCGACACGGGCATCGATTGAAGCACACGGCCGGCGAATTCACACATGTGCCGAATGTCACAATTCGTGAAGGATCCAGGTGTATACAGCGCTGATTGCAGTTCTGGGAGCGGGGGTGGGAGGTGCCCTCGCCTCCTACCTGGGGGTGGTCCGCGATCGCGGCTGGGCCGCCTCGATGGAGGGCCGCTCCCGGTGCGACCGCTGCGGGCGGACGCTGCGCTGGTATGAGCTGGTGCCGCTCGTCAGCTACCTGGCGCTGCGCGGCCGCTGCCGCACCTGCGGGACATCTCTGGCCAGAGTTCACCTCTACCGGGAGGCGCTCGGCGTCGCCCTCGGCGCCGGGGCGGGAGCCGCCGTCGCCATCGCCCTGAGCCGCTGAGGCGCCGGGCCACGGCCCAGGCCACCCAGCCCGTAGACTGCCGCCGATGCGACCCGACGGCCGACGACCCGACCAGCTCCGCCCCGTGACCATCGAGCCCGGCGCGGTCCCCTATGCCGAGGGCAGCGCCCTGGTCAGCTTCGGCGACACGCGGGTGCTCTGCGCCGCCAGCGTCGAGGAGCGGGTGCCGCCGTACCGCAAGGGCACCGGGGCGGGGTGGATCACCGCCGAGTACGCGATGATGCCGCGCAGCACCCAGGTGCGCACCGAGCGCGACGGCCGCCGCGGCCGGGTCGACGGGCGGGCCTCGGAGATCCAGCGCCTGATCGGCCGCTCGCTGCGCGCCGCCATCGACATGGAGGCGATGGGGGAGCGGACCATCATCGTCGACTGCGACGTGGTCCAGGCCGACGGCGGGACGCGCACCGCGGCGATCACCGGCGGCTTCGTCGCCCTGGCCCTGGCCCTGGAGCGGGTCAAGGAGGCCGGCCTGATCCGCCGCGAGCCGATCAAGCAGTTGGTGGCGGCGGTGAGCGTGGGCATCGTCGGCGGCCAGCCGCGGCTCGACCTCAACTACCTCGAGGACTCCGCCGCCCACACCGACATGAACTGCGTCGCCGCCGAGGACGGCCGCTTCATCGAGCTGCAGGGCACCGCCGAGCAGGAGCCCTTCAGCCGCGACGAGATGGACCAGCTCCTCCGCCTCGCCGACCTCGGCCTGACCGAGCTGTTCGCCCTGCAGCGGCAGGCGCTCAAGCGCTGAGCCGGCCCCGGCTGGTCGTCGCGACCCGCAATCGCGGCAAGCTGGCCGAGTTCCGCCGCCTGCTCGCCGACCGGGGCGACCGGGTCGAGCTGCTCAGCCTCGACGACGTGGGATACCAGGGCGAGCTGGCCGAGCCCGGCACCACCTACGAGCAGAACGCGCGCGCCAAGGCCGAGCAGGTGCGCGACGCCACGGGCATGCCCGCGCTGGCCGACGACAGCGGCATCGAGGTCCCCGCGCTGGGCGGCTGGCCGGGGCCGCACTCGGCGCGCTGGCTGGGTCCGGCCGCCACCGACCGAGAGCGGCTGCTCGGCCTGCTCCAGCGGGTCGCGGAGGCGAGCCCCCACGACCCCCACGCCCGCGCCCGTTACGTGGCCGCCGTGGCCCTGGCCGTCCCCGGGGGCGCTGCGACGCACACCGCCACCGGCACCACCGAGGGCGTCCTGGTCGCCCCGCCGCGGGGCGAGCGCGGCTTCGGCTACGACCCGTCCTTCCTCAGCGCCGACCTGGGCGTGACCTTCGGCGAGGCCGGCGACGAGCTCAAGGACACCGTCTCCCACCGTGCTCGCGCCCTCCGCGCCCTGCTCGACTCCGGCGCCCTCGACGCAATCTCCGGGGCCCACCGCGCGTCATAAGCATCGACATCCCCGGTTGGAGGAAGGCGAGAACATGCATGCACGCCGGTTGGTCGCCGTGGCGGCGACGGTCGTCGGAGTGGTGGGAACGGTGGCGGCGGCCGCGCCCGTCGCCCAGGCCCAGGACGACGCCGGGCACTGGCGCCCCGGCCCGCCCATCCTCTACCAGGAGCCGGCGACGGCGCCGCAGCTCACCAATGCCGGGCCGTGGCAGGCCCAGCCCCTGCGCGTCTCCGGTGCCCACGCCTACGTCGAGGGCGAGTTCCTCTACCAGGACTTCCTCTACGACGACGGCGGCGCCAACGGCAACCTCCCCGATCCCAACGACAAGCGCCCCACCAACGACACCTTCTCAGCGCGCACCGGCACCTACAGCTACCCCAGCGACCCGCGTTACCTGGGCAACGCCGCCGACCTCGTCGAGCTGCGGGTCAAGCCGCTCGACGGCGCCACCGCCTTCCGCATCACGCTCACCGAGCTGAGCAACCCCTCGCTGGTGGCGGCGACCATCGGCATCGGCACGCCGTCGTCGGCCTCGAAGGCGTTCCCCTACGGGGCCAACGTCAACGGCCCCGCCGACCACTTCCTCAGCTTCCGCGGCGGCGCCGCCGACTTCGACGGCACCCCGGTTCCGGTCACGATTGACAGCAACCGGGCGCAGATCGACCTGCGCGTGCCCACCTCGCTGTGGAACCCGGGCACCTCGACGGTGCGGCTCACCGCCGGCGTCGGCCTGTGGGACGCGGCCAACGGCCGGTACCTGCTGCCGCAGACGCAGTCGAGCGCCACGTCGCCCGGCGGCAGCGGCACGCTGTCCACGCCCGCGGCCTTCTTCAACGTCGCCTTCCGCGAGGGCGAGACCCTGGCGAGCACCGCCCATCCCACCTCGCCGTCGGTCAAGCCCACCAACTGCATGTGGCGCGACTGCCTGCAGGCGCAGGCGCTGGCGAGCAACGACATCAGCAGCCTGCACGACGACGTCGACTTCGCCAAGCTCGACAGCGAGACCACCGACCGCAGCGGCGTGCCCACCACCGGCAGCATCGACCGCATCCTCTCCTCGCACTTCGACTTCGGCGGCGGCGTCACCTACGCCAAGGCCAACTCGCAGGTCGACCCCACCGGCTACAAGGGCGAGTACCAGGGGCGCCTGCAGCCGTACAACCTCTACGTGCCGGCGTCGTACGCGCAGAACAAGCCGCTGCCACTCACCCTGCTGCTGCACTCGCTGGGCGCCAACTTCAACCAGTACATGATGTCCAACAACCAGACCGAGTTCGGCCTGCGCGACGGCGGCAGCATCGTGGCCACCTCGGAGAGCCGCGGCCCCGACGGCTGGTACTACGACAGCGCCGAGGCCGACGTCTTCGAGATGTGGAACGACGTCGCCCACCACTACCAGCTCGACTCGACGCGCACCGCGCTGACCGGCTACTCGATGGGCGGCTACGCCACCTACAAGCTGGGCACGCAGTTCCCCGACCTGTTCGCCCGCGCCTTCGTCACCGTCGGCCCGCCCGCGGACGGCATCTGGACCGGTCCGCCCGGCGTCGTCCCCGCCACCGGCGGCGACCAGACCAACACGTACTTCATGCTCGACTCGCTGCGCAACCTGCCCATCCTGATCTGGCACGGCACCAACGACGAGCTGGTCCCCGCCGACGGCCCCCAGCTGGTGGCGCGGCAGCTCGACAACCTCAACTACCGCTACGAGATCGACACCTTCCCCGGCTTCGACCACTTCGCCTTCGCCGTGGTCGACAACTACACCTGGCCCACCGCCTTCCTCGACAACCACACCGTGGTGGCCAACCCGCCGCACATCACCTACGTGGTCAACCCGACCATGGACTTCAGCGGCGTCGGCGTGGTCGCTGACAAAGCGTACTGGCTGAGCGGCCTGACCGTGCGCGACCCGAGCAAGGTGCGCGGCAACCTCGATGTCCGCTCCGAAGCGTTCTGCACCGGCGACGCGCCCGCGAGCGCCACCCAGTTCGGGGCAGACGTGGCCGCAACTCCGTACACCCGCGAGTACAAGACCTGGGGCGACGCCCCCGCCGCGCCCTGCGCCGACACCCTCGACATCACTGCCACCAACGTCTCGCGCGTCGTCGTCGACGCGCAGCGGGCGCGGGTCGACTGCAACGTCAAGGTCAACCTGACCTCGGACGGGCCGGTCGACGTGCGCATCGTCAACGGCGACCAGGCCTGCGGCGGCGCCCCACTCGAAGCCGACGCCCTCGGCGGGGCGACGCTCAGCGGCGTGGACGCGGCAGCCACCGGCGCCAACCTGCCCAACACCGCGGCCGCGAGTGGCGCCGCGGGCGCGGCGGGGGTGGCGGCGCTGGCGCTCGGCGTGGCGATCCGCAGCGCGCGGCGGCGCCGCACCCGGAGGGGCTAGGCGCGACCGAAGGCCGGCACCACCGCCCCGCTGACCACTCCGGCGTCGTCGCCGAGCAGCCACTCGATGGCGGCCGCCACCTCGCCGGGGTGGGGCCAGCGGGCGTGCTCGGCGTGGGGCATGGCGAAGCGGTTGGCGGGCGTGTCCATGATGCTGGGCATCACCGCGTTGACGGTGATGCCGTGCTCGCGCAGCTCCAGCGCCATCACCTCGGTGAGCCGGACCAGCGCGGCCTTGGCCACCTGGTAGCCCGCCTGCCCGGGGGCGACGTCCACCGCGGAGCGGCTGGCGACGTTGACGATGCGCCCACCCGAAGCCTGGGCGATCATCGCCCGGGCAGCCGCGCGGGCCAGCCGCCACGGGCCCAGGAAGTTCAGCTCGAGCTGGTCGAGCATCTCCTCGTCGTCGATGCGGTGCGCCTCGCCGCCGGCGTAGCCGCCCGAGGCGTTGACCACGGCGCGCCACGGGCCGATCCCCGCGACCGCGGCGGCGAGCGCTTCGATCTCGGCGGTCACCCGCAGGTCGCAGGCGATCATCACCGCCCCGGCGGGAAGCTCGGCGTCCTGGGGACGGCGCACCGGCACCACCACCGGCCAGCCACCGTCCAGCAGGCGCTCGACCACGGCGCGTCCCAGCGCCCCGGCGCCGCCGCCGACCACGGCAACGCCGCGTCGGGTGTCGCCCGGCTCGGCCATCGGTACCACCTCCTTCAGTGCGCTCGCCGTCGCTCGGCACGGTGCCACGCGCCGCGCCTCAGAGTATGGTTCGCGGACGCCGCGCCCGTTTGCCGCGTATGCCGGGCGGGCGGGCAGGAGGTAGAGAGAATCCACGGGGCGTCCACGCCGCTGACCCAAGCGGTGAGCGGATGAACGGCGTGTGCTGGTGCGGCCGGACGTGGCAGCCCGGCGAGGAGACGTGCCCGCAGTGCGGCCGCCGTCCCGTGCCCTGGTCGACGCCCGGCTACAGCCCGCCCCCGCCGGGGTGGCACGGTGGCGGGTGGGGTGGCCCGCGCGCGGTGCCGCTGCCGCAGCCCGTGGCGGCGCCCACGCAGCTCAGGCCGCGCCGCTGGCTTGTGCCCGCGCTGCTGCTCCTGCTGGTGGTGGTGCTGGTGGTGCCGATGGTGGCCGGCTACCGCTCGGTTTCGGTCGGCGGTGACCAGATCTCGCGGGCCCTGCCCCGCTCGCTGACGTCGCCCGCGCCGACCATCACCGCGCGGCCGCTCGCCGACGTGGCCAGCGCCTCGCTCGGCCGGGTGGTGACCATCGAGACCCAGACCCCCGACCACCAGGAGCTGGGCACCGGCTGGCTGCTCGACGGCCGCGGCGACTTCGTCACCAACGCGCACGTCGTCGAGGGCGCCATCAGCGTGCGCATCCGCGACCGCAGGAACGCCACCCACGTCGGCGCCATCATGGGCGTCGACCACGACCAGGACATCGCCGTGGTCCGCTCCCTCGACGGCTTCGACGGCAAGGCGCTGGTGCTCTCCGCGGGCAGCGACCCGCCGGTGCCCTCCGACGTGGTGGTGCTCGCCTCGGGACGGGCCACCGGGCACGACGACCAGACCGCCACCGTCGAGACCATCGCCCGGCTGCACCAGGACGTGCCCGTGCGCGGCAACACGGAGATCGACCCCAGCAGCGCCAGCACCGTGCTGTACCACGACATGATCGCCATGCGCGGCAAGCAGGTCTTCCCCGGCAACAGCGGGGGGCCGGTGCTCGACGCCTACGGCGTGGTCATCGGCATCGTCACCCTGGCCAGCCGCTCGACACCGCAGGCGTACGCGATCCCGGTGGGGCGGGTGAGCGCGGAGCTGTTCGGCTTCGCCGGGCGGCCGACCCCGTAGCCCGGCCTGGCCGCGGCGGGCGCCCGTAGAATCGGGCAGGCGCGGCCCCGGTGGGGTTTGACCGGCCGCCCTGCTCACCCATACTGATATTGCGGCCGCCGGGTGGCGACCGCCTCCAACCAGCGAGGACTTTCGTGGACGAGCGCACTTACGACATCGCCATCATCGGCGGTGGCCCGGCCGGGCTGACCGCCGCGCTCTACGCCGGTCGCAGCAAGGTTCGCACCGTCCTCCTGGAGGGCAAGGCCCCCGGCGGCCAGCTCCTCAACACCGAGCTCATCGAGGACTATCCCGGCTACCTGTCGATCACCGGCGGCGACCTCGCCGTGCAGATGACCGAGCAGGCCACCCACTTCGGCGCCGACCTGGTGATCGCCCAGGTCAACCGCATCCGCGTCGAGCCCGACGGCATGAAGGTCATCGAGACCGACGAGGGCGAGTGGCGGGCCCCCGCGGTGATCGTCACCGCCGGCGGCAACCCGCGCAAGCTGGAGGTGCCCGGCGAGGAGGAGCTGGCCGGCCGCGGCGTGTCCTACTGCGCGGTGTGCGACGGGGCGTTCTTCCAGGGCGAGCATCTGGCCGTGATCGGCGGCGGCGACGCCGCGGTCGAGGAGGCGCTGTTCCTCACCAGGTACGCCACCAAGGTGTCGATCATCCACCGCCGCGACGAGTTCCGCGCCCAGCCCATCCTGCTCGACGAGGCCAAGTCGCACCCCAAGATCGAGTTCGTCACCAACGTGGTGGTCGAGGCGATCGAGGGGGAGGGGCGGGTGCACCACGTCAAGCTGCGCCACGTCGAGACGGGTGAGCGCATCGACCACGTGGTCGGCGGCGTGTTCATCTTCATCGGCTTCATCCCCAACACCGGGCTGGTCGACCAGCACGTCGCCCACGACCCGGGCGGCTACTACACCACCGACGCCATGACCATGATGACCAGCGTCCCCGGCCTCTTCGCCGCCGGCGACGTGCGCGCCCAGCTCACCCGCCAGGTGACCACCGCCGTCGGCGACGCCACCACGGCGACCATCGCCGCCTCGAAGTGGGTGGAGGAGTGGCACAAGGGGCGCGCCGACGTGGCCATGGAGATCCTGGAGAGCGCCTCGCGCGAGGGCGGCTGGGTCGCGTGAGCGGATCGATCGTCACGCGCGGGGGCGACTCCGGCGAGACGTCGCTGCTCTACGGCGGGCGTGTGCCCAAGGACGACCTGCACACCGAGGCGTACGGCGCGCTCGACGAGGCGATCTCGGCGCTGGGGCTGGCCCGGGCCTCGGTGGCTTCGCCGGATCCCGCCTTCGCCGCGCGCGTCCTGGAGCTGCAGCGCGAGCTGTTCACCGTGGGCGCCGAGCTGGCCACCGGCCGGGGCGAGCGCCACCTGCTGGAGAAGCACTTCGCGGTGGTGACGCCGGCGATGGTCGACGCCCTGGAGGCCGAGGTGCACGCCCTGGAGTCGTCGGTGCCGCTGCCCAAGGCGTTCGTCATCCCCGGCGGATCCGTCGCCGCCGCCGCGGTGGACATGGCGCGCACCTTCGTCCGCCGCGCCGAGCGCCGCGCCGTCGCCCTGCAGCGCGCCGGGGAGCTGGAGAACCCCGAGGTGCTCCGCTACCTCAACCGCTGCAGCGACCTCCTCTTCATGCTCGCCCGCCAGGCCGAGCAGGGCGCGACCACGCAGAAGTAGCTACTGCAGCAGGCGGGCCGCCTGGAGCGCCAGCCACAGCCGGTGCCGCTGGCCCGGATCGTCGAGGTCGACGCCGAGCAGGTCGCGCAGGCGCTGCACTCGGTAGACCACGGTGTGGCGGTGGATGCCGAGCTGGGCGGCGGCCTCGTTGACGCCGCGCGAGGAGACCAGCGCCTCCAGGGTATCCAGCAGCATCGACGAGCGGGTGCGGCCGACGTGGAGCAGGGGTCCGAGGACCTGCTCGACGTGGGCGCGCAGCTCGTCGGGGTCGCTGCCGAGGGCGGCGAAGATGCCCACCTCGCGCTCGTCGTGGAGCGGGGCATCGGGGTCGAGGCGGGTGCCGGTGCTGAGCGCGCGGCGGGCCCGGCGGGCGGCGCCGGCGATGTCCTCCAGGCGGGCGGCGGGCGGCCCGAAGCCGACGCGCAGGGGGAGGCCGGCCGCGCCGTCACCGCGGGCGCGCTCCACGGCGGCGGCGCCCTCGCGGGCCAGGCGGGCGACGTCGGCGTCGCCGCGGAGCAGGGCGATCCAGGTGCCGGGCTCGTCGCTGACCAGCAGGGCGCGCGAGCCGGACCAGGCCGCTTCGAGGATCGGCTCGGCGTCGACCCCCAGCGGGACCGAGCAGGCCAGGACGCGGTAGGGCGGGGTGAGGTCGAGCTCCAGGGAGGCGGCGAGGCGGCGCACCTCGTCGGCGACGTCGCCGACCAGCAGGCGCTGCAGCACCTGGTTGCGGTCGCGGTCGCGCTGGCGCATCAGCCGCTCGCGGGTCTCCAGGTAGGCGCGGCCGACGGCGCCGGAGATCTGGTCGAGGTAGTCCAGAACCTGCTCGGAGACGGCGAGCACGGTGGCCGGCTCCAGCTCGCCCACCCGGCTGGCCTCGCCGATCACCTCCTGCCAGACCACGCGCGCGGCCAGCCGGTAGGCGCTCAGCAGCACCTCCAGGGGCACGCCCATCTCCGCCTGGCGCTCCCCGGCGCGGCCGAGGCGGGCCAGCTCGGCGGTGTGGTGGCGGCGCTGGTCGTGGAGCTGGAGGACCAGGGCGCCGACCCCGTCGCGGCAGGCCCGCACCACGCTGCGCAGGTAGGCCTGGCTGCGGAAGCCGGCGGGGAGCTGGATCTCGGCGGCGAGGCGCCGGGCCAGCACGTCGGCCATGCGGTCGACCTGCCCCAGCAGGCGCTCGGTGATCTCCGGCGGCAGCGGCGCGGCGGGGGCGGGGAGAGGCGTTTGCTCCGGTCTGGGGCGGGCGGCACCCATGGTGCGGACGATCTTAGGACATCGTGGCCAAGAAAGCCGCCCCGGGTCGTGCGCCGCGGCCGATGTATTGGACAGTACGGCACACGCAGAATGATTGCCATGCTGTACGACGGTCTCTTCGACCGGCTCGAAAGGGCCCGGTGGGAGCTGCGGACGGAGATCCCGTTCGACAAGGTCGACAAATCCCTGCTGTCCCCGCAATGGGTCAGCGACCTGCGCCAGATCTGTCTCACCGAGCTGAGCGCGCTGTACGCCACCGAGATGTTCCTGCGCGACTTCTACGCGGACATCGACTTCTGCAGCTTCGTCTCCATCTGGTTCTACGAGGAGATGAAGCACCACCTCACCCTGCGCCGCTACCTGGAGACCATCGGCGAGTCCTTCGAGGACGACGAGCTGCCCCGGCTGCGCCTCACCTTCGCCGAGGGCCCGGCGATCGAAACCCTGACCATGCACTTCTGCGGTGAGCAGCGCCTGGCACACTGGTACACCGCCTTCTCGCAGAACGCGCCCGAGCCGGTGCTGGGCCACATCTTCAAGACCCTCGCCGCCGACGAGCTGCGCCACGCCGCCTGCTACGCCAAGTACCTGCGCCGCGCCGTCGAGAACCAGCCCGACGTGCTGCCGACCATCCTCAAGATGTCGCTGTGGATGCTGCGCTCGACCAACGACGCGCCCAAGCACCCGACCACGGTCACCGACCCCGCGGTGGTCGACCTGCTGGAGCAGCCCGACTACATCCCGCGCATGCTCAACACCTACCTGCCCGGCCGCGACCACGAAGCCCCGGTGCAGCGCCGCGTGCTGGCGCTGATGTCCGAGCTGAGCGGCACGCGCATCGACTCCATGCGCGGGCTGCTGCCGCTGATCCGGCAGTACGAGCCGGCGCCCGCGGCCTGAGCGCAAATCCCGCGGCCAGCGGCCGGTCCGCGCCGGAGGCGCGAGACACCGGCGCCCAGCCGCACCTGGCGCCGAAGGCGCCTCTTCAACCCCCACATATAATCCTTCCCCTGATGTCCCCTGACGACCTCATCCGCGTCCGCGCCACCGCCCGCGGCCGCGTCCAGATGGTGGGCTACCGCGCCTTCGTCCTCCACCACGCCCAGAACCTGAACATCCGCGGCGAGGTCGCCAACCGCCCCGACGGCAGCGTCGAAGCCCTGATGGAGGGCCCCCGCCCGGCCGTCGAGCGCATGCTCGACCTGATGCGCCAGGGCCCGATGCACGCCCGGGTCAGCGCCGTCGACGTGCGCGAGGAGCCCGCAGCCCACGGCGCCCTCCCCGACCGCATGCGGGTGACCGCGTGACCCTGCGCATCGCCGCCCGGCAGTCCTCACTCGGCACCGAGGGCGCCTTCGAGGTGCTGGCCCGCGCCCGCCAGCTCGAAGCCCAGGGCCGCGACATCGTCCACCTGGAGATCGGCGAGCCCGACTTCCCCACGCCTGACAACATCGTCGAGGCGGCGTATGCGGCGATCCGCAATGGTGCGACCCACTACACGCCGGCCGCGGGGATCATGGAGGTCCGCGAGGCGGTGGCGCGCTACGTCCACAGGTGGACCGGGGCGACGCCGTCGGCGCAGCAGGTGGTGATGGTGCCCGGCAGCAAGAACGTCCTCCACTTCGCCCTGCTGGCGCTGGTCGAGCCCGGCGACGAGGTGATCTACCCCGACCCCGGCTATCCCATCTACCACTCGCTGACCCAGTTCGTCGGCGCCAAGCCGGTGGCCATCCCCATCCGCGAGTCCAACGACTTCCGCCTCGATGTCGACGAGCTGCGTTCGCTGGTCACCGACCGCACCCGCATGATCATCGTCAACTCACCCGCCAACCCCACCGGCGGCGCGCTCACCCGCTCGGACTGCGAAGCCATTGCCGAGCTGGCCCAGGAGCGCGACCTGGTGGTGCTCAGCGACGAGATCTACGGACGCCTGGTGTACGACGGCCACCACGTCTCGCTCTACTCGCTGCCCGGCATGCAGGAGCGCACCATCCTCATGGACGGCGTCAGCAAGGCGTGGGCGATGTGCGGCTGGCGGCTGGGCTGGGGCGTGATGCCGCCGGAGCTGGCGCCGCGCTTCGAAAAGCTGATGATCAACACGTCGTCGTGCGCGGCGGCGTTCACCCAGATGGCGGCCGTCGAGGCCTTCGAGGCGCCCGAGTCCGACCGCGCCGTCGACATCATGCGCGCCGAGTTCAAGCGCCGCCGCGACTTCCTGGTCGAGGGCTTGAATCGCATCCCCGGGGTGCGCTGCCGCCTGCCGGTCGGCGCCTTCTACGCCTTCCCCAACATCGAGGACACCGGCTGGGACGAGCGCGCCCTCGCCGACACGCTGCTCACCGACGCGGGCGTCGCCTGCCTGTGGGGCACCGCCTTCGGCGAGCACGGCAAGGGCTACCTGCGCTTCAGCTACGCCAACTCGGTGGACAACCTGCAGCTCGCGCTGGAGCGGTTTGCGGCACACCTGGCCGCAACTCCCGCGCCGGCGCCGGCGCAGGCGTGAGCCGCCGTGAGTGTGCGATGGCGACATGCCCGTGACCACCGCGACCCCCTGCCGCCCGTCCCTCGACGAGGTGCGCGCGCTCGCCACTGAACACGACCTGGTGCCGGTGGTGACCGAGCTGCTCGCCGACTGCGACACGCCGGTCAGCGCCTTCCTGCGGCTCGGCGTGACGCCCGGGTCGTTCCTGCTGGAGTCCGTCGAGGGCGGGGAGCGCCTGGCGCGGTACTCGTTCCTGGGGCGCGACCCGTTCTGCACCATCACCCTGGACGGCGGCGTGGCCTCGGTGTGGTCGGCCGGCGGCGTCACCACCCGCGAGCCGTACGGCGATCCGCTGGTGCCGGTGGAGAAGGCGCTGGCGCAGTACCGGGTGGCGCCACCGCCGGGCGGCCCGCTGCCCTTCGCCGGAGGGGCCATCGGGTTTCTGTCATACGAGGCCGCAACCCGCTTCGAACGCATCCCGGTGGCACCGCGCGACCCGCTCGGCGTGCCGGAGGGGTGGTTCGCGCTGGTCGACACGCTGATCGCCTTCGACCACGTCACCCACCGCATGGTGCTGCTCACCCACGCGCGCACCCCGCAGGGCGCCGACGTCGCCCGCGCCTACGAGGACGCCGTGCGGCGGCTGGAGGAGCTGCGCGACCTGCTGCGCCGGCCGCTGCCGCCCACCGCGGCGCTGCCCGACGAGTCGGTCGCGGCGGAGTTCTCCGCCGACGAGTCGGCGAACTTCTCGCGCCCCGACTACATGCGCGCCGTGGAGCGTTGCAAGGAGTACATCCTCGCCGGCGACGTCTTCCAGGCGCAGGTGGGCCGCCGCTTCGCGGTGCCGCTGCGCGCCGCGCCGTTCGACGCCTACCGGGCCCTGCGCAGCATCAACCCCTCGCCGTACATGTTCTTCCTGTCCACGCCGGTGTGCGACATCGTCGGCGCCTCGCCGGAGATGCTGGTGCGGGTCACCGGGCGCGACGTCGAGTACCACCCGATCGCGGGGACGCGGCGTCGCGGCTCCACGCCGGAGCGCGACGCCGCCCTGGAGCGCGAGCTGCGCGAGTCCGAGAAGGAGCGCGCCGAGCACCTGATGCTGGTCGACCTGGGGCGCAACGATGTCGGGCGCGTGTGTCGCACCGGCAGCGTCAAGGTGACCGAGTTCATGGAGATCGAGCGCTACTCGCACGTGATGCACATGGTCTCGACCATCACCGGCGAGCTGCGCGACGATTGCACGGCGGTCGACGCGCTGCGCGCCTGCTTCCCCGCGGGCACGGTCACTGGCGCCCCCAAGGTGCGGGCCATGGAGATCATCGCCGAGCTCGAGCCCGAGGTCCGCGGCGTCTACGCGGGCACCGTCGGCTACCTCGGCTTCGGCGGCAACCTCGACACCGCGATCACCCTGCGCACCCTGCTGGTCAAGGACGGCGTCGCCTACGCGCAGGCGTCGGGCGGCATCGTCGCCGACTCGACGCCGCACGAGGAGGCGCTGGAGATCGACAACAAGGTGGCCGCGGTGCTCCTCGCGGTGGCCACGGCCAACCGGGGGCTCGACGCATGAGCGCGTCCAGCCTGCACGGAGTTGTGGCCGTGATCGACAACTACGACTCCTTCACCTACAACCTGGTGCAGTACCTCGGCGAGCTGGGCGCGGAGGTGGCGGTCTTCCGCAACGACGCGCTGAGCGCCGCCGAGCTTGCCGAGCGCGAGCCGGCTGCGGTGGTGATCTCGCCGGGACCATGCACGCCCGACGACGCGGGCATCTCGCTCGACGTGGTCCGGCTGATGGGAGCGCACACGCCGCTGCTCGGCGTGTGCCTGGGGCACCAGGCGATCGGCCAGGCCTACGGCGGGCGGGTGGTGCGGGCGCCGGTGGTGATGCACGGCAAGGTGTCGCGCGTCATGCACGACGGCGACGGTGTGTTCGCCGGGCTGCCCGATCCCTTCGAGGCGACGCGGTACCACTCGCTGGTGGTCGAGCGCTCCTCGCTGCCGGAGACGCTGCAGGTCACGGCATGGACGGACGACGGGCTGATCATGGGGCTGCGGCATCGCTCCCATCCGGTGGTCGGCGTGCAGTTCCATCCCGAGTCGATCTGCACGCCGGTGGGGCACCGGTTGCTGGCCGCGTTCCTGCGCATGGCTTCGTCGAGCGCCAGAGCTTCTTCTCTGGGCGCATCCGCGCCCGCACGGACCGCACCCGCGTGAGCGCGCTCGGCGCCCTGGGCCCCATCGTGGCCCGCAAACACCAGGAGGCCTCCGACCTGCGCTGCGCCGCGGGCACCCTCTGGGCCAAGGCCGAATCCATGCCCCCCGCGCGCGGCTTCATCGAAGCCCTGCGCGGCGGCACCATCATCGCCGAGATGAAACGCCGCTCCCCCAGTGGCGGCTCGCTGCGCTTCGACCTCGACCCCGCCGCGGTGGCGCAGGGCTACGCGTCGGCCGGCGCGGCCGCACTCTCAGTGCTCACCGACGGCCCCGACTTCGGCGGCTCCCTCGACGACATGGTTGCCGCACGCAACGCCGTCCCGATCCCGGTGCTGCGCAAGGACTTCACCGTCGACCCGGTGCAGATCGCCGAGGCCCGCGTCGCCGGGGCCGACGCGGTGCTGCTCATCGTCGCCGTGCTCGGCGGCGACGCCCTGCACGACTGCATCGACGCCGCGCAGCGCTTCGGCGTCGACGCCCTGGTCGAGGTGCACGACGAGGCCGAGACGCAGCGCGCGGTGGACGCGGGAGCAACCTGCATCGGCGTCAACAACCGCAACCTGCGCACCCTGGCCACCGACCTGTCCACCTTCGCGCGGCTGCGGCGGCTGATCCCTGCGGATGTGGTGACCGTCGCCGAATCGGGTGTGCGCGATCCCGGCGACGTGCGCCGCCTGGTCGGCGAGGGCGCCGACGCGGTGCTGGTGGGGGAGGCGCTGATGCGCTCCACCGATCCAGCGGCCGCGTGCCGCGAGCTGGTCGAGGCGGCGCGGCCGCGATGATCGTCAAGGTGTGTGGCGTCAGCACGCCGCAGATCGCCGAGCTGGCGGTGGAATGCGGCGCCGACTGGATCGGCCTGGTCTTCGAGCCGCGCAGCCCGCGCTACGTGGACGAGGCGCAGGCCGAGGCGGTGATGGAGGCAGTGGGCGGGCGCGCCGACCTGGTCGGCGTGCTGGTCGACCCCGACCCGGCGCTCTGCGACCAGCTCGCCACGCGTTTCCGGCTCAGCGCGGTGCAGGTGCACGGCGACAACGTCGACACCTCGCTGATCGTCAGCACCAGCGTTCCAGTCATCCGTGGCATGAACGTGGCCACCGAGCACCAGGCCTACACCTTCGAGTGGCCGCCCTCGGGCATCGTGCTGCTCGACGCCGCGCCCGGCAGCGGCGAGGCGCTCCCCGGCGGCACCGGTCGCCGCCTGCCGCTGGAGTGGGCGGCCAACGTCGCCCTGCACCGCCGCATCGTGCTCGCCGGTGGCATCACCCCGGACAACGTCGCCGACACCGTGCAGCGCGTCCGGCCCTACGGCGTCGACGCGTCGAGCGGTCTGGAATCCGCGCCCGGAGTCAAGGACCCGGAGCTGGTGCGCGCCTACGTGCGCACCGCGCGCGCCGCGTACGACGTTCTCGACGAGCTGCCGTCGCGGAGAGAAGCGCATGTCTGAGACGACCACCGCGCCCGCCCCCGGCCGCTTCGGGCCCTACGGCGGCGCCTACGTCCCCGAGACCCTGGTGCCCGCGCTCGAGGAGTTGATCGCCGCGAGCGCCGACGCCTTCGCCGACGCGCCGTTCCGCGCCGAGCTGGACGCGTTGCTCCACGACTTCGCCGGCCGCCCGACACCCATCTACCACGCGCGACGGCTCAGCGAGCATCACGGTGGCGCGCAGATCTGGTTCAAGCGCGAGGACCTGGTCCACACCGGTGCCCATAAGCTGAACAACGCGCTCGGCCAGGTGCTGCTCGCCCACCGCATGGGCAAGCGCCGCATCATCGCCGAGACCGGCGCCGGACAGCACGGCGTCGCCACCGCCACCGCGTGCGCGCGCTTCGGGCTGGAATGCGTCGTCTACATGGGCGCCGAGGACATGCGCCGCCAGGCGCTCAACGTCTACCGCATGCGCCTGCTCGGCGCCGAGGTGGTCAGCGTCGAGAGCGGCTCGCGGACCCTGAAGGACGCCACCAACGAGGCCATCCGCGACTGGGTCACCAACGTGCGCACCACCCATTACGTGATCGGCAGCGCGGTCGGCCCGCACCCGTACCCGCAGCTCGTCCGCGACCTGCAGCGCGTCATCGGCGACGAGGCGCGCGCCCAGGGGCTGGAGCGATGGGGGAGGCTGCCCGACCTGGTGGTGGCCTGCGTCGGCGGCGGCAGCAACGCCATCGGCATGTTCACCGCGTTCGTGCCGGATCCGTCCGTAACCCTGGTGGGTGTGGAGGCCGCCGGGCGCGGCATCGCCACCGGCGAGCACGCGGCGCCGCTCAGCGCCGGTCGTCCAGGCGTGCTCCACGGGGCCATGAGCTACCTGATGCAGGACGAGGACGGGCAGGTGCTGCCGACGCACTCGATCAGCGCGGGGCTCGACTATCCCGGCGTGGGGCCGGAGCATTCGCTGCTGCGCGACACGGGCCGGGCGCGTTACGTCGCCGCTGACGACCAGCAGGCGCTGGCGGCGTTCCACCGCGTGTGCGCGCTGGAGGGGATCATTCCCGCGCTGGAGTCGTCGCACGCGGTGCACTCCGCGGGCGAGCTGGCGGCGGCGATGCCCGCGGAGGCCATCGTGCTGGTGTGCCTCAGCGGGCGCGGCGACAAGGACGTGGACACGGTGCGCGCCATGCAGCCCGCGGCGGGCTCGCCCGAAACCTCCTCTGCGCCCGCGAAGCGGGGCGCGGACGCCGGGCCGCCGCGTTGAGCATCGACACCGCCGGAGCCCGCCTCCGCAACGCCTTTGCCCGCCGCCAACCAGAATCCCTCCCGGGTCTCATTCCCTACATCACCGCAGGCTTCCCGCACCTGAACGACACCGTCGCCCTGCTCCAGGCCGCCGAGCGCGCCGGCTGCCTCGCCGCCGAGATCGGCCTCCCCTTCAGCGACCCGCTCGCCGACGGCCCCACCATCCAGCGCACCTCCCAGCAGGCGCTGCACAACGGCATGACCGTCAACCTGGCGCTGGAGCAGGTCGCCCAGGCGCGCGCCGCGGGCGTGCAGCTTCCCCTGGCGCTGATGACCTACGTCAACCCGGTCCTCTCCTACGGCCTGGACCGGTTCGCCGCCGACGCGGCCGCCGCCGGAGCCGACGCGCTGATCGTCCCCGACCTCCCCCTGGAGGAGGCCGGCCAGGTGCGCGCCGCGGCGGATTCGACGGGGCTCGCGCTAATCTTGCTCGTCGCGCCGACGACTCCCGACGTCCGCCTCGCCGCCGCCTGTGCGCACGCGTCCGGATTCGTCTACTGCGTCAGCGTCACCGGGATCACCGGCGCGCGCACCGAGATCGCCGAGGAGGCCATGGACTTGCTCAGCCGCGTTCGCAGCGTCACCGACCTGCCGCGCGCCCTCGGCTTCGGGCTCTCCACCCACGCGCACCTCGAAGCGCTGCGCGGGCACGCGGAGGGAGCGGTGGTGGGCTCGGCGCTGCTCAACGCGGTGGCCGCCTCGCCCAACGACGCCGCGGGCGCCGCCGAGCGATTCCTGCGCGGCATGCTGGGGGAGGCGTCGTGACCGCGCTGGCGGTGCGCGGCATCCGCGGCGCCACCACGGCGGAGGTGGACAGCGCGGTGGAGATCGTCGAGGCCACGCGCGAGCTGCTCAGCGCGCTGATCTCGGCCAACGACATCGCGCCCGAGGACGTCGCCGGCGCGTGGTTCACGACCACGACCGACCTGCGCACCGAGTTTCCCGCGGTGGCGGCGCGCCAGCTCGGCTGGGTCGACGTGCCGCTGATCTGCGGACACGAGATGGACGTCCCGCTGGAGAACCCGCGCAGCATTCCCCGCTGCATCCGGGCGATGATCCTGATGAACACCGACAAGCCGCAGACCGCGATCCAGCATGTCTACCTGCGCGGCGCGCTGGCGATCAAACAGGAATTGGACCGGGCGCGTGCGGGCGACCTGCCCCAGCCCGCCAACCTGGGACCTAGGGCCGCGCAAACCCCCGTTCCCGTTGCCGGGCCTGAGGCGTCCCAATGATCATCGTCATGAAAGCCGGCGCCACCCCCGCCGACATCGACCGCGTCGTCGGCAAGGTCGAGGCCCGCGGCCTCAAAACCCACCTCAGCACCGGCGAGGACCGCACCGTCATCGGCGTCATCGGCCACGACCCCTTCTCCCTGCGCGACGCCTTCACCCACGACGTGTCCGTCGAGGACGTGGTCCGCATCACCAAGCCCTTCAAGCTGAGCGGCCGCGAGTGGCGCAGCGCCGACACCGTGATCAGCTTCGCCAACGGCCTGCGCATCGGCGGCGGCCAGGTGGTGGTGATGGCGGGCCCGTGCAGCGTGGAGAGCGAGGAGATGCTCCTCGAAACCGCGCACGCAGTAAAGGACGCGGGTGGCCATATCCTCCGCGGCGGCGCCTTCAAGCCGCGCACCTCGCCGTACTCCTTCCAGGGCCTCGGCCGCCAGGGCCTCGCCCACCTCGCCAAGGCCCGCGCCGAGACCGGCATGCCCGTGGTCACCGAGGTGATGACGCCGAGCGAGGTGGAGTACGTCGCCGAGGCCGCCGACATCGTGCAGATCGGCGCGCGCAACATGCAGAACTACGACCTGCTCCGCGAGGTGGGGCGGCAGCCAAAGCCGGTGCTGATCAAGCGCGGCCTGAGCAGCACCATCGAGGAGTGGCTGCTCAGCGCCGAGTACGTGCTCTCCCAGGGCAACTACAACGTGCTCCTCTGCGAGCGCGGCATCCGCACCTTCGAGACGGCGATGCGCAACACCCTCGACATCGCCGCCGTGCCCCTGCTCAAGGAGCTGAGCCACCTGCCGGTGATCGTCGACCCCTCGCACGCCACCGGCAAGTGGTCGCTGGTCCAGGCCACCGCGCGCGCCGCGGTCGCGGCCGGAGCCGACGGCATCATGGTCGAGGTGCACCCCCGGCCCGACGAGGCGCTGTCCGACGGTCCGCAGTCGCTGACCCCGCAGAACTTCGCGGCGATGATGCCCGAGCTGCGCGCCATCGCCGCCGCGGTGGGGCGCACCCTCGCCGAGCCCGCCGCCGCGGCGCCGAGATGACCGCGCAGGGCTGATGCGCACCATCACCACGGGGGGCGTGGAGGCACCGCAGGCGGTGGCGGTGGTCGGCCTCGGGCTGATCGGCGCGTCGCTGTGCCGCGCGCTGCGCGAGAAGCTGCCCGACATGGGCATCGTCGGCGTCACCCGCAGCGTCGAGACGGCAGAAAGGGCCATGAACGACGGAATCTGCGACCTCGCCGGCACCACCTCGGACCTGCTCCGCCACGTCGACCTCGCCGTGCTCTGCACACCGGTCGACGCCATGCCGTTCTGGATGGAGCAGTGCGAGTTCTATCCCGGGCTGCTGGTCACCGACACCGGCAGCACCAAGCAGTGGGTGGTGGAGCAGGCGGCGAAGACCGTCGACCGGGGTCGCTTCCTCGGCGGGCATCCCATGGCGGGCCGCGAACGCAGCGGCTACGCCGCCGCGGAGACCGCGCTGTTCGACGGCTGCACCTGGGTGTTCACCCCCACCACCACGGCGCAGCAGGAGCCCTTCGCACCGTGGGTGGCGGCGGTCGAGGCCCTCGGTGCGCGCGTCGAGGTGATGGACGCGGCCGACCACGACCGCACCGTCGCCTGGATCTCGCATCTGCCGTTTGCGCTCAGCGCCGCGCTGGTGCGTGCCGCCGCCGCCGCGCCGGAGTGGGCCGACGCGCAGCGCCTCGCCGCGGGCGGCTTTCGCGACATGGCCCGCCTGGCCGGCGGCGACCCCGAGATGTACGCGGCGATCACCGCCAGCAACCAGCCGGCGATCCTCGAATCCCTCAACGCGCTGACCCGCGAGCTGGACCGGCTGAGCAAGGCGCTGCGCAAACCCGAGACGGCGCAGGCCTACTTCGCCACCGCGCAGCAGCTCCGCGCGGCGTGGCTCAGCGAGCGCGCCGAGCAGGGGAGACCGGTCCGTTGACGATGCGCCACGTCGCGCCCGCCGAGCGCGTCGACGGCGAGGTGACGGTGCCCGGCGACAAGTCGATCTCCCACCGCGCCCTCATCCTCGGCGCGCTGGCGACAGGCCGCAGCTACGTCGGCAACCTCTCGCCCGCGGCGGACGTGGAGAGCACCGCCGCCTGCCTGCGCGCCTGCGGCGGCGCGGTGCGTCCCTTCGGCGACGGTCGCGCCTCGCTCGACGGCGCGGGCATGGGCCGCACCCTGCGCAGCCCCGACGCCGTGCTCGACTGCGGCAACTCGGGCAGCACCATGCGCATGCTCGCCGGGGTTCTGGCCGGACATGACCTCAACGCCACGCTCGACGGCGACCCCTCGCTGCGCCGCCGCCCCATGGCCCGGGTCGCCGACCCGCTGCGCCGCATGGGCGCGCAGATCGACACCGGCTACGACGGCCGCCCGCCGATCACCGTGCAGGGGCGCGACGTGCTGCGCGCCATCGAGTACGTCGCCCCCGTGGCCAGCGCGCAGCTCAAGTCGGCGGTGCTCCTCGCCGGCCTCGCCGCCGACGGACCGACCACCGTGGTCGAGCCCGCGCCGACGCGCGACCACACCGAGCGGATGCTGCGCATGTGCGGGGTCGAGGTTTCGGTCGGAGCCGGCAGGATCACCCTGACGCCCGCGCCACTGCAGCCCTTCGGCATGCGCGTGCCCGGCGACCTCAGCTCGGCGGCGTTCTTCCTCGCCCTGGCGGCGGCGCGTCGGGGGTGGCGGGTCACCTGTCCCAACGTCACCCTCAACCCGGGGCGCACCGGCATCCTCGACGCGCTGCGCGCCATGGGGGCGAGCATCACGGTGGAGGAGGGGGAGGCCGCGGGCGGCGTCGAGCCGGCCGGCGCGGTGACCGTCGAGGGCGGCGAGCTGCGTGGGACCACCATCGACGGCGACCTCATCCCGCGCTGCATCGACGAGCTCCCCGTGCTCGCCGTGCTCGCCACCCAGGCCCACGGCACCACCCACATCCGCGACGCCGCCGAGCTGCGGGTCAAGGAGTCGGACCGCATCGCCGCCGTCGCCGAGGGCCTGCTGGCCATGGGCGCCGAGTGCGAGGAGCTTCCTGACGGACTGGTCATCACCGGGCCGACCCGGCTGCAGCCCGCCGCGGTGGACTCACACGGCGACCACCGGCTGGCCATGGCGTGGGGGGTTGCGGGGTCGCTGGCGCTTCCCGGCGCGGGGGTGACGGTGATCGACGGGGCCGAGGCTGTTGCGGTGTCGTACCCCGGGTTCTTCGACGACCTGGCGCAGTTGACGACGGGAACCCTGCCGCTCGCCCGCTAGACCCATACGTGCGCCAGGAGCCCAACCGCGAGCAGCGCCCCGATCAGCAGGTGCACGCCGACGCAGGCGATCAGCAGCCGCGTCCATCCCCGCGCATCGAGATCGACACGGGCACGCCACCCCACACGCAACGCCAGCCCAACCGCAGGCAGCACCACCAAGCAGCTCACCGGCAGCCCCCGCGTCGCCAACGCCAACACCAGCAGCACCGCAGTTGCAGCCAGCAACAGCCGGAACTCAACCACCACGCCACGCGGCGACAGGTACGTCGCCACCGTCCGCTTGCCCACCAGCACGTCGGCCTCGCGGTCGCGCGCGTTGTTGGCGTGCAGGATCGCCGCCGTCACCACGCCGAGCATCGCCCCGGCCCACAGCACTGAGGACGGCACCGACCGCGCCCCCGCCTGCGCCGCCGCCGTCCCCCAGGCAATCCCGATCCCCATCGGCCCCCCCGACGCCAGCTCCCCGAGCGGCCGGTACGCCAGCCGCAACGGCGGCGCCGTGTACGCCCAGCCGATCACCACCCCCGCAGCCCCCAGCCCCAGCAGCCATGGCTTGCCGATCGCGAGCGCGAGCGCCAGGCCCAGCATCGCCGCCAGCCCCAGCGCCGCGAGCCCGATCAGCCGAGCCTGCCGCACCGTGATCCACCCGCTGCGCAGAGACAGCGACGGCATCGCTCCCGGCCCGGCATCCGCCCCGGTCGAGGCATCTTCGGCGTCGTTGACCGCATTGGTCCCCGCCTGCAGCAGCACCGCAACGCACAGGCAGCCAAACGCAACCGGCACCGAATACGCCCGCGACGCTGCCAGCGCCACCGTCCCCACCAGCACCGGCAGCATGGCCACCGTCAGCGAGCGCGGGCGCACCGCCTGCCACACCACCCCCGCCACCCCCGGCCGCGCTGCAGCCAACCCCCTACGCCGCCTCGCGCGACGGCCCGAGCTCGACCACCAGCGGCGGCGACCCCAGCGCCTCGACCACCTTGAGCGTGCGCACCGCCACCGTCACCGGCACCACCGGCAGCTTGTCGACGAACGCCGACGCCCCCGGCGCGTGCTCCACCAGCCGGCGCAGGATCAGCGCGCCCTCCTCCGCGGAGGACACCCCCGCCGCCACCCCCTGCCCCTGGATCCACCGCGTCGGCCTGCCCGGCGAGCACATGAAGGCCACCCGTGGGTCGGCGAGCAGCTCACGGTGCTTGCGGCTGTCCCGCAGCACGGCGAGCAGCAGCCGGATGCCCCCGCCGTCGACCGCCTCGGGCGCGAAGAACACCCCCGCGACGTGCGGCCCGTCGTCCGACACCGTGCCCAGGGCGAGCGTGTCGTACGCCTGCAGCGCCCAGAGCGCGCGCTCGACGTCGGTGGGGGAGGACGGCATGGCGCGCTCACTATAGGAGCCGGGCGAACGCGGCCAGCGGGCGCCGGCGGCGGCTTGACTGACACAAATCCGTCGACTACACTGCGTTGTGTGATTAACCAAGCCACCAACCTCCTGCTCTATGATGCATGCATCATGAACCAGATGCGCCGCACCACCGTCGCCGCCCGCGTCGACTCCCTCGCCACCCTCGAGGCCGAGGCCGGCCGTCGCGGCGTGTCGCTCACCGCCGTGATCGCCGAAGCCATCGACGAGAAGGCCGATTCGCTCCGGGCGCGGCGCCGCCCGCGGGTCGGCGTCGTCGACAGCCAGGACCGGATGCCCTCGGCCGCGGATCTCGTGTACGCGCCGGAGGAGGACTGGCGCTCCTAGGCATGGCGCTCATCTTCGACACCAACACCCTGCTCGCCGTCCTCAACCGGGGCGACGAGCATTATCGCGCCTGCGCCGCGCTCGTCGAGGCGAGCAGGGAGGACCTGCTGGTCCCCCTGCTCACCCTCCCCGAGCTCGACTACTTCCTCTCCAAGTACGGGCTGCACCAGGGCTGGCTGGCCTTCCTCGAGGACGTCGACGGCGGGGCCTGGCGGGTGGAGCCGCCGACCGCCGCCGACCTGCGCCGGGCACGCGAGCTCCAGGAGCAGTACCGCGATCTGCAGATCGGCGTCGTCGACGCCTCGATCATCGCGCTGTGCGAGCGCCTCGGCGAGCCCAAGGTCGCCACCCTCGACCGGCGCCACTTCACCGCCGTCCGCCCCCGGCACGTGGAGGCGCTGCGCCTGCTCCCCTGACCCGGCGCATCGCGGGCCGTTGCGTCCGCCACGGCTCGGCGACCGTCCGGTAACACGCCCGAAGCCCCGGCGGGGCCGCACATACGATGGCCGGGCCGATGACCGACCCCACCGTCCCCCTGTGCATCGCCTCGGCGGATGCCGGCCTGCGCCGGCGAGCCGAGCGCGCCTTCACCCAGCAGGGCTACGTGATCGTCGAGGCGGCCAGCCTGGCCCAGCTCGCCGAACGCGCCCACGCGGGGGTGCAGCTCGCCCTCATCGACCCGCGCATGCCCGACCTGCAGCCCAACCCGATGAGCACGGTCCGCGCCGAGCCGGCGATGCACCGCGTGCCGGTGCTGATGCTGAGCGCCGAGGACATCCACGGGCTGGGCCAGCGCCACGCCGACAAGGCGACGATCGACCTGATCGTCCGGGTCCACGCCCAGCTCGCCGGGCACGCCCAGCTCGACCTGCTCCACAACGTCAGCCGCACCCTCACCGCCAGCCCCGACATGGAGCACACCCTCAACGGCGTGTTCAGCGCGCTGGGCCAGGTGCTCCACTTCGACACCGCCACCCTCTTCCTGCTCGACCGCGCCGGCCGGCTGTTCATCCGCGCCGCCTGGGGCTACGAGCTCCACGCCGAGCAGCTCCGCTCCTTCGAGGTCGGCGAGGGCGTGGTCGGCTGGGTGGTGGCCAACCGCGCCTCCACCATCGTCGGAGATTCGGACATGGATGTCCGATTCGCCTCGCTCGACGGGCGCAGCTCGCGCAGCATGCTGGGCGTGCCGCTCAGCGTCGGCGAGCGCGTGGTCGGCGCCATCACCCTGGTGCGCCGCGCCCCCGCGGTGCAGTTCACCGACGACGACCTGCTGCTGGTGTCCACCATCGGCAACAGCGCGGCCATCGCCCTGGAGAACGCGCGCGTGCACGAGCAGGAGCGGGCTCTGTCGCTGCGGCTCGAGGAGCTCAACCAGCTCTACGGCCAGGAGCGCGAGGTGCTCGACAAGCTCACCGAGAGCGAGCGGCAGTACGGCGAGGTGCTCAGCACCGTGTCGCACGAGCTGAAGACGCCGCTGATGGGCATTCGCGGGTTCGCCCAGATGATCCGCGACGGCGACGTCGAGGACGACGAGGCCCGCGACTTCGCCAAGGAGATCTACGAGAACGCGGTGCGCCTGTCCACCTACGTCGAGCGCATGCTCCAGGAGCAGGCGGTCAACGCCGGCGGCGAGACCCTCGACCTGCGCGACGTGCGCATCCGGCCGATGGTCGACCAGGTGATCCGCCAGCTGGCCACCGGCGCGCCCAACCACGAGCTGGTCAACGACGTCGCCGACGACGCCCCCAACGTTTCCGGCGATCCTGACAAGATCATGCAGATCCTGCTCAACCTGGTCAGCAACGCGGTCAAGTACAGCCCGCGCGGCGGTGTGGTGCGGGTCACCGCCCATCCCAGCGACCGCTGGATGGAGCTGTCGGTCACCGACCAGGGCGTGGGCATCCCGCCCGAGGCGCGCTCGCGGATCTTCGACCGCTTCTTCCGCGTCGCCTCGTTCGAGACCAAGGGCATCCCCGGTACCGGGCTGGGCCTCTCCATCGTCAAGGGGCTGGTCGAGCTGCACGGCGGGCGCATCTGGGTCGACTCCGAAGTCGGACGCGGCAGCGCCTTCCACGTCACGCTGCCCCAGACGTTCTACTTCCCCGCACCTGCTGAATACACCCGGGTCGGCCAGACAACGCCTGCCCCCATCCCCGAGGGAGCCCGATGAAGCTGCTGGTCGTCGACGACGAGCCCTCTGTCCGCAAGCTGCTCAAGCGCTTCTTCGAAGCCCGCGGCTACGACGTCACCATCGCCGACAACGGCCTGATGGGCTGGACGGCCACCCGTGACGAAGCTCCTGACCTGGTGGTCAGTGACGTCGCCATGCCGGAGATGGACGGCTACGAGCTGGTCCGCACCATCCGCCGCAACCCGGCGACGGCGGCCATCCCGGTGATCCTGCTCAGCGCCCACTCCGAGGCCAACGAGCTGGTCGCCGGCTACGAGTCCGGCGCCGACGACTACGTCACCAAGCCGGTCGACATGGAGGTGCTCGGCCTCAAGATCGACGCCCTGCTGCGCCGCTCGCGGAGCGGCAACGGCCACGGCCTGCTGCCCACCACCGGCAAGCTGATCACGGTCACCTCGGCCAAGGGTGGGGTGGGCACCACCATGCTCACTGCCAACCTCGCCGTCATGCTCGGCCGCCGCAGCGAGACGGTGTGCGCCTACGACCTCAACCTCGAACACGGCGACCTGCCGGTGATGTTCGACCTGCAGCCCAAGCAGAGCATCGGCGACGCATTGCGCGAGATGCAGACCATGGGCGACGCCTTCCAATGGGACGACTACCTGGTCCGCCACAGCAGCGGCGCCAAGGTGCTGGCCGCGCCGCTCAAGCCGCACGAGGCCGCGGCGATCACCGACGAGCTGGTCGCCGGGATCACCACCAAGCTGCGCACCCTGCACGACTACGTCATTGCCGACCTGCCGCCGTCGTACGCCGACCTGGCGCTGTCGGTGTACGAGCAGTCCGACCGGCTGGTGGTGGTGACCTCGCCGGAGATCACCTCGCTGCGCCGCACCAAGGAGCTGGTCGCCGTGCTGCAGAGCCTGGGCATTCCCGACGAGCGAGTTCTGGTCGTTCTCAACCGCATCATCGACGTGCCCGCCATCGACGCGCGGCGCGCCGAGGCCTTCCTGCGGCGGCCGGTGGCAGTGACCATCCCGCACGGCGGCCAGGCCTTCCCCGACGCGGTGTCGACCGGGCGCCCGGTCGCTCTGTCGCAGCCCAGCAACCCCGCCGTCGCCGCCATCGGTGACCTGGCCACCATGCTCTAGAAGATGTCCAAGCGCAACCGTCACAACGGCCGTCCCGCCCAGCAGCAGCGCCAGGCGATCCGCGACCTCCTCGACGAGGTTCCCGCCGACCTGATCCACTCCGCCAACGGCGTCGCCGCCGCGGTCTACGAGCCGCCCGCCGTGGAGGAGGCCGGCGCCCCCGCCGGCGCGCCGCAGCGCCGCGGCTGGCTCGGCCTGCGTCCTCGCCGTGGCGGAGGCCAGGGGCAGACGGCGGTGGCGACGCCGGGGCCGCAGCACCACCTCGCCTTCGAGGTGGAGCGCCGCGCCCAGCGTCTCGAGGACGCGCTGGCCGCTGCCCGCGCGGAGCTGGCCGCCGCGGCGCACGAGGTGGACGAGGCCCAGCGACGCGCCGCCCGATTCGAAGGCGAGCTTGCGGATGCCCAGGACGGGCGCGCCCACTGGGAGCGCGTCGCCAGCGAGCAGCTCACCGCCCTCGACGAGCTGGGCGCGCAGCTCGGCAACGCCACCGCCGCCGGCCACGCCGAGCGCGAGGCGCACGAGCAGACCCGCGGCTACGCCGGCGACCTCGAAGGCCGCCTCACCGCCATGCAGGCGCAGTGGCAGGAGCAGGTCGCCGAGCTGACCGCCGCGCTGGGCCGGGAGCGCGAGGAGTTCCAGCGCACCCTGGAGGACGAGCGGCACACCGCCGAGCAGGCGCACGCCGAGCAGGCCTTCCAGCACCGCGAGCAGGTCGAGCGCTTCCAGGCCGAGGCCACCGCCGCCATCGACGCGCTGCACCAGCGCATCGCCGACGGCCAGAGCGCGCTGGAGGCGGTCAACGCCGACCTGGGCACCACCCGCGCCGAGGTGGTGCGGCTCAACGAGGACGTCGAAGCGGCGCGCGGCGAGGCGGTGGCCGCCACCACCCGGGCGCGCGAGTCCGACGACCTGCGCCTGGCCGCCGAGCAGCGCATCGAGGAGCTTGGCGAGGAGCTCGCCTACGTGCGCTCCGAGGTGATGGGCTCGGCGGGTGGGCAGAAGAAGAGCAAGGGCCTGTTCGGGCGCGGCAAGCCGGCGCCGGTGAAGGCGGCCGAGAAGCAGACCCGGGCGGTGGTGTCGCCCAACGACGTGGCCGCGCCGCCCGTCGACCCCGACGTCGAGGACATCATCGAGCGGCGTCTGTTCGGCAGCGCCTGAGGCCCGGGCTCACAGGCCGCCCGTATCATGGGCGGCACATGGCTGCTGAGACGCTGTTCGAAAAGATCTGGCGCCGCCACCTGGTCCACGACGACAACGGGACGGCGATCCTGTTCATCGACCTGCACCTGGTCCACGAGGTGACCTCACCGCAGGCGTTCGAGGGTCTGCGACTCTCGGGGCGCCGGGTGCGCCGTCCCGACCTGACGGTGGCGACGATGGACCACAACGTGCCGACCACGGACCGCTCGCTGCCCATCGCCGACCCGATCGCCAAGCAGCAGATGGACGTGCTCGCCGCCAACTGCGCCGAGTTCGGCATCCCCTGCTTCGGGCTCGGCGACCCGCGCCAGGGAATCGTGCACATCATCGGCCCCGAGCTGGGCCTGACCCAGCCGGGCATGACCATCGTCTGCGGCGACTCGCACACGGCGACGCACGGCGCCTTCGGGGCGCTGGCGTTCGGCATCGGCACCAGCGAGGTGGAGCACGTGCTGGCCACCCAGACGCTGGTGCAGCGGCGGCCGAAGACGATGGAGGTGCGCGTCGACGGCGCGCTGGGCTTCGGCGTCGGCGCCAAGGACCTGATCCTCGACGTCATCGGGGCCATCGGCGTCGACGGCGCCGTCGGCCACGTCATCGAGTACACCGGGGACGCGGTGCGCGCATTGTCCATGGAAGGCCGCATGACCATGTGCAACATGTCGATCGAGGCGGGCGGCCGCGCCGGCATGGTGGCCCCCGACGAGACCACGTTCGCCTACATCGCCGGACGCGTCGCGGCGCCCGCCGGTGCGCAGTGGGACGAGGCCGTCGCCGACTGGCGCTCGCTGGTCTCCGACCCCGGCGCAGTTCATGACAAAACTGTCCTCATCGACGCGGCCGCGATCGCGCCCCAGGTGTCGTGGGGGACCAACCCCGCGCAGGTGCTGCCGGTGACCGGGTCGGTGCCCCATCCGGATCAGTACGAGGACCCCATCGAGCGCGCCGCGGTGCGCCGCGCGCTGGAGTACATGGGCGTGTCGGCGGGCGAGCGGCTCGACTCGCTGGCGGTGCAGAAGGTGTTCATCGGCTCCTGCACCAACGGGCGCATCGAGGATCTGCGCGAGGCCGCCGCGGTGGCGCGGGGGCGCCGGGTCGCCTCCGGCGTGCACGCGCTGGTGGTGCCGGGGTCGGTGCAGGTCAAGCGGCAGGCCGAGGCCGAGGGGCTCGACGCGGTGTTCCGCGACGCCGGTTTCGACTGGCGCGAGCCGGGCTGCTCGATGTGCCTGGCGATGAATCCCGACGTGCTGCAGCCGGGCGAGCGCTGCGCGTCGACGTCGAACCGCAACTTCGAGGGACGGCAGGGGCGCGGTGGGCGCACCCACCTGGTCTCGCCGTCGATGGCTGCTGCGGCTGCCGTCACCGGGCATCTGACCGATGTGCGCGCACTGGGCGAGCCGTCGCTTGCCGGGGCGGCGCGCTGATGGAGAAGTTCCACACCGTCACGGGGATCGCGGCGCCGCTGCCGCGTCCCAACGTCGACACCGACCAGATCATCCCCAAGCAGTTCCTCAAGCGCATCGAGCGAACCGGCTACGGCCCGTTCCTCTTCTACGACTGGCGCTTCGAAGCCGACGGCACCACCGAGCGGCCCGACTTCGAACTCAACCGCGACCCCTGGCGCGGCGCGCCGGTGCTGATCGCGGGGCGCAACTTCGGCAGCGGCTCGTCGCGCGAGCACGCCGTCTGGGCGCTGCAGGACTACGGCATCCGCGCCGTCATCGCCCCGTCCTTTTCGGACATCTTCTACAGCAACTCGCTGAAGGGCGGCCTGCTCCCCATCAGCCTGCCCGAGCCGGTGGTGGAGCGCTGGCTCGACGCCGCCATGGAGGACCCCGGCCTGCAGGCCACGGTCTCTCTGGAATCGTGCACCGTCACCTTCAACGGCGAGACCCAGCCCTTCGCCATCGACCCCGAGATCCGCCACCGCCTCCTCGACGGGCTGGACGACATCTCCCTCACCCTCACCCACGACGCCGACATCACGCAGTTCGAAGAGCGCCGCCCGCCCCACCTCCCCCGGACGACCGAGCTCAGCGCCGCCCCGCGCTGACCCTGCTCAGCCGGGCGCGGTGACCCCCGCGCCGATGGCGATGCCGCCAGCGGCCAGGGCGACCACCAGGGTCACGATGCGCAGCACGACGACGCGGCGGGCGATGGTGGGCCCGAAGCGCAGGCGGCCGACCAGCAGCGAGACCAGCCCGGCAAACGCGAGCGCCCCGGCGGCGGCGGCGGGCGCCCAGGAGGGGTGCACGGGATGAGGCCGCAGGATCAGAGCGATCAGAGCCTGCACCAGTCCCGCCACGGCGGCGGCCAGGGCCACCAGGGTCATGGCCAGCTCGACCTGGGCAGGGGAGGGAGGGCGGCGCATACGATCCCGCATGGTAGGGGGCGAAGGCCCACGGCCGACCCGCTGCGCGCCCTACCATCCCCCGGAGATGCCTCCCGTCACCGGCGCGGTGATCTGGGTGCCCTCCGGCGCCGATCCCGCCCACCTCCGCCTGCTTCCCGAGGATGTCGCCGTGCGCGAGATCCCCGACGACGCCATCCCCGAGCACCCGGGGCGCGGCGACATGGTCATCCCCCACGTCCGCCGCTCGCGGCTGCGTGAGCTCCTCGACCGGCTCGACGGGCTGCGCGTGGTGCAGACCATGTCGGCTGGCATCGACGCCTACCGCGGCCTGGTCCCGCCGGGCGTGACCCTCTGCGACGCGCGCGGCGTGCACGACGTCCCCGTCGCCGAGTGGACCGTCGCCGCCATCCTGGCCATGCAGCGCGACCTGCCCCGATATGTTCGGAACCAAGCGAACAGCGAGTGGAGGCCGGAGCAGCGGCCGGCGCGCGAGGTCTGCGGCATGGAGGTGGTGATCGTCGGCCACGGCTCGATCGGCAGGGCGGTGGCGCAGCGCCTTACCGCCTTCGGCGCCACGGTGACCGGCGTGGCACGGCATCCCCGCGAGGACGCGCGCGGCATGGACGAGCTGCCCGCACTGCTGCCCAAGGCCGACGCGGTGGTCATCCTGCTGCCGCTCACCGACGCAACGCGCGGCCTGTTCGGCGAGCAGCACATCGCGCTGATGAAGCCCGGCGCCCTGCTGGTCAACGCCGGCCGCGGCGCCGTCGCCGACACGCGCGCGATCACCGACGCCGTGCAGCAGGGCCGCATCCGCGTCGCCCTCGACGTCGTCGACCCCGAGCCGCTGCCCGCCGACCACCTGCTGTGGCGCGAGGAGCACGCCCTGCTCACCCCGCACGTCGCCGGCAGCAGCGACGCCTTCCTGGGCCGCGCCTGGCGGCTGGTCGCCGACCAGGTGCGCCGTTACGTCGACGGCGAGCCGCTGCACAACGTGGTCAGCCCGGCCGACGGCTATTGATATGGTGTCGCGCAACATGAGCGACCCGCGCCACCGCAGCAGCCACCTCCTCGACGGCCCGTCGCGCGCCGCCGCCCGGGCCATGCTCAAGGGCACCGGTTACAGCGACGAGGACCTGCGCCGTCCCATCGTCGGCATCGCCAACACCTGGATCGAGACCATGCCCTGCAACCTCGGCCTGCGCGTGCTCGCCGAGCACGTCAAGCGGGGGGTGCGCGCCGCGGGTGCGACGCCGATGGAGTTCAACACCATCGCCATCAGCGACGGCGTCACCATGGGCACCGAGGGGATGAAGGCCAGCCTGGTGTCGCGCGAGGTCATCGCCGACTCCATCGAGCTGCTCGGCCGCGGCCACATGTTCGACGCCATGGTCTGCCTGGTCGGCTGCGACAAGACCATCCCCGGCGCGGCGATGGGCCTGCTGCGCCTCGACATCCCCGGCGTGATGCTCTACGGCGGCTCGATCGCGCCCGGCAACTTCCGCGGCCGCGACGTCACCGTGCAGGACGTCTTCGAGGCCATCGGCGCGCTGGAGGCGGGCCGGATCGGCGAGCAGGACCTGCGCGAGCTGGAGGACGTCGCCTGCCCGGGCGCGGGTGCGTGCGGCGGCCAGTACACCGCCAACACCATGGCCCTGGTCATGGAGTTCGTCGGCCTGTCGCCGATCGGCTCGGCCAGCGTCGGCGCCGTCGACCCCGACAAGGCACGGGTGGGCGAGCAGGCGGGCAGCTTGGTCGTCGACATGCTCAATCGCGGGCAGTCGGCGCGCAGCGTGCTCACCCGCAAGGCGTTCGAGAACGCCATCGCCGGCGTCGCCGCCACCGGCGGCTCGACCAACGCGGTGCTCCACCTGCTGGCCATCGCCCACGAGGTCGGCGTCCCGCTTGATATTGACGACTTCGACCAGATCTCGGCGCGCACCCCGATCATCGCCGACCTCCGCCCCGGCGGCCGCTTCGCCGCCCTCGACCTGCAGCGGGCGGGCGGCGTGCAGCTGGTGGCGCGCCGTCTCATCGAGTCCGGCCACCTCGACGGCGAGCAGCTCACCCTCAGCGGCCGCACCCTGCACGACGAGTGCAAGGACGCGCAGGAGACGCCGGGCCAGGAGGTGGTGGTCACCGTCGATAGGCCGCTGAAGCCGACCGGCGGCCTGGTCATCCTCAAGGGCAACCTCTCGCCCGACGGCGCGGTGGTCAAGGTGGCGGGCCACGAGCGTCCGTACCACCGCGGGCCCGCGCGCGTCTACGAGTCCGAGGAGGACGCCATGGCCGCGGTGATCGCGCGGACGATCGTCGACGGCGATGTCATCGTCATCCGCCACGAGGGCCCGCGCGGCGGACCGGGGATGCGCGAGATGCTGGGCATCACCGCGGCGGTGGTCGGCCAGGGGATGGGGGAGACGGTGGCGCTGATCACCGACGGCCGCTTCTCCGGCGCCACCCGCGGCCTGATGGTCGGCCACGTCGCCCCCGAGGCGGCGCTGGGCGGTCCCATCGCGGCGATCCGCGAAGGCGAGACGGTGGTCATCGACATCGACAACCGCGTCCTGCAGGTCGAGGTCGAGGACGCCGAGCTCCAGGCGCGCCTGCAGAGCTATCAGCCCCCGGCCCCCCGGTACGCGCGCGGCGTCTTCGCCAAGTACGCGGCCACGGTCAGCTCGGCGGCCCGCGGAGCGGTGACCAGCTAGGCTCTGCCGCGGCGGGGCAACGCCCGGTGAAGGGTTGTGAAGGGCGGCGCATGCCGGCCCACGGCAAACCGCACGATTCCTCGCGAGCTGCGGCGAAAGCCCTTGTCGGACAAGGACTTTCGGCTAGCAGCCAAGGCGTCACCGGGGGGCCATGCCGCCGTTTCGCCGGCCCGATATACATGTCACCATGCTCGGAAGCCTCTCTCTGCTGCCCAGCCTGGCCGTCGCCGGTGTCACCACCAGCGTCAGCCTGGCCACCGCCATGGGCGGGGTGCAGAGCCTTCCCCAGGAGCCCGCCCGGCCGCCGGTCGTCCGGGTGGCCATGGCCGAGCCGACGGTCGCCGCCACCACGGCGGCGCGTCCGCTGGTGCCGCAGGCCGAGCTGCCGACCGACGCTCCCGCCCCGGACCCGACCGAGGCCCCGGCGGCGACGCCCGCACCCACCGACGCTCCTGCCGTCGTTGCCCCGCCGCCCGTCCCGCCGAAGGCCACGGCGCCCGCCCCGGCTCCGGCCCCGGTAGCGCCCGCGCCGAAGTGCGCGACCTTCCCCTACAACGGCTTCACGGTCACCTGGTGCGCGCCCACGTCGCCGGGAGCCCCGTCGACCTGGACGGCCACCAACGGGACGTCCACCTACCACGGCGTCTACTCCGGTCCCTACACCGGCGTGGCACCCAGCGGCTCGAGCCCCTGGGACGGCGCGACCGGCGGCAACCATGATCAGTCGCACGCCCACCACTGACGTCCCGAGAGGGGAACATGCGCATCGGTAAGCACGTCGCGGCTCCGGCGGTCTCGTATGAACGAGGCCTCGCCACTGGCCGCGCGGCTGCCGCAGCCGCCCTGGTCCTGATCCTCCCCCTGCACCGTCCGGCGTGGACGCCCGGCGCGCTCCTGGCCGTGGCCGTCCTGCTGCTGAGCGCAGCGGCGGTGCTCCGCCCCGAGCTGGGCCGCCGCCTGGCGCCGTCGCTGCTCGACCCGCGCGCCATGTTCGCCGTCGAGGCGCTCGCCGCCTGCCTGGTCACCGCCGCCTACCCGAGCCCGGATGTGCTGTCCTGGCTGGGGTTCATCGGCCTGATCTGCGCCGGCGGGGCGCGCTGGACGCTCAACGGCGCCACCGCCGGCTACGGCGTCTACCTGGCCGGCAACCTCGCCGTGGCCCACTTCGAGGGCGCCTTCAGCATGGTCGGCCCCTCGGGCATCCGCGTCGGCATCATCGGCATGACCTCGACGGTCATCGGCATCTTCGCCCGCTCGGCCGCCCAGTTTCGGGCGCTTCAGGCCAGAACCGACGCGCTCGCCGAGTCGGAACGCTCGCTGCACAACATCCTCGACACCTCGCCCGCCGCGGTGGTCACCGTCGATCCCAGCGGCGTGATCACCGACTGGAGCCGCCGCGCCGAGCAGCTCTTCGGCTTCGCCGCCACCGGGGTGCTGGGCAAGCACCTCGACGACGTGCTGCTGCGACGTGACGACTCCGCCACCGCATGGCGCCCGGTGCAGACCGAGTGCCCCACCGAGGGCAGCGCGCTGCGTCGTGACGGCGGCGAGGTGGCGGTGGAGATGGTCGTCTCCGCGCCATTGCGCATCGGCGGCGAGGTCCGCCACGCAGTCTTCGTCAGCGACATCAGCGTGCGCAAGCGGACCGAGCTGCGAAAGGAGGTGCAGGCCTCGGTGGTGCGCGGGCTCGCCGAGTCGCCGTCGCTGCAGTCGGGTGTCGAGCGCTTCCTCGAAGTCATGTGCGCCGGGCTGGGCTGGCAGGCCGGCCGGCTGTGGCGCGTCGACCTGGAGTACAAGGCGCTGTGCCTGATGAACGCGTGGCACGGCGATGGCGTCGACCTCGGCGCGCTCGACGCCATCGACGGCGAGCTGCGCTGCAAGCGCGGCGCCATGCTGCCCGGCATCGCCTGGGACCAGGACGCGACGGTGGTGATGCCCACCGCGCAGCTCAAGCGCACGCCGCGACGTCGCGTCCTGCGCGAGGCGGGGCTGCAGCACTGCATCGCCTTCCCCATCGTCACCGACGGCGGCGTCATCGGCGTCGCCGAGTTCTTCTCCGAGCAGGCCATCGACGTCGACGACATGCTCGACATGCTGGCCAGCATCGGCGCCCATGCGGGGCTGTTCATCGAGCGCCGTCTCGAAGAGGCCGCCCACCGCGAGACGGCGATGCGCCTGCAGTCGCTGCTCGACAGCGTCGGCGACGGCATCATCACCTTCGACGAGACGGGCGCCATCGAATCCGCCAACCACGCTGCGGGGCGCCTCTTCGGCTGCACCGCCGAGCAGCTCACCCGCGCCACCATCGACGTGCTGCTCGCGCCCGACCGGCGCAGCGGCATCACCGCGCGGCTGGAGCGCGGCGTGATGGACTGGGAGACCGAGGGACTGCGCCGCGACGGCAGCATGTTCCCCATGGAGCTGCGCGCCGGCGAGATGCGCCTGCGCGGCCGCCGCCTGTTCATCGCCACCCTGCGCGACACCTCGGAGCTGAAGGCGCGCACCATGGCGCTGCAGCACCAGGCGATGCACGACAACCTCACCGGCCTGCCCAACCGCACCCTGCTCGGCGACCGCCTCACCCAGGCGATCAACCACGCGACCCGCGCGGGCCAGCCGGCGGCGCTGCTGCTGATGGACATGGACGGCTTCAAGGAAGTCAACGACACCCTCGGCCACCACAGCGGCGACGCGCTGCTCCGCCAGGTCGCCGAGCGCCTGCGCAGCACCCTGCGCGCCGAGGACACCATCGCCCGGCTGGGCGGCGATGAGTTCGCCATCCTGCCCGCGGGCTGCTGCGACGAGGACACGGCGATGCACATCGCCGACAAGGTGCTGGCCGCCTTCCAGGCGCCGTTCCTGATCGAGGAGCAGGCCATCCACGCGCGCATGTCGATCGGCGTCGCGGTGTACCCCGCCCACGGCGAGGACGCCGACATGCTGATGCGCCGCGCCGACGTGGCCATGTACACCGCCAAGCGGATGCGCTCCGGCCAGTCGACCTACTCGCCGGCGCAGGACGAGCACAGCAAGCGCCGCCTGCAGCTCACCGGCGAGCTGCGCCGCGCCATTCCCGCATCGGAATTGGTGCTCCACTACCAGCCGCGCCTGCACATCCCCACCGGGACCATCACCGCGCTCGAGGCGCTGGTGCGCTGGCAGCACCCGGTGCACGGCCTGGTGCCGCCCGGGGAGTTCATCCCCGTCGCCGAGCAGTCCGACCTGATCCACCCGCTGACCGCGTGGGTGGCCGGCGAGGCGGTGCGGCAGTGCCGAGTTTTTGCCGAACTTGGCATGGACCTGACCATCGCCATCAACGTCTCGGCGCGCAACCTCGCCGACCAGCGCCTGCCCACCATGATGGCCGGGCTGCTGCGCACCTGGGGCGTCGGCGCCTCGCGGCTGCGCCTGGAGATGACCGAGAGCGTGGTCATGGCCAGCGACTGGCAGGACGTGCTCAACGAGCTCCACGAATTGGGGCTGAGCGTGGCCATCGACGATTTCGGCGTCGGCTACTCGTCGCTCGCCTACCTGCAGCGCCTGCCCGTGGACGAGATCAAGATCGACCGCTCCTTCGTCGGCGACATGGCCGAGAACCCCGACAACGCCGCCATCGTGCGCTCCACCATCGAGCTGGGCCACAACCTCGGGCTCAAGGTGGTCGCCGAGGGCGTCGAGACCCAGGAGTGCCTGCGCATGCTGGCCGACTTCGGCTGCGACGCCGCCCAGGGCTTCCTGGTCTCGCCGCCGCTTGCCGCGAGTGAAGTGGTCGCCTTCTTCGCCGAGACCGACGTCAACGCCTTCGCCTTCCAGCGCAGCGCCTAGCGCCCGCGGCTGATATACTCCCCAATCCCACACCTGAATATTGCTATGACGGGGAGTAGTACGGGCCGCCTGCGGGCGTCCAGCGAGCCGGGATGGTGGAAGCCGGCAGTTCCGCAGCAGCCCAGAACTCGCCCCTGAGCAGTCCGAACCCCGCCGTGACCCGGCGAGGTGAGTGTCGAACCCTCGCCTGTGAACACCACCACAGGGGGGCGGTAGGCCGGGCCGGAGTGGCGCCCGATAGAAGCGCCGACGAGTGGGCCGTTCGGCAGGCGTGGAGCCGGCCGGCCAAGCCGGGTGGTACCGCGGGGGTGAATCCCTCGTCCCAGCAGACGTGTGTTGCTGTGGACGCGGGATTTTTTGTTTCCAGGAGGTACCAGCCAGAGATGACCCAAACCACCACACCGATTGCGACGGGGGCCAACGGGCGCGCGCCTGGCAGCATCGGCGAGGGCCAGGTGCTCACCGGCGCCGAGATCCTCCTCGAGTCGCTGCGCCGCGAGGGCGTCGACACCATCTTCGGCTACCCGGGCGGGGCCAACCTCTGGCTCTACCGTTACCTTCCCGACTTCCCCGACATCAAGCACGTGCTCGCCCGCCACGAGCAGGGCGCGACCCACATGGCCGACGGCTACGCGCGCGCCAACCGTGGCCGCGCCGGGGTGGTGTGGGCGACCAGCGGGCCTGGCGCGCTGAACTGCGTCACCGGCATCGCCACCGCGCAGTACGACTCGGTGCCGCTGGTGGTGATCACCGGGCAGGTGGCCACCGTCGCGGTCGGCTCCGACGCCTTCCAGGAGTCCGACGTGATCGGCGTCACCATGCCGATCGTCAAGCACTCGTACCTGCTGCAGCGCACCGAGGACATCGCCCGCACGGTGCGCGAGGCGTTCCACATCGCCACCACCGGACGCCCCGGCGTGGTGCTGATCGACTTCCCCAAGGACCTGCAGAACGGCAAGGCGCCGTTCCACTGGCCCGAGGGCCCGATCAAGCTGCGCAGCTACAACCCGACGACGCGCGGCAACCCGGTGCAGATCCGCAAGGCCGCCGAGCTGATCGACAAGGCGCAGCGTCCGGTGATCCTCGCCGGCCGCGGCGTGCTCATCTCCCGCGCCGAGGACGAGCTGCTGCGGCTGTCGCAGAAGGCGGGCGTGCCGGTCGGCTGGACGCTGCTGGGCACCGGCACCTACCCGGTGGGCACCGACCTGTCCCTGCACATGGTGGGCTTCATGGGCGCGGGGTACACCAACAAGGCGGTGCTCGGCTGCGACCTGCTGGTCATGGTCGGCATGCGCGCCGACGACCGGGTCACCACCAAGCTCGACTCCTTCGCTCCCCAGGTCGAGAACATCGTCCACATCGACATCGATCCTGCCGAGATCGGCAAGAACGTGCGGCCCACCGTGCCCATCGTCGGCGACGCCAAGCAGGTGCTGGGCGAGATCGAGAAGCTGATCGCGCCGGCGCGCCACGACGCCTGGATCACCCAGATCGACAGGTGGAAGGAGGAGCACCCGCTGCGCTACCGCAAGCACACCGGCGTGCTCCAGCCGCAGGACGTGCTGGTCGAGATGTTCAAGCGCGCCGACTCGCAGGACATCGTTGTGGCCGACGTCGGCCAGAACCAGATCTGGGCGGCGCTGTGGTGGGACTTCAGGACCAGCGGCCTGTTCCTCAACAGCGGCGGCGCCGGCACCATGGGCTTCAGCTTCCCCGCCTCGATCGGCGCGCGCCTGTCGCGTCCCGACAAGCGGGTGTGGTGCGTGGTCGGCGAGGGCGGTTTCGTGATGACCATGCAGGAGCTGGCCACCGCCGTCGAGCAGAACGCCGACGTCAAGGTGGTGATCCTCAACAACTACTTCCTGGGCATGGTCCGCCAGTTCCAGGACGACTACTACGAGGGCGTGCGCAGCGCCGTCGACCTGCACGTCGGGCCCGACTTCGTCAAGCTTGCCGACGCCTTCGGCATGCCGGGCTGGCGCACCGACGACGTTCGCGAGGTGCCGCGCATCCTCGACCAGATGGAGAAGCACCAGGGCCCCTGCATCGCCGAGTTCATCATCGACCCCGAGGCCAACGTGCGGCCCATCGTCCCGCTCGGCGCCGGGCTGCCGGACTTCGTCGAAGAGATGATCGAGGAGGGGTTCTAGCCATGAGCAGCAGGCATCGTCTCCTCTCGCTGCTGGTCGAGAACCACCCCGGCGTGCTCAACAAGGTGTCGAGCATGATCCGCCGCCGCGGCATGAACATCACCTCCCTGTCGGTGGGCGAGACGGACGACGAGACCGTCTCGCGCATGACCGTCGCCGTCGACGTCGGCCGCGCCCAGGCCGACCAGGCGGTCAAGCAGCTCTACAAGCTGATCGAGGTCATCAAGGTCGCCGACATCACCGAGGACCCCATCGTCGATCGCGAACTGGTGCTGGCCAAGGTGGCCGCGCAGCGCGGCGACCGCAGCGAGCTGCTGCAGATCGTGGAGATCTTCAAGGCCAAGATCGCCGACGTCTCGCCGGAGGCGATGGTGCTGGAGATGAGCGGCCCCGAGGACGAGGTCGAGACCTTCCTGGAGCTGATCCGGCCCTTCGGCATCAAGGAGGTGGCGCGCAGCGGCACGGTGGCCATGGCCAAGGGCCGCGACCTGCGCATCGGAGTCAAGCAGCAGCGCCGATCCCAACCCGACCTGGAGGCCGCCGACGAGCAGCGGCGCAGCGTCGGCGTGCTGGTGGGCGACTGAGTTGGAGCCTCACATGACATGGAGGACACCCGCCTGATGTCCGACAACAACCGCGTCTACATCTTCGACACCACCCTGCGCGACGGCGAGCAGGCCCCCGGCTTCGCGCTCAACGTCGCCGAGAAGGTCGAGATCGCCCACCAGCTGGCGCGGCTCGGCGTCGACGTGGTCGAGGCGGGCTTCCCGATCAGCAGCCCCGGTGACTTCGAGGCCTGCAGGCGCATCGCCCGCGAGGTCGAGGGCCCCACCATCACCGCCCTGGCCCGCGCCGTGCCCGCCGACATCGATGCGGTGTGGAGCTCGATCCAGGACGCGCCGCGCAAGCAGATCCACATCGTGCTCAGCGTCTCCGACATCCACATCGACAAGAAGGGCCTGGGGACGCGCCAGCAGGTGCTGGAGAAGGGCATCGCCGCCGTGGAGTACGCACGGCAGTTCTGCGACCAGGTCGAGTACTCGCCCGAGGACGCCGGGCGCGCCGACCGCGACTACCTCTACGAGACGGTCGAGGCGATGATCGAGGCCGGGGCAACGGTGATCAACATTCCCGACACCACCGGCTACACCCTGCCCTGGGAGTTCGGCGGCCTGATCGGCGACCTGATGCGCCACGTGCGCAACGTCGGCAACGCCATCATCAGCGTGCACTGCCACAACGACCTGGGCCTGGCCGTGGCCAACTCGCTGGCCGCCATCGACGCCGGCGCGCGCCGCGTCGAGTGCACCGTCAACGGCATCGGCGAGCGCGCCGGCAACGCCTCGCTGGAGGAGCTGGTGATGATCCTCAAGACCCGCGAGAAGCTGCTCGGCCTGAAGACCGGTGTGGACGCACGGCTGCTGGCGCCGACCTCGCGGCTGATCGAGGCGCGCACCGGCATGCACGTGCAGGCCAACAAGGCGATCGTCGGCGCCAACGCCTTCGCCCACGCCAGCGGCATCCACCAGGACGGCGTGCTCAAGGACAAGCTGACCTACGAGATCATGCGACCCGAGGACGTCGGCGTCGCCGACACGCGCATCGTGCTCTCGCCGCGCAGCGGGCGGCACGCCTTCCGGTTCCGCCTCCAGGAGCTGGGCTACGAGTTGGACGAGGCCGCCTTCGCGCGCGCCTGGGACGCCTTCTTACTGCTCGCCGACAAGAAGAAGGAGGTCACCGACCGCGACCTGCAGTCGCTGGTCGCCGACGAGGCGCGCCCGGTGCCCGAGCGCTTCAAGCTCGACCTGGTGCAGGTGATCTCGGGGACCACCGGCCGTCCCATGGCGACGGTGCGCGTGCGCGACGCCGAGCGCGAGGACGTGCTGGAGGACGCCGCGGTCGGCGACGGTCCGGTCGACGCGGTGTGCAAGGCGATCGCGCGGCTCATCGACGTGGAGAACGAATTGGTGGACTTCAGCATTCGCGCGGTGACCGGCGGCATCGACGCGATGGGGGAGGCGAGCGTGCGCGTGCGCAACGCGGCGGGGCAGATCTTCAGCGGCCACGGCGCCGACACCGACATCATCGTGGCCAGCGCCAAGGCGTACTGCAACGCGCTCAACAAGGTGGCCGCGGACCTGCCCGCGGTCAGCGTCCCAGCCGGGAGCGGGGTATGAAGACCCACAGCCTCGCGGTGCTCCCGGGTGACGGCGTCGGCCCCGAGGTCGTCGCCGCCGCACTCACCGTGCTCGACGAGGTCGGCGCCCGCTTCGGCTTCACCGTGCAGCGCACCGAGCACCTGATCGGCGGCGCCGCCATCGACGCCACCGGCACCGCCCTGCCCGACGGCGTCGTCGACGCCTGCCGCAAGGCGGACGCCGTCCTGCTCGGCGCCGTCGGCGGCCCCAAGTGGGACGACCCCCGGGCCACCGTCCGCCCCGAGCAGGGCCTCCTCGGCCTGCGCAAGGCCCTCAGCCTCTACGCCAACCTCCGCCCCGTCCGGGTTATGGACGCACTTGCCCAATTCAGCACCATGCGCGAGGAGGTCATCGTCGGCACCGACTTCATCTGCGTGCGCGAGCTGACCGGCGGCCTCTACTTCGGCCAGCCCCAGGGCCGCGAGGGCGAGCCCCCCAACCGCAGCGCCGTCGACACCTCGCGCTACACCGAGGCCGAGGTGGAGCGGGTGGCGCGCGTCGCCTTCGAGCTGGCCCGGCAGCGGCGCCGCCGCGTCTGCAGCGTCGACAAGCAGAACGTGCTGGCCACGTCGCGGCTGTGGCGTGAGGTGGTCACCGAGATCGGCCGCGACTATCCCGACGTGGTGCTGGTGCACATGCTGGTCGACACCGCCGCGATGCAGCTGGTCCGCGACCCGCGCCAGTTCGACGTCATCCTCACCGAGAACCTCTTCGGCGACATCCTCAGCGACGAGGCGGCGATGATCGCCGGCTCGATGGGCATGCTCAGCAGCGCCTCACTCGGGGATAGCGGCGCAGATGCGAGCCGCCGCTTCGGCATGTACGAGCCCGTCCACGGCAGCGCCCCCGACATCGCCGGCAAGGGCCTCGCCAATCCCCTGGCCACCATCCTCAGCGTCGCCCACTGCCTGCGCATCTCCTTCGCCGAGCCCGGCGCCGCCCAGGCCATCGAGGACGCCGTCGAGGACGCCATCAACCAGGGCGCCCGCACCCGCGACCTGGGCGCCGACGACGACCGCGCCATGGGCACCCGCGAGATGACCGACCGGGTGGTCGAGCTGCTCCCGCTGGGAGCCACCGCCGGCTAGGACGGGGCGCGGCGCCTACAGCACCTTGGACAGGAACGCGCGCGTGCGTTCGTGCCGCGGATTGGCCAGAACCTCCCGCGGCGCGCCGCTCTCGACGACCACGCCGCCGTCCATGAACACCAGGCTGTCGCCGGCCTCGCGGGCGAAGCCGATCTCGTGGGTGACCACCACCATGGTCATGCCCTCGCCGGCCAGCGCCCGCATCACGTCGAGCACCTCGCCGACCAGCTCGGGGTCGAGCGCCGAGGTGGGCTCGTCGAAGAGCATCAGCTTGGGCTGCATGGCCAGCGCGCGGGCGATGGCGACACGCTGCTGCTGCCCGCCGCTGAGCTGCCGGGGATAGGCCGGCGCCTTGTCGGCGAGGCCGACCCGGTCGAGCAGCGCGTGCCCGCGCTCCAGCGCCGACGTACGCGACTCGCCGCGCACCCGCGTCGGCGCCTCGATGACGTTCTCCAGCGCGGTCATGTGGGGGAAGAGGTTGAAGTTCTGGAACACCATGCCGATCTCGGCGCGGCGCCGGGACACCTCACGCTCGCGCAACTCGTAGAGCCTGTTGCCGTGCTGGCGGTAGCCGACCAGCTCGCCGTCGACGGACAGCCGCCCCGCGTCGACCTTCTCCAGGTGGTTGATGCAGCGCAGGAACGTGCTCTTCCCCGAGCCCGAGGGACCGAGCAGGCACATCACCTCGCCGGGCATCACCTGCAGGTCGATGCCGCGCAGCACCTCCTGGCGCCCGAACGACTTGTGGACACCTTCGGCCAGAACCATCGGCCGCGCAGCGGTGCTCACGGCGCCCCCGGTGGCGCGGCCAGCGGCGGCTCGGGCGGCGGGACGTGGAAGGTGAAGAAGAGCTGGCGCATGCGCTGCAGCGGGGTCGGCGGCAGCTCGCGTGCCGAGCCGCGCGCGAAGTAGCGTTCCAGGTAGTACTGGCCGGCGGTGAGCACCGAGGTCATCGCCAGGTACCAGATGCTGGCCACGATCAGCAGCGGGATCTGCTGGAAGGTCTGGGCGATGATCAGCTGCGCCGAGTAGAGCAGCTCGGTGTAGGAGATGACGCTGACCAGCGAGGAGTTCTTGAGCATGGAGATGGTCTCGTTGCCGGTCGGCGGGATGATCACCCGCATCGCCTGGGGCAGCACGATGCGCCGCATCGTCTGCAGCCGGGTCATGCCCAGCGCCGCGGCCGCCTCGGTTTGTCCGGCGTCGACGCTGAGGATGCCGGCGCGGACGATCTCCGCCATGTAGGCCGCCTCGTTCAACCCCAGCCCCAGGATGGCGGCGCCGAACGTGGGGATCAGGCTGTTGGCGTTGACGTGCCACCAGGCCGGTCCGCCGGGGATGCCGATGACGAACACCGGGTAGAGCGCGGCGATGAAGTTCCAGAAGAGCAGCTGCACCAGCAGCGGCGTGCCCCGGAAGAACCAGATGTAGAGCCAGCTCGCCCCGCGCAGCAGCGGGTTGGTCGAGAGCCGCAGCACCGCCAGCACGACGCCGAGCACCACCCCGATGGCCATGGCGATGGCGGTCAGCTCCAGGGTGCTGTAGACGCCGTTGACGATGCGCGAGCTGAACAGGTATTGCCCGACCACGTCCCAGTGGTACGTGGACGTGGTCGCCATCGAATAGCCGAGACCGCCGAGCCCGACCGCCACCACCAGCGCGGCGATCCACCGGCCCGGATGCCGGACGGGGATGGCCCTGATGGCCTCCGGCCGTCCGGCTCCGGGCGGGGTCACCCCGGACGCCGAATCCATCGGTGTCCGAGCCTACCAGCCGACCTAGCTCTGTGCGCCGTTGATCTGCGGGTTGCTGATGGCGCCGGTGGCGACGCCCCACTTGTCGAGGAGGCGCTTGTAAATGCCGTTTCTGATCAGCTCCTTGACGGCGTCGAGCACCGGCTTGTCGAGGCCGTTGCCCTTGTTCGTGGCCAGGCCGTAGGGGGCGGTCCCGTAGGGCTGGCCGCTCAGCTTGAAGGCGCCGTTCGACTGCTTGACCTGGTAGGCCGCCACCGGCGAGTCGGCCATGCTGGCGTCGACGCGGCCGCTGCTCAGGGCCAGGTTGGCGCCGCTCTGGTCGGGGAAGATCTGCACGTCGACGCCGGGCTTGCCGGCGCCCTTGCACTTGGTGTCCTGGGCGGTGGCGTCGTCCTGCTGGGTGGTGCCCTTCTCGACGGAGACGTGCTGGCCGCAGAGGTCGTCGAGGGTGTTGATCGCCGGGCCGCCGCTCGCCTTGACGAAGAACGAGGTGCCCGCGGTGAAGTAGGTGACGAAGTCGACGGTCTTCTCGCGGTCCTTGGTGTCGGTGAACGACGACGCGCCCAGGTCGTACTTGCCCGAGGTCAGGCCGGGGAGGATGGAGTCGAAGGCGGCGTTGACCACGTCGGCCTTCAGGCCCATGACCTCGGCGAGCGCCTTGGCCAGGTCGGCGTCCATGCCGATCACCGTCTTGCCGTCGGTGTCGAAGAACTCGTTGGGGGCGTAGCTGGCGTCGGCGGCGACGGTCAGCGTGCCCTTGGCGGCGATGGCGCTGGGCACCTCCGCGGCGATCGAGGCGACCTTGGTGGCGGTGATGCCGTTGGGGGTGGCGCCGCCGCCCCCGCCGGTGGTGTTGTTGCTCGAACCGCAGGCGGCGAGCAGGAGCGTGGACAGGGCGAGCGCAGCGCTGGACGCGCGCGTCGACAAACGGATCGACATCAAGAGTTGGCCTCCGGAATTTGTCCCAAAGGGGAATGCGGCTGCACGATACGTGCCACCGGGGCGCGGTGGCAAGGTGCGCGCCGCCCAAACACCCGAGCCGCCCGCCCCCTAGAATCGCCCTTCGTGGAGCACGCGCGGTGACCGCCGTCGCCCGGCCCGGCAAGATCGTCGCCGTGGGCAAGAACTATCTCGACCACGTCCGGGAGATGGGCGGCATCGAGGCGGCGGCCGAGCCCATCCTCTTCATGAAGCCGCCCAGCGCCGTGATCGGCGACGGCGAGGCCATCCTCCTGCCCGCGATGAGCAGCCACGTCGACTACGAGGGCGAGCTGGTCGCCGTGATCGGCGCCAGGCTGCACCACGCCTCCGTCGAGGAGGCGCTGCGCGGCGTGCGCGGCTACTGCTGCGGCAACGACGTCACCGCCCGCGACCTCCAGGCCAAGGACGGCCAGTGGACCCGAGCCAAGGGCTTCGACACCTTTGCCGCGCTCGGCCCCGCGCTGGCCGGCCCGCTCGACCCCGCCGACCTGCGCCTGGTGACCAGGCTCAACGGCGAGGTCCGCCAGGACTCGCGGACCTCGTTGCTGATCACCCCGGTCGGCGAGCTGCTCGCCTTCATCTCCCGGGTGATGACCCTGGAGCCCGGCGACGCGGTCTACACCGGCACGCCCGCCGGGGTGGGGCCGCTCCACGAGGGTGACCTGGTCGAGGTCGAGATCGAAGGCATCGGGGTGCTGCGCAACCCGGTGCGGCGCGCCCCGTCGTGAAGACGGCGGCGGCAGCGGGTCGGGGCGCGGCCGCCGCGCTGCGCCGCGAGTCGGTCCTCTGCGTGCCCCGGACCACCATCTTTCCCGATGGCGCCTGGCACGGCCTGGTCGCCACCGGGCTGGAGCGGGTGCTGCGCACCGTCCGCGCCACCGCGGAATACCGGCCCCGGCACCTGGTCGAGGACGACCCCTCGCAGCAGCAGATCATCCCGTACTGCATCGTCCGCCACGCCGACGGCACCTACCTGCTCACCCACCGGCTGCGCGCCTCCTCGGAGAAGCGGCTGCACCACCTCTACTCGCTGGGCGTCGGCGGGCACGTCAACCCCGGCGACGGCGAGGTCGGCGACGACCCGGTGGTGGGTGGCCTGCGCCGCGAGTGGGCGGAGGAGATCACCTGCCCCGCGCCGGCCACGGCCCGGCTGGTGGCGCTGCTCAACGACGACACCACGCCGGTGTCGCGCGTCCACCTGGGGCTGGTCTTCCTGGTCGAGCCCGCCGCGGGCGGGGTGGCCACGGTGCGCGAGGTGGACAAGCTGGAGGGGGAGGTGCTGACCCTGGAAGCGATGCGGCGGCACTACCTGAACATGGAATCCTGGTCCCAGCTGGTCTACGACGACCTGGTCGCGGGGGCGCCCGATCGGGCCGAGCGCAGCCCGCTGGTGGTGGAGCTCGACGCGGCTCCGTAGGGCGTTCTCGGCGGCGTGAGCCCGGGCCCCGGTAGACTCGCAGCTCAGCTCTCCCCACAAGGACCACGCGCACCTGCCGATGGCTTCCCGCATCCGCTCCCTGGTCTGCCGCGAGTGCGGCACCGAGATCCCGGTCGCGCCGACCCACGTCTGCGACCTGTGCTTCGGCCCGCTCGACGTGCGCTACGACTACGCCGAGGTGGCCCGCCGCGTCTCGCGCGAGTCCATCGACGCCGGGCCGGCGTCGATCTGGCGCTACGGCGACCTGCTCCCCGTCGACCTCGACGACGGCGTGCCCCCGGTGACCCTGGGCGAGGGCTTCACGCCCCTGGTGCACGCGCCCAACCTCGGCGCCGAGCTGGGCCTGCGCAACCTCTACCTGAAGAACGACACCATGAACCCGACCAACTCCTTCAAGGACCGGGTGGTCAGCGTGGCGGTGTCGTGGGCGCGGCGCAACGGGTTCTCGACCATCGCCTGCGCATCGACGGGCAACCTCGCCAACGCGGTCGCCGCCTACGCCGCGCGCGCAGGGATGCCTGCTTTCGTCTTCATCCCCTCCAACCTGGAGGAGGCGAAGGTCAGCACCACCGCGGTGTTCCGGCCCACCATGGTGCGCATCGACGGCAACTACGACGACGTCAACCGTCTCTGCAGCGAGCTGGTCGACATGGTGCCGTGGGCCTTCTGCAACATCAACGTGCGGCCGTTCTACAGCGAGGGGTCGAAGACGCTCACCTACGAGACGGCCGAGCAGCTGGGCTGGCGGCTGCCCGACGAGATCGTCATCCCCATCGCCAGCGGCTGCCAGTTCGTCAAGCACAACAAGGCGGCGCGCGAGTTGATCGACCTGGGGCTGGTGACCGGCGACGGCGCGCGCATGCCGCGACTCACCGGCGCGCAGGCGGCGGGGTGCTCGCCGGTGGCCACCGCCTTCCAGCGCGGCGAGACCCACATCGTTCCGGTCAAACCTGACACGATCGCCAAGTCCATCGCCATCGGCAACCCCTCCGACGGGTCGTACGTGGTGCAGATCGCGCGGGCCACCGGCGGTGTGGTCGACAGCGTCACCGAGGAGGAGATCCTCGAGGGCATCGAGCTGCTGGCGCGCACCGAGGGCATCTTCACCGAGACGGCGGGCGGCGTCACCGTGGCGGTGCTGGCCAAGCTGGCCCGCGCCGGGCGCTGGCGCGGCGAGGAGACCATCGCCGCCTACATCACCGGCCACGGCGCCAAGACCGCCGAGGTGCTCGCCGGGCGCTCCACGCTGGAGGAGCCGATCGCGCCCACGGTGCGCGCCTTCCGCGACCGCTTCGGCGAGCGCAGCCAGGCCGCGGCGGCCCCGCGGCCCGGCGCGGGCGTCTCCGGCTAGCTAGCCCCGCCCCGGGCGGGCCGCATGGTGCCCGGTATACTCACGGGCCATGTCCATCACCGTCCGCGTCCCTGGTCCGCTTCGCCGCCTGACCAACGGGAGCTCCGAGGTCCAGGTCGAAGGCACGACCGTGTCGCTGGCGCTGGCCGACCTCGAGGCCAAGTACCCGGGTTTCGCCGACCGTCTGTACGACGGCTCGGGCAACCTCCGGCAGTTCATCAACATCTACCTCAACGACTCCGACATCCGCTTCGGCCAGGGCCTGGAGACGCCGCTCGGCGAGAACGACGACCTCTCCATCGTCCCCGCCGTGGCCGGCGGCCGGTAGCGGGGCGCCCATGGCGCGCCGCCGGGTCAAGCTCACCTTCTCTCCGGCGCTGGTCACCGAGCCGGTGATCCACGAGCTGGGCCGGCGCTTCCCCGTGGTCACCAACATCCGCCGCGCCGACGTCACCCGTGACGAGGGCTGGGTGGTGCTCGAGGTCGACGGCGAGCTCGACGACATCGACCGCGGCCTGGCCTACGTCGTCGAGCGCGGCGTGCGCGTCGACCCCGTCGAGGGCGAGCTGGCGACATGAGCGGGGGAGCTGTGGCCCTGGCGCAGGTCCCCACCGATCCCCTCGACCTCCTCCCACGCGACGCCATCGTCGCCGTCGCCATGTCCGGCGGCGTCGACTCCAGCGTGGCCGCCGCCCGCTGCGCCGCCCGCGGCGTGCAGACCCTCGGCATCACCCTGGCCATGTGGCCGCGCACCCGCGAGGTCGAGCGCGACCGCGGCTGCTGCTCCCTCGACGCCGTCGAGGACGCCCGCCGCGTCGCCGCCACCCTCGGCATCCCCCACTACCCGTGGAACCTCGAAGCCGACTTCCACACCCTGGTCATCCGCGACTTCGAGGACGAGTACGCCGCCGGGCGCACCCCCAACCCCTGCGTCCGCTGCAACGAGCGGGTCAAGTTCGGCGCCCTGCTCGACCGCGCCCTGGCCCTCGGCGCCACCCACGTCGCCACCGGCCACTACGCGCAGATCGGCCGCCGTGGCGACGCGCTCACCTTGCACCGCGCGGTCGACGGGCGAAAGGACCAGGCCTACACGCTGCACCGCCTCGACCAGCAGCGCCTGCGCCACGCCGTCTTCCCGCTCGGCGCCATGGCGGACAAGCAGGCCGTGCGCGACGAGGCCGCCCGGCTCGGCCTGGCCACCGCCGCCAAGCCGGACTCGCAGGAGCTCTGCTTCGTCGACGTCTCCCTGCCCGACGAGCTCTCCCGCCGCCTCGCCGGACGATTCGCCCCCGGTGCAATCGTGACGAGCCGCGGCGCGGTGGTGGGGGAGCATCGCGGCCTGCCCTTCTACACGGTGGGGCAGCGCACCGGGCTCGGCCTGCACCCGCGCACACCCGACGCCGCGCCGCTCTACGTCCTCGCCCTCGACGCGGCGCGCAACACCGTCGTCGTCGGCGAGCGCGACGAGCTGCTGCGTGGGTGGGCGCTCTCCCTCGATGCGACCTGGATCGCGCCACGTCCGCCGCGGGCGGGAGCCACGTGCACCGTGCAGCTGCGCGCCCATGGCACGGCGCACGACGCCGTTGTCGAGAGCGTCGACGGCGCCGCGCTGCGCCTGCGCTTCGACCCCGCGGTCGCCCAGGTCAGCCCCGGGCAGTCGATGGTCCTCTACGACGGCGACGAGGTGCTCGGCGGCGGCACCGTGGCCGAGGCCGCCTGATGGCCTACACCACCACGCGCGACGTGGTCGTCGGCGCGCTCTGCGTCATCCTCGGCTGCGCGGCGGCCGCCGCCTCGATCCACGCCGCGCGACGCACCCGCAACTGGCTCTTCTACATCTGCGCGCTGGGCGCCGTGGCCTTCGTCGCCGGCGTGGTCGGGCAGAGCGTCTTCCCCAGTGAGGACGCCCAGAAGCGCGACCCGCTCGGCGCCACCAAGCAGACCCCGGGAGTTTGGGACGCAGGTGTCCAGATCCCGGTGATCGGCATCCAGGCGACCCCGCTGGCGGTGGGCGGGTTCCTGGTCGCGGTGGTGGGGCTGTCGCTGGTGCTGTTCTTCGAGGTGGTGCCCTCGGAGGAGCACGCCGCGCGGCCGCCGCGACCGAGCGCGCTGGTCGAGGACCCGGACACGGTCTGAGCGGCCGCCCGCGCGCCGCCTATACTGCTGCGCCGATGTCCTTCTTCGCCGCCGCCCTGCTCGACTTCCTGGTCATCGCGGTGGCCGTCCCCGCGCTGACCCTCGGCGTCGCCGTCCTGCTCGGTGGGCGCGCGCCGTGGATGGGGTGGGGCCGCCGCGCCGAGCCGGGCATCCACGGCTTCCTCATGCTCGCCGTGCTGAGCGTCGTCGCCATCGCGCTGCTGTTCCTGGTGCCATTCGCCGCCTCGTTCGGCGTCCTGCACCACCGGGAGAGCGCCGCCCTGGGGCTGTTCCTCGCCGTGCTGGTCCTGCTGGGGGTGGGCTATGCCTGGCGGCGAGGCGTGTTGCGCTGGAGCTGAGTTCCCGGCGCATCACCGCGCGCGTCAGCGTGCGGGCATGCGCCGAGGGTGGGGTGGCGGCGCTCCAGCCGCCAGGGGCGGGATCTGCCCGCCCCTCGTGCGCGGCTCAGCCGCGCGTCACACAGCCGCGCGTCACACACCCCGCGTCAACCCCAGGTAGCGGGTCGAGATCTCGGCGACGATCCCCTGGATCTCGGCCGCGTCCACCCCGCTGACGAACTCCCGCAGCACCTCCTCCTGCCGGCTGCCCAGCCGCTCCAGCAGCTCCCACCCCGCGTCCGTCACCGCCAGGCGGACCTGGCGCCGGTCGTCGCTGTCGCGCCAGTCGCGGACCAGCCCCACCTGCTCCAGGCTGCGCACCAGCACCGAGACGTGGGCCCGGCTGGCGTCGAGGTAGCGCACCAGGTCGGTCTCGCCCAGCCCGCGCTCGGAGGCGCGCGCCGCCAGGGCGAGCAGCACGTGGTACTGGGCGGGGCTCAGCCCCTCCGCCTGGGCCACCCCGTCGATCCGTGACACCGCCTGGCGGAAGAGCATCCGCATGCGGGCGCGCTGCACCACGTGCTCGCGGGAGGGATTGATTTGCATTTCGAAATTGTTCGCACGAGTTGACAACCGACGCTGGGCTTCGCGATTGTAGAGGCACCCTCCCACCCCCGCCTCGTCAGGAGTCACGTCCACTGTGCCGGCAGTCGTGCTGGAGACCCAACCCGACTATCGCGAGCTGGTCTCCGCCATCTGTCGCCGCCTCGGTCTCGAACCCGAGTGCGTCGCGGACGCGGCGGCGGTGCTGCGACGCGCCCCCGACCCCGACTGCCACCTGGTGATCGCGGACGGCGAGCTGCTCGGCGGCCTCGCCGGGGTCGTGGCCCTGCGCGTGCGCTCCCAGGTGCCGCTGATCGTGCTCGACGGCGCCGCCCCCGCCGAGCGCCTCCTCGAGGCGGGCGCCGACTACCACGTCCCCAAGCCGTTCTCGCCCTCGCTGCTGCGCTCCATGGTCCAGGCGGTGCTGCGCCGCGCCTCGACCATCGTCCCCCTGCCGCGCGAGCGCCTGGTGCTGGGACGCGCCGTCTTCGAGCCCGGCCGCCGCCGCCTCTCCGCCGAGCGCTCCCGCCTCACCCTGCCCTCCCGGGAGGCCGACCTCCTGGAGTTCCTCGCCCTCAACGCGGGGCGCGTGGTCAGCCGCTCGCAGATCATCGAAGGCGCCTGGGGCGGCGAGGCCGAGGCCACCGACGGGGCCGTGGTCTCCGCGGTCTACCGCCTGCGCCGCAAGCTGGAGTCGGTCGACGCGGCCGTGCGCATCGCCACCGAGCCCGGCCTCGGCTACCGCCTCTACGTCGACGGCGAGGTGGCCCCGCGGCGGCACCTGCACCACAACGAGGAGCGGGTACGGACCGTCCTGTCCTGATCGCCTGCGCCCTCACCCGCGAGGCCCGCGCCGTGCGCCGCGCGTTGGGCGACGCGCCCGGCGTGCAGGTGGTGGTGACGGGCATGGGCCAGGCGGCGGCGCGCGCAGCCGCGGAGCAGTGGGTGCCGCGGGTGCGCGCGGTGGTGGTGTGCGGTGTCGCCGGTGGGACCGGCGGGGCCGCGGGGGCGGGGGACGTGGTGGTGGCGACCGTCGCGCCGGGAGCGAACACTGGCGTCCCCGCTGCTGCTGCGGCCGGTGCTGCCGGCCCGCGGAGCCCCGTGCTCCTCGGCGACGCTGCAGCGCACCTGCCCGCCGGCCTCGACGGCGCCATCGCCGGGGTGATCGCCAGCACCGAGGCGCCCGCCGACTCCGCGGCCGAACGTGCCGAGCTCCTCGCCGCCGGGGCGCTCGCCGTCGAGACCGAGGCCGCGGCATGGGCGGAGGCTGCGGCCGCGCACGGCATCCCGCTCACCGTGGTGCGCGCCGTGCTCGACACGCCCGGCCATCCCCTCGGCCCGCTCGCTCAGCTCATCGTGCCGGGAGACACCGGCCCCGACCCGCGCCGCGTCGTGCGCCTGATCCTCCAGCCCGGAGCATGGCTCGCTCTGCTGCGCACCGGCCGCCTCGCCCGCCGCTGCGAGCAGCGCGCCGCATCCGCCGTCGCCGCTCTGTGCGAGCGCTGAGCGCCGTCAGGCTGAGGCGGCGAGGGCGGCGAGCTGCACGCGGGTGGCGCGGTGCTCGGCGGCCAGGTGCTCGACCGCGGCGCGGCCGCTGCGGGCGGCGCTCTCCATGGTGATCGGCCAGCCGGTGGCGGTCCAGGCGCCGGCGATGGCGAGGCCGGGGACCGGGGTGGACGGCCCGGGACGGAGGGCCGCGGTGCCGGGGCGGAGGGCGGCGGTGGCGTCGCGCTCGCGGGTGACGCGCCAGCCGAGCAGGCGGGCGTCGCGCGTGCGCGGCTGGGCGCGGTGGAGGTGGGGGAGGAGGCGGTCGCGGACCTCCTCGGCGGGAAGGGCGGCGAGGTCGGTGGCGGCGCTCAGCGAGCAGGCCACCGTCTCCGCGGGACCCGGCTCGCCGTGGAGGCGGGAGCGGCTGAACAGCCACTGCAGCGGCGAGTCCCAGACGGCGAGGAAGGGCGCGTCGAGGACGGGGCGGTCGAAGCGGAGCTGGAGGTTGAGGATGGGCGAGGTGGTGAGCAGCTGGTAGCCGGCGAGCGACGGGTGGGCAGCGACCTCGGGGGCGACGCGGGCGAGCAGCGGCGGGGGCCCGGCGACCACGACGCGCGGAGCGCGGTGCTCGGCTCCCTCGGTGGTGCGCACCCCTTCAACGCCGCCGCCGTCGTGCAGCAGCGAGTCGACGGCCACGCCGACACACAGCCTGCCGCCGCGCCTCGCCAGCGCCGCGTGCGCGGGGTCGAGCAGGCGGCTCAGCCCCGCCGCGGGGATGCCCACCGCGGCGGCGCGGCGCTTGAGGAAGCCCTCGCGCATCACGAAGGCACCCACGGCCGCGCTCACCTCGGTGGCGCCGAGGTTGCAGGTGGCCACGGTGACCAGGTCCCACATCGCCCGCCGGGTTGCGCCCTGCCCGGCGGCGCCGAGCCACGCGGCGAAGCTCTGCGCGTCGAGTGCGTCGAGGTCGCGGACGGCGCCCAGCCGGGCCACCGCGACGCCCATCGCGGCGCGATCCGCCGTGGTCAGCCAGGGCAGTCGCGCCAGGGATGGCAGCAGGTGCAGGGGCGCCGGCAGGGCGGCCTCGCGCAGCCGCGCCCGCCGGCCGTGCTCGTCGACGACGACGACGTCGAGGCGGTCCTGCAGCGGCGCCAGGTGGGCCGTGCCGAGGCGGCGCAGCAGGGCGCGGTACTCGGTGCAGCACGACATCAGAACGTGCTGGCCGCAGTCCATCTCACCGCCGAGCCGTTCGTCGGGGAAGGAGCGCGCCATGCCGCCGAGGACGCGTCCTCGTTCCAGCAGCAGGGTGCGCCAGCCCCGATCGGTGGCGGCCACGGCCGCGGCGACCCCGGCCACGCCGCCGCCGACGACGATGCAGTCGTAGGTGTTGTTGCCGTTCATGACCGGAACACGACCGCCTACGCGCGCAGCCCGTGCGCCGCGGAGCGCAGCGCGGCCCGCGCCTTCTCGCCGCCGGACAGCCGCACCCGCTCCCCCGATACCGGGTAGGTGCGCTCGCGCAGCCGCACCAGCAGGTCGTGGTAGAGCCCGGCGATCCCCGCCAGGCAGGGACGGCTGGGCCCGGGCACCAGCGGCAGCAGCGCGTCCGCGGCGGCGAAGGCGCGCTCCGCCCGCTCACCCTGCATGGCCAGGAAGCGCGCCGTGGCGGAGTCGGGGTGACGCGGATCGTGGTCGAGCAGCGCCTGCTCGTTCAGGCCATGTTCGGCCAATTCGTCCAGCGGCAGGTAGAAGCGGCCGCCGGTCCAGTCCTCGCCGACGTCGCGCACGATGTTGGTGAGCTGCAGGGCGAAGCCCAGCTCGTCGGCGAGGGCGTCGGCGCGCGGGTCGGTGGCGCCGAAGATGCGCACGCACATCTGGCCGACCACGCCCGCGACCGCGTGGCAGTACTCGCGCAGCGCGGCGACGTCCGCATTGCGGCGCGGCACCACGTCCATGGCGACGCCGTCGATCAGCGTCTCCAGCATGGCGCGGGGGATGCCGTGGCGGGCCACGGCGTCGGCGAGCGCGGCCAGCCGCGGCGTTCCCGGCAATCCCGCGTACACCGAGTGCAGCGCGCCGCGGTGCGCGTCGAGGCGGCGCAGCTTGTCGGCGGGGGAGAGGGCGGGATCGTCGGCGACGTCGTCAACGGCGCGCGAGAAGGCGTAGACGGCGTGGATGGCGCGCCGCCGTCCCGGGGGCAGGAGCAGGAACGCGTAGTAGAAGGTGCGCGCCTCGTGGCGGGCGACGTGCGCGCACTCGCGTGCACCCTGCGCGGCGCTGTCGAGGACCGCGGCCGAACCGCTCACGACGTTGCCCCGTCGACAGAAATCTCACGCGAGAGCGTCAGCGCGCACAGTGCCTGACGCCCCCCTGCGCCGCGCTCGGCGCGACTCACGCGAGCCTCCGCGGCAGCGGCCCCGGGACCACCACCGCCCGCAGCGCTGTGAACACCGCCGCCGCCCGCCCGCGCGCCCTCGCGGAGGGCCGCACCCGCAACCCCGACTCCCCCGCGCGCTCGACCGCGTCGCACGCCGCCGCCCCATGCGCCGCGAACCCCGCGATCTCGGCCCGCATCCGCCCGCGCAGCGACGCCGCCAGCGGCCACCCCGCCCGCAGCCGCCCGCGCGCCTCCGCCAGACATTCCGCCAGCATCGGCACAAACCCGCCCGGCGCCTGGCCGGCCGCGAGCCCCGCCACTGTCACACCGTGCCGCGACAGCACAGGCAACGGCACATAGCATCGCCCGCGCACAGCATCCTCACGCAGGTCCTGCCAGTGGTTGGCGAGCTGCAACCCCGCGCACACCGACGCCGACAGCGCCAGCCGCGCATCCGTCGCCAGTCCTTCGAGCCGCAGCACCATCTCCCCGACGGGCGCCGCACTCAGCGCGCAGTACGCGTCCACCTCCTCCCACGACGCATACGAGGCCACCCGCTGATCAAAACGGTTGGCGTCGATCAATCGCAGGAAGGGCTCCACCGGCATCCCCGCCGCGAACACCGGCTGCAGCGCCACGAACACCGGATGCGTCGCCGCCCCGCGCAGCGCCGCCCGCAGCTCGGACTCCGCCGCGTCCAGCGCGGCGAGCCGGTCGCCGGCCAGCTCGTCGCCGAGGTCGTCGACGAGCCTGCAGTATCCGTAGACGGCGAGCCGTCCCGCCCGCACCGAGGGCGGGCACAGAAAGGCGAGCGGAAAGTTCTCGCGCCGCCGCGCCACGCCGAGCTGCGCCGGCGCCGCGTCGAGCGCCGAGCTCACGCCACCTGCCACCGCAGCATCGCCATCAGGTCGCGGATCGACTTGCTCGCCTCCACCGCGGCCGCCGGCTCGAACGACGAGTGCATCATGCAGTGCTCGCAGCGCGGGTCCTTGCCGGGGCCGTACTTGTCGAAGTCGGTGGCCAGCAGGTCGCTGCAGGAGTCGTGGATGGCGTCGGTGATCAGGTAGCAGGGGCCCTTCCAGCCGTAGGGGTTGCGGGTGACGGTGCCCCAGGCGTGGCAGTCGAGGTCGCGCTCGCCGCGCAGGAACTGGCGGTAGATCGGCGAGGTCAGCACCGGGTACTGCGAGTCGAAGGACTGGATGGCGCGGAACTTGGCGACGATCTCGTCGCGGGTCATCACCACCGACTTGTCGATCGCCTCGTAGCCGAAGGCGGGGGCGAGCAGCACGCCGTCGATGTCGATGGAGACCAGCAGGTCGAGGAGCTGGCGGATCTCCTCGATGTCCGTCTCGCGGTAGATGGTGGTGTTGGTGGTGACGCGGTGACCCTCCGCCTTGGCGACGCGGATGGCCCGGATCGCGGTCTCGAACACACCGGCGCGCGCGCAGATGTGGTCGTGGGTCTCCTCCATGCCGTCGAGGTGCACGGCGAAGGACAGGTGCGGATCGGGCCGGCGCTTCTGCGCGAACTGCTCCAGCCGCAGCGCGTTGGTGCACAGGATGATGTGCTTGCCCATGGCGATCAGCCCGTCGACGACCTCGTCGATGTGGCGGTAGATCAGCGGCTCGCCGCCGCAGATCGACACCACGGGCGCACCCGACTCGCGCGCCGAGTCGAGGCACTGCTGCGCGGTCAACTCGGTGCTGTTGTTCTCGAACTCGAGGATCTTGCCGCAGCCGATGCAGGCCAGATTGCAGGCCAGGGTGGGCTCAAGCATCATCACCAGCGGCGCGTGGGTGTTGTGGGCGACCTGCTGCTTGGCGGTGTAGACCGCGGTGTCGAGGGTCATCTTGAGTGGGAAGCGCACGTCAGTGGTTCTCCAATGTGGGGGTCGCGGGGGGTGGCCCCCCGATGCCGGGAGCAGGGGCTGCGCCCCCTCTTGCCACCAGCTTCATGGGAACCCCGGTGGCCTTGCGCGCGCCCACGGTGGGACGCATCTGCCGGTAGCGGCCCAGTGCGGCGGCGGGGAAGTACGCCGCGTAGCCGTGGTAGCGAAGGTAGAAGTCGCGCGGGAAGCCGGTGCCGGTGTAGCGCTCGTCGTGCCACAACCCGTCCGCGCCCTGCTGCTCGATGAGCCATTGCGCGGCGCGCGCCGCCGCACCGCTGCGCGACTCGCCCGCGGAGCACAGTCCCTGCAGACCCCACGCGGTCTGTGACGGCGTCGCGTCGCCGCGGCCGCGCAGCGAGGGGTCGTCGTACGACGCGCAGTCCTCGCCGAACGAGCCGTCGTCGCGCTGCACCGAGAGCAGCCAGTCGAGCCCTGCCTGCACCGCGGGATGGGTGCGGTGCATGCCGCCCGCGATCAGCCCGGGGATCGCCGCCGCGGTGCCGTACACGTAGTTGACGCCCCAGCGTCCGAACCACGCCCCATCGGGGTCCTGGTCGCGCTGCAGCCACGACACCATGCGCTGCACCGGCACGTAGGTCGGCGCCAACCCCCACGCGGCGCACGCCTCCAGCACATGCCCGGTCACGTCCGCGGACGGCGGATCGGTGACCGCGCCGAAGTCGCAGAAGGGGATGCGCCCCACCAGCTTGCCGGTGTTGTCGGCGTCGAACGCGCCCATGCCGCCGTCGCGCGACTGCATGCCGACCATCCAGCGCAGCCCGCGGCGCACCGCGTCCAGCGCCTGCGGCATGTCGACGCGCCGCAGCGCGAGCAGCACGATGGCGGTGTCGTCGATGTCGGGGTACGCCTGGTTGTCGTACTCGAACGGCCAGCCGCCCACGGGCAGCCTGGGCCGCACCGCCTGCCAGTCGCCGCTGCCCACGCACTCGCGCGCCAGCAGCCACTCAGCGGCGCGCAGCAGCGCGGGATGGTCGCGCGGCAGGCCGAGGTCGCTGAGCGCCAGCATGGCCAGCGCCGTGTCCCACACTGGTGAGAGGCATGCCTGCACCTCGCAGGTCTGCTCGCCTTCGAGGATGAAGCCCTCGAACGCATTCCAGGCGCGGTCCAGCGCGGGGTTGCCCTGCCGGTAGCCGAGCGCGTGCAGCGCCAGGCACTGGTACGCCATCGGCGGCTGGATGCCCCCGATGCCGCCGTCCGCCTCCTGGTGGTCGAGGATCCACTGCTCGGCGGCGCGCAGCGCGCGGGCACGGCCTGGCTGCCAGCGCGAGCGGCGGTAGGCGTGCAGCGCCTTGTCGAGCCCGCGAAAGCCAAGCGCCACCCCGCCGGTGGGCGAGTTGCGCCGCGCACCGGCAGGCCGGGCGCCGCGCGGCAGCTCGTCGCGGCCGAGCACGATCGCCGCGGTCGCCGGGCGCAGGGTGAGCACCACGGTGAGCGGCACGATGGTGGCGCGCGCCCACGACGCGAAGCGGGGCAGCGACAGCGGGAACCGCGTCGGCAGGAAGACCAATTCGGGCGGCAGCTCAGGCAGGGGCTGCCAGGGGTACAGCCCGCAGCAGGCCAGCCACATCCGGGTGAACACCCGGGTCGCCTCGACGCCGCCGAGCCGCGAGATGCTGCCACGAGCGGCCACAACTGCACCATCGTCGGCGGGCAGGCCGGCGGCACGCAGCGCGACGTACGCCTCGACGGTGCAGTCCACGTCCGACGGCCCGCCGCGGTACACCGCCCAGCCGCCGTCCGCCTGCTGCTCGCCGAGGATGCGGGTGACGATGCGCCGCTCGCGCGCCGCGTCGACGCGGCCGAGGAGGTGGCCGAGCATCACGTACTCGGCCTCCATGCAGACGTTGGTCTCCAGCCGGTACGACCAGTGCCCGTCCTCGCGCTGCTGGGCCAGCAGCCCGTCGACGGCGCGCCGGCAGGCCGCGTCGAGCAGCGCGTCGTCGGGCGCCGTCGAGCCTGCGCGCGCGGGGCGCGGGATCACCGGCTGCGCCGCGCGCTCGCGCAGCGGCAACGCCGGCGCGGCCGCGGTCTCGACCAGCGGCTGCGCCGTCATGCCTGCCTCCCGGCCAGCCCGTCGATCAGCTCCGACACCGCATGCCCCCGCGCGCCCGGCGGGATCGCCTCCGCCCGCGCCAGGCGCAGCTTCTCCATGTATCCCGCCTCCGCCAGGGCCACCCGCGAGGCCGCGTCGCAGCCCTCCAGCCGTTCCAGGAGCAGCGCCACGCTGCTGCCAGGGTTGGCCAGATCACGGCGCAGCGCCTCCGCCGCGACCCCGCCCGCCTCCAGCGCGCAGGCCACCGGCAGCGACGCCTTGCGCCGCGCCAGGTCGCTGCCCGCCGGCTTGCCGGTCACGGCCGGGTCGCCCCACACGCCGAGCACGTCGTCGCGCGCCTGGAAGGCCAGCCCCAGCGACTCGCCGAGGTCCCACCACGCCTCGACCACCTCGTCGGACGCGCCGGCCGACGCCGCCCCCGCGGCGGCCGCGGCGGCGAACAGCGCCCCCGTCTTGCGCACCGCCAGCCGCTCCCACTCCGCAACCGTCGGCGCCAGCGCGCCCTCGGCGCACAGGTCGAGGTGCTGCCCCTCGATCATCGACATGGTCGCGCCGTGCACCAGCGACGCCGTCCACGCCCCGGCGCGCACCGCCGTCGCGCAGGCCAGCGCATGCAGCGCGTCACCGGCGTTCAGCGCCAGCGACATCCCGGCCGCCGCCCACAGCGACGGACGGCCGCGCCGCTCGCGGTCACCGTCGACGATGTCGTCGTGCACGAGAGAGAAGGCGTGCACGCACTCCAATGCCAGTGCCGCGTGCAGCGCGTCCTCGACCGCGCCGCCCGACGCCTCGCAGGAGAGCAGGCAGAGCAGCGGCCGCAGCCGCTTGCCGCCGTTGCGCGCCGGCCGGCCGTCGAGGTCGGTCACCCCCAGGGCCTCGCCGCACAGCGCGCGCAGCGGCTCGGGGGTGTCGCGCACCAGCGCGGCCAGGCCCTCCTCGACCAGGCGGCGCAGCCGCTGCGGGTCGGTGTCGAGGACGGCCGGCTCGACTGCGAGTGTTGTTGCCATCTGCTTCAAAAACTCCTGCACACGTTCTCGACGGCGTCCACCAGCCAGTCGGGGGTCGAGGTCCCGCTGGTGATGCCGACCTTCTGCCCCGGCTCGAACCACGAGGCCTCGACCTCGTCGGCGGTCTCGACGTGGTGGGTGGGACGGCGCGCGGCGCAGTGCTCGACCAGCGCGTTGGTGTTGGCGCTGCCCCGCCCGCCGACGACGACGATGACGTCGACCCGCTCGGCCAGCTCACCCGCGGCGCGCTGGCGCAGGGTCACCACCGGGCAGCGCGTGTCGTGCACCTCGACGGAGGCGGCGCGCTCCTCCAGCGCGGCCAGGATGGGCGGCAGCGCCGAGGCGGGGAAGGTGCTCTGCACCACCACACCGACGTGCTCGCCGGACGGCACCGAGGCCACGTCGGCGGCGTCGCGCACCACCACGCCGCCGCCCGCCCAGCCGACCACGCCGCGCACCTCGGGGTGGTTGCCGTGGCCGACCACCACCAGCAGCCGCCCGTCGCCGGCGACCTGCCGTCCCGCGTCCTGGACGCGCCGGACCAGCGGGCACGTCGTGTCGACGACCTCCAGCCCGCGCGACCGCGCCGCCTCGAACGTTGCCGGCGGCGCGCCGTGCGCGGTGATGACGAGCTGCCCACCGGGCTGGGGGCCCGAGGGGTCGGGATCCACCGCCAGGCCGCGGGCGGCGAGCCGCTCCATGGCCTGCGGGTTGTGGACGATGTGCCCCAGGGCGGTGACCTGACGCCCGTCGGAAGCGCGATCGAGCACCGCTTCGACGGTGGCGAGCGCGTCACGGACGCCGAAGCACGGCCCGATCTGGCGCGCGCGGATGACCTCCACGAGGTGCCGCCCTCCGTGTGGCAGATGCTTAGGTGATGCGAACAATCACCGAGTGTGGCGGCGGCAGCTGACGGCCCCTGCGACGCACGGGTCCGCGGCGATGACGGGTCTGTCATGCGCGCGCCGCCGGTCAGGGCACCCGCCCACGGCAGTCGGTGCCGACTACAATTCGCCCCCGTGTCCGGCGCCAGCACCCGATTCGCCTCGCCACGCCTCGCGTGGACGCAGCGTCGGAGCACGTCCGGACTGAGGCCGCCCGCAGCGTGACCGTCAGTGGCATCGCGTTCTACGTCTTTGCCGCATTGGCGTTCCTGGCGGCGCTCGGCGTGGTCGCCCTGCCCTCTCTGCGCCACGCCGCGTATGCGCTGGCCGGGCTCGGCGCCGCCACCGCGCTGGTCTTCCTCACCCTGGGCAACGAGCTGCTCTTCGCCGCCGAGCTGCTCGTCTACGGCCTCGCCGTCCCCGCCCTGGTGCTCACCGCCACGACTCTCATCCACGCGCGCGAACGCGAGACGAGCGCCTTCACCTCGTGGTGGCCGGTCGCCGCGCTGGTCGGGCTGGGCACCGCCGCGCTGCTGCTCGGCGTCGCCGCGGTCAGCACCGGCGCCTGGGCGCAGGGCACGTACCCGTCCGGCATCACCGTCACCCAGCGCATGGGTGAGCTGATCTTCCGCACCTACGCGCTGCCCTTCGCGGCCAGCGCCGTGCTGCTGCTCACCGCCCTGGTCGGTGCCGTGGTCACCGGCCGCCGCGACGACCTCGAAGCCGAGCTGGAGGCCGCCGAGGGCGATCGCCGCCGCCGCGAGGAGCGCATGCGCCGCCGCCGCGAGGACCGCGAGCGCGCCCGCCGCGCCCAGCGCCCCGCCGCCGTCGCCGAGGGGGAGGGACAGTAGTGGACGCCGGTCTCGGCCACTTCGTCGTCCTCTCCGCACTGCTCTTCGCCACGGGCGCCTTCGGCATGGTGGCGCGGCGCAGCCTGCTCGGCGTGCTGATGTCGGCGCAGGTGATGCTCACCGCCTCGGCGGTCGCCCTGGCCGCGTTCGCCCGCTTCGGCTACGGGGGCACGCATCCCCTCAGCGGCGCGGTCTTCGCGCTCTTCGTCGTGGTGGGCGGCGCCGCCGAGGTGATCGTGGCCACCGCGCTGCTGCTGCTCGTCCACCGCCGCCGCGACACCGTCGACGTCGACGCGCTCGACGAGCTGCGGGGCTAGGGGAGGGGAGATGTACAACCTGGCGTGGGCCGTCGTCCTGCTGCCACTCGGCGGCTTCCTCTTCGCCTTCCTGCCCGAGTCGCCGCGGCGCGCCGCCCAGGTCTGCATCACCTTCACCGGCGCGGCCTTCGCGCTGGCCATGGTCGTCCTGCTCTACCGCGTGGCCCACGTGCGCGACAACCCGTACCAGTCGATGGTCACCTTCTGGACCTTCGACCCCGGCACCAAGCTGCTGGGCGGCTTCATCAGCGACTTCCACGCCCAGGTCGGGGTGGTCGTCGACGGGCTGAGCGCGACGATGATGGCGGTGGTCTCGCTGGTCAGCCTGCTGGTGCAGGTGTACGCCACCGGCTTCATGCGCCGCGACGACGGCTACACACGGCACTTCACCACGATCGCGGTGGCGACCTTCGCCATGCTCGCCCTGGTGGCCAGCCCCAACCTGCTCGAGCTGTGGATCTTCTGGGAGGTGCTGGGCGCCTGCTTCTACCTGCTGGCCGGCCACTGGTGGCAGCGCGACGAGGCCGCCCGGGCGGCGCGCCGCATGTTCCTCTTCACCCGCATCGGTGACACCGCGCTGCTGCTCGCCATCGTCTTCCTTTTTGCCAAGTTCGCCGCAAACGTGGCGCAGCAGCCCGCCGCGCCCGGACAGGCGGTCAACGACCCCTTCAACTTCTTCGTGCTGGAGAAGGAGTGGCCGGCGGCGATGGCCGGACACGTGCAGGGCAGCGGCCCGCGCACGCTGATCATCCTGGCCCTGCTGCTGCTCCTCGCCGCCGTCGCCAAGTCGGCGCTGGTGCCGCTGCACGGCTGGATGCGCGGCGTCTTCGAGGAGGCGCCCGCGCCGGTCACCGCGCTGCTGGCCACCGTCACCGTCCCCGCCGCGGGCGTCTTCCTGATCGCGCGCACGTACCCGCTGTTCCTCGCCGCGCCGCACGTGCTCACCGTCGTCGCGCTGTTCGGCGCGCTGACCGCGGTGGTGGGCGCGGTGCTCGCCCTGGCCCAGCACGACATCCGCAGCCTGCTGGCCTGGTCGACGACGTCGCAGTTCGGCCTGATGTTCGTCGCCCTCGGCGCCGGCGCCTCGGGCGCGGCCATCTTCCAGCTCGTCGCCCACGCGTGGTTCAAGGGTGTGCTCATCCTCGCCGCGGGCAGCCTGGTCACCGCCTACCGCACCACCGACCTGCGCGAGATGGGCGGCGCCTGGCAGGCGATGCGCACCACCTCGCGGGCCGCGCTGTTCGGCGCCGCCAGCGCCGCGGGGGTGGTGCTGCTCGCCGGGTTCTGGTCACTCTCGTCGATTACCGCCGGGGTGCTGCGCAACGAGTTCCCCAACCACGGCCACGTCAGCGGCGCCGTGCAGGGCATCCTGGTCGTCTGCGTGGCGCTGACCGTGCTGCTGGGCGCGATCTACCCGCTGCGCATGTTCTTCCGCGCCGCCCTCGGCGAGCTGCCCAAGCGGCGCGGCTTCCAGCCGCAGCGGGTGCGCGAGCTGGGCAGCCGGGTCACCGGCCCCACCGCGATCCTCGCGGTTCTGGCCGCAGCCGGCGGATTCATGGGCATCCCCGGCGTGCGCGCGAGCATCCTCAACTTCGTCTACTCGGGGCGGCCGCCGGGCACCGCCAGCGCCGCCGCCGGCCTGGCCGTCACCCTGGTGCTCGGCGTGCTCGGCGCCAACCTGGCCTGGGCGCTGCACCGCGGCAGCATCAGGCTGCCCGACATGGGCAGGGCCGCCGCCGCCGTCGCCGCCGCAACCCGCGTCGACGCCGCCTACGACTGGGTCGTCGAGCGCGCCGTGGTCCGTCCCGCACCGCTGATCGGCCGCGTCGACACGGTCATCGAACGCGACGTGCTCGACGAGGTCGGCAGGGGCGCGGCGCTGGCCGCCGAGACCGCCCGGCGCTGGCAGCTCGGGCGCGTCGACGCCGTCACCGTGTCGGCGTTCGCCGGAGCGGCGCTGGTCGCCGGCCTGATCGTCCTCGGCGCCACCGGCCACCTGCCCGGCGTGGGGGCGACGCGATGAACGAGCGCCTCTTCCACCTCATCGCCCAGGCCCAGCCGATCATCCCCGGCAACCCCACCACCCCGACGCTGCCGACCACACCCACGACGCCGACCACGCCGCCCGCGGCGCAGTTCCCCACGGTGCTGCTCACCGCGCTGATCTTCAGCTCGCTGGCCTGCGCGCTGATCATCCTCTTCCTCCCCGAGCGCACCCGCGACCAGCGCGCCCGGGTGCGCATCATGGGCCTGGTCGGCGCGGTGATCCCGCTGCTCTTCACCCTCGGCGGGCTCAACTTCCAGATGGGCCAGGAGTTCAGCGGCGGCACCATCTCCTTCGAGGAGAAGCACGACTGGATCAGCGCCTTCCCCGTCCACGCCACCTACCACCTCGGCGTCGACGGCATCTCGCTGCCGCTGCTGCTGCTCAGCACCGTGGTGTTCACCGTCACGGCCATCGCGGCGTGGCGCAACGACGTGCGTCCCAAGCTCTTCTACGTCCTGCTCCTGGTCCTGGAGACGGCGGTCAACGGCACGCTGTGCTCGCTCGACTACGTGCTCTTCAGCGTCTTCTGGGCGATGGAGCTGGTGCCCACCTTCCTGCTCATCGCGGTGTGGGGCGGGGCCGGGCGCGCCCGCGCCGCACAGCGCTACCTGGTCTACGGCGTGATCTCGCTGGTGCTGCTGCTGAGCAGCGCCATGCTGCTCGCCTACAAGTCGGGCCAGGGCTCCTTCGACTTCGACCTGACCAACACCGTGACCCTGGTCAAGGCCATCGCCTACGCCGGGTTCTGGCTGTCCTTCGCCGCCTTCGCCATCCGCCTGCCGGTGGTGCCGCTGCACACCTGGATGACCGACGCCGTCGACGAGTCCAGCCCGCCGGTGGCCTTCCTCATCTCCAGCCTGCTCACCAAGCTGGGCGCCTACGCGATGATCCGCATCTGCCTGGGCGCCTTCCCCGCCGGCGCCGGACGCTTCGGCTTCGTGCTGGCAGTTTTTGCCGTTGTCGGCACGTACTGGGGTTTCGTCGGGGCGGTGGGACAGCACGACGTGCGCCGCCTGCTCGCCTACACCACGCTGGGCCAGAGCAGCGTGGTCCTGCTGGCCATCGCCTCCGGCCAGACCATCGCGCTCAACGGCGCGGTGCTGCTGATGCTGGCCAGCGGCCTGGGCACCGGCATGCTGGTGCTGCTCACCGGCACCCTGGAGGACCGCGCCCGCACCCGCGACATCCGCCGCCTCGGTGGCCTCGCCTGGCAGATGCCGCGGCTGACCGCGCTGTGGATCGCCGGCGGGCTGACGGCCATCGGCGTGCCACTCTTCGCCGGGTTCGCCGCCGAGCTGATGGTCTTCACCGGCTCCTTCCCGGTGCACCGCTGGGCGACGGTGATCGTCATGCTCGGCATGCTGCTCAACACCGGGCTGCTGCTCTGGACCATCCAGCGCATCTTCTTCGGCCCCGCCCACGAGGCCTTCGCCCGCATCAAGGACGCCTCCACCCTGGAGCTGGTCTACCTGGTGCCGCTGGCCGCCGTGGCGCTGCTGCTCGGCGTCTTCCCGGGGCGGCTGCTGCCGATCATCAACAACGGCGTGCTCAGCGTCGTGTCGCGCGTCACCGGTGGGAGCTGAGGCGGCACACCCATGAAACCCACCGTCTTCACCGCACTGGTCGACCTGCTGCCCGAGGCCGTGCTGCTGCTCGGCGCGCTGGCCTGCCTGGTCCTCGCCGCCACCCGCCGGCGCACCGCCATCACCACCTACCAGGTCATCGCCGGCGCGTCACTTCTGGCCGCAACCGGCATGAACTTCGCCTACCTGCGTGGCATGCCGGTGCGCGCCGCCGACCCCGGCTACCTCGCCTTCGGCGGCGGCCTGGTGGTCGACCGGTTCACGCTGTACCTGACCGCAACTCTGTGCGCCTTCGCGTTCCTCACCGTGCTGCTGGGCACCCTGCTCAGCGAGCGCATCCGCACCCACGTCGGCGAGTACCACGCCTTCCTGCTGCTTGCCACCCTGGGCGCTGTGCTGCTGGTCAGCACCCGGGAGATGATCAGCCTGTGGGTCGCCGTCGAGCTGCTCGGCGTCAGCCTGGTGCTGCTGGTCGGCACCGTGAAGACGTCGCGGCTGGGCGGCGAGGCCGCGGTCAAGCAGCTCGTCCTCGGCATCGCCGGCAGCGCCATCCTGCTCTACGGCCTGGCCCTCCTCTACGGCCTGGGCGGCAGCACCGACCTGGTCGAGGTCGCCCGCACCGCCACCCACGCCAACGCCGCCACCGCGCTGGCCATGGCCCTGGTGCTGATCGGGCTGCTCGGCAAGGTCGGCCTGGTGCCATTCCAGCGGCTGCTCCCCGACGTGCTCCAGGGCGCGCCCGCGCCGGTCGCCGGTCTGGTCGCCAGCCTCGGTGTCACCGCCGTGTTCGGCCTCTTCCTGCGCGTGTCGGCGACGGCCTTCCCCGCGGTGCGCAGCAACTGGACCGCGCTGGTCGCCCTGGTCGCCGCGCTGAGCATGCTCTACGGCAGCCTGCTCGCCCTGCGCCAGCGCAGCGTGCGCCGCGTCGTCGGCCACCTCGCCCTCGCCCAGCTCGGCGTGGTGCTGCTCGGGGTGCTCGGCCAGCCGCAGAGCTCGGGCGTCGCCGCGGTCATGTTCGCCCTCTTCTCCGGCGGCATCACGGTGATCGCCGCCGCGGCCGCGATCACCCTGGTCGAGGCCGCGGGCACGCCCGACACCGTGGCCGGCTACCAGGGCCTGAGCCGCCGCTCCCCGGGCGCCGCCGCGGCGCTCTCGCTCTCCGTCGTCTCGCTGGCCGGGCTGCCCCCGCTGGTCGGCTTCTTCGGCCGCCTGCTCACCATGCAGGCCGCGGTGCAGGCCGGCTACGCGTGGCTGCTGGTCGTCGCCCTGGTCGCCACGGTGCTGGGCGCGGTCGCCGCCGTGCGCATCGTCCGCGCCGTCTTCGCCGCCGCGCCGGACGAGGACGCGCTCCCGCTGGAGGAGCCGGCCCCCGCCCGCGCCGCGCTCACCGTGTGCGGAGTGGCGGTGATCGGCCTGGCCGCGGCCGTGCAGCCGCTGCTGGCGCTGGCGAGCGGAGGCGCGGGCGCGGTCGTCCCGCACTGAGAGGTGCCGCGCGCCGACGGCGTGTCCGACGCGACCGGCGGCCTGCCGCCGCACCCGCCGCTGTTCACTCGCGGCCGCTTCGTGCGCCTGATCGCGCTCTTCGCCTTCGCGGTGGTGGCCACGGTGATCAGCTTCGCCATCGTCTCGCGCATCTCCGGCCCGCGGCTGCTCCCCGGCGGCACCGCCGCGCCCACGATCAGCGCCGACAGCGCCGCGGGCGGCCACTACGCACTGCTGGGCCCGGGCAACCCGCCGCCCCGCCCGGTGGTCGTCGAGTTCTTCGAGACCACCTGCGCGGTGTGCCGGCAGGAGGTGGCGCCGATGTGCCAGGTCAGGACGCAGCACCCCGGCGTCGACTTCTACGGCGTCGACGCCGCGAGGGAGGACGCCGGCGCCGTCAACGGCTTCCGGGTCAACCAGGGCCACGGCTGCACCGACTGGCCGCTGCTGCTCGACCCCAAGAGCGACATCCTGCGCGCCTACAGCGTCACGGTGGTGCCCACCGTGTACGTCATCGACACTCGCGGGCACATCGCCTACGCGGGCACCGGCGCCGGCGGCGTCGACGGCCTCGCCACCGCGCTGCGCAGCCTGGTCGCGGGCGGCAATGGCTGACACTCCGCGCGCCCCCAGCGCCCTGTTGCGCGGCGGGATGAACGCCGCCGTCGGCCTGGCCCGCGTCCTCGGCCCCGCCCGCTACGGCGTCGCCGACGCCATCGCCATGTCCGTCTACGCCCTCGACCCCGAGCGCCGCCGCCACGCCCAGCAGAACCACCGCCGCCTGGCCCCGCACATCGACGACAGGGAGGCCCGCCGCCGCGCCCGCCGCAGCTTCCGCGAGTACGGCCGCACCACCGCCGACTTCTTCTGGGCCAACGGCATGGACGACGCCCAGGTGCGCCGCCGCTCGGTGGTGCGCGGCATGGAGCACGTCCTCGAGGCGCGGCTGCAGGGGAGGGGAGGGGTGCTCACCATGAGCCACTACGGCAACTGGGACATGGGCGCGCTCGCCGCGGTGGCCCGCGAGGTGCCGGTGACCACGGTGATGGCGCCGCTCGGCCCCCGGCCCTTCACCGACCTGGTGATGTGGGCGCGCCGCCGCAACCAGCTCGAGGTGCACAGCCCGCAGAACTCGGCGCGCGCGCTGCTCCGCGCGCTGCGCCAGAACCGCTGCGTCGGCCTGATGAGCGACATCCCCGGCGCCGGGCCCACCGTCGACGTCGAGTACTGCGGCGGCCCCGTGCCGTTCAGCACGGTGCCCGCCTGGCTGGCCCAGCGCACCGGCGCGCCGCTGCTCCCCGCCGACTGCACGCGCCATCGTGGCGGGCTTTTCGAAGTTGTGATCCACCCTCCGGTGGAGGTCGCTGCGGGCGATGATGAGCGCGCCGTCATGCAGCGCGTGGCCCGGGTCCTGGAGCGCGCGGTGCGCGAGCGGCCGGCCCAGTGGTACCCCTTCGGCGAGGTCTACACGGAGGCGCCGCCGGAGCGCTGACGCGCCACGGCGATTGCAGGGTTTCCTTATAGTTTCCCTATCGGCTTGGGCGCGCGGCAATACCGTATCCTCGGGTTGGCCGCGGGCGGCAGGAGGCCCGCCACAGACCCGAGGAGCACTTGGAGTCCAGCTTGGCACCTGACACCGCGCCGGAGCGGTCAGCGCCCGCAGCCTCGGCCACCCCGCTGCGCGTGGCCTGGTTCGGGCACGCGGAGGGCCGCCGCGCCGACGGGCTGTCGACCTACAGCCGGGAGACGGTGCAGGGCCTGCGCCGCCGCGGCGTCGAGGTGCAGTTCCTCTCCCACGCGCTCGACGGCGACATCGCCCCGGCGCCCGCGTCCGCGTCCACCCAGCTCCCCGCCCTGCGCTTCAAGACGCTGACCATGCCCATGCCCGGCTACGTCGAGCAGATCGAGCGCGCGCTCGACGAGTTCAAGCCTGACGTGGTGCACTGCTCGTGGAGCTTCTCGCTGCTCGACGGGGCGATCGGGCGCATGGCCGCCAAGCGCGGCGCCGCCACGGTGGCGACGTTCCACCTGCCGTATGCCGCGCCCCACACCGCGCGCGGACGCGTGCTGCAGACGCTCTACCGCTACCACGTCCACCGCCTGCAGCACTACGACACCTGCGTCGCCCTCAGCGAGGGACAGCGCGACCTGCTGGTCGACGCCGGCTATCCCGCGTCGCGCATCGAGGTGATCCACAACGGCGTCGACGTCGACGCCATCACCCCCGGGCCGTCGTCGCTGAAGCAGCGGCTGGGGGCGCGGTTCGTGGTGCTGTACATGGGTCGCCTCGACCCCGAGAAGCGCGTGCCCGCGCTGGTGCGCAGCTTCCTCGACATGCAGTGGCCCGAGGACCACGTGCTGGTCGTCGCCGGCGACGGCGTGCAGCGCCACCGGGTGCGCCGCCTCGCCGAGGGGCACGGCAACGTGCACGTGCTCGGCGTCGTCTCCGACGCGGAGGAGCGGCTCTCGCTGCTGCGCGGCGCCGACGTGTTCGTGCTGCCGTCCACCGCGGAGGGGCTCGCGCTGTCGATGCTGGAAGGCATGTCCGCCGGCTGTGCGGTGATCGCCACCGACGTGGGCGAGGACGGCGCGGCGCTCGGCGACGCCGGTCTGCACATCCCCGGCAGCCCGCTGGAGCCGCACCTGCGCAACGCGCTGGAGGCGCTGCGCAACGACGGCTCGCTGCGCGTCCGCCTCGGCCTGCGCGCCCGCGCCCGGGTCGCCGAACACTATGGCCTGCAAGGCAATCTCGACCGCCTCCTGGACGTGTACCGGAGGCTGCGCGTCGGCGCCGCGGCGGCATGACCCGGCCCTGCTCGCTGGTCGTCGACAGCGGCGCGGTGCTCGCCGACCCCGTCCCCGCCGGCACCATCGTGGTGCCGCTGCGCATCGTCTTCGGCGAGCAGGTGCTGCGCGACGGCATCGACATCACCGCCGAGGCCTTCTACACGCGGCTGGCGCGCGGCGACGTGCCCACCACGTCGACGCCGAGCCCCGGCGAGTACCTGGAAGCCTTCCGCGCCAGCGACGCGCAGAGCGACATCGTCTGCCTGACCATCCCGCGCACCCTGTCGGCGATGCACGAGTCGGCGACGCTGGCCGCGCGCCTCTTCAACGACAGCGGCGACCCGCGCCGCGTCCACGTCGTCGACACCGGCAACGCCGCCGCGGGCTTCGGCCTGGTGGCGCGCGCCGCCGCCGACCTGTGCGCCGCGGGCGAGAGAGCCGAGGCGGTGCTGCAGCGCGTCGAGCAGGCGAGCAGCGAGGTGGTCATGCTGGGCACCCTGCGCACGCTCACCTACCTGGCCCGCAGCGGGCGGGTGCCCGCGCTGGTCGCGGGCGTCACCAACCTGCTCGACGTGCGGCCGATCTTCGAGCTCAGCCAGGGCGAGGCGCGACGGCTGGCCCTGGTGCGCGGCGAGAAGCGCGTGGTCCGCGCCTTCCAGAAGTCCGCCACCGAGCTGCTCGACCCGGCCACGCCGCTGTGGCTGGCGGTGTTCCACTCCGGCGCCCCGGAGCCCGCCGCCGAGCTGCGCGAGGCGCTGCACCAGGCGTTCAGCGTCGGCCGCAGCGAGACCATCACCCTCAGCCCGGTGATGGGCGCCTACACCGGCCCGGGCATGACCGGCTTCGCCGCCATGCCGCTGCGCGGCGCGGAGCTGGACGAGGTCCCGTAGGCGTCCATGGTTTCTGCCATCGTTGCCCAGAACACGTGGACCGTGGCGGCGACCGGGGCGCTGGCCTACCTGATCGGCAGCGTCCCGGTCGGCTGGCTGCTGGCCAGGATGCGCGGCGTCGAGGTGCGCAGCCTGGGCTCGGGCAACGTCGGCACCAGCAACATCTACCGCAACGTCGACACCGGCCTGGCCGTGGTGGTGGGCCCGACCCAGTTCGTCCAGGGACTGCTGCCGGTGCTGGCGGCCCGCGCGCTGGGCTTCGACAGCGGCGTGCTGGTGCTCACCGCGCTGTGCGCGGTGATCGGCAACGGCTGGCCGATCTGGCTGGGCTTCAACGGTGGCCGCGGCATCGCCGTCGCCACCGGCGCGGTGGCCGCGCTCAACCCGTGGCTGCTGCTCGCGCTGGTCGCCTGCTACGCGGTGGGCGCGGTGCTGCACGAGATCGCCGAGGGAGTGCTCGGCGGGTTCCTGCTGCTGCCCCTGGTCGGGGCCCTCGTCGCCGGCGCCGCGATCGCGCTGGGCTGCGTCGGCCTGCTCATGCTGGTGCTGATGCGCCGCCTCGAAGGGGTCACCACCGACGTGCGACGCTACGGACATCCGTGGCGGCTGGTCACCATGCGGCTGGTCCGCGACCAGCGGCCGGGGCGGCCCCTGGTGGGACGGAGGACCGACGCGTAGAACGCCGCAAAGCCCTGCTGCGGTGGGTCCCCCCGCCGCGCAAGCGCGCTCGCGCGCTGATCCCGTTCGCCATCGGCCTGGCCGCCATCGTCGCGCTGATCCTGGTCGTCAACCCGCAGCAGTTCGGCAGCGAGGCGCGGCGCTTCAACGTGCTCGCCATCCCCTTCGTGGTGGCGCTGTCGCTGAGCTACTACCTGGTCCAGGGCGTGCGCTGGCACTTCCTGCTGCGCGCCGCGGGGGTCCGGCTGGCGATGGGCGACACCGTGCTGCTCAACATCGCCGGACAGTCGACCGGCCTGCTGCCGCTTGGCGAATTGACCCGCGCCGTGCTGGTCGCCGAGGTGGGGGAGGCGGAGCTGGGCGCGGTGGTGGCGACCATCACCGTGCAGGAGCTGATCTACACGGTCTTCATGATCGCCGCGGCGATCCCCGGGTCCTTCGAGCACCGCGCCTGGGGCGGGGCGGTGGTCGCGGCGCTGCTGTTCACGGTGATCGTGTTCGCCATGCTGACGGTGCCGCGCGTGTTCCGCATCGTCCGCTCGGTGGTGCGGCACATCCCGGTGCTGCGCCGCTTCGGCCCCGACGTCGACGCGCTGCGCCGCGAGACGGTGGTGCTGCTGCGCCGTCCCGACACCTATCTCTGGTCGGTGCTCAGCCTCTTCGGAGTGCTCATCGCCATCACCCTGTTCTGGCTGGTGGTGCGCAGCATCGACCCCCATCTGCTGACCTGGCCGGAGGCGGCGTTCGTCTACGCGGTGTCGCACATCGCCGGCGCGGTCAGCCTGCTGCCCGGCGGCCTGGGCGCCTACGAGGCGAGCATCGCCGGGCTGCTGGTGGCCTCAGGGGCCAGCTTCCAGGTGGGCGCGACCATCGCCGTGCTGCACCGCACCGCCGACAAGGGCATCGCCACCGCCTTCGGCATGGTCGCCTACCTGGTCGCGCGCCGCCGCCACCACTTCACCGGCTTCCATCTCTTCCGTCGCCCACCCGCTCCGGAGCCGGAGCCGGCGGCGGCGAACCCAGCGGGGGGAACCCCATCGCAGTGCTGACCCGCTCGCCGAGCCGGCGCACCAGCCAGATGGGGCGGTGCAGCCGCCCGTGCTCGACCAGGTAGACCAGCCCGCCCAGCACCGCGAACGGCACCAGCTGCAGATCGACGAACAGCGCCAGCGCCGTGGCCAGCGGCGCTGAGACGCCGTCGCGCACCAGCAGCAGCACCAGCACACCCTCGCGCACGCCAAGTCCATTGGCGGAGATGGGGATGAAGGTGGCCAGAAGGGCGATGGGCAGCGCGACCGCGAACACCTCCCAGGACACGTTGCCGCCCAGCGCCAGTGAGAAGGCGGTCATGGAGAACAGGTTGAGGCCCCAGCCCACGGTGCCGGCGACGATGCTCTGCACCAGGATCACCGGCCTGCACCGGTAGGCGTCGAACGTCGCGGTGAAGGGACGCAGGACCCGGCCGAACGCGTGCCAGAAGCGGTGGCGTTCGGGGATGCGCGCGCGGTAGCGCTCGGCCATCAGCGCCAGCACCCAGGCGACAATCATCAGCGCCGCGAAGATGACGAAGCCGGCGAACTCGGGAATGGCCAGCACGGTGTGCATCAGCACCGCGGCGCACATGCCCCACAGCGCCATGCCCAGCGTCCCCGCCATCCGGCTGGCCACCAGCGACGCGACCATCTCGCCGTGCCCGGTGATGCGGCCCATCTGCAGCGCGCGCATGGCATCGCTGCCGATGCCCGCGGGCAGGATCTGGTTGACGAACAACCCCTTCAGGTACCAGCCGCCGAGGAAACCCCAGTCGAGCCCGTGCCCGGTGCCGCGCAGGAAGACGCCCCACTCCAGCACGCTCGACGCCACCGACAGCGTTGCCAGGGCGATGGCCAGCAGGGCCCAGCCGCCGTCGAGGTGCTGGAAGAGGTGGATCGCCGCGCCCAGGTCGACGCCGTGGACGAAGAGCAGCACCGCCACCGCGCTGCCCAGGAGCCGGAACCACAGCGACCCTGCGACGGCGCGCAGGACGACGGCTGCGGGGTGGGCGGCAATGCGATGCACGGGTCACCAGGCTAGCGCGCCGGACGGCGCGCCGCGACTGCCGGGATCGGCCCGTCGCCGGCCGCCTCGGGGCGTTCGCGGCCGCGTGTAGCATCGGCGCCGTGAACCCCGCTCCGGCCCGCGCCTTCGCGCCCGGCCGCTGCACCCTGGTGGGCGAGCACGTCGACTACGCGGACGGCGTCGTCGTCTGCATCGCGGTGCAACTCGGGGTGACCGTCGACGTGCGTCCCGCGGCGCGCGACGCCGCTGTAGGTCCCCTGCCCGCCGCCACGCTGCAGGCGCTGCGCGAACGCGGGCTGGCGGTGCCGCCGCTCGACATCCGCATCACCGCGACACTGCCCGCCGGTGCGGGCCTCAGCTCCTCCGCCGCGCTGTGCTGCGCCACCGCTGTCGCGGTGCTGCGGCTGCTCGGCGAGTCGATTCCCGCGCGGGAGCTCTGCGACCTCGCCCTGCACGCCGAGCGCGACATCGCCGGCGTTCCCTGCGGCCCGCTCGACCAGCGCGCGGTGGTGCTCTCGCCCGCGGACGGCGCCCTGGTGCTCGACTGCCGCGACGGCGGCGCCCGCGCCGTGCCGTGGCTCGACGGGTATGTGCTCGCCGCCTGCCACACCGGCGTCACCCACGACGTGGGCGGCGACGGCTACCGCACCCGGCGCGCCGAGGCCGACGCGGCGCTGGCGCTGCTCGGCGCGCGCTCTTTTCGCGACGTCACACCGCAGCAGGCGCGCAGTGTTGGCGACCCGCTGCTGGCGCGGCGCGCGACGCACATCGTCAGCGAGACGGCGCGTGCCCTGGAGTGCGCCGAGGCCCTGGCGAACGGCGACGCGGTGCGGGTCGGGGAGCTGATGAGCGCCAGCCACGCCTCGCTGCGCGACGCCTACGAGGTGAGCACGCCCGCCCTGGACGCCGCGGTCGCCGCTGCCGAGGGCGTCGAGGGCTGCCTGGGCGCGCGCCTGGTGGGCGCCGGCTTCGGCGGCACCGCGGTGGCGCTGGTCGACGCCCTCCACGACGAGGCGTGTCTTGCCTCGATGCGCGCGGCGCTGCCCGGCGCCGCCGGTCGCGGCGCGTGGCTGCTGGTGCCGTCCCCGGGGCTGGCCGCGCTGGCACCGGACGCGATCCGCGCGTGAGCCACCCCGAAGTCCCCTCGCCGCTGCTCCTCGAAGGCATCCGCCTGTTCAACGCGGCGCAGTGGTTCGAGGCGCACGAGGTGCTGGAGGAGGCGTGGATCGCCGAGCGCGGCCCGCTGCGGCTGCTCTACCAGGGGATCCTCCAGGTCGGCGTCGGCCTGCACCACGCCCGCAACGGCAACCGGCGCGGCGCGCTCAGCCTGCTCGACCGCGGCATGCACCGCCTCGCCCCGTTCGAGCCCGAGCGCCTCGGCGTCGACGTCGCCCGCCTGGTCCGCGACGCCGCCGCCGCCCGCCGCGCCCTGGCCGCCCCGGACGGCCTGGCCGCCTTCGACTGGTCGCACCCGCCGCGGGTGCACATGGTCGCCGAGGGCTGAGCGGCCGCCCCCCTATACTCGGCCGCGCATGCCTGCCTCCCTCCCTGCCGACCTGGTCGCCACCGGCGCCGGCTACGCGCTCGGCTCGCTCCCGGTGGGGCTGTGGCTGGGCCGGCGCATCCGCCAGGTGGACGTGCGCAACTTCGGCAGCGGCAGCATGGGCACCACCAACGTGCTGCGCACCATCGGCCCCGCCGCGGCGCTGACCACCTTCGTGCTCGACGTGGGCAAGGGCAGCGCCGCCGTGCTGCTCGCCCGAGCCCTCGGCGCCGACCCGGCGGGGCAGGCGGCCGCGGGCTTCGCCGCCGTGGTCGGGCACTCCTGGCCGATGCTGGCGCGCTTCCGCGGCGGCAAGAGCGTGGCCACCGCCTTCGGCGGGCTGCTGGTGGTCTCGCCGGTGGCCTCCCTCGCCGCCATGGCCGTGGGTCTGCCGGCGCTGGTCGGCACCCGCATCGTCAGCGTCGGCTCGCTGACCGCCGCCGCCGCCGCCACCGCCGGTGCAGGAGCGCACTGGGCGAGGGGCGGGGGGTCGGCCGAGGCGTTCGCCTACACCGCCGGGGTGACCGCGGTGGTGGTGGTGCGGCATCGCGCCAACCTGCGCCGCCTGGCCCGGGGCGAGGAGCCGCAGGTCAGCCTGCGCAAGCGGGTGGCGTGAAGGGGCGACCCGACTGTCACCAATTCGTGCAGCCCAAATTGGGGCTGTGCGCGGCCCGGCTCGTATGATGTCGCCCATGGACGGAGGCTCGGAGGCGCGTCGTTCTCCGCTGCGCGCCCTGCGGCGCAGCTTTGCCGTCTTCGGCCTGTGCGCCGGCAGCCTGTTCGGCTTCGGCCTGGCCACGGCCAGCGCCCAGACCGCGCCCTGCATCCTGGTGGTCTGCCTGCCCACGCCGCTGCCCACCGTGTCGCTGCCGCTGCCGACGCCGACACTGTCGCTGTCGCTGCCGCTGCCGACGCCGACCGTGTCGCTGCCCCTGCCGACGCTCAGCCTCCCCGTCCCGACGGTGAGCAACGTGCTGCCGACGAGCACCACGTCCCTGCCCACGCTCCCCGGCGTCAACCCACCGCCGACGCCGACGCCGAGCGCCCCGCTCAACGGCGTGAGCGGCTCGGACTCGGGATGCGCCGTGGGCGTCCCCGGCGTCTGCCTGCTCAGCTCGCCGCCGGCCGGTCCCACCCCGCCGACCTGCCTGACGGGCTCCACCGACCCGACCTGCATCCTGCAGACGCCGGGCTCGAGTGGCAGCCCCGGCGCCACCGGCGGGGGCGGCCACAAGTCCGGCGGCGGCAACAGTGGCGGCGGCAGCGGCGGCTCGGCGGACCAGCCCCTGGCCACCGGCACCTTCTCCGCCTTCGGCGGCGGCGGCCTGAACGGCAGTGACCCGTCCGGCGGCGCCGCCCAGGCCATCCCCCTCGGGCTCCGAGTCGCCAGCATCCCGCCGCTGGAGCAGCTCGGCCCCGGCTCCGGGTTCCAGTTCGGCCACGCGCTGATCCTCTGGCCCCTGTTCGGACTTCTCGACGTGCTGGGCCTGGCGGCCGTGTACCTGGTGGTGCGCCGCTTCCGGGCGACCCGCTCCGACTGACCCCGGGCCGACCAGGCCGACATCGTGCTCCAACGCCTGCGCACCTCCTTCGCAACCAAGCTGCTCGCCGGCGGTCTCGTCCTCTCGCTCGTCCTCATCGGCGGGGTGAGCGCCTTCCTGCTGGTCAGCCGCGGCCAGCAGACCCGGGGCGCGGCGCTGAGCAACTCCGACAACCGCGCCGCCGTCGTCCTCCAGCTGCTCCAGAAGATCACCGCCGCGCAGTCGGCCGCCGCCGCCCAGGAGCTCGCCGACACCCCCGAGTTGCAGTCAGCCCTGGCCCAAACTCTGACGCAGCCGGCCACCGCCGATCCCCAGGTCAAGGCGCTGATCGGCAGCACCCGCCTGTTCAACTTCGGCGACCGCTTCCTGGCGGTGGTCGCCGCCGACGGCCACGTCGCCTACTCCAGCGTCAGCGCCTCGCTGCCCCAGCCCACCGCCGCGCTCGACTCGGTGCGCGCCGCGCTGGGCGGCGCCAACGCGGCGGGCATGGAGCTGATCGGCAGCGACGTCAACAGCGCCATCGCCGCCTACGACGTGGCCCTGCCGGTGCGCGCCGGCGGGCAGGTGGTCGGCGCCATCCTCTACATCGCCCCGCTGTCGCAGCAGCTGGTCACCTTCGCCTCGATCACCCAGTACCCGCTGGCCTTCATCCCCGCCGCCCATCCCGACCTGCTGATCCGTCTGCAGAACGGGAACGCGCGCACCTACCCGACGCCGGAGCCGGTGCGCGCGCTGCTGGCCGGCGGTGGTGGGGGACAGGTGCACGCCACCTACTCAGCGCCGCTCGAAGCCGGCGGCACCGGCGACGTGGCGGGCAGCTTCGTCCCCGTCGACGCGCCGGGCGGGCGCAGCGTCGCCGCGTACGTGGGTGTCGAGGCGCCGCTCAGCGTCTTCGTCGGCGACGAGCGCACCGACGAGGTCACCCTGCTGCTCATCGCGCTGTTCGCCATGCTGGCCACCATCCTGGCGGTGATCGTCTTCGTCGAGCGCACCGTGCGCCGGCCGGTGCGCCGCCTGGAGCGCGGCGTGGCCCGCATCGCCGGCGGCGACTACAGCACCGACATCGCGGTGACCTCGCCCGACGAGCTCGGCCGCCTGGCCGGCAGCGTCAACCAGATGCGCGGCGCCATCAACGACTACGTCTCGCAGATCGAGGCGCAGCGCACCCGGCTGGACGACGCCGTGGAGCGCCTCGGCGGCGTGTCGCGCGCGCTGACCACCACGACACGCGGGCTCGGCGAGCTGCACACCGCCATCGTCGGCGCGGCGGCGCGCCTCTCCGGCCAGGGTTCGGCGGCGATGCTGCTGACCCGCGAGGACGGCCGGCTGGTGACCACGGCGATGCACGGCGTCGAGGGCGAGGTGCGCAGCCTGGAGAGCTGGAACGTCGAGGCCGACCTGCTTGCCGGGCGCGCGGTGCGCGTCGAGCAGGCGCCCTCGGGATGGCGCGCCGGCGGCCTGCTGGCGGTGCCGATGTTCTACCAGGACGAGGTGGTCGGCGCGGTGGCGGTGATCACCCGCGCCGGCAGCACCCCCGTCGAGGGCGACGAGCAGGCCCTGGCAGTTCTGGCCAACAATGCCGCAATCGCGCTGGAGAACACGCGCCTCTTCGAGCAGGAGCGCGAGACGGTGCGCCGCCTGCGCGAGCTGGACGCCATGAAGTCCGACTTCCTGGCCACCGTGCAGCACGAGCTGCGCACCCCGCTCACCGCCATCCTGGGCATGAGCGACCTCCTCGAGATGTGCTGGGACATGTGGGACGACACGCCCAAGATGGAGGCCGTCCACGACATCCAGATGGCCGCCAAGAACCTCTACGACATCGTCGAGACGCTGATCGACTTCTCCCTGCTCGAGGCCGACACGCTGGGCCTCAACCCGTCGCAGGCGCGGGTGCGCACCGCGGTCGACCAGGCGGTGGTGCAGGTCCAGGAGCGCCTCAAGGGCGGCCTGCCCGTCGACCTGGTCATCGACATCCCCGACGAGGCCGAGGTCTACGCCGACCCCGACCGCTTCCAGCAGGTGATGCGCGCCCTGGTCGACAACGCCGTCAAGTTCACCCCCAAGGGCGGCCACGTTCGTGTCCACGTTGGCCAGAACGGGCACTCCGACAAGCTGCGCGTCGACGTCGTCGACGACGGCATCGGCATCCCCGCCGAGGCCATCCCGCGCATCTTCGAGCGCTTCTACCAGGTGGACAACAGCGCCACCCGCAAGTTCGGCGGCACCGGTATGGGCCTGGCCCTGGTGCAGCGCCTGGTCCAGGCCCACGGTGCCGACGTCGTGGTCGAGTCGGAGCCGGGCAAGGGCTCGCGCTTCTCGCTGTTCTGGCCGTCGCGCGCCGCCACCTCGGGCAACGAGGCGTTCAAGGTGGCCCGCGAGCGCGGCGACCTCGACACCGAGACCGCCGCGCGCGCCTAGCTCGGGCTCAGGGGAAGACTTCCAGGACAGTCAGCGAGCAGCGGTCGTTCTGATCGGTGACCAGGTTGCTGCCGGCGACCACCTGGATGGTGTGCTGTCCCGGCGGCATGCTTCCCGATGCGATGTCGCCGCCGCAGAGCAGCATGTGCGTCTCCGCCTGGTTGGCGAAGATCTGCAGGGTTCCCACCGGGTTGCCGTCGACGAGCACGCGCGCCTGCAGCGTCTGGCCGGCCTTGGCGCTGTAGCCGGAGAGCCACAGGCAGATCATCTGCACCCCGCCCGTCGCCTGGTAGGGCGCGGAGGCGACCAGGCCGCCGCCGCTCTGCGCCTGGCAGGCATTGTTGTTGAGCAGCTGGGTCGCCTTCGACGGCCCGCCGGGCGCCATCTCGATGACGCTGAGCGACCACACGTCGTTGGTGTCGATCGTCGACTGCGTGTCGGCGAGGAACTTGAGGGTGTGTCCACCGGCCCCCACGTTGAGCACGCGATCGCCGCCGACCAGGCAGATGTGGGAGTTCGGCTGGTTGGCCCAGATCTGCGCGTACGCGATGGGCTGGTTGTCGAGGTAGAGGAGGCCGCCGATCATGTTGTTGGCCGGCTTGGACCAGGCGGTCGCCGCCAGCGAGACCAGCAGCGGACCCCCGCCGGAGATGAAGCTCTGCGTGGTGTAGAGGTTGTTGCTGCCCACCGCGGTGCCCCATTGCGAGAGACGGACCTGGGGCGGGGTGGAGATGTCGCTGATGTCGAGGACGGCCATGTTGACCGTGTCGTTCCTGTCGGTGATGACGCCGTTGGCGGCGACTACGCTGACCATCGACTCGCCCTGCGGCAGCGGTTGCATGAGCGCCCGCCGGCGCAGCAACGCGCCGTGGATGGCCGATGCGTTGAGGAACGCGGCGGTGCCCAGCGTCTGGTCCGGCTGGCCGTTGATCAGCGGCTGCGCCTTGAGACCGGCGGGCGCCGACTGGGTCCACGCCGAGGCCTGCCAGAACATCACCGCCGGGCCGGGCAGCCCGAAGTTGACGATCGCGTCGTACACCATCTTGGCCCCGCCGCTCTGCGCCAGGCACGGCAGGTTGTTGTAGACGCCGATGACCAGCGAGGATCCACTGGCCACTGTGGCGGCCGTCCCTTGGTTGGTCGTCTCGGTCATGTCGTCGCCCTCATGACAGTCGACCCCGCGGGCGCCACCGCCCGCCCGGGTGGGCGCCAAGTGTAAGCCCGCGTTCACGCGTGTGGACCATGTTCGCGCTGCGTGCTCGCCCCGGGGGCGGTGGGGCCGGCCCGGGCGGGGTACAATGCCCGGCGGTCGCGCTAGGCGGGGCTCTAGCGGTGCCCTGTAACCCGCAATCCGCTACAGCGGGGCTGAATTCCCCATCGAGGGGTTGCGTTCCCGGGTCTGCTCCGATCGTGTCGACGTTGACGGCCGGGTCCTGCGCAACTCAGGCCCGTGAACCCCGTCAGGTCCGGAAGGAAGCAGCGGTAAGCGGTCACCTGGGGGTGCCGCAGCCAACCTGGCCCGAGCCGGCCCTTCGGGTGAGCGCTGGGGACGACGCCTCGACATGGGGTGCGCGACTACCTTTCCTCAACCAGAAGGAATGCGCGAGGCGCCGGGGTGCGCCGCGGGCGCATATCCTGCGCCCACCGCGCAACGTCGCCTCAGGCGACACCCCCGGAGGCCCGACCTGAGCACCGCCCTGTACCGCAGGTACCGTTCCCTCCGCTTCGCCGACCTGATCGGCCAGGAGCACGTCGCCCAGACGATGCTCAACGAGGTGCGCGGCGGCGACCTCGCCCACGCCTACCTCTTCGCCGGCATCCGCGGCACGGGCAAGACCTCGACCGCGCGCATCCTCGCCCGCGCCGTCAACTGCCTCGACCTGCAGGACGGCGAGCCCTGCAACGTCTGCGCCGCCTGCGTGGAGATCCTCGGCGGCGGCGCGGTCGACGTGCTGGAGATCGACGCGGCATCCAACCGCGGCATCGACGAGATGCGCGACCTGCGCGACAAGGTCAAGTTCCTGCCCGCCTCGCTGCGCCGCAAGGTCTACATCATCGACGAGGCGCACATGCTCACCACCGAGGCGTGGAACGCCTTCCTCAAGACCCTCGAGGAGCCGCCGCCCCACGTCCTCTTCGTGCTCGCCACCACCGAGCCGCACAAGGTGCCCGACACGGTGCGCTCGCGCGTCCAGCGCTTCGACTTCCGCCGCGTCGACCGCGCCGCCATCGCCCGCCACCTCGCCCGCATCGCCACCACCGAAGGCGCCGAGGTCGAGGAGGCTGCGGTCGATCTCGTCGCCCGCGCCGGCCAGGGCTCGGTGCGCGACGCTCTGTCGCTGTTCGACCAGGCCCTGGCCTCAGGTGAGCGCCCGGTCACGGCGCTGACCGTGCGGCGCGCGCTCGGCTTGGCCGACCCCGCTGTCGTGCGGGACCTGCTCACCTCGCTCGCCGCCGCCGACGCTGCCGGCGGGTTGCGCGCCGTCGCTGCCGCCTTCGATGCCGGCGCCGACGCCCGCCAGCTCCTCCGCGAATCCGCCCGCCTGGCCCGCGCCGCCGAGCTGGTGGCCATCGGCTACCCCGAGGGCGCCGAGCTCGGCGAGGACGACCAAGCCGTCTGCCGCGAGCTGGCCACCGTGGCCCGCGGCGGCTTCTGGGTCGACGCCCTCGACCGCTTCGCCGAGGCCGAGGCCAACCTACGGCAGCCCGTCGACGCCCGGCTCACCGTTGAGCTCTGCGTGCTGCGCCTGGCGCATGGGGCCGGCGGGAGCGACGGCGACGTGCGGGCGCTCGCCGAGCGTGTGGCTGCGCTGGAGGCGGCGCTGCGCGCCACGCCGGCTGCGTCGGCGGTGGCCCCACGGACGGTCTCCACCGCGCCTCGCGCCGCGGAGTTCCCGCGGACACCTGAGCCCCAGCGTGCACCCGGGCCCCTCCGG